>ERZ842401.1921-NODE-1921-length-28574-cov-5.226831_pt1 | contig 28574 bp, 28 predicted proteins | sample MGYA00521270_ERZ842401 | MGnify/ENA primary metagenome ERZ842401 (study PRJEB31892, sample SAMEA3878208) | bioreactor metagenome | biome: Moose rumen | place: Sweden | collected 2011-10 | study: EMG produced TPA metagenomics assembly of the PRJEB12797 data set... | reverse complement strand
TGTCTATCTTATCTATTAGGTTAACTAATTGGGAATACATTTTTAAGAAGATTTCATATTGCTTTTGCAGTCCATTGATTGTTGATTTTGCCCTAAACCTATATGTATAAAATGGTTCACTAAGATACGAGATCTTTTCTGCAATAACAAGACATTGAAATACAAAAATAACATCTTCAAAACATCTAAATTCAGGAAAGCTTAAGCCATAATCACTGAGTAAATCTCTTCTATATATCTTATTATACGAATAACAAGGAGAAATCAATAGTGTATTATTAATGATAGTTCTATCAATATTGGTATTCACAGGTACATCAACAGTTTTCGTCTCCAGAGGACTAATGCAACTTAAAAAGTAGGACTTATTCACAAACTTATTCTTATTTTCTTGGTATACTTGATAACCACAAATAACAATATCGGAATTTAAATCTTTAGCTTGATTATACATCTTTTCATACATCGTAACGTCAATCCAATCATCTGGGTCAACAAAACCGATATATTCACCTGTTGCTACCTTCATTCCTTTATTGCACGCAATTGCTGCACCTTGATTTTCTTGTTTTAAAACAGTAATCCTTTTATCTTTATTTGCATATTCTAGGAGGATATTGAGAGAATTATCCGTCGAGCCGTCATTCACGCAAATAATTTCAATATCTTTTAATGTTTGATTAACCAGACTATCTAAACATTGAGGCAGATACTCCTCAACATTGTATACCGGTACAATAATGGAAACTTTAGGCTGCATAATACCTCACCACAAATAGGTTTAACTTTCAACAATTTGCCGTGATGTTATAACATAAATATTATATATGCAAGGGATAAATAGAATTGTGCAAAAACATATAGCTAACTAATTTTTCAGCATATTTTATTATGTAACTACCTGATACCCATCAGCCCTCGGGCAAACTCGTCTGCGTTGAACTCGTTCAAGTCCTCAATGCTTTCGCCCACGCCGATATAAAACACCGGAGTAGGGTGCTCATCAGCAATTGCCGCCAAAATCCCGCCTTTTGCCGTTCCGTCAAGCTTTGTCATAACCAAGCCGTCAACTTTTAACGCCTCGCCAAATATCTCGACTTGCGCCATGGCATTTTGCCCATTGGTTGCATCTAATGTCAAAATCGTGGCATGCGGTGCTGTCGGGATAATCTTCTTTATCACTTTATCAATTTTCTTCAGCTCGTCCATCAGCCCGCTTTTGTTTTGCAAACGTCCGGCCGTATCAATAAACACCACATCATCTCCGGCTTTTATTGCCTGTGCCAGCCCGTCATAGCACAATCCGGCGCTATCACAACCATTTGGACCGGTAAAAACTCTGACATCTGCACGCTCTCCCCAAACCTGCAATTGCTCAACTGCCGCCGCACGGAACGTATCAGCCGCAATCAGCGAAACCTTTTTGCCCTGTTGCTTTAGTTTTTGCGCCAATTTACCGATAGTCGTCGTCTTGCCGGCACCATTTACGCCTATCATTAAAATAACAAACGGTTTTTGATTACTGTCTATTTCTAGAGATTTCTGGCATGGTAGCAAAATCTTTTCAATTTCTTCTGCCAATTTTGCCTTTATTTCTTCTTCGCTGATATCCTTATCCTGCCGATTAGCTCCGAACGCCGCAACAATTTTGGCTGATGTCTTAACCCCCATATCTGCGCTGATTAGCAGTTCTTCCAACTCTTCCAAAGTAGAGGCATCAAGTTTTCTCTTGGTAAAAATCCCGCTTATTCCGTCCGTCAGCTTAGAAGACGACTTTTTCAAGCCTAATCCCAAACGATTCAGCCAGCTACTCATCGCTATTATCTCCTTTTTCACGCAAAATCCGAGCTCTTTCGCGCCTTATTTCAACATCTACCTGAGGCAACCTTGCCGCCGCCGTCCCCGGTCGTTCCGAATACGGAAAAACATGGAGCTTAGAAATTCCTGCCTCATCAACCAACTTTAGCGTATTGGCAAAATTTTCGTCTTCTTCAGTTGGAAAACCGCAGATAAAATCAGCTCCAAACACCGCCTCGGGTCGGGCTTTACGCAGTTTGTTGCACAAATCGATCACATCTTGCCGGCGGTGTCTTCTTCCCATGCGCTTAAGTATGGCATCATCTCCTGATTGAATAGAAAAATGGAAGAAAGGCTGAACATTTTTATATTTTGCCACCAACTCCACAAACTCATCATCAATTGCCGCCGGATCAAGCGAGCCGAACTGTAAAGACGGCAAATCATCAAATGTTTCTAAAATCTGGCGCACCAAACCGCTAAACGATGGCTGATACGAGCATACATCAACACCGGTCAGACATATCTCTTCAAAACCTTGGTCGAGCAGGGTGCGTATTTGTTTTAAGACCTGTTCAGCCGGCACCGAACGGTTTTTTCCGCGGGCAAACGGCACAATGCAATAAGTACAACGATGATTACACCCTTGCTGAATTTGCACAAAAGCTCTCTGCCGTCCCTCAAAACCTGTAATTATATAATCGTCATAACCGTCATAGCTCATAATATCGCCGACAATGGTCTTTTCACTCAGCTCGCCTTTGAGATATTGTTCAAGAGCGGTTTTTTCCTTATTGCCCAATACCAAATCAACCTCCGGCATTTTATCAAAAGCCTCGGCATTAACTTGAGCCGCACACCCAGTAACTACAATCCGTGCTTCGGGGTACTGTTTACGTAATTTGCGGACTGTTTGACGGCATTGACGTTCTGCCTCACCGGTCACGGCGCACGTGTTGATAATCACCAGATTATCAACGTCTTTGAACTTTTCTTTCAAAATTTCGGACTCAAAGCTGTTTATTCTACAGCCCAATGTTACGACTTCTACCATTTTTTCCTCACTATTGCCCCACAATATAAAGCAAATATTCACTTTCGCAAGCAAAAAAAGAGCTGTCGTGTGACAGCTCTTTTTTCAGTCAAGGTAGCCAGATTTGCGTAATTCTTCAATAAATTGGCGCCAGTTTCTCTTAAACCAAGGCACCCACCACAAACAGACTAATGCCAACGCCGACCATACCATATAGTAGCTGTAAAAATCTCCCAAGAGTGACAACAACCATTCTTTATGATATATAATGACAAAACCTGATGTCAAAGTCAGCGTTCCGAACAATAAAGCGTAGACGGAACAAATAACAAAAATAAATTTCCAAAACTTGGAATATTTGTTCCAACACACCCAAAACGCCCACGCAGTAGCCATAAAAGCAATACCGCTTATCACCAAAATTGGCGAATTCAACTGGAACATAAGCATAACATAAATAATTTGTAATTGCTGTTAATGCTACTACTTTTGTCTCTTTTTGGCAAGAAAAATATTCGTTGTTAATTTTGTTCAACAAATTCAGCCAGTTGTTGCATTTCTTCATCGTTCATACGATGAGCCAAGCCCTTATAAGTCAAACATTTGTAACTTATGTTTTGATTATCCAACCATTTTAGGGTTGTCGGCAGAGTTTTGTATTGCACTGTTGCATCATCTTCTCCGTGCAGAATCAGCAGTTTTGGGGTTGAGACAATGTTTTTTTCAAGCAGTGGCCTTCCTGCCACAATACCTGACAACATAACACAACCACCCAAATTCTGCCGACGTGAAAGTGCAGTATAAAGTGCAATCATTGCGCCTTGAGAAAATCCGGCTATATAAGTGTTTTTATCCTCAATTCCGAAAAGTTGTTGCATTTCATCAACAAAATCGTTCATCTGTGTGGCCGTTTGTGCAAATGACGGCGCCAATGCGTCAAAAATGCCGAATATTTTTTCAACAGACGAATCCGGATTGCGAAATTCTGCCTTAGGATCAACCTGATAAAAGCTCAACCATTGCAAATTGTTCACATCTTTTTCGCACTCAAACGGTGCTCTCGGAACCACCAGTATAGCATTGTGCAATTTTCCTCTAAGGCTTTGTATTGCATAATCAATTGCTTCTGGGGACCCGTTATATCCATGGATAAAAATAATCAATTTTTGAGGATTTACACCGATTTTGTAATATTTATTATCAAAATGTGACAAGACAACCGCCTCCAAACGCTTTATACATCTAACATACAATAAAAAAACAAGGAAAAAACATGTTAGGCAACCCTCTTGCGACAGATATCCACCGCGTATTTGAAAGAGACATAGTAAAAACTTGCAGTGAGCTCAACACCTACGTCGCAGGACAAAATTCTAAAGACAAAATTCTCCGTTTTCGCAGGACGGAGCGTTTTGTGTCATCAATAAATGATTTTTTTGCCGCCACAGGGCAAAATATGTTTGTTATTGCCCCTCTTGAGGTAGATGAAAAAAAGTTGCTTAATTTTGCTCTTCAGCTCAGCGGTTATATACGAGATGCCCAAACCGCACTTGATAAACTCTCTGATTTTTATGCTCGCGACAAAGACTTGGTAACTCTTTATCACGCCGCCGCCAATTATACTGTTGCGTGTAGCGGACGTGTCAATGGCAACAAATACAATTTTGAACACAACAAAGATTATTGCCTTTGGCATATAGATAATCCGCAAAACCTTGCCGAAAGCAGTTTTTCTCCGGTTGATACACCTCTTGATGCCAACCGCCATACCTTAATACTGTCAATGCCTTTTCATATCAAGCCCACCCAAGAGGAGCTGCAAAAATGGACATATGAATATATGCACGACACCTTTAGCAGTTCTGTTTATGGCAAAGACATAGATGTATATGTTGCACATTTTCCGATCGAACAACCCCGAGGCGAAAAATTTGCCCTTACGCTCAAAACTATTAAGAATGGCGATGATTATTACGAACCCATGGATTTACGGTTGGTGCGTTACTATTTTCAAGATTTTATTGCCGACAATTTGGAGGTCGACAAACAAGGGCAGGTTGTTCGTGCAGAGCCTTACAGCTCTGAAAAACTGGCGCATAACTTTCGCAACCTGACCATTTTCGGCTATTGTTCAGGCACAGCTCATGCTCACCGTTGGGTCAACGCCCTCCATACTATCGGTTCTCAAATATATGACCGTTCGACTTTAGAGCCGGCAATGAAAAATATTTTTGTTGCCAGTTATGCCTTTTTGCCTTTCCGCGAAAACAATCTCTATTCAGGCACACATTTTATGAGTAATTACCTTGATGATACGGCTCAAAAAGAACCTTTTATCAAAATGTTTAACCCCGAAATGTATGAAAAAGTCAAATATAAAGGTGAGCCCGGTCGTGCCAAAATTACGGTAATGCCTGACGGTCGCAATTTTATTATTGCCAATGCTTTGCCGAACGACCTCATTATAGTTGACCGTCAGCAACGGTTGAAACGTATTTCTAATCAAGAAAACGGACATCACATTGCATTTTTGACTACACCAAATTTAGCAACAGACAACAACTTTATGTCTCAAATGTTTGCCAATGTGCTCGAAAACGCCGCTTCTGGCCATCGCGGACAGGCAATCTTTGCCCCCAACCACCTGCAAAACCCCGATGCTGTATTGCAAAATGCTGCCTTATTCGGACGTCGCCAAGCCTATCGCAACTAAATTTCAAAAATCTGCTTTCTAATCATATTGACAAAAGATGTACAAAATGATATAATGACCTTGTTTACTTATGGATATGGTTATTATTGTCAAATTAGAGATTGTTGTTTGGGTCCTACTCAAATTTTACGGTTTTGATTTTGGCTATACGACGTTGTCCTATAGTGAGCATTTACAGTTGCCTGCATATTATTATGTCTCCCGGGTAACTTAACAAAATCATTCCGAAGGAGATAGGAAGGCCATTAAAACAAATTAACTTATGGCAAACAACAAATTTAAGCGCATCATGCGCAAAGTGTGGAACGTGATCAAGAAGATCGCTCTCGTCATTGGTGTAGTTCTTCTCGGTATCCTGGCATTCGTTTTGTTTATCAATCCAGCTAGCTTCTTCATCTGGTCGCTGATCGCTCCCGGTTTTGCCTCACGTCTTCTGCATGACAGTGAGATGGGATTAGTGGGAGAGATTATCGATGCCATGGACGAGTGGGTTGTCAAGCTTTTGCCTTGGTATTCCAAGAAACGCTTCATTGAAAACGACCTGCTCCGCAATTTTAGCGGAAAGGTGCAGTTTAAGTACTTCCGCAAGGAGAACCACACCGCCGACTGCCTCAAGCAGATGGATGAAGAGGGTGTTCAGTACACTTGGGAGCACGGATCCTATGAGGAACGAGGCATGATTGCCGAAGTGCCGCTGAAGCTGACTGACGATCAGTTCAAATGGTTGTTGAAGCTCGGCTTCAATGATGCGGCTCGTACGTACCTCGGTACCTACACGCCGACGAACGGTAACTACAAAGCCCTTCTCAAGGCCATCGTTGAAGGCAATGAGAAGGCGGTGGATACGTTCCTCGCGGCAGTCGTACGATATGGAATCTCCAGTTCACGCCTGACTAGCGTGCTTGATTCCGCTGAGTACACTGACGCACTCAAGACGTCTCTCAAAGACGCTGTTTGGCGCTTTGGGCAGAAGTCTCTGGTGCAGCGGTACCAAGATACTTGCTACAGGTGTGAGTTCTCTGACTTCTGTCAGCAGAACAAGACCATTTGTGAGGAGGCTCAGTCCCGTATGGCCTTGTGGCAGTACGAGATTTACCACAAGACTGGGCACAAGCTCAGCCCTGCTGTGGTTGTCAGCATCCTCAAAGGTGGTGATCGCGCCTGGGCAAAGCAGATCTTTAGCTGCGAGCCTAACTTTGGCATTGACTGCGAGACCACTCAGGCCATCGTGAACGCCAACCCCGAACTGTTGCGCATTCTGATTGCCGTCAAGCAATCGAAGCAGGTGCGCTAGTGCATGTTGTGCAAAAGTAAACGAAGCGTTTTCCCCCTCGTGGGAAAACGCTTTTTTTTGTTGTCGTATTTTATATCATATACTATTATCCTCAACAGAGGACAAAACATGATAGAGCAATTGCCTGAATTCAGCGTTACCGAAATTTCTGCCGCCATTAAAAAAATGGTTGAGACCACTTTTTCCCAAGTACGGGTAAAAGGTGAAATATTCGGTTGCAAACGGGCTGATTCCGGACATTATTACCTTTCTCTAAAAGACGAAAACGCCATTCTTTCTGCTGTTTGTTGGAAAGGCGTAGCCATGAGTCTTGCCGTCAAACCTGAAGACGGGCTGGAAGTCGTTGCTACCGGGCGCATAACCACTTTCGCCGGCAAAAGTTCATACCAACTGGTTATTGAAAAACTCGAAGTCGCCGGCACCGGTGCTTTGCTCAAACTTCTTGAAGAACGCAAGCAAAAGTTTGCCGCAGAAGGCTTGTTTGATCCGGCTCACAAAAAGCCGTTACCGTTTTTGCCGACAATTATCGGTGTGGTAACCAGTCCGACCGGTGCTGTCATTCGTGACATTATCCATCGTGTTACCGACCGTTTTCCGTGCCGAATTATTGTTTGGCCGACTTTGGTGCAAGGCGAGGGCGCAGCCGAGCAAATCGCCGCCGCTGTTGAGGGGTTTAACCGGCTTTCTTCCAATGGCCCAATTCCTCGCCCCGATGTTTTGATTGTAGCTCGTGGTGGCGGTAGCCTCGAGGACTTATGGTGTTTTAATGAGGAGATAGTTGTCCGCTCGGTTTATAACTCAGATATCCCGATTGTTTCTGCCGTCGGACACGAAACTGATACCATGCTGATAGACTATGTTGCCGATGTCCGTGCTCCGACACCGACCGGCGCTGCCGAATTTGTTGTTCCGGTAAGGTCAGAATTGGCTTCAAAATTAATGTTGCACGCCAGCCGCATGATTAACTCAATCCACCGCCTATATACAGAAAATAAAAATCTGCTGGACGGACTGGCTCGAGGTATTCCCAATCTTGAACAAATTTTGAGCGATAATGTGCAAAAACTGGACGATCGTGTTGAACGGCTTAACCTTGCATTTAACAATTATTTGACTAGCAAAAATAACCAACTCGCCCTTAATGAAATAAAGCCATCTTATATACATAATATTATTGAAAAACAAACCAATTATATAGATAACTTAAAGTTGCGACTTAACTCTGTTTCAATAGAATCGGTACTCAAACGTGGCTTTTCATGGGTTAAAAATGAGCAAGGCAAAACTATATATAACGCCAATGATGCACGCCACAGCCATCGGTTGGATATCAGATTTATTGACGGCGTTGTAAAGACTAAACTTGTGGGGAAAAAAGATGAATTACAAGGCGATTTGTTTGATTTGTAGTTTTTTTGCGGCTAATTCCGCTCTTGCAGCACCTGCGCTCAAGCTCTGTGGCGATATCAAGCAGGGAGAACTCTTGGTCTTTAAAGATCTCAGTTCTGAAATAAAATCCATTTGGCTGAAGAATAAAGAATATCCGGTTACCAATGATGGCTTTGCTATTGTGGCATTGCACCGCGACACCGCAAAGACTGTAGAAATCTGCACATCTTTTCCTCATGATGCCTCTGATTGCTACAAATTAAGCGTTGCTCCCGCCCAATGGGATATTCAAAAAGTCAACGGAGTTGCTCAATCAAAAGTAACTCCCGGCAAGAATGATGAAGCCGAAATTTTGCGTGAACAAAAAGATGTCGGTCGTTCGCTGACAATTATGCAACCGGGCAAATATTGGCAAAAGGGCTTTATTTTGCCGGTTGAAGGGCGTATCAGCGGTAACTTTGGCAATCAGCGTATTTTTAACGGCATTCCGAAAAGTCCTCACAGCGGGACCGATATTGCCGCACCTGAAGGTACGCCGGTCAAAGCTTCTGCTGACGGAAAAGTTGTGCTTAGCGGTAAAAATTATTTTTATACCGGCAATATGGTCATAATTGATCACGGTGAGGGGTTGCAAACAATTTATGCCCATCTTAAAGAAGCCAAAGTACAAGAGGGCGATATGGTCAAACAAGGAGATATTATCGGACTTGTCGGTCATACCGGACGAGCCACCGGACCGCATCTGCACTGGGGAGCGTCGCTTAACAATGTGCGTTTCCGCCCCCATTCACTGTTAGACCTCAATAATAAAGAATGTCATATCGTTAACGGTCAATATATGGGAGAATAAGATGAGTTTGTTACAGGTTGTTGTGTTGTCAATAGTTCAGGGCTTTACCGAGTTTTTGCCGGTCAGCTCGTCAGCACATCTCATTTTGGTTTCAAAATTTACCAGTTTCCCGGACCAGGGGCTTGATATGGATGTAGCTGTACACATCGGCTCCATTGTTGCCGTTATGATTTATTTTGCCAAAGACATATGGCGCATTCTGCTTGATTTGTGTAAAACACGCTTTGTTCCCAATATGCAAACCTATGGTAGTCGTCTGTTTTGGCTGATAGTCATCGGTACTATTCCTGCTGTTTTTATAGGCTTTGCATTACACTATCACGGCACGGAAGCTCTGCGCAACACCAAGATTATCGGTTGGAATATTTTGGCATTCGGCATCATCTTGTGGGTTGCTGACCACTATGCCGCTTCTGTGCGTAAAATAAACGACATGGACTGGAAAGATGCGCTGATTATCGGCATGGCTCAGTGCTTTGCTTTAATTCCCGGTACTTCTCGCTCAGGAATTACCATCACTATGAGCCGACTGCTCGGCATTGAACGCCGTGAAGCCGCCAAGTTTTGCATGATGTTATCGGTTCCGACTATAGCCGGCGCCGGAATATTGGTCATATACCACATTATCAAATATGGCAGCAATGTCTCGCTTGCAGTTGCTTCACAAGGCATAACTTTTTCTTTTATTGCCTCGTTTTTTGCAATCGGTATTATGATGCAATGGCTTAAAACGCGTACCTTTTTACCATTTGTAGTTTATCGTATCGGCTTAGGATTGTTCTTGTTGCTATACAGCTACGGTCTCTTTTAATATGCCGGATAATTGGTTACAGCGGCATCCTGTCCGTTTTTATTGATTGTTTTTAAGTCATCGGCTGGATAAGACTGCACATCATAAACACGGTTGCCTTCCTGATATAATCGATTTTGAATTTCATTATTCATTTGCTGTGGTGTCATCTGGCTATCAGACGGGTTTTGTATACTGTTTTGTTCTATTCCGTTTGTTTGTGGTAAAGTACGGGATTGGACAGTGTCCGCCGGTGAAAAAGCAGGAGCGCGCACATTTTCAGGTATTGGATTTCCCAAAGGATTTTTGGCATTTTGCGGTTGTTCCACCACAACTTCATTCATGGTGCCGTTGGCATTTTGAGCTTCTCCGAATATCATAGTTTCATCGTTTTTATCAGCCAAAGTCTCAATAACATCTTGAGCATTGGCACTAAAAGCCGTTAATCCGGTTAACAATAAATATTGCCACATCACTTTTCTCCTTTTAAACATATGTATTTATGTTTTTCATGTTTTCAAGTAACAAAAAAGCCGTCGTACAATACGACGGCTTTTTACAATAGATAAACTGATTAAATAAGTTTTTTGGTGTCCTGAGCAATAACCAGTTCTTCGTTGGTCGGAATTATAAACACTCTAACCTTTGAACCCGGTTTAGAAATTTCAATGGTTTGACCACGTTTCTTGTTAACTTCTTCATCAAGTTCAATCCCCATGAAAGCCAGGCGTTCGCATATCAACTTACGAACTTCGCTACCGTTTTCGCCGACACCTCCGGTAAACACAATGGCATCAACACCCCCCATAGAAGCGGTATATGCACCGATATATTTAACAATGCTGTAGCAATAAACCTGCATTGCCACAATTGCATCGTGTTCTCCTGCATAATATCTGTTTTCAACGTCGCGATTGTCGGAATATCCGCACAACCCGAACATACCGGACTGTTTATTCAACAGGTTATCAACTTCTTCAATGGTTTTGTTCTGACTCTTCATAATATAAAGAGGAACAAACGGATCAACATCACCGGAGCGAGTGCCCATAACAACACCGGCCAAAGGTGTAAATCCCATTGAAGTGTCCATACATTTTCCGTCTTTTACGGCAGTAATTGATGCGCCGTTTCCAATATGGCAGGTAATAATTTTGCTGTGTTCGGGGTTACCGATAAGCTTATTGGCTTCACTGGCAACAAATTTGTGTGATGTTCCGTGAGCACCGTAACGACGAATTTTGTATTTGGTATATTGTTCTTTTGGCAAAGCGTACATATATGCCTCGGGTTGCATTGTTTGGTGGAACGCGGTATCAAAAGCCACCACCTGCGGAACTTCAGGCAACAAAGACTTAATAGCCTTAATTCCCAGGAGCGCAGCTGGGTTATGCAGAGGAGCCAATGTGCACAGTTCGGCAATGCGATCAATTACTTCATCGGTAACCAACACCGAGCGGTCAAAATATTCACCACCGTGCACAATACGATGTCCAACACCGGAAAGTTCCTTCAAACTGGTAAGGGGACCTTGCAACAACAAATCAAACACCTCTTTAATAGCATCTTGGTGAGAAGCTAAAGCAACTTCCTTAACCACCTTATCGCCGTCGCCAACTTTAATGCTCACAAAAGAGCCCTCAATTCCGATGCGTTCGGCCAAACCTTTGGCGACCACTTCATATTTTTCACCGTCAACATTAAATAACTGGTACTTCAACGAAGAAGATCCTGAGTTCAAAACCAAAATTTTATCCATAAGTTTATATCCTTATATTAATTATCAAATTATTATTGCGCTTGTATGCATGTAATTGCAATCATTCCGACAATATCTTCAACCAATGCACCGCGAGATAAGTCGTTTACCGGAGCATTCAACCCCTGTAAGAAAGGTCCGTAAGCCTCAGCACCACCGATGCGTTGACAGAGTTTATACCCGATATTTCCTGCATTAATATCAGGAAAGATTAAAACACTTGCTTTTCCCGCAACTTCACTTCCGCTGGCTTTTTTAGCCGCAACAACCGAATCAACGGCGGCATCAAGCTGTAATTCACCGTCAAGTTTAATTCCCAAATTTTTATATTCCGGCAATTCCAACTGTTCTTTTGCCAGTTTTGTGGCCTCAAGTACTTTGTTGACTTTTTCGTGCTTAGCGGAACCCTTGGTTGAAAATGACAACATTGCAACATTTGGCTCAATACCAAACTGAATAGCTGTTTCAGCGGCATCAATAGCGATGTCGGCGAGTTCCTGGGCTGTCGGGTCAATAATGATCGCACAATCCGAAAAAACATACGGTTTATCGTTTGAAACGATAATAAAAGCGGACGAAACCGAACGACCTTTTTTCTTGGACTTAATAATTTGCAGAGCAGGGCGTACGGTATCAGCTGTTGAGTGAGCGGCACCCGAGACCATACCGTCAGCTTTTCCGGCTTTTATCATCATGGTGCCGAAATAGTTATAGTTATGCATTTGTTTGAAAGCATCTTCAGGGGTAACACCTTTTTCCTTGCGCATTTCATAGAACATATCGGCATATTTTTGCAAATCAGGAGATTTTTCCGGCTCAATAATTTCAATACCGTCCATATCCCAACCATTATCGGCAAAATAAGACTTAATTCCTGCCTCATTACCTAAGATAATAAGCTTTGCAGCCTTAATCCGTGCAACTTCATGAGCGGCTTTTAATACACGCTCATCTTCACCTTCTGGCAAAACAATAGTCTTCAGATTTTGTTTTGTCTTTTCTATTAAATTTTTTACAAAAAGAGTTTGTTCCATCAGACATTCCTCAACATAAATTTTTACTATCGGTAATAAACAACGATTTAATAAAAAAGTCTATAAAAACTTTTTGATTTTTAAGATAAAATAAGCTAATATCATTGGCAGTTAAAAATTGTGCTTAAAAATTTTCCGGAGAAGATGATGAAATACTGTAGCGCATGGTTATGTTTGTTTCTATTGGTTGCTTTTTCTGCTCACGCCTATGAAGACTACAGCAGCATCGTAAACGTTGATGTTACTGATGTTAATGCCGCTGCCGCCAAAGAAAAAGCCATGCTTGACGCAAACCGTCGCGCCCTTAACGAAGTTACTCCCAAGCTGGCAAATCAGGACGGTGTTGAGCTCATCAAATCACTCAGTAATGAGCAAGTTGCATATTTTATTAAGGACACCACCGTACTAGAAGAAAAATCCTCCGATGTTCGCTATATTGCGAGTCTGAAAATAACCATTCAAGACGGCATTCTTCGGCAATACCTTGAAGAAAAAGGCGTGGCGGAAGAGCTATTCGGAGAAAGCATTGATGTTTTATACGTTTTTCCGAGCTTATCAGCCTGGCTTAGTGTTGAAAGACAACTCAAATCAGCCAGAAATGTTGAAAATATTGAAACCATAGCTATGTCAAACAACAAAGTGCAATTCAAAATCAATTATCTAGGCTCTTTTGATGACTTGGCTCGCAATCTTGAAGTCAGCGGTTTTTCACTGCACAACAACGATGGTCTTTACATTCTTAAAAACATAGAATCTTCATATAGCACAATGGGAGATTATAATGGCTAAAACGGCATCAACCGGACTAAAATCCAATTCTGTTTTTTGGATTTCACTGTTTATATTTTTCTGTGCGGCGGTTTATGTGTTGCGTTCCGTACTGTTACCTTTTGTTGCAGGTATAGTTATCGGTTATTTGCTTGATCCGTTAGCTTCACGTCTTGAAAAGAAGGGGATCAACCGTACATTAGCGACTGTATTGGTTATGCTTTTGGTTATCATTATCGCTGTTCCGGCTTTAATTTTATTGATAAATATGATTGACAGTCAGGTCAGCACATTTATTGGTGCAGTACCGAGCTACGTTTCATCATTGGTCAAAAAGTTTGAGCCCGTGCTTATAAAACTTCAGGAAGAATTTCCGGGGCTTCAGGCCGACAGAGTAAAGGAATACCTACGTTCCAACATGTCCAACAATCTTAAACTGTTTGGTTCATTAATTAAGAGCTTAGTTTCCGGTGGTATGGCTCTCATCAATCTGATTTCTTTGTTGTTGATCACACCAGTTGTAGCCTTCTATATGTTGCGTGATTGGGATAATTTTATTGCCAAGATACGCAGTCTCTTGCCTCGTAAATACAAAAATACCATTGAGGTTCAGGCTCGAGAGATTGATCGCACCTTGGCCGGTTTTATCCGCGGGCAGGTTAGTGTTTGTGTAATTTTGGGAAGTTTCTATGCCATCGGACTACATCTCTGCGGGCTTGATCTGGGACTGATGGTTGGTTTTCTTGCCGGTCTCATCTCATTTATTCCGTATGTTGGCAGTATTTCCGGCTTTTTGATGAGCATGGCCTTGGCCGCTGCTCAATTTAACACCTGGGGACCATTTGTTGCCGTAATATGTGTATTTTTAGTCGGGCAATTTTTGGAGGGGAATTTCCTAACCCCGAAATTGGTTGGTAAAAATGTAGGACTTCATCCGGTATGGGTAATGTTTGCTCTGCTTGCCGGTGGGGTATTATTAGGCTTTTTGGGGCTTATGATAGCAGTTCCGGTTGCTGCAGTCATCGGTGTTTTGCTTCGCCATGCTATTGAGAACTATAAAAACAGCGATCTCTACCTGCAATAAAGTATTATTTATTCTTTTTTATCAATTCAAGTACAACGTCGCTGGCGTTTTCACTTGGTGTTTGTTCACCCAAACCGAGTACTTCACGAACTTTCTTAAAACCGTCAATCTCATGGCGGTACAAGTCATCTTGCTCTAAAAATCGTTTAATATATCGAGCAATATTGTCCGGCACACATGCATCTTGTAATAATTCCGGCACAATCTCGCGTCCAAGCAAAATATTTGTCAAATTAACAAATTGAATATGCAACAAATACTTAGCCAAAAATGCCGTCAACGGAGAAACTTTGTAACCTATAATATGCGGCACATCTGCTATTGCCAGTTCCAACGCTACTGTTCCCGATGCTGCAATTGCTGCTGACGATGCACACATTGCGTTATGACGGTCTTCACTTCCTTCTACAATCAAAAACTCGATCCCGCAGTTGTTAGTCAGATTTTTTACACGATGCTCGACAGTTTTAACAGTCGGGATTACAAATAGTAAATCATCACGAATTGCACTCAGTTTTTGAGCTGTTTCAATAAAGATCGGCAACAGAGTAGCAACTTCATTATGCCTTGACCCGGGTAAGATACAAACAATTTTCTTATCTTTTGATATATTATATTTTTTTCTGAAACTTTCTTTATCACTTTTAGCAACCGGGCTTTCAATTACCGGGTGACCGACAAAAGTTGTATCCAAGCCGTATGGAATAAAATACTTAGGCTCTTGCGGCAATAAAGTCAATAAATGGTCAACATACTTATGCATGGTGCGTGCACGCTTTTTCTTCCAAGCCCAAACTTGCGGTGCAACATAATGTACTTGCGGAATACCAAGTTTTTTCTTGCGCAACGCTTTTTGCACACGACAACCAAAACTCCAAGAATCAATACTGATTACAATATCAGGCCTAACTTTAATAATGTCATTAATGGTTTCCTTAATGTGTTTTAAAACTTTCGGAATACTTGGAATCACCTCGGCAATCCCCATTACTGCCAAATCTGATATATCAAACAATGAAGTCAGGCCTTCGGCTTCCATCGTTTCACCACCGACACCGAAAAATTCGACTTTTCCCTCGGTTTTCTTTTTCATTGCCTTCATCAGACGTGCCCCCAAAGCATCGCCCGAAGGTTCACCGGCAATCAGATATATTTTTAACTTATTGCTCAAGGTACTCTCCCGGTTCGATTCCGATAATAAACATACCCAACTTGTTAGCTGTTTTAATTACATCTTCTTCATCAACAATCAAAGTGTTGCCGGCATGTACAGCAATTCCGTTTAAGCCGCTGTTTTTGGCATTTTCAAGTGTGCGCTCACCGATTGTCGGCAGGTCAATCCGCATATCTTGTTGTGGTTTGCGTAGTTTTACCAATACGCCGCCACTTCCTTTTCGCTTATATCCTGCGCATCTCTTAATCAGTTCATCAGTACCTTCAATACCTTCTACACCAAGCACCAGTCCTTCTTGTACAACAACGGACTGACCGACATCAAGTTTGCCTAACTCAAATGCCACTCCGACACCGCGCTTAATATCAATAACATCAGCCTTTGATGGTTTTTTCTTGGTTAATATTCCGGGTTTTGCCAACAAATCACTCATAACTTCCTGAATACCGACAACCCGCATTTTTTCGGCTTCAATCTCCTTAATAATTGCACGTAACAATCCATCATCACCCAAGGCTTTGGGACCGACTTTGGCAAAAAATGCCGTCGTTTTCCAATCCGGCACCAAGTCTTTGAAAGAAGGGCGACGGATAGTGCCGATCATCACAATTTCTTCAACATTTTCCTGAGCCATGCGTTTTAAACCGGTTCCGGCTTGTCCCATTCTCAACCATAAATGCGGAATTGTATCATCTACCAAATCAGGCATCGCGTTTCCTTCGATTGCCAAAACAAAAAAATCGCGCCCGATTTCTTGACAATAATGAATCAATCGTCGGGGAAGGGTGCCTCCCCCGGCGATTATTCCAAGTTTTTTTTGCGGTGTATTTTCCATATAAAACCTATTCAGCGGTTAATACATTACGACGTCCGATCATAGCATCTTCAATAAACTCAACGATTTCCATGACCATAGCGTTATCTCTATATTTTTCCTTGGCTTTGGCAACCCTGGTTTCAAAGTTATCTTCTTTTGACTTAAACAAATACATATAAGCCCTGGTAATGTTTTTGATTGTCGCTTCATCCATGCCGCTACGTTTCATACCGATAAGGTTAAGTCCGCGCAATTTTCCGCGATCACCGGTAACCATACCGAACGGAATAACATCACGAGCAATACCGGTCATACCGCCGACCATAGCCTTGCGACCAATGCGGCAGAACTGATGAACGGCACTGTTACCGCCCAAAATTGCTCCGTCGCCGACACGAGTATGACCGCCGATAACTGCATTGTTGGTCATAATTACATTGTTTCCGACAACACAGTCATGTGCAATATGTGAGTTTACCATAAACATACCATCATCGCCGACGCGAGTAACCAGTTTTTCCGGCTCTTCGCCACGGATCGGGTTTTGACCTTTTGGAGTTCCGCACTGCATAGTAACGTTTTCTCTAATAACATTGCGTTTGCCAATAACCAAACGAGCACCTTCCTGAAATTCATTACCGTGATCTTGCGGACCACCGCCCAATACTGCTCCCGGAAAAACTACTGTCCCTTCACCGATGGTGGTATCGCCCATAACTGTAACATTTGACAACAAGCGAACGCCTTCGCCTATTTTCGCCTTAGAACTGATTACGCAAAAAGGTCCGATTTCGGCGGTTTCTGCAATTTGGGCTCCGTCTTCGATAACGGCGGTTGGATGAATTTTGCTCATAATAAAAAATCCTCTTCAAAGTTAAACATCTTTTGGCTCAAGCTTAATCGTTGCTTTAACTAAAGTAAAAACACAAAAGATTGCAGATTGTTACTTGTGGATTATCTCCCATATTTTGATGCTTCATTATCATTAAAGTAGCGAACAGTACTTGCTTTCAGCTTCGAGGTAGCATCTTCATCACAGGCAATAATGGCATGGGGATGCATTTGCAAAATGCTCAAAGGACACATGTGATTGACGCTTCCCTCTACAGCGCCGTGTAGGGCTTCGGCTTTTTGATCTCCTGCCGCAACCACCATAACTTCGCGCGCATCCATAATTGTGGCAATTCCGATAGTAATGGCCATCTTCGGTACGTTGTTTTCGTTATCATCAAAAAACTTTGCATTGGTGCGCAGAGTATCTCTTGTCAGAGCTTTCAAACGCGTGCGCGATGCCAGTGATGACCCGGGCTCATTAAAAGCAATGTGTCCGTCCTCACCAACCCCGGCAATCAACAAATCAATCCCTCCATAACTGCGGATAAGTTTTTCATAATCAGCACATTCTTTTGCAAAATCTTTGGTTTCGCCATCCAAAAGATGAATATTTTTCTTTTTTATATCGATATGGTTAAAAAATTTATCCCATAGAAAATAATTGAAACTGTGCTTGTCATCTTTTGCCAACCCCACATATTCACACATATTAAAAAACACTACATTTTGAAAAGATATTTTTCCCCTTTTAAACATATCAATCAGTTTTTTAAACATCTTAAGAGGAGTGCTGCCCGCCGGTAGAGCCATGACAAAAGGTTTTTCTTTTGTAGGTTTTGCAACTTTAATCTTATAGGCAACATACTCGGCCGCCCAGTTTGAACACTTATCAAAATCGGAATTTATTACGAGGCGCATTTTAGTCTTCCTTTTTTATAATTATGGTTTATACTGCGATTATATTTAAGAAAATCAATAAAGGGTAAAAAATGTTCAACTTATTCACCCCCCGTATTTTTAATTCTGGTTATCTGCCGGAAAAAGAAGGACACCGCGTTTATTTTATGGAACTCGGAAATCCTGATGGTGAACCTGTGTTGATTTTTAACGGAGGCCCCGGCGGAATATCAAAGACCTCAAAAGCTGCAATGTTCGATCGCAAAAAATATCGTGTAATCATGTTTGACCAACGCGGTTGCGGAAAATCAATGCCGGCCGGTGAAATGGAAAATAACGATTCTATAGCGGCACTTGAAGATGCAGAACGTCTGATAAAGCACTTAAATATAAAAAAAATGCTCATCGTTCGTGGTGGTTCATGGGGTTCAACGTTAGCGTTGCTGTTTGCAATGCGTAATCCGCAAATGGTCAAAATGCTCCTACTCAGTCAAATTTTTCTTGCCGATTCTGATGCTAAAAAATGGATGGAAGAAGATAGCGGATTATTTTATCCTGATATGTTGGAAAAACTGGATTCTTCCGCCCCTAAAAATAAAAGACTTAATCTTGCGCAACGCTTTGCCAAAATGATGAATTCGTACAATTTGGGACAACAAGTCAAGGCCGTGAGTACATATGGCAGTTATGAGCATGTACTTGGGAAGTTATCCCCAGAATTAAGTGCCCAAAAAATTACTCAGGATGATATAAATTCAAACATGATTTATATAAATTATTGTGCACAAAATTTTATGTTGGAAGACAAGTGTATAATTGAAAATACATCACTCATCAAACACATACCGACACTTATTGTGCATAACCGTCTTGATATGGTTTGTCCGTTGCGTGGCGCATATGAACTGCATAAGCGACTTCCTAAATCAAAATTGGTTATTGTTCCTGATATTGGTCATGGTAGCAACTTGCTTTATAAAACACTTAAAAAAGAAATCATTCGCTTTTTGGGTTAGCCTTTTTATGGCAAAAATCCATTGCCAACGAATTTATGCAATATCTCATACCAGTTGCGGTCGGACCGTCGGCAAAAACATGCCCCAGGTGTGAATGACAGTTAGCACACAAGACTTCAATTCTTCGTAATCCCTGCCGATAATCAGGCATCAGCCGGACACTACCCGGTAACGCCTCATCAAAGCTCGGCCAACCACATCCACAGTCAAATTTATTATCCGATGAAAAAATAGGGCTTCCGCATGCAGCGCAAACATATGTACCACTGTCATGAAAATAATAATATTTTCCGGAAAAAGCCGGTTCTGTGCCTTTCCGATGCAGAATATCATACTGTTTGTCGCTCAAAATTTTTTGTCCGGACATTTCTTTCCTCAAACATATTATTTTGAATATGAGATATCATTTTTTGTTCCAGTTTTTAAAGTTCGACTTTAGTATATAGTTGTTATTAACGGTAATGAATGGCTTGATTTCTATATCAAGCATAATACAATGCAGTCATTAATTAAAATTTTTAAGGATATAAACAGATGAAAGGTATAATTTTGGCCGGAGGCAGCGGTTCTCGCCTTTATCCGCTGACTACCGTCATCAGCAAACAATTGCTTCCGGTTTATGATAAACCGATGATTTATTATCCTTTATCCACGCTGATGCTTTTTGGAATAAAGGATATTTTAATTATTTCAACTCCGCAGGACACCCCCAACATTGAAAAACTCTTTGGTAACGGTTCTCGCTTGGGGTTACGCCTTGAATATCGTGTTCAGAACGAACCGAAGGGTATTGCTCAGGCTTTTACAATCGGAGCTGATTTTATCGGTAATGACGATGTCTGCCTTATTTTGGGCGACAATATTTTCTACATGGGTGAGCAGCTGAAACTTTTTCGTGAGGAAATTGCTCGTAATACCGGCGGTACGGTTTTCGGATATCATGTATCTGATCCGGAACGTTTTGGTGTGGTCGAATTTGATAAAGATTTTCATGCCGTTTCGATTGAAGAAAAGCCCAAAAATCCTAAATCAAATTATGCTGTAGTAGGACTGTATTTTTACAAATCAGACGTAGTTGAAAAGGCTCGCAACCTGAAACCGTCAGCTCGTGGCGAACTTGAAATAACTGATCTTAACCGTATGTATTTAGAAGAGGGCAGACTAAACGTTGTTCCCATGAAGCGGGGCAATGCATGGCTCGATGCCGGTACTCCCCAATCTTTGTTGGAGGCCTCAAATTTCATCGGTATTATCGAAAAACGTCAGGATCTTAAAATTGCCTGTATTGAGGAAATCGCTTACCGTCGCGGATTTATTGATAATGCACAGTTATTAAAAATTATCAATGAACTAAAGGACGGTACGGACTATAAAGCATATCTTAAAAGAGTTTACGAGGATTATCATGAAGGTTACTAAAACAGCTATCGAAGGCGTATTTATCATTGAACCGGTTGTGTTTGAAGATGAACGCGGTTATTTTTTTGAAAGCTACAATCAGGCTGACTTAAAAAGACAGGGTATTAACTACAATTTTATTCAAGACAATCAATCAAAATCACGTTATGGTACAATCCGCGGAATACACTTCCAAAAAGGTGAATTTTCGCAAGCCAAATTGGTGCGCGTACTGGAAGGGACTGTGTTGGATGTTGCCGTTGATTTACGTAAAAACTCTCCGACATTTGGTCAACATGTTGCTGTGGAGCTATCATCAGAAAACAAACGCCAACTCATGATACCGCGTGGTTTTGGTCATGGATTTTCAGTATTATCAGAGACAGCGGTTTTTGCATATAAATGTGATAATGTTTATAATAAGGCTTCCGAATGCGGTATTCGCTACAATGATCCGACTTTAAACATTGATTGGAAAATAGATTCCGACAAGGCTATCCTTTCTGAAAAGGACAAACACAATCTTTTGTTGGAGGAAGTAGAATGTTTTTAGTTGTTGGGGCAAATGGCCAACTTGGCAACGAACTCCGCCTGCTTCTTGGAGACAAAGCGGAATATGTGGATAAAGATGAGCTTGATATTACTGATAAACAGGCGGTTTTGACCTTTATAAAACCTGAAAAATACCGGATGATTATCAATTGTGCCGCCTATACCGCCGTCGATAAAGCCGAAGATGACAAAGAACTCGCTTACAAAATTAATGTCGATGGTCCTGCAAATTTAGCCCTTACAGGAGTGCCATTGGTACATATTTCTACCGACTACGTTTTTGACGGACAAAATTATGTTCCGTATAAAGAAGATGATAAGCCAAATCCGAAGTCGGTTTACGGTAATACCAAGTTAGCCGGAGAGCAAGCTGTTTTAAAATCAGCGAATACGGCAGTGGTTATTCGTACAGCTTGGTTATATTCCGAGTTCGGCAACAACTTTGTAAAAACCATGCAACGTTTAGGCACCGAGCGTGAAAGCCTTAATGTTGTGTTTGACCAAATCGGCACACCAACTTACGCCAAAGACTTAGCTCAAGCCATTGTTGACATATTGCCTAAAATTAAGCCTAATACTCAAACGTTGTATCATTTTTCCAACGAAGGTGTTTGTTCATGGTATGATTTTGCAGTTGAAATCATGCGTCAAAGCGGATTGTCCTGCAAGGTTAACCCTATTGAGAGTTTTCAATATCCAACCAAAGCAACACGTCCCTTTTATTCTGTGCTTAATAAAGGCAAAATAAAATCAGATTTTGGGCTTTCAATTCGCCATTGGCAAACAGCTCTGCAGGAATGTATCAAAAATTTGGAGAATATGTAATGAAATCAATCTTAGTTACCGGCGGTGCCGGTTTTATCGGTTCCAACTTTGTTCCTTATATGGTAGAAAAATACCCTGAATATAAGATTATCAACCTTGATAAACTTACGTATGCCGGCAATCTTGATAATCTTAAAGAATGTGAAAAGGCAAGCAATTACACGTTTGTAAAGGGCGATATTTGTGATCGCAAACTGGTAGAAAAACTATTTCAAGATAACGATATCCGCGGAGTTGTTCATTTTGCCGCCGAAAGTCATGTTGACAATTCTATCACCGGTCCGCAGGCCTTTATAGAAACCAATGTTTTGGGTACTTTTACGTTGCTTGATGTTGCCCGCAATTATTGGATGAGCGCTCCTCATCAGTTTAGAGCAGGGTATGAGGATTGTCGTTTTCATCACATTTCAACTGATGAAGTCTACGGAGCACTTGGAGATACCGGCTATTTTACCGAAAAAACGCCTTATGACCCTAGCTCACCTTACTCATCATCAAAAGCCTCATCGGATATGATTGTTCGTGCCTACCATCGCACCTATGGTATGAATGTTACGGTATCTAATTGTTCCAACAATTATGGACCTAAGCAGCACCCGGAAAAACTTATTCCGAAGATTATTTCTAATGCATTGAGCGGTAAGGATATTCCTATTTATGGTGATGGTAAAAATGTTCGCGACTGGTTGTATGTTTTGGATCACTGCAAAGCAATAGACCTGATTTATCATAATGGCAAAAGTGGCGAAACTTACAATATCGGCGGACACAACGAGAAGAACAATCTTGAGATTGTTGAAGCCATTTGCTCTATTTTAGATAAAAAATGTCCGCAAAGTAACGGCCAGCCTTATAAAAATTTAGTTGTTTTTGTAAAAGACCGTCCCGGACATGACCGCCGTTATGCAATTGATGCCACTAAGCTGACTGACCAACTGCATTGGAAAGCTGACGAAAATTTTGCCAGCGGTATTGTCAAAACGGTTGAATGGTACCTGAAAAATGCTTAAATATATAAGAGCAAACAAAAAAGGAGAATAAAATGCCATTTTTAAGAGTTTTAACCAATGCCGAAATAAGCGGAGGTCCTGACCAATTAGCAGAAAAAGCTGCTCGTCTTATTGCCGATGAACTGGGTAAGCCGATAAGTTATGTTGTTGTTACCATCAAACAAAACCGCACCATGTCATTTGGCGGCAAAATCGATAACTATGGGGTTTTGGCTTATGTCGATTCCATAGGTTTCGGTAGCAAAAAGGCAACACTTGCACGCAAATTGACAGACTTTTTTATTGATAATATGCCAACAGTGTCGCCAAACAACATCAATATTGTTTTAAATGATATGCCTCCGGCAGATGTTGCAATCGGTGGCAATTTAATGGGATAGAATTTCATTAACAATAACAAAAACCGCTCTTATGAGCGGTTTTTTATTTGAAAACTACATAGCTTTTCTGATAGCATCCAAGGCTTCATCAAGTCTTGATGTATCCGCACCACCGGTCTGTGCCAAATCTGGACGACCGCCACCGCCATTTGCTCCGATAAACGGCGCAATAGTCTTGACTAAGTCATTTGCCGAATATTTTCCAGTCAAATCATATGTAACACCGATAACTGCTGAAACTTTTCCATCATTAACTGCGAGCAGGGCAATTACACCGCTCCTTATTTGTTCTTTTATCTCATCAACAAAAGCTTTTAACTCTTTTGCCGGAACATTTTCGACTTTTTTGCCGACGAACTTAATGCCATTGACTTCCTCGATTTTTTCTTTATTATCAGCAGCCTTATTGCTCACGAAGCTCTTCTTGAGATTAAATATATCGCTCTCAAGTTTTTTCTTTTCTTCCAACAATAAATTGATGCGTGCTTCCAAATCGTTAACATTAGTTTTCAGCATTTGACTGACTTTATGTAGTTTATCCTCGGTATCTTGAGCAAATTTTTCTGCAGCATGACCTGTCATAAACTCAATACGTCTGATGCCGGCAGCAACGGCGCCTTCCGAAATAATATTAAAATATCCTATATCTCCGGTAGATTTAACATGAGTACCACCGCAGAGTTCAACCGAGAACGGACCTTGCTCATCTTCCATGCTGACAACACGAACGGTTTCACCGTATTTCTCACCAAACAGAGCCATAGCACCGGTTTTAACAGCCTCATCAGGTGTCATAATACGTGTTACACACTTATAATTATGACGTACAGCTTCATTAACCATATCCTCAGCGCAACGTAACTCTTCGGCGGTTACTTGTTTGGGATGAGAAATATCAAAACGAGCACGATCTGGGGCTACCATTGAGCCTTTTTGTGTAACATGCTCACCTAAAATTTCACGCAAAACCCGATGGAGCAGGTGGGTAACCGAGTGGTTAGCCCTGATTTTGTTACGGTTTTCTTCATCAACTTCAAAACTTGCAAAATCACCGACGTTGACTGATCCGTCAAGCAAGCGACAGACGTGCACAATCATTCCGTCAATTTTCTTCTTTACGTCAACTACTTTTACAGTAAAGTTTTTGCCTTTAATCAAACCGATATCGCCGACTTGCCCGCCCGATTCTCCATAGAACGGAGTCTGGTTGGCAATCAAATAAAAATCGCCGTTTTTAACCACATCTACAATTTCAGTCCCTTGAACCAAAGATTTAACTTCTCCGTCTGCTTTGGTTGTCGTATATCCTAAGAATTCGGTTTTTCCAAGCTTGTCAAATACTTCAAACCAAATCTTTTCAACGCCTTCATCTCCACTCCCGGCCCAGTTTTTGCGAGCCTCTTGGCGTTGTTTTTCCATTGCCTTATTAAACGCATCAACATCAACATTAATATTCTTAAGTTTCAATGCATCTTGTGTCAAATCAAGAGGAAAACCATAGGTATCATACAACTTAAAAGCGGTTTCTCCGTTCAATGTATCGCCGGCGTTAAGTGTTGAAGTTTCTTCATCTAAAAGTTTAAGTCCTTTTTCCAGGGTTTTGATAAACTTGCTTTCTTCTGTTTTGAGGGTTTCGGTGATCAATGCTTCGGCACGGTACAATTCCGGATAAGCTTCCCCCATTTCTTTTTGCAGGGCGGGAAGAAGTTTGTACATCATCGGCTCACTCACACCGAGCATATGGACATGACGCATAGCGCGGCGCATAATACGGCGCAATACATATCCTCGTCCTTCGTTTGAGGGCAAAACCCCGTCTGCAATCAAAAACGCTGCTGAACGCATATGGTCGGCAATCACGTTGTGTGATGCTTGCAACTCTCCTTTAGGATCAGAATTTGCAATATCGGCAATAGCTTTAATCAGGTTTTGGAACAAATCAATGTCAAAGTTTGAGTGCACACCTTGCAAAATAGCAGCAATGCGCTCCAAACCCATACCGGTATCAATCGATGGCTTTTTGAGGTTAATACGGCTTCCGTTGGGCAAATCTTCAAACTGGTCAAACACCAAATTCCAAATTTCAATAAAACGATCTCCGTCTTCTTCCGGAGTTCCGGGAAGTCCGCCCCAAACCTCGGGACCGTGATCATAAAAGATTTCCGAGCACGGACCGCAAGGACCGGTGTCTCCCATCTGCCAAAAGTTATCTTTGGTTGCAATACGAATGATACGGTCATCAGGTAGCCCGGAGATTTTCTTCCATAAATTATAAGCTTCATCATCGGTATGATATATGGTTACGGCAAGTTTTTCTTTGGGAATATCAAACTCTTTAGTCAACAGCTCCCACGCATAATAGATTGCACCTTCCTTAAAATAGTCGCCGAATGAGAAGTTACCGAGCATTTCAAAAAACGTGTGATGGCGTACGTCATATCCGACACTGTCCAAGTCGTTATGTTTACCACCGGCACGAACAGATTTTTGTGCTGTCGTAGCTCTGGTATAATCTCTGGTTTCATTTCCGGCCAAAATATTCTTGAACTGCACCATGCCCGAATTTGTAAACATCAGGGTAGGGTCGTTATCCGGTACTAACGGTGATGATTGTATAATTTTATGTCCGTTTTTACCGAAATAATTAAGGAAAGTGCTTCTTATTTGATTTACCGTAGTAGTCATTATATCTGTTCAAACCTCTTGCATCATAAAAACTAAACTCCATTTCTAATGCAAAAACCCAGTAATGGCAAGCGAAAAATGACTAAAACTTATAATATCTTGTATCTTACTCAATTACAATTACGTATGAATTTAAGTTTATGATTGCCGCATTGAGATAAGTTGCAAACAATATCCACATAAAATAAGGGATAAAGAGCCATGCGGCAGTTTTTGAAACTCCCCAAAATTCCATCAAAATCAAATAACTCAAAATATCAATTACGATAACTACGGCCAAGGCTATCCCCAATTGTCCGGCAAAAAAGAAAGCATAACTCCATACAATGTGCAAAAACAGCATTCCGACGAACCACCCGTTTAACCGTGCCCGTCTTTTTTCCGACTGTTCTGTGGTCAGAGCCAGATAAAAAGCCGCTCCAATCATTGCGTACAAAGCTGTCCACACAATCGGAAACACAACATTAGGCGGTGTTCCCAAAGGCTTAATGAGTTTATCATACCAGTTTTCAATACCGAAATCGTTATAATATCCACCGATAGCCATTGCAGCAAAAACCAAAATGTAGCAGTAAGCCAATTTTCCGTAATTTATTTTCATTTTCATCTCCTGTTCTTTTATTTGTTTTTGATATATGCAATTTGTTTTCATATTCAAGATTGCGGTTGCAAAATTAAATTCACGGGTGTAGCTTTATTGACATAAAAGAGGAGTAGTTGAGTTGACAAAAAGAAATCATGATAAAATAGCCATTTATGAGCAATCGGATTTTGAGGGAATGCGCAAAGCCGGTCGCTTGGCTGCCGAAGTACTGGACTATATTACCGATTATGTTGAGCCCGGTGTTTCTACTGAATATTTGGACAATTTATGCAACGAATATATTTTAGCACATGGCGGCATATCTGCATGCATAAACTATCATGGTTATCCGAAATATACCTGTATATCGGCCAACCATGTAATTTGCCACGGTATCCCCAGTGCTGAACAAAAACTCTCCGATGGCGATATCATAAATATTGATGTTACCGTTATTGTCGACGGTTGGTTCGGTGATACCAGCCGCATGTATTATGCAGGCAAACCCAAAATTAAGGCTGCGCGTTTGTGCGATGTTACTTATGAATGTATGATGCGCGGTATTGACGTTGTTAAACCCGGTGCTCATTTTGGAGATATCGGTGCCGTTATAGAAGAATATGCCCACAAATACGGATATTCTGTTGTCGATATGTTTTGCGGACATGGAGTAGGGAAAGTATTTCATGACAATCCGAATGTTATGCACTGTGGTCGCAAGGGAACCGGTCCATTGATTGAAGAAGGCATGATTTTCACCATCGAACCCATGATTAACATTGGTCGCAAAGACGGTTTGATTTTGGCAAATGGTTGGACCGCTGTTACTCGAGACAAGAGCCTTTCGGCACAGTTTGAGCACTCCCTCGGTGTAACCAAAGATGGAGCAGAAGTCTTTACATATTCTCCCAAGGGACTTGATCGCCCTCCTTACAAGAAATAGGACTTCATATGGAAGAAACTAAAGATTATACTGGTCATCGTCAACGTCTTAAAGAGCGGTTTCTGCGAGGCGGCGGCGCAGACATGGCTGATTATGAAATGTTAGAATTATTACTGACATTAGCGATTCCTCGCAAAGACACAAAACCGTTAGCCAAAGCATTGATTAAGGAGTTTGGCAGTCTTGCCGGCGTGTTGGGAGCTGATAATATGCGCCTTATGGAGTTCTCCGGCCTCAAAGAAAATACAATTATTGTTTTTTCAATCATAAGGGAAGTAGCACTGCGTATGGCTTGGCAAAATTTGAGTGCTGCTGATAAGCCTATCATAGCTGATTGGGATGCAATGCTCGATTATTGTCGCATGAAGTTGGCTCATAAAGAGTTTGAAGAACTAATGATTATATATCTTGATGCCAAATTACGAGTTATTGGAGAAGAGATTCAGCAACGCGGTACCACAGACAATGTGGCTATTCACCCTGCGGAAGTTGTAAAATCGGCAGTTTTTCATTCGGCAAAGAATTTGATAATGGTTCATAATCATCCCTCCGGTGATGTTACGCCTTCAAAGCCGGATGTTTTGATTACACAACAGGTAAAACTTGCGCTTGAAAGTGTATCAATCAAATTGCAAGATCATTTGATTATAGGAAAAACAGAATATTACAGTTTCCGTGAACAAGGACTGATATAAGATAAAAAAAACTATTGCCAAAATATTTTTTTATGATAATCATTAGTAACTTTTAGAGGCGTAGGGCTTGTACTGAGTGCTTGCTTTGACCAAAGCGGAGTTGTTGAGAGCTTTGGCTCGAAACTTACGGAGCAAGACAAGATGTCGTAACATCTTGCGTTTTTGGAAAAAGTATATTATTAAGTAACCTATTCGGGACTTAGCTCAGCCTGGTAGAGCGCTTGCTTTGGGAGCAAGATGTCGTAGGTTCGAAT
>ERZ842401.1920-NODE-1920-length-28579-cov-5.222830_pt1 | contig 28579 bp, 29 predicted proteins | sample MGYA00521270_ERZ842401 | MGnify/ENA primary metagenome ERZ842401 (study PRJEB31892, sample SAMEA3878208) | bioreactor metagenome | biome: Moose rumen | place: Sweden | collected 2011-10 | study: EMG produced TPA metagenomics assembly of the PRJEB12797 data set... | reverse complement strand
ATCACAACGCTAAAACCATAATCCGTTTGGATAAGAGGACGGAAGGTAGGCGTGCTGCCGTCATTATGAAGCACAGGAGCCTCCCCGAAGGGAGGGCTGCACTGTACCGTATAACCGAGACGGGTATCTCGGATACCTGATCAGACGTCCCTGTCTATTGCGTATCTGGCAAGGGCGATCATGAATTCCTTCTCCTCGCTCTCGGGCAGGAACTGGATCTTAGCGATGGCGTTCTCCACCTTCTGTTTGGCGAGGTTCAGATTGTAATCGATCGCTCCAACACTCTCCATGATGCTCTTGGCACGGGCGCACTGCTCGTCGGTGGCATTCATATTACCGAGGATGGATTTGAACTCCTTCAGGAGCTCGGGGTCCTTCAGGTTGGCGATGGTGTTGGTCACCATGCAAGTGCACTTACCCTTACGGATGTCGTTACCGACCGATTTTCCGGTCTTTGAGGAATCGCCTGCGATACCGAGGTAATCATCGTACATCTGGAATCCGAGACCGAGCTCGATCGCATACTCATTGATGGCCTTGACCTCTCTGGGGTTGGCCCCTCCGACGATCGCTCCTCCTGCGGCTGCAGCGGCGAAAAGGACGCTGGTCTTCAGTTTGATGGTCTCCAGATACACATCCTCGGTGACGATCTGTCCCTCGTTGTTGATGTCCATCTGCTGACCGCGGGCGAGATCCCAGACTGCCTATGCCACATACTTGAGGACGTCCCTCATGTTCTCAGCGGGAACATCGAGGTTGGCGATGATCTGGTACGCCTTGGCGAACAACGCATCTCCTGCTAGGATCGCCGTGGGTTCGCCGTATCCGACGTGGATTGTAGGCATTCCCCTGCGCTTATTGTCCCCGTCCATGATGTCGTCGTGGATTAGGGTGAAGTTGTGGATGTATTCAATGGCTACCGCCAGGGGAACGGCCTTGGAACCATCTCCTCCGACAGCTTTGCAGCATGCTACGGCCATGGCAGGGCGCATCCTCTTTCCTCCGGCGAAGGGGTACTGCTTAGCAGCGTCCATGAGGACTTTGGGCTCCTCGTCACCGATATAGCTCTTGATAGGTCCGTCCAGTTCTGCGGACATCTTCTTCAGGTACTCTTTGGCATCGATCATATCTGGTCCATCCATTCCTTTGTCTCGCCCAGCACTACGTGGCGGGCCTTTGAAAGCTGTTTGAGGTTCTGGGAACCGGTCAGGAGCATAGCCGTCCTGATCTCCTCCATTATGATTGTGAGTTTCTTTTTCACCGCATCAGCGGATTCGGTGGCCTCTTTGAGGATAACGTTGGCGATACCTGCGGCAGTGGCACCCATCGATATGGATGCCGCCACGTGTATACCGTCCAGTATTCCTCCGGATGCTATCACGGGCAATCCGGAATCCTTGCATTGGGACAGTGAGACGGGAGCCGGAATGCCCCAGTCGAAGAACGTGTCCCCGAGATTGGCCATTAGGTTGTCCTCAGTCTCGAGCGCGCGGTAGAATTCCACGGCTGAGAAGCTTGTACCGCCCATTCCGGCGATATCTATTCCCTGAATACCAATGCCCTTAAGTCTCTCGATGACCTGTCCGGATATCCCTGCACCGGTCTCCTTGACCATTACGGGGCCCTTCCTGGCCAGTTCGCGGATCGCATCGCGGCATCCGGCGAAGTTCCTGTCGCCCTCGGGCTGGATCATCTCCTGCAGAGGGTTCAGGTGGACTGCGAGTATATCGGCGCCGACGAGTTCGATGGCTTTCTCTATCATGTCCTCGTCGTACATCTTACCGCTCTTTTGAGAAACCAATTGTACGGCACCGATGTTCCCGATGACCAGAGGGACATCGTAGTCCTTGATCACGGAGTAGCTCTCCTCCGATGTTCCCATGACGCCTGCCCTTTCGCTTCCGACACCCATTCCGATGCCGAGCTCTGCGCACGCCTCTGCGATGTTCCCGTTGATCTTCTTGGCCCCTGGGAATCCTCCGGTTATGGCAGTGACTATGAGCGGGAACTCCAGCTTCTTGCCGAACAGGTCGCAGTGCATGTCGATGTCGTCGATATCCAGCTCGGGCAGTGCGTTGTGGATGAGTCTGATGTCATCCCAGTAGCAGTATCCCGGAGCGACACGTTCGCTCTTGCAAATCCTGATGTGATCAGCTTTCCTGTCCTTTATCGCCATGTTATCACGGTCTTACCTTGGTGCATGGTACGTCCTCTCCCTTCAGAAGGGCCAGCAGTCTGCCCGGGACGGTACCGTTCACGAGGATGCACTCCCCGTCGTTCCCGCAAATGTTCAGCATCTCTTCCACCTTTCCGCGGATGCCTCCTGTGACGTCCGCAACGGTGAGTTTGCTGTCGAGTTTGTCAAGCATGTCTCCGCTGACCTCAGGTATCAGTTTCGCATCGGGATCCTTCTTGGGATCCGCTGTGTACAGTCCGTCGACATCCGATACGAAGATCACCTTGTCGGGCCTGAATATCCTGGCCAGCGCCTCCATCGCCTGGTCCCCGGAACATATGCCGAATCCCTTGGAACGGTCCGCGACCACGTCTCCGAAGAGAACGGGCATGATACCTATGTGCGCCAATGCCTTGATGGTCTCCGGATCGTTGACAAGCAATCTCCCATTGTCCATCACGAAGCACGATCCCGGGGGGACCGATACCGCGGGGATACCGACCTTGATCATCTCCTCGGTGACCTGTAGGCTCAGTTCCCTGACATCATGCTGCACCTGTGCGGCCGCAGGGACCTGTCTGAAATCCTGGAGACCCTGCTGCAACTGATACTGCTTGGCAAGGACGTGTCCGTAGGATCCGGCCCCGTGGACCATTATTAGCCCCCTGCTGGATGTGGCCATCTCCGCACAGAGTCTGGCCGTCTGCTCCCTGTTGAACTTCTTGTATTCGGATTTGTCCGTTATGACGCTTCCGCCAAGCTTTATCAGAATCATCATTCGGTCATTTACTCTCTTTATAATAAGACAGTCGGTCGCAATCGTTGAATGAATCTAGACTCCCGCCCACCGGATGAATGTGAAGAAGTGGTTGACAGCGCACCAGAGTTCCCGTACGCTTGCGCAATACAGTACAGACTGGTACGCAGGAGGGCTTTACTGCCGGGTTCGGAATGGGACCGGGTGTGACTCCTCCGCTATGGCCGTCATACCGATACAAGGGATATCGGACATGTATATAATCTTAATTGTCAAGAATCTGGGTAAGGGCGGGTGAATAATCCTCCGTTCGCCTAAAGAGTCTGAGGGAAGGCAGAGAGACATCTCCCCAGTGTTTTCATCTCCATTGCTGAATTAGATAGAGGCTCAGTTCATCAGCGGTCGGGGTTGGGCATAAGCTAGAGCTTGGATCTGCCGTTAATCTTGTCGAGTCCCTTCTTCTCGAACTCGTAGATTGCATTGATTCAACAGTTGAATTCCTTTCCGAGGGTTGTGGTAGCGTCACCCGAATGCGAAGATATACATCTCTCCGAAGGACGCCGATGCGCTGGAGCTCAAGAGCGACAACATCATCCGTCTGACCTACGGCGACGGAGAGTACAAGGGATTCCCTAGGACGCAGATGATCACGGATAAGATCAGGGTCATCGAAGCGAAGGGACATACCAAGGGTAACAGTATCGTCATCGTCGAGGATACGGATCATCACTACATGCTCCACGGGGATGTGACATACTCCGATGAGGCCCTTTACGAGAACAAGCTGTCCTGCTTCTACGAGAACGTGGAGGCATCCAGGGAGACCCTGGACCGTGTACGTGCGTTCATTAGGAAGTCACGATCTACCTCTCCCACCCACACGCCCCGTGGTATGAGAATCTGGAGAACCTCAGGGTGGTAGACCTGGACAACCCGCAGGAGATCATCCCTGTCGGGGAGATAGTGTACCGTACCGCCACAGGAAAGTACATCTGCGGAGTGTGCGGTTACGTCCACGATCCGGAGAAGGGTGACCCTACACAGGGTATACCTCCCGGAACACCGTTCTCGGAACTTCCCGACGACTGGCGCTGTCCCAGATGCAAGAGGGAGAAATCAAACTTCACCCCGGTATGAATGCCGGACATAATGAAAAGGCCCTCAGCTCTTTCTTATCTCAGAGCCGGCATAGGATCCACGTTCATTTTCGCTTCTGACTCAATCTATCTAAAAACGTTGAGTGTTACACTGAAATGTTAAAATATTCAACTGCATAACGCTATTCAGGTTGACCAATCTCAGACGACTGGCTCTTAAAACTTTTTGAACTATGATGGCGGAGTTGAATCAGATGTATTATGCAGCGGTCATAAGCGATGCTAAGATCACCATCAACCTTACACAGAAGTTCCTTCAGCATTTCAACGACAGCATAAAGTCGGTCGTGGTCGGCAAGGTCGCGGAGATCAAGGGCGCCATCGATTCAGGGGAGCTCATAGACGTCATCATAGTGGAGCAGACCGAGACCCTCAGTTTCAACAGGGTCATGAAGGAGATCAACCGTCTGAACATCGATCTCCCGATAATCCTGATGTCCGACCAGTGCAGCCCAGAACTGATGTCCTCTGCCATCAACGAGCATGTGGACAACTACCTTAGCACGGCCGGAAGGGAACCGGCGGATTATTACAAGGAGCTCGTGAATCTCATCACTTTCACGGTTGAGAGGCACCGTGTCCAGGAGCAACATATCCTGGATACGAGGAGATATTCGGCTCTCGTCGATCTGGCGAAATATGACCAGTGCGAATTTCAGGCCATTATAAACTACGCACTCGAGAAGGCCATGGAACTGACCAAGAGCAAGATAGGTTATGTGGCTTTCGTGAACATACCCGAGAACAAACTGACGATGCTTGCCTGGTCCCAATCGGCGATGAAAGAATGCCGCGTTGTGAACAAGCAGATGGATTTCAAACTGAATGAGGCCGGACTCTGGGCGGCACCGGTGCGTATGGGAAAGACGGTGTTCATCGACAATTACGAGGCCTCACATCATCCGATGAAGCACGGTATGCCCGGCGGACATGTGGAGATGAAGACGCTGATGATGACACCTATCTACATGGACGGTCAAATCATCGGTACCGTGGGTGTCGGCAACAAGGTGAGGGAGTACAATGCATCCGACGAGTACAACGTCCAGCAGCTGTTCCAGGAGGCCTTCAAGATTCAGCAGTCGGTGGTCAACAAGAATAGGTACGAGAATGAGCTTGCCATATACAGGAAGATCCTGGACGGCAGCCCGTTCGGGGTGATGTATGTCACGCGCGAGGGATACAACGCCATATGCAACAACAATGCCGCAACGATTCTCGGTCTCGAAGGTTCGGCTAACATGGTGGACCTGTCCAAATATCCTGGGGAGATTGTAAATTACATCATGGTCCGCATTGCCAACTACACGGACATAGAGGACAATAGGTTCTTCAATGTCGGGGATTCCAAATGGTCCATCACCATATCGAAGTTTAATGAAGAAGGTCTCGACGGATATTCCGTCATATTCACGAATGTGACGAATATACTGGAATTCAAGAGTAAGATCAACAGCGGAGAATCCACGCTGAGACTCATGCAGGGTCTCATCGGTAACGAGATGATGTCCGTGGTAGCGATCCTGAAGACGATCGATAATACAGACGACAGATTATCTAAAGCGAAGGAGAAGCTGGAAGAAATCTCAAGATTCCTGCAATCGATCTCAGCGATAGACTTCGGAAATCCTTCATGGGTCCCTCTCGAGAGGATGATCAAGGATGGATTCGACGAAGTCAACGATGTTCCTTTGGATGTCAGAATGTCGCTTCCGGACATCAAGGTATTCGCCAGTGCATCCTCCACGCGCATGTTCTATGAGTACAAGCGTCTGGTCTCGAACAGATGTGCGAGCATAACCTCCGTGGATGTGAGGTTCAGCATCGAGAATGGCGGATTGAAGATCATCCTTTCCGACGATGGGGTACATCCGCTCTCATATGGAAACAACCAATCCGGGATGTTCTATCTTGATCCTCTTCCCACAGTTCTGATAACGCAGATCTGCAAGGGTAACGGTATGGAAGTCAAATGGCTACCTAAGGGTCACAGTTTCGTGGCGGAGATATCGGTCCCGCCGGAAAGATATAGGATCGGGTCCTGAGACCCGATCAGAAAATGGTCATCATTGACCGTCAAGGATGATTTCGTTGTTATGGGCCTTGTTGCAAAGGTTCGGTGAGAGCAGGCCTATCTCGAGCCATGCGGCATCGAACACAGCATTCGGCACCAGGCACGGTACGGACAGTGTGGCCCTGATCTCCGGATCAACAACCTTGCTACCTGCGAAGGATGTGACGTCGTCGAGCGTGATCTCCGTCAGCTTCTTCGCATATTCTTTCACATGAGGACAATTGGACGTGATTATGACGTCAAGGTTCCCCGCATCATTCATCTTCACTTCGACAACATGATACTTGGAACAAGTATTCATGTTGACCACCACTTTCGACATTTCATTTCCTCCTTCATGATACGGCCAATCTCTTGGCCTCCGACAGAGCTTTCTCTATCCTGCTGATGTCGCATTTTCTGCAATCATGCTTTAGATTGAGCTCGTCCGCGAACTTCTGGGAGAGTTCCTCGTAGCGGCCCTCCTCTCCGATACCGGTATCCAGGAACAGTACCCTCTGATAGGAATCGAATATTATATCGAAGAAGAACTCTGGTTCGAATCCCTCCAGCATATCCAGGTGCAATTCCTTGATGAGACCTTGTCTGCCTTCCAGCGCCCAACCGGGTGTATTGAACCATGTGCCGGTACAGACCTTCTTCTCGGCCTTGTACTCTTCTGGGCCTAGAATCGCTTCTATACAATCGCATCCCTGCAGCATGACCGAAGGGAGAGGGATCTCCTCAGTTATCCTCTCAAGCGAACTGCAGACCGCATATCCCAAGAAGAGGACGTCTACCTTGCCCTCGAACTCCTTGGCCTCCTGGAGTATGACCTCCTTCATGTGCGGAGGGTCCTCGTGCAGTGCGAATTCAAGGTACTTCTTCATCACGATGTCATCGTCATCTGCGGTCAGGTACTCCAATTCAGGTTTCAGTATGTCACAGGCCAGTATTCCGATCCTCATCCTATCGCCTGAACTGTTTGGGCTTTCCTGCCGCTCTGATCGTCATGTGAATCTCAACCAGAGGGTTGTCATCCCCGTAATCCATCGAATTACCGTACTTGAACGTGCTGCGGTCTATCTCCACACTGATGGAAACGTCCTCGGCCCCGCTCCTGTCGATGGCCTCCTGGACATATTTGCGCCCTTCATTCTCGGCGTTCTCAAGGGCCTCGTCCATGGAATCGTATTTGACGCTGCCCATCTTGGAGAATACTTCTATCTTGCTCTCGGTGGCACCTATCGTTTCCGGTTTGATCAGTATCTCCAGAACCTCGGATATCGAGGATGTGATGGCACCGATGGCATTTCCGACTCCGGAATATTCGTGGATCAGGACAGGGGTGTTGAAGGCCTCGCCGACCCACCTTATGTACACTCCAGAAGGTGCACCGATACCGATGATGGGCTGATTTAGTGTTATGCTGCAGCTGTAGTCCTTGTTCCCTTCGTGGAAGACGGCCTTCTTCAGCATGTTCTCTGCTATGTCGCTGAGCTGATGCCCGCCCTCCTCATGGTACACGACCTTCATCAGTTCAAGGCACAGTTTGTACTTGATGCGCGACTTGGCCTCTTTGATGAATGAATCTTCGTTTGAACCCATCCTGCTGGCGAGATATGTCACGGCGGCGGACGATGCTTCTGTATCGAACTCCGTGTAGCTACCTTCTGCGTGCAGGATGTCCGTCGGTGTCACCCCGATCCTCTGGATGAAACCCAGGGACTCCAGCTTGTGGATGTTGAAATTCATAGGGTGGATGCCTAATGCCTCTCCGGCCTCGTTGAGACTGTATGGATGTTCCGCTAGTAATTCCAGAAGACTCATGTCGGATGGTGTGATCACATGGTTGGCATTAGGCATCCTGAGGGTGCGGAACATCTCACAGTCCAGGACGATGTTATCTTCCCCGAGCGAAGGAGGGGATGGTTTGGATATGATCGTCGATAGTCTTCTGTAGTAGTCGTGGACGAACTCCCATTCCGTGCTGGCAAGGCACACAGGCATGACCCTCAGCGATGAGAGGATCATATTGGGGCCGTTCACAAGGATACGGCTGTCACCGCCGATACCGGATGTCTCGATATCCGCTGCCATCACCCTGGTGCGTTTTCCCCCGATGATGGCTCCTTCGGGATCGAGACGCGGTCTCCCGTTACGTAGGATACCGATATCTGTGGTGGTCCCGCCCATATCCATAACTATGGCATCTTTCTGCCCAGTTAGCATCATGGCCCCGATCAGACTCGCTGCGGGGCCGGAGATGATGGTCTCCACGGGACGTTCCTTGGCGATATCCTCGCCCATCATGGAACCGTCACCGCGGACGATCATCAGAGGTGCATGGATGGAAAGCTCCTCCATCACCTTTTTCACTGATTTTATGAGGTCGTCTATAATCGGAATGAGGCGTGCATTCATGATCGATGTGGACGTCCTCTCGTTGAAACCAAGCCCGGAGGATAGTTCGTGGCCGCATATGACGGGCACATCCATTATGGACTTGGCAAGTTCCTTGATCCTGTTCTCATGATCTGGATTGCGGACGGACAGGAATCCGTTGATAGACAGGCCGTCGACCTTCCCTTTGACACTCTCGAGGAATTCTTTAGCCACCTCCATGTCCAAAGGTTTGGACTCATCGCCATGGAGGTCGTGACCTCCTGAGATGACAACGGAGAAATCGGATCTCACGGCGTTGTCATATTCGCTTCCTATGCAGATGAGCCCGACCCTGCATCCCTTTCCCTCAACAACGGAGTTGGTGGCCAATGTGGATGAAAGCGATACCACTCCAATCTTTGGGAGGTATTCCTGAGGAATCTTCATCATCACACTGCGCAATCCGATGCTCAGATCCTCTCTGGTTGTGTGAGATTTGGTGCAGTACAGGACCTTGTTGCAGTCGAGGTCTATGATGGCTGCATCAGTATATGTGCCTCCGGTGTCTAATCCCAATCCGAGTGTCATTTTCCTGACCTTCTATCGACCAATATGGGTGTAAATGGAATTAATAAGTGGTTGTAACGGGTTCCCACCTGCGATGGATGATCATCTGTTGAATGACGATATTCCGCGGTCGGTCCCACGTGTGAACATGAAGTCGCTCATGTGATCGGACAGTGTCCTCTGCTGCTCTTTGTTCTGGATATCCGTCGAGTTGAGGATGGGGAACTCATAGTCGCATTTGTTGCAGCGAACTTTATTGCATCCGCGTACGGCCTCCGAGCAGCCTTGGCATGCGAAGGCTCTCGCATACACGAGCGAGAAGTTGAATCCGCAACGGGGACATGTCAGCGTCTTGCGTACAGCGGCCGTCTCGTTGTTAGAGAAGCCGTGATCGTTCATCGCCTGATAGAACGTGCCCACTGTATCATCTCCAAATGGTCACACTGATCTGCGGTTGACAAGGGGTTGGGGGTGACCGCAGATCGGTGTGGCTCCGCCCGAAGGCGGGTTTGGAAAGTTTATCAGAACGCTCCGTACTTGTGGGTTCCGTCCATGACTCCCTGGACGACTTCCCACTTGGTCTCAAGGTCCGGAGGGACCTCACATCCGGATGCAATACATACGTGTGAGTTGAGTCCTGCCTTGCACATAGCGGTCTTGACGTCCTGACAGAGATCCTTGGTGACCTGGACGGCCTCGTCGTAGGTTCCTCTCATGAAGAGCTGGGGATCGATAGTTCCCATGATGGTACACTTCTCTCCGTAGCCTCTCTCGATGACGCTTGCCATGGTGGGGGACTCGGGGATCTGGGGATAGTATGCCATGGAGTATCCGTCCACTCCGAAGAGCTTGATCTGGGTGTCGAGGTGGGGCATATCCGCACAGTTGTGGATAGCAAGACCGATTCCGGCCTTCCTGGTCGCCTCGTTGGTCCTCTTCGCGTACTTCTCTCCCTCGAATTCCATGTACTCGGGGTCTCCGAGACAGGAGTAGTTACCCCAGAGATAATCCCAGCACATTGCCTCTACGCCGGTCTCTGCGATGGCCGTGACAGATTCACAGCAGAACTGGGTGGTGGATTCCAGCGCCTTGTGGACTGCGTCAGGGTCAGTGTACATATCCATCATGACCTGCTCCGCTCCACCGGCCTGGGTGAGAGTTAGGAGAGGTCCCTCGAGGAATGACATCAGGAATGACTTGCCCTTGAGTTGCTGTGCTACGAGCTTGTTCATCTCGATGAGGTGACCGGTACGTCCCTTGTGGTAGTCGGGGTGGGTCTCTGCGATTTTCTCGTAGTCCTCGGTGGTGTGGATGATGTGCCCATCGACGAAAGGAGTGTTCTCAGCATCCATCCTGACTTTCGCACCGTAGTCGTGTGCGGTGACGGACAGGTCCTCGAGGAGAACGGAGAACGGGAACTTGTACTGCTTGAATCCCTCGACGAATGAGTCTGCACAGACCTTGGCATCGGTTGCCCAGGTCTTGTAGGTGACAGGCTGGTTGGGGAGGAGCCTTCTCTGAAGTCCGCAGACCAGAGGGTATGCGGGAAGCTCGTCGACAGGTTCGTTCTGAAGGGTCGCGACTGCTCTCTCGTAAGGGGTCATAGGTGCTACCATTCAAATCACCCCTTCAGGAATGCGACACAGTCCTGAGCGTTGACATCACGGTGATCTGCTCCGATGGCCTCTGCGAACTGGGGAGAGGTCGGTGGTCCGCCGATGGTGATGACGCAACCGGATCTGAGGCCCGACTCCTTCATGAGATCCATGGTGGCCTTCATTCCATCCATGGTGGGGGTCATAAGGGTGGACATACAGAGAACGTCGAGTTTATCGTTCTTGACAGTGTCCACAATGATACTGGGTGCGATGTCCTTTCCCATGTCGGTGACGACGAATCCGCCTGCGGTTAACATGGTCTTGACGATGTTCTTCCCGATGTCGTGGACATCTCCTTCCACGACGACGGTTCCAGCTTTCTTGGAGTTCTCGAGAGCTCCTGCAGGGATTGCAGGGATCAGGATGTCAAGTCCTGCGTAAAGGACTTTAGATGCCACCAATACCTGGGGCAGGAACATCTTGTGCTCTGCGAATTTGTCTCCAACGATGGACATTCCTTTGACAAGACCCTCGTTGATTGCTTCGACCGGGTCGAGGCCCTCATCGAGTGCCTTCTGTGCTAACGGTGCAGCGTCCTTGATCTTCAAGTTGACTACAGCGTCAGACATTGCCTGATAGATTTCCTCCTTGCTCATTTTTCTTCCTTCTAACCTTTGTAGGTCGTACGAAAAATTCAACCATACGTATTAAAAGGTTATTATCTGAAATTGTGAATTTGCTACATTTTTGTATTTGCTACTACTTTTTTAGTAGATTAGTATTTAAAGAAAGCCATTGATGCTGTTAATTTTTACTATTTTTGGCTAATTACAGAGTTGATACAAATGCACAGAAACTATAGCCATTTTTAAGTTAATATATATAAAATAATATGAAACATATATCCAAAAGTTCTCGGGCTCGCGCTTTGCTGGTAGTAGCATCAATGGCAATCTTTCAATACGAAGCAGGTTAGGTCGATCGGCAGGTCTTATTGCAGCAATTAACAGAATATGGAAGGCCCCCTCCCGAAGGAGGTTGTGAAGGGGGCCCCTTCATCGATCCTTGCCGACCGGCAAGAGTCTATATGGCTTCGGATCGGTGAACGTGATTAATTCGTCCTTTCGGGCACAATATCAAAATATCCATGAGTTATATAAGTAATGTTAATGAGTCGTCAATATTATCCAAAAGATGTCCCGCATCGGTAACGACACGAATGATCGATTCTTAATGTGACAAAAAGAAGAAGATAGAAAGGGTGGCCCCCGAGGGGCCTTTAAATTATTGAACTCAGAGGTCGTAGTTCTTCAGGTTGTAGTTAGGAACGAGGTCCTTGAACTCTTTGTGTGCCCACTCGGTGAACTTGTCGGTCTCGTCGGGGAGAGCCGTAAGCTTCTTGTGGATGTCCTGAAGTGTCTCGAGCTGCTTGGTAGTGAGTCCGAGCTCCTTGGATTCGTATCCCTTAAGGAGAATCTCAGCTGCCTTGATTCCGGCTGCCTTGGACCTGAGGTAGAGGTCGTTACCCTGCTCAGCGATGGCCTTTCCGATCTCGTAGGCGTGGTCGTATGCAAGGATGTATCCCTCGGGTCCTCTGTACCTGTCGGTGTACATATACAGGTCCCTGAGTGTCTTCTCCTGCTTGAGCTGGATAGCGGTGTTCATCAGAGCGGCCTCGTATCCGATGGATCCGAACCAGCACTGGACGGATGTTCCTCCGAATTCGGGGTGGTACTCGACGGACTCGTTGGACCAGAGGTCACAGCACTGAGCGATCAGGTTACCCTGAAGATCGCAGTGAGCGCACTGACAGTTCTTTCCCTCCTGGGTGGTGGGCTTTCCTGCGATTGACTTGACGATGGGTCCCTCGTAACCGCAGTCCTTGTCGGGTCCGAGTGCACCGCATTCCCAAGCACACAGGGTCCTTGCTGCGGAGATTGCACGGGTGACTGCAGAGAATGTCCTCTGGACATCCTGGTCCATCATTCCTCCGGCCATGAACATGGAAACGTTCGCTCCGGAACAGTTGGTGTCTCCTCCGGGTGTGGAGTGGTTCTTCTTACAGATGTCGACCATCTGGGACCATACCCAGGTCATGTCGATGGATCCGAGGTAACCTACTCCGTAGAGGAAGGCGACGATGTCTCCGTTGGTGACTGCGTAGTCTGCGAATTCCTTTCCTCCGACTGACTCGACGGACAGGTTGTCGCATCCGTTCTCACATGCGATGTCACAGCACTCGAAGAACTTCTCGGGGTATGCGTGGGCTGCATCCATTCCGGGCCTGAGTCCGTGGTCGGCCTCACGCTGGTCGGGGATTGTCTGCCTTGTACCGCAGTTGAGTCCATATTCCTCGTGGTATTTCTCACACATCTCTTCCTGTCCTGCAACGACGGGTGCGGACAGCTTTGCCTGGTTCATCTGGGAGACCCACTCGGTCTCGAGCTGAACATTGGGGAATCCGACTGTGATCGCACGGTCGAGGATGTCCTTCGTGATGTAGTCGACGTATTCCTTTCTGAGTCTCTCGGGGTCCTTCTCTGTTCCGGGCCTGGGAGCGTAGTTGATCTCGGGCACGACATATCCTGCTCCGAGCTTGAGTCCGAATCCGTATGTCACGGGGTGCTTTGCGTGTCCCATGACCATGTCGTCTGCGGAATCGTATGCCATCTTTGTGTATCTTGTAACTGTTGCCATCTCACTGACCTCCTACGATGCTGTCCCATTCTTCTCTTATTCTCTTCCAGTCGTAACCCTCTCTGATCTTCTCAGCGATGATGGGTGTCTGGGGTGCCTTCTCGGAATAGATTCCGAGGTCGTACGAGTTCGCGTACTCCCTGTTGACTGCTCCACCGCATCCCATCAGGGGGATGTTGATTCCCTTGTCCATGAGCATCTTTGCTTCTGTGGGGAATGCGGACATGGTTGTGGTCATGAGAGCTGTTCCGCTTGCGAACAGAGGCTTGACTTCCTCGACCTTTGCGACGAAGTCGACGATAGGTACGTCACGTCCCATGTCGATGACGTCGTATCCGGAGGACCTGACCATAACGGCTGCGATGTTCTTTCCGATGTCGTGGGGGTCTCCCTCTGCTGCGTGCATGACGACAGATCCCTTGGACTCACGTCCTCCTGGGACCTGCTTCTCTGCGATGGCAATTCCGATCTCCATGGTCTTTGCGGCCATCATGATCTCAGGAAGGAAGTAGACGTGCTCTGCGTACAGCTTTGCGACACACTCCATTCCGGCGACAAGTCCGTTGTTGATGATGTCAAGGGGGTCCCTCTCTTTGAGAGCTTCCATGACGGTGGGTCCAACGGTCTTGAACTGCATGTGCAGGACCTGATCTGCTACTTTCCTGAATACAGGATCCGTAGGCAACATCTTCTCTGCCATTTCCTCGGGCGTCAGTGTCACCTGCATATCGATGTCATAGCGCTTGAGGACCTTTGTGAAATCTGCTCCTTCTTTGCTTAGCATTTTACCACCTTTTAGTTGGTTGGATGCTCGAAAGTAAGCGAAGTTTATAACCCGTTTCAAAATCCAAAAACAGATTCGCGATTATAATGTTTATAAAACTTTGTTTCTAAAAATCTGGATGAGCCATCCATCCATCAATGGTTTAGATTCATAAAACGATTTATATCTGGCTAATGAGGGCAATCTAAGATTCTAAAACCATGTGTTAACAGATATTGCCTATGTATAAACAAAAACATATATGTATAATAATTAGATTATACAATTAGAATGTCTTCGATTGTCTACCTCAGAAATTCTAAAACCAATACTATTTATGCTTATCTGAATGAATCCATTTGGGATCCCGAGAAGAAGAAGTGCATAAACAAGAGGAAGTGCATAGGACACGTCGATCCTGAGACTGGACAGATCGTCCCTAACAGGAAGGCGAGATCCAAGGAGTACCCGAAGATCAAAGGACACTTCCTCTGCGACATGTTCGATAGCGTATCCAATAACATCAAGCTATCAGAGACACTCGCATTGGCATTCCCGGACGATTGGAAGAAGATAATGTCGATAGCCTATTATCTGGCCGCCACCGGCGGGGAGCTGCAGTTCTTCAGGAAATGGGGCGAGAGCAACACGATGCCTTACAATCTGTCGCTATCCAAAGAGGCTGTCATGGATCTTCTGAACAACATATCCGATAACTCGATCTCCCTGTTCTTCACGTTATGGAGACTCCGTGTGCAGCCTGAGGAGACCTATGTGAGCTCAATCAGCTACAGCGAGACAGGCCGCAGTCTATCCGATTATTCAAGGGAACAGAACATCGACATAAGCAGTCTGAGCGACAGGATGAAGATGGACATCTATTTCTCCACCAGGAACAACATCCCCCTTTGTTATAAATTATCTAATATGGCGACCGGGCGTGAGTTCGGGGATTACGATGTGTCCACTGAGAGTTTCACCAGGCTATCATCATTCCTGGACGAGGAGGGAGGGAATGCCATCAATCCCGCACTGATAGCATATGCCAACTCCAATATCATTGTCCGTACGCGTCCGGACAACGAGTTCGTGAGCGCTATGATTGAGAGGGCCGAACCCACGATGACCAACCCGGAGAATTACAGGACACTATTCGGTATCCCTTTGTTCGTCGAGACATACATGCACCATGTGAATGGTAAGAAGTTCTATGTTCACATCTTCTTCGACCCCAACAAGGCGGTCAGCGATCTTTCATCGTTCATCACTATTATCAACATGTGCAAGTACGAGATCGAGGCCGGACGTCCTGTGGAATCTCATCAGGAGATGTATGATCGCTATCTGATAGTGACCGAGGAGGAAGGTCGGATCAAGGCGGAGCACAACAGCGAGGCAATCCTCCACCACAACAAGTACCTCGGATACTTCGCGATCATCTCGAACTTCACTAGGAACCCGTCAACTGCGATGGTCCCGTTCCTTCAGAGGAGGACGGTCATAAGCATGTTCGAGAACATGTACAACGATTACGACAACACCACCCTGAACCTCTACAACGAGACGAACCATCTGAGCAGGATCTTCATACAGTTCATCGCTCTGATCCTGAGATTGGAGACGGAGAACACCATGAGCGACAAGAAACTGAACAAGACTATGTCGTACAAGGAGATGATCGAGGAACTGACTTCTATCAAATCGGTGAAGGTCCCCGGTCTGAAGAAACCTCTCCAGACGGAGCTCAGTGACGTTCAGATACGTATTCTGAGTGCCTTCGATCTGGATTACGATATAGAATGATCAGCAGTAGGTGACCCTATCGCTGTCGAGGACCTCGTTCCAGAGCCTAAGGGTCTCCTGGGCATCCTCCTCGTCCATGATTTGGATAGCGAAGCCTGCATGGATTACGGCCCACATGCCGACCTCTGCCTCCACCATGGAGACGTTAGCCTTCCTGGTCACTCCGCCGAAATCGACATCAGCCATATCATCCTCGATCTTGATGATCTTTCCCGGAATTGCTAGACACATGATAATCACTCCGTCATGATCTTGAGGATGGCCTCTGCGGGCTGTCCGTCGGTAGCGGTCAATGCCTCGATGGCCTTCTCCCTGTCGCATCCGGTCTGACTTATGACGAGGTCCACGTCGGATGCGTCGAAATCGACTGCAGGTGCGGAATCCGCTCCGTTTCCGCCAAGAGGCCTGATGACTTCGGGTCCGGAGATCTGGTAGCTCTTGGTACCACCCATCTCGACGCACATGACATCGGCACCCTTCAGGACGATCTCGTTGGTCCTGGTCCTGATGACAACCTCGACTACATCGTCGATGCTGTTCTGTTTGATGCCCATCTGTTTCATTGCCTTCTGCATCTGGCGAGGGTTGATCTTCATTCCGCCCATGTTATCCTCATCATCGGTTCTTTATTTATATTTTAAAGGGGGACCAACGGCCGTTCCGTTCAGGCGTTAAGCGCTGCCGATACCGCATCGCCAAGGGCCTTCAGCACCTCTTCCGCCTTGGATACGTCGGGTACACCGCCCTGGGAAAAGTCAGGTTTTCCGCCGCCCCTGCCTCCGAACTGCGAGAGAACATTGCCGAGGATCTTCTTGCAGTCCACGACCTTGCTGCCGGACGCCAGCATCACCGACAGTGTCTCCGATACTGATACGAATGCGGCAACGCCTCCCTTGGACCTTATGGATTCCATGGTGTCGTTGAGCACGTTCCTGTCCCCTCCGGGAATGATCGCTGTGTACACCTCTGTTCCATTGACCACGTTGGATTTGAGGTTCTTCACGATCTGCTTGGTTGCATCCTTCAGGAGCCTGGACTTGAGATCGTTCTCCTGCTTCATGTTGGATACCGCCTTCGCGGCATCCTCGTTCTTGCAACCGATGACGTCGATGACCTCCAATGCGATGTTGGACAGTCCGATGGCGGCCTTCTTCGCAGCCTCTCCGACCTTGAAGTGTATCTCGTAGCCGTCCTTGCCTGCCTTTACCTTGCGGTCTACAACCAGCATCTCGAGTTCTGATGTCTCCAGGACATGTACCCCGCTGCATGCGGAGTAGTCTATGTCACCTATGGCCACGACGGTAATCTCCTCGTCCTCCCCAATCCTGTCCAGCTTGATCCTGACCTTCTCCAGCTCGGGATCATCCCTGTCCATGATGCTGTGGGTGATGGAAAGATTATCATGTATCGCCTTGTTGGCGAAATCCTCGGCGGCCCTGATCTGCTCCCATGAGAGATCCTGGTTCACGATGACGTACTTGGTCTCCGGGGAGATGAATATCTTGACGATGCCTAGACCTTCGCACTGCCTTTGCAGCGATCCGAAGAGGAGATGCTCACCTGTGTGTCCCTGCATCAGGTCGTAGCGCCTCTCCCAGTCCACCTGGCACCATACGATCTTGCCGACCTCCAGATTGTTCACGGGACATACGTGGACGATGTCCCCGTCCTTGTTGTAGAACACCTCGGTGACCTTGCAGTCGCGGATCATACCAGTATCGCACACCTGTCCTCCGCCTCCGGGGTAGAACGCGGTGCAGTCGAGTATGACCTCGTCGCCGTTCACGGAGACGACGTGCGCCTCGAAGTCGAATATGTATCCGTCATGTCTGAAGATCTCGTCGGTCATCGTATCTGTCCCTTGGATGCAGTACCCCGTAATAAAGTCGACAGTCCGTTCCCAGTCCTTCTCAATCCAAGCTTGTCCGAATACTCTTTTTATAGGTCATTATGATAGCGTGCGATTAGTAAGAGGCGCTCTTATGAGAAGAACAAACACCTGTGGTGAACTTAGGGTCTCCGATCTGGGGAAGAAGGTATGCCTACAGGGTTGGGTCAGGTTTTCCAGGGACCACGGCGGAGTACAATTCATCGACCTCGCCGACAGGTACGGGATTACACAGGTCGTTTTCGACCCCGAAGACCTCCCTGCAGGAACGGACGTGAAGCAGCTTGAGGGTATCATCAACACCTTCACCCGCGAATGCGTCATATCGGTCGACGGAATCGTGAGGAATAGGGTCGAGGGCACGGAAGATGCCAGGAACCCCACCGGACAGATCGAGGTTCTCATCACGGGAGCAGAACTGCTCAACACATGCGCTATCCCTCCCTTCGAGATCGGGGATCAGAAGGAAGGGGTCCTCCCCAACGAGGACACCAGGCTGAAGTACAGGTACCTGGACCTCAGGAGGACAGAGATGATCCAGGCCATGGTGTTCAGGTCCAAACTCGTGCACCTGGCAAGGCAGTATCTGGAGCAGAACGGGTTCCTCGAGATCGAGACTCCCATCCTGGGAAGGTCCACGCCCGAGGGAGCAAGGGACTACATCGTCCCCTCAAGGGTACACCCCGGAACGTTCTACGCTCTCCCGCAGTCGCCTCAGCAGTTCAAGCAAATGCTCATGGTCGCTTCCATGGACCGTTACTATCAGGTGGCAAGGTGCTTCCGTGACGAGGATTCCAGGAAGGACCGTCAACCCGAGTTCACACAGTTGGACCTCGAGATGTCCTTTGTGGACATGAAGGACATACAGGACATGATGGAAGGCCTCATGGCATACATCTGGAAGGGACTCTACAATGAGGAGCTCAAGACGCCTTTCCCCCACATCGCGTACCGTGATGCAATGGAGAGGTTCGGATCCGACAAGCCCGACATGAGGTACGGGCTGGAGTTCGTGAAGCTCACGGAGGTCGTGAAGGATGCACCCTACAAGATCTTCCAGAACATCCTGGCCAACGGCGGTATCGTCGCGGGTATCAACCTGAAGGCCGACGTCGCAGGCGACAAGGTCGGAAGGAACGATGTCGACCGTTACATCGCATACGCGAAGAAGGTCGGACTCGGAGGACTTACATGGATGAGGTGCGTCAACGGACAGCTCGAATCCAACATCGTGAAGTACTTCACGCCCGAGATCCTCGAGAACATCAAGAAGACAATGGGTGCCGAGGAGGGCGACCTGCTGTTCATCATCGCAGGACCCTGGAAGGCCACATACGAGAGTGGAGGATTCCTCAGGAAGAAAATCGCAGAGGACCTCGGACTCGTGCCCGAGAACGAATTCCAGTTCTTCTGGATGGACCAGTGCCCCATGTTCGAAATCGACCCCGTATCCGGTAAATATGATGCATTCCACCACCCGTTCGTCCTTCCGGAGAACGACCTGGACGACGATTACGTCGGAGGAGCATGCTTCGACCTCTGTCTGAACGGTAACGAGCTGGGATCCGGATCCCTGCGTATCCATAACGCCGAGAAGCAGATCGAGGTCTTCCATAAGCTCGGTCTCGACGACGAGAGGATCCAGAGGAACTTCGGATACTTCGTAGAGATGCTCAGCTACGGTGCACCTCCTCACGGAGGAATCGCGATCGGTATCGACAGGATCTGTGCAATCCTCCTGAATAAGGAATCCATCAGGGACGTCATCGCATTCCCCAAGAACAAGAGGGCTGTATCCCTCCTGGACGGTTCACCCTCCAAGGTTGACGATGACAAGCTCGAGGAGCTGCAGATCATTTCCCTCGCAGGCGAGGACCTCGATCTCTCTGAGTACGAGGACACTCCCGAGGAGTGAAGAAAACATTTCAGGGTCTTCGGACCCTTTCCATTATTCTCAATCTGTATCCTGCGGTCATCGAGAGGATCGGAAGCTCTATCAACGGTGCGATGACAAGCACCAGGAGCAGAAGCGTTGCATCGGGGAACGCCGCAACTGCAATGGCCAACGAGAGTGGAGAGTTCCTGGCCATGCTCGTGAATATCAAAGACGTGGTATCAGCGTAATCGAATCCCTGTATCCTGGCGACGGATGCCGATACGATGTAATTCACGACAAAGAACACTATCAGCGGAATCAGCAGCATCACGAATAATTCCAGATGGTCCAGGAGCTCGGTGCTCTGCGAAGCGAACATCACCACGATCGCCAGGCATAGGAAGAACAGCTGGAGGTTGTCCCCGTTACCGGTCACCGCATTCCCGAATCTTTCAGAATAGGATATCTTCGGCATCAGAGCTTTCACAATGTTCGCTGCTGCCAGCGGGATGACGAGGACGATCACCATGCTGTACAGCAGTCCCGGGATGTCCAGGGATATCTGGGTGTCGAAGAAGATCACCAGGTAAACGGGCATCAGAACTATCTGCAATATCAGGTTCAGCGGGAGCAGCGCACTGCTCAGAGGGACATTTCCTTTAGCAGCTGCGGTGAAGACCAAATACCAATCGGTACACGGGGTGACCAGCAGCATCAGCAGTCCCATCCTGATATCTATCTCCGCAAAAGCGAGACCCAAGATGATCGAGAAGATAGGCGTCCACACAAAGTTTATCAGCACTGCCGACAGCGTGAACCTCCTGTTGGAGAACGATCTGCCGATGTCGCGGATGCTCACGCACATGAACACCACGAAGAGCATCACCATCAGGAACGGTTCTATCAGTACGGATGCCTCGGAACAATCGAACAATGCGCCTGCGATAAGTCCGACTATCGCCGCAGAGAGCATGATGAGCGGATGGAGGAACGCATTGTTCATGAGAGAAAATCATTGTCTGGGTATAAAATAAAGGCCGGGCAAGGGCCCGACTTTAAGGGTTTCAAAGGAATGTTACGGTCTCGTCCAGAGGTCTCCTGGAGGGGTGCATCGGACCGGGCTTGCAATCATCCGCAGGGTATCCGAGTGGGAGAAGGTTGTACACTGTCTCGTCATCGGGGATGTTGAAGGTCTCCTTCACCTTCTCGGGGTCAAACCATCCTACCCAGCATGTTCCGAGACCGAGAGCATGTGCCTGGAGCATCATCTCGTCCGTGACGATGGCCGCATCGGTCTCACCGCGGTTGAGCTTCGAGAAGTGGCTGATCCATTCGAGCTCCTTCTTCATGGCTATGATGAGTACGATAGGCGCATCGAAATGCATGCACCATTCCTTATCGAACTTCTTCCTCATCTCCGGGGATCTCACGACGTACACGTGCTGACCCTGCATGTTCTTCGCAGTGGGAGCCAGTCTTCCCGCCTCGAGGATCTTCTGGAGCTTCTCCTCCTCCACGGGCCTGTCGCTGTATTTCCTGACGGAGTACCTCGAATTGATGACATCTTCGAATTGCATGAGGGTGTATCGTCGGCCGAGGATAAAACGTCTCTCGGCCGAACCATACACTCAGAATCTGGCCTCGATGAGTTTCTTGGCCGCTTCGACGACCTCTGCGGACGAGTACTTGCCTCCGGTCTGCCTCATGACATACCCGATGACCTGGTTCGCAGCCTTGTCGTTCTTCTGGTAGTCGGTGACGATCTTGGGGTTCTCGTCGAGGAATCCATTGATCAGGGTCTCCAATCCGGCGGAGTCCTCTTGCGCAGCGGCGGCATCCTGTCCGGTCAAGTAGGATTTGATGCCTATGGTGCACTGAGTGTCGGTGATTTTCCCTTCGGAGAACTCTCCGATGAGCTCTTTCAGTTTGCCGAGGTCCGTGACACTGCGGGACTCCATCGCACGCCAGTTGGCGCTGATCGGTCCGCCGACCCACTTGATGGCGTTCGGGGTGCCGAACTCCTTGGCGATGTCCTCGAACAGGATGGCCAGGTCCATGGACGTGTTCACCAGCTGCTTCGCCATCTTGGGATCGATCTTGTACTGAGATGTGATTCTGAGGATCATGTTCTGGGGACTCTCGGAGATCCTTATGGAATCCGCCAGGTCCTTGATGTGGCAGATACCGAGGTCGGGCTCGTCGATGTAACCGTACTGGTCCTCGAACTCCTTGACCCTCATGCTTATGGTGACATCCCTGTCGGGGTCGTATCTTCTGGTCTCCCTGACGATCTTCTTCTTGGCCTTGATCATGGCGATCTGCCTGACCATCTCGGAGTGGAGCGCCTTCTCGGCGTTCTTCAATCCGCTGACGTTCTTGATCTCGACCCTCTCCGTTCCGACGGAGATGTTGCAGTCGCATTTGACCTCCCATTCGAGGTCGTCGGGGATGTCCAGCAGGTGCCTGAGGTCCCTAACCATCTGAGTGAGGAACTCCCTGGCCTCCGCAGGGGTGGCGATATCGGGTTCCGTGACGATTTCCGCCAGGGGGATTCCTGATCTGTTGTAGTCGACTAATGAGGTAAGGTCCGCGGTCCTTTTTGTGCTTCCGGGGTCCTCCTCGATGTGGATCCTTGTGATCCTGATGGGCTTCTTGCCGTCGAGGTAGTAGACTCCCCTCTCTCCGATGGGGTTGTCGTATTGTGTGATCTGGACGCTCTTCGACATGTCAGGGTAGAAATAGGTCTTCCTTGCGAACCATGTGGTGTCGTTGACCTCGCAGTTGAGCATCTTGGCGATCATTATTCCGTAGATAAGCACCTGCTTGTTCAGAACAGGTCTGGATCCCGGCATACCGAGACATGTGGGGCACACATAGGTGTTCGGGAACTCGCAGTCCGCCGTGGGACAGGAGCAGAACATCTTCGATTTGGTGGGGAGCTGCACGTGGCATTCCAATCCAATCTTCATATGGACGCCTCCGGTCTCTTGAGTTCGAACTGTTTCTCCCAGTCCTCCGCTACGGAGAACAGGACGTCCTCGTTCCAGTGGTCCGCCACGAACTGCATTCCGACGGGCATTCCGTTTGAATCGTATCCGCAGGGGACCGACAGGTGGGGTGTTCCCGCAATGTTTGCCGGGACGGTGAGATAATCCGCCTTGTATGATTCCAGTGCGGACATCTTCGAGATGTCGTCGAACCTGGGTGCGGTGAATGGCATGGTGGGTGCGAGTACCGCATCATGAGTCTCCAGTACTCTCTTGTAATCATTGATGACGACCTGCCTGACCTCCCTGGCCTTGGCGTAGTGCCTTCCTCCGAACCCGGCCATACGGGCGTATGTTCCGAGCAGGATCCTCCTCTTGGCCTCGTCTCCGAAGTATTTCGATCTGACTTCGGTGAAATAATCGTCGAACTTCAATGAATGGTCGCCTTCCTGGTGTCCGTACCTCATTCCGACGTATCTTGCAAGGTTCGTGGAAGCTTCCGATGTCGCCAGGACGTAGTATGCGGGCATGGCGTACTTCAGCGAGGGCATATCGACGTAGTCGACATCCACGCCCATGCTCTTCAGCTGCTCGACAGCATCCTTGAAGACCGCTTCTACCTCCTTGGAGAGCCCCTCTATGCCTTCTTTGGGGATGGAGACGGACTTCATCTTCCTGTATGCCGTCCTGAACTCGGGCTGGACCATGGATGTGGGGTCCCTCTCGTCCTTGCCGGCGATGATTTCCATGTACTTCTTCAGGTCGGTGGCCTTCTGGGAGATGACTCCGATCTTGTCGAGGGAGTTACCGTAATCGATCAGTCCGTACCTGGACACGCGTCCGTAGGTGGGTGCGATGCCGTACACCCCGCAGAATGATGCGGGACAGCAGATGGATCCTCCTGTGGAAACTCCGAGGGACATGTGGTCCTCGATGACCGAAGCTGCACAGGCAGAACCTCCGGAAGATCCTCCGCAGGCCCTGTTCAGGTCGTAAGGGTTCCTGGGGATTTCGAATCCGGAGTTGGTGGAGAATGTTCCGAATCCGAACTCGTCCATGTTGGTCTTTCCGACGAGCTTCCCTCCAGCCTCCCTGAGTTTGGAAATGCATGTGGCGTCGAATACGGGATGGTATCCTTCCAGGATCCTCGATCCGGCGCAGGTCTCCATGTCCTTGGATGTGAGATTGTCCTTAGCTGAGAAAAGGAACTTGGCATCGCCAGCTGCGATGTCGTCGGACATGGCGTGGAACATCTGATACTTGGCGTTGATAGCCTTCAGGTCCTTCATGACGGAATCCATGCTCATGACAGCCTGGGCCCCCTTACGTACCTGTCGTATGTGTCCATATCCTTGAGGAGCTCATCCGCATCGAACTCCACCTTGGGCACATCGTCCCTGACGATGTCCTCCACAAGTATGGGATTGACACCGCGTTCGTTGCACTCCGGAGCCTCGTTCAGGAGCTCGAAGTAGCTGAGGATGTCCCCCAGATCCTTGCAGTATCTCTCCGCTTCCTCATCAGTGAGGGCAATATGGGCGAACTTCGCCACGTCTCTAACGGTCTTCACATCCATTTCTAGACCTTCGGCGGTCTATCGGGCTTATGATAAAAAAGGGATGCGGGCGCGCGCGTCACTGTTCCGCCGGTTTCTTGATGAATATGAATCCGTAGAGGTTGATGACGCCTTCCTGGAAGGTGAATGGTTCGCCTATACTCTCGAAATACTTGTCCAAGCCGATACCGAGGGTGGATACCGATGGCATGATCATGTCCGGGAACCTGCATGGTTCGGGATATGCGCATTTGCCGCAGTAGAGACATGGTCCGTCAAGGAATCCGTCGCAGTCTATTCCGTTGTCCCTCATCTTCAGGACGAACCTCCTGCATCCGCGCTGCATATCCTCGGTGACAGAGGACAGGAGTTCGGAGTCATGGTAATCTATCTCGAACCTGCGGGTCATGATTACGACGTAGTCGATGTCTCTGTAATACTCGTCGACATCGCGCTTAGCTCCGGGGTTGCATCCCCAGTTCGTATCGTAGGAACCGCACTTGTTCTCCTTGCATCTTTGGAAGGCGAGATCGTAGGCTGCCTGATCATATACTGGCACAGGCGCCTTTATGAATCTGTACTCTTCGAAATCCTTCAGCGTCGAGATAGATTCCCACGTATCCATGATATTTCAATCGGGTTCCAAACAATATAAAACCGTCTGTTCGGCGATCGGGATTTCGGTTATTAACGCTGTTCATTCAGTCCCAAATTGACGATTTCCCCGAAAGACCTTTATTATGAGGATTGATAGAACACATTATGGCAGCAGCAACTCCCGAGAAACAACTAGCCGCAGGAATGAAGGCTATGGAAGAAGGAGACTTCAAGAAAGCATATTCGTCGTTCAAGAAGCTCGTGGTCGAGTTCCCTGACAATGCAGAGTGTTGGTTCTACAAGGCCGAGTGCGGGAACTATGCCTCGGGTATGTTCGGAGCGAAAGCGGACGTGGACGAGATCATGGAAGCATACAAGAAGGCCATGGAGCTCGATCCCGAGCGCGCGGATTACTTCCAGTCATACGGATTGTTCTGCATTTCCGTCCAGAAGTACGACGAGGCCGAGAAGGCATACTGCGAAGCAGCGGAGATCGATGAATCTTTGTCATCTTCCTTGTACTCCGAGTTCGCCATCGAGTACTTTAACAACGTGATGGCCCAGTACGGGGAGATCATGGAGGATCCCAAGGCACGTGCACCCTATGCGAAGAAGGCACTCCAGTACATGCTCAAGGCATTGGACCTCGACGCAGAGGAAGCCAAGTCACTTCTCTGAAACTTCAAAACCGGTGCTCCGATCAATCGAGGCACCGTGATTCTATCTCAAAATTGAAAAAATGGCAGGGGGAATCCCCCATGTCTTCATTGGTTATCCGAAGGTTTCATGGCCCCCAGGACCTCGTAGAGCAAATCGTATAGGGTGTTCCACTTCTCAGGCGGAAGGTCGATGCATTTGGAGAGACTTTCAGGTACCGCCAGGGCCTCCTCGCGTAGCGCCATGCCCTTGTCGGTGACGCTGACCAGTACGTTCCTCTCGTCCTCCTTTGACCTGGTACGGCTCACGTATCCTTTGGATTCGAGGTTCTTCAGGACCGGGGACATGGTCCCCGAATCGAGATAGAGGGTCTGCCCGAGGCTCTTCACCGATATGGTCTTCCTGTCCCAGAGCACCATCATGGTGATGTACTGGGTGTACGTGATGTCCAGCTTGTCCAGGAGAGGGCGGTAGCGGTTGATTATCTCCTTCGAACACGCGTAGAGTGGGAAGCAGACCTGGTTCTCGAGCTTCAGGCAGTCGTATTTGTCGTCCGTCATTCTAACACTCAGAGCAGCTTCTTGATGTCGGCCTCAATCTTCTCGGGAGTGTCGGTGGGTGCGTAGCGCTCTACGACCTTTCCCTCGCGGTCGACAAGGAATTTGGTGAAGTTCCATTTGATCTTCTTTCCGATGAGTCCTCCCTTCTGGGATTTCAGGTAGGTGTAGAGGGGAGCCTCGTTGTCGCCGTTGACCTCGACCTTGGAGAACTGGCGGAAGGTGGTGTTGTACTTCATCTGGCAGAACTCGACGATCTCCTCATCGGATCCGGGGGCCTGGTTGCCGAACTGGTTGCAGGGAAAGTCCAGGATCTCGAAGCCGTCTTTCTGGTAGGTGTCGTAGAGCTTCTGGAGTCCCTCGTACTGAGGGGTGAATCCGCATCCGGTTGCGGTGTTGACGATCAGAAGTACCTTTCCCTTGTATTCGGAGAGGCTAACGTCCTCTCCTTTCGCATCTTTCATCGTGAAATCGTAGATTCTCATTGTGGTCACCTTTATTTGATACAATTAGATTGAACTCAATTTAATTATATAATGATTATCGATGTATGTGGGGTGATTAAGAAGGGTAAAGGGTTTAGATCGGTTGATCAGTAGTAAGGGGGTCTCTGGTAGGGGGTCTGATCCATCTGGGATCCCTTGATTCCTGTCCAGGTGAACAGGTTGCACTGGAACATGGTGACATTCTTGACGTTGGATCTGACATACTTCCCCATAACGAAGGATGCTGCGATTCCAAGGACCATGATCAGGACTGCCAGGACCATGATGATCGCGAAACCGCCGTCATCGATGGTGTGCGAGACCGCAAGGTTGTTACTAATTTTGAGGAGCGCATCGGTCATAATCACACAGACGCCGGACACGACGGTGAACATCGGGACGAGTATACTAGCGACACCGACGACGATGGCGACGATGGCGAACACCAGGATCATGATCTGTCCGTTCTTGTCAAGTCCGAACGAAATCAGGGATTTGCTGTCAATGACATTGATCGCGGCCAATGCTACAATAGTGAGCACAAATGCTGCGATCGACAGACACATTCCGACGTAACGGAGGTTCGTGTTGTTGTTGGGCGATCCCTGCAGGAAGACCATCTTACCCCTTCCGCTCTGCTGAGGGTAGGGCTGACCGTACGGAGGCCACTGCTGTTGCTGTTGATAGGGTGGCTGCGCGTACTGCTGCTGTTGGTATGATTGATCGTAAGGTTGCTGCTGTTGCTGGTACTGCTGTGCTGGCGGTTGGAACGGCTGCTGTTGATAGGGCTGACCGTACGGAGGCTGTTGCTGGTACTGCTGCTGGACCGGGGGCGCCTGATTGTAATAATTCGCATTCGGGTCATATGCCCCAATGCGCTCCACCTCATTGTTCATGGCAGGATTGTATCCCATCTGAGGTTCTTCAGGTGCTGGAGGCAACTCGGCCCCACAGTTGAAGCAGAAACGATTCTCCGCTGGATTTTCAGATCCGCAATTTCCGCAGAATGTCATCTTTAATCCTCTGCGAACTGCATGTGCGCCGAGTTATAATAAGTATTGCGCGCGCGGACTTCCCGCAACGGGACACATATGCCAGGACATCAGTGGTCCAGGTTGTTCCTGTCCGCTTCGATCGAGAGGATGACCAGCCTGTCATCGGTGAGGATGCAGTACAGGTTGTACTTCTCCACCTTATAGAGCCAGAAGTCACCAAGATCGCTGATGATCGCGCTGCCGTTGGCACGGGGATCGTCGCTTCCCTGGACGTTTGCGACGAGCCATCCGAGGATCTTCTTCCCTTCCCCGTTGTTGAGGAACTCGAGCTGATTCTTGGCCCTGACAGAGAAAGTGACCTTACAGATCATAATTCTCCATCACCTCCTCGAGAGTGTATGTTTCGGGATTCTCCATGAATGCCCTGTAAGCACTGTCCACGGTCTTCTTGTCGAATTCCTCGGTGAGCTTCTCCATGGCTGCTTTCCTTACGAACTCCTCCATGGGGATCTTGTTGAATTGCGCGTATGCCTGAAGAAGGGCCTTCTCGCGCTGTGAGAACTTGATCGTGACTGAATTATCGTCCCTGGGAGCAGGTGCGTACTGCGGGGGCATCGGAGGGCGCTGTCCGAACTGTTGCGGAGGATATTGCTGAGGCGGGTACGGGGCGTTGCCGAAGTGCGGTGCCTGACCCATTCCGGGGTTGAAACCGCACTGCTGAGGTCTGTTATCCATCAGAAGGTATTCGTTCCTACTTCCTACCGGTGGCATTCCCAATTCGGCACCGCATCTCTGACAGAAACGGTTGCCTGGTACGTTGTCGGTCCCGCAGTTTTTACAGACAGTCATTCGTATCCTCACTCCGCTTACAATTTTCATGGATATTAATACATTATTGGAAATTTGTTGGATGTTATGTAGTGGAAAACACTGCCCCATCAAAAGTGCCCCGGGTTCGGCTGCGCCGAACATGGGAAAGCAGCCCTTCGGGCTGATTGACGATAGGGATATCACAGCGTTAGAATG
>ERZ842401.1919-NODE-1919-length-28582-cov-26.560872_pt1 | contig 28582 bp, 29 predicted proteins | sample MGYA00521270_ERZ842401 | MGnify/ENA primary metagenome ERZ842401 (study PRJEB31892, sample SAMEA3878208) | bioreactor metagenome | biome: Moose rumen | place: Sweden | collected 2011-10 | study: EMG produced TPA metagenomics assembly of the PRJEB12797 data set... | reverse complement strand
ATGAAAAAATCAATGGAATAGAAAACTGCAATAATTTGAGGAAGACAGAACCTTCTGTCATATCGATTTGATTGGATTTAGCCATTTTTCTATTATAGCCATTGTTTTGTGCGCCTTTCAAGTGCCCGCCTGCTTGGAACAAAGGGAAAATCCAAAATAAAAAAAGGTGAGCTGTAATGAAAATTCAATGTTTGAAAAAAATACGCCGATTATCTTAACTATGAAGAAATTAACTGCATTTATAGCTTCTCTCGTTCTTGCCGCATCTGTTTTTGCTGCCGAGGAAGATATGCTCATATATGCCTCGGATATAAAACTGGATTACGTTGGCGGAAACACGTTCGACACGGTGTCTGGCTATCATCTGTATATTCGCAAAAAGGACGGCGTGCAATCGGTGATGCTTACCGAAACCACGAAAGACCCCGACGGCATTGCAGACAATTATGCGTTCCGCGCTACCGAATACAATTCCATTAACGGCGACGAGGTGCGCTATTTGAATGGAAAGCCGCTTCTTTCGGAAAACGCGCGTTTCAGCTTGATTGATTCCACCACCGAGGAACACAGCGAACTCGGCGAGTGCTTTCATATTTTTATTCCTGCGTATATTCAGTACGGCTATCCGTGGACGCGCAACGGCGTGATTCACATTGAGCGCGGCACGTTTATCAATATCCGCACGTTCGCCGAAAAATACGGGGATTATTCGGGCACTTTCGCAGACAATCCGTTTATGTTCGATTTAGGCATTCCGCCAGAAGACGAACCGCCTGTGCCTGAAATCGCGAAGAAAGCCGAAGAGGAAAAGCCTTCGGAAGAAGAGAAAAAAGAAGAGCCTCCAAAGGAAGAAGAAAAAAAGGAGGAGAAAGAAGAAAAAGTCCCGATTCTCACCGATGATTATAATGCAACGGCGGCGGATTCGTTCAAAAACATTTCTGCGATGTCGAAAGGCAAGCTCATTTACTCGCGGGCTTCCATTTTGCCAGACGCAATCATTGATTCCATTGAGGAAATCGACCCGAAAGAAGATGCGGACATTGTGTTTGCAATCGACGCAACGGGCAGTATGAAAGACGATATGGAAGTGCTCCGAAAAGAATTGTTGCCACGCCTTAAAGAAGAGCTTGCCAAGTTTGAAAAAGTGCGCGTGGGGCTTTTGCTGTATCGCGATTACGGCGGTGATTTTAACTATAAAGGAATACCTGTGAAAATGTATCCGTTTACCACCGATTTGGCGCAATTTGAGCGAAATCTTAATTCGTTTGTCATTCGGGGAACGGAGGGCGGCGATACTCCAGAGGCGGTGTATGAGGCGCTGTACGGCTCGCTGGATTTCTATCCGTGGGACAAAAAGGCGCAGCGGAAAATTATCCTCATCGGCGATGCGCCTCCGCACCCGACGCCGCGCGGCAACAAAAAATACAGCAAGGACAGCGTAAAAGCGCTTTCCGAAAAGAAGAACATCACGATTGATGCGATTATCGTGCCTGACCGCAAGAGCGACCGCGGCAGATGGGAAGATTCTGAAATGAAGAGTTTGGGAATTATGGTAAAATAGAAGAGGGATTTGACATTTAGCACTATTGTTGCTAGAATCTCTCAAGATGTAATAACGTTTTAGGGGGAAGATATGGGAAAAATTTCCCGAGCGGCTGTTATTGAACTGTTGGTTCTTATGATTCCGCTCCTCGTTACCTGCACTGTGCATTAAATGCGCAAAAACAAATAAAATAAAAAGCGTTCCAGAACGGGACGCTTTTTTTGTCCTTGCCGATTTGTCTTCCCGAACTTGTTTTTGAATCTGATTTTCTGTCTGCCCCATCTGTAGCAAGTGTTTCTTCATCTGTAGAAATGAATTCTCCACCTGTAGAAAGTGTTGCTCCACTTGTAGAAAAGAATTCTCCACCTGTAGAAAAGAATTCTTCACCTGTAGAAAAGAATTCTTCACCTGTAGAAAGTGTTTCTCCTGCTGTAGAAAAGAATTCTTCACCTGTAGAAAGTGTTTCTCCTGCTGTAGAAATGAATTCTCCACTTGTAGAAAAGAATTTTCTACCTGTAGAAAAGAATTCTACAGATGAAGAAAGGAAAAAATGAAGTGTCAGTGGCGGAAAAGATAGGCTGAATACTCAAAATGCTTAAACAGACGCAGTTCCGTGTTGTATTCATAAGAGAGGCGCATAAAGCAAAGTGCGGTGTTGTCGTCGGGGTAAAACCAAATGGGACTTAAGTAGTCGAGCGCTTGTGCGTTGAGCGACAGAAGGAAATCGGTCGCGTCAAATGTGTCGTCGTTGCTTTTGATTTCAATGCGCGGGAATTGCTTTTTGTAATTGATTTTCTCGCCGTTTTCCCACTCAAACGCATATTCATACGCGGAAACTGCTTGCATCGTTTTGAACCCTGAGATGTTGATTTCGTATGACTTGGGTGCGGTAAAGGCGAATTCTTTGAGTTGCTCGCTCTCTTCGTCTTTTGTTTTGTGTATGCCGAACAGGTCGTGAAACGAACGAAATCCATCTTTGTCTTTGAGCCATTTAGGCAGGGGAATGTCGCTTTTGTGGGTGAGGTAGTACCAACTGCCGTAGAGTTTTTCGCGGTCGCTGTCGCTTATCGTGCGCTCTAGTTCGGCGCGGTCGTAATCGGTGAGGCTGTTTTTTTTGTGGTCAAAAAGCGCGTATGTGTCAAGGACGCTCATCATTCGCTCAAATTGGTTTTTGTGCGCCGTTTTGATGAGATTGAACGGCGTTACTGAGCCGAAGAGGATAAAAAGACTGAGCAACAGAAGCGCGTATTTTGCGAATGCGCCTTTTTTGATGAGCGTGAGCGCAATCGAAATCACCGAAAAGATGATGAAGAACAGGCTTGCGACGCGGCTTCCCGTAAAGCCGTATGCGTTGACGCGGATAAAAAACGCGGGGATTTGCACGAGAATGAGCGGAATAAATGCGAATGCGCCAAAGCGGTAAAACACGCGGATAACGGGGATTTCGTCGTATTCGCGGAGGATAAAATAAAAGACGAGGTAAAAAAGACTTGCAAACGATACGAACCAGTTGATGTGTCCGTTCGGGAGCGTAAGCAGCATGAGCGCCTTGAAAAGATACGCGTAGAGAATGAGGAGTAAAACGGCGAATATCGGACAGAGAATGTAGAGCGTGATGATTTTGAAGGCTTTTCCTGAGGAGCGCTCGTTTTGGCGATAGAACAGGTGGAATGAGAACGAATTGATTGCGAAGACGAAAAAGCTGAATGCAACACAGCAGGCGTAAACTCTGCCGCTGTTGGTGTTGAGAATCAGGTTTTGCACGGCGAACACGAGCAGGCACAGCCCGCCGCACAGAATTATCGTCATTAGCGAGCAAAACAGGAAATGCTTGAACACGAGGGCAAAATAAATGCGCTCGCCGTTTTTGGGGATAAACAAAAAGAGCGCGGCGACGATGACCGCAAAGCCAATCCCGAAGTAGTACAGCTGGGCATACACGACGTCGCCGAATCCGTCCGAGATGGCAAAATAGCCGAACACTCCGCCTGCCGCGGCGCACAAGAGCTGGACGGCGTATTTTTTGAGCGGCGAAAACGGTGCAGAGATGAGCGAAGCAGGTATGGCGCACACGGCGGCAAGCGCGAGCGCTTTGCACAGATTTTCAAAGAAACCGTAATGGAGCGGCACTGTTTTTTCGGCATCAAAAACAGCGAGACTGTATGCAATGAATGCCAAAACGGAAAGCGTAAACACGATTTTTTGCGCGGCAAGATAGGTGATAATGTCTGAAAGCGCAGTTTTTATTTTCTGCAAGAACGAATGGTTTGTCATACGCGCATTGTAGCACAGATTTATGCTACAATGCGGAAGTGTTAGCGGGCGGCATATCCTGCTGCACTTCTGAGGTCGAGGTCATCGGCGGCGAGTTGCACCGAAAGCGCCGTAATGCTTGCCCAACAAAGCGCAAAAAACACTTTTTTTGAGATGTCGTTGTTGAGAAAATTTCCCGTGCTGATACAAGAAACGGCGGCGAGCGCAACAAACAGCACATACACCGCAGGAAAGCGCACAAAAGCCGGTTTTATGGTCTTAAAAAGATGATTGCCTAATTTCATACGAACCAGTATATGAAAATTGCGGAGCAGTGAAAAGACGCGGCAAACAATCCTCTCGCAGATTGGCTCAAAAAATCGTGATTCGCTCATAATCCGCTCGGATTGAACGGGTCGCACTGGTGTTTTGCTCACAATCCGTTCGGATTAAACGGGTCGCACTCGTGTTTTTGATACAATCCACGCGGATTGAACGGGTCGCACTTGTGTTTCGCTCATAATCCGCTCGGATTGCAGGGGAAACACTTGTGTTTTGCTCATAATCTGTTCGGATTGAGGTCAAAAATATTTTTGGGGACAATCCAGAGGTGATTGCGCATAAAAATATTTTTTGGCACAATCTGAAAAGAACGCAAAAAACTGCAACCGAAAAAGAAAAAACAGTGTCTATACATAATGAAAGCAAAAGTGGAGGCTTATGTATGAATATGGCAATGACATCGCCTGCCGCACAGGTCGTTATCGCGGTGATTCCTATCGTGGGAATTGTAATCGGCGGCATTGTGGTGTTTTTTTATCTTTTGTGGCATCACCACGAAGTCAAACTTCAGATTCAAAAAGGAACGTACACGCCTCGAAACCTGAATCTGCGCATTTTCGCGCTTTTGACGGGGATTTTGCTCGTGTGTGTTGGTGCCATTCTGTCGATTTTGTTTTTGCTTATCGAAGGGCTGTCGTATGTGCTTTTGGGCGGGCTGATTCCGTTTTCTATCGGGATTGGACTGCTTGTTTTTTTTAGGCTTTCAGAGAAAAAATAACCTAAATGGACAAGGCTCTTCCGCCGTCGCTACGAAGCATTGAACGCATTATTACTCAAAAACGGGATTCCGTTCTGGTGAAAGCCGTGCTTGCAGGCGATGAATCGTCGTTTGCAAAGTTGGTGAGCCTGTACAAAAAAAAAGTTTCGGCGCTCGGAATGGGATTTTTGCGGAACGAGGCAGACACGGAAGATTTTGTGCAGGAAGTTTTTTTGAAAGTGTACACAAAATTGCCGACCTTTCGGGGCGATAGTATGTTTTCAACGTGGCTCACTCGCATTGCCTACACGACCGCGGTCAATTCGGTGCAGCGGCGGAAATCGTATGTGTCGCTTTCGGAACAGGCGGAAATTGAGGCGGCGGGATTTACACCCGAGGAAGCCGAAATCCGCAGAATTACCAAAAATGCGGTTCGCGAAGCAATTTCGACCCTTGACGAAAAATATGCGGTCTGCTTGGACTTGTATTTTTTTCACGATATACAATATTCCCAAATCAGCGAAATTACGGGTTTTCCAGAGAATACAATAAAATCGCACATTTTTCGCGCGAAAAAAATCCTCCGTGAAAAGCTCAAGGAGTTATTATGAAAAATGAAAAATGCGAAAAAATAATGGACACTTTTCTTGCACTGGACAAAGATGAGCGCCTTCCCCTTTCGGTGTCGCTCCATTTGCTTGCCTGCCAGCATTGCCGAAGCCAAGTCAGGCTTTTGACCCGCGCCGAACATCTTGCCTCCGTGCCTCTTTCGTTTGCGGTGGACGAGGGAGATTCGTCGGTAGCAGCGATTTTGCGAAAACTTTCCCGGCAGGAGTCCGTTCCAAACCCGATTTCGCTTCGCCGCTGGGTTGTTTCAGGCATTTTGATGGTGATTTTGATGCTGAGTTTTGCGCTGTACACGGCGGACAGTTCTTCGGAACTGAAAATTGCGTTTTACCTTGTTTTTGCAATGATTATCACAACGTATTGCGCGATGTTTATTGGCTGCAACATTGATTTTTTCATCAAAAAAATCAATACCCAAGATTTTTCGCTGTCTGCGGCACTGTAAATTTTTCTCAATAAACCATACTTTTTGGTTGCAAACGCGACTGCCAAACAAAAAAGCCCGCGCCGATTTTTATGTTCGGTGCGGGCTTTTTTACGCGGCAAAATCTAAAAGACTAAGCCTTGTTTGCTGAACCCAAAACTTCGATGTTCTTGTGCATATACATCTTCTTGAGCTCGTCGCGTGCAGGTCCCAAGTACTTGCGTGGGTCGAACTCTGAAGGCTGCTCTGCAAACACCTTGCGGATTGCTGCCGTCATTGCCATACGACCGTCTGAGTCGATGTTGATTTTGCAAACAGCAGATTTTGCAGCCTTTCGGAGCTGCTCTTCTGGAATACCAACAGAATCAGGCACCTTTCCGCCGTACTTCTCGATTTCTTTCACATACTCAATCGGGATAGATGATGAGCCGTGAAGAACAATCGGGAATCCCGGGAGCTTCTTCTCGATTTCTTCAAGAACATCGAATGCCAATGGCGGCGGAATCAAAATGCCGTCAGCATTGCGTGTGCACTGCTCTGGAGTGAACTTGCAGCGACCGTGGCTTGTTCCGATAGAAATAGCCAAAGAGTCAACACCAGTCTTTGAAACGAAGTCTTCAACTTCTTCTGGCTTTGTGTAATGGCTCTCTGCCGCGCTTACTTCGTCCTCAACACCTGCAAGAACGCCAAGCTCGCCTTCTACGGTAACGTAATCTGGGCGTGAGTGTGCGTAGTCGCAAACCTGCTTTGTGAGCGCAACATTCTCATCGTAAGGAAGTGAAGAACCATCAATCATTACAGAAGAGAAACCTGTGTCGATACAATCCTTGCAAAGCTCGAAAGAGTTTCCGTGGTCAAGGTGCAATACGATAGGAATATCGTAACCAAGCTCGTGTGCATACTCGACAGCCCCTTTTGCCATATTCTTCAAAAGGTTCTTGTTTGCGTACTTTCTCGCACCTGCAGAAACCTGCAAGATGACTGGAGACTTTGTTTCAACGCAAGCCTGAATGATAGCCTGCAACTGCTCCATATTGTTGAAATTGTACGCAGGAACTGCATACCCGCCGTTGATAGCTTTTGCAAACAAATCTTTTGTGTTTACAAGACCTAGCTCTTTGTAACTAACCATTGCTTTCCCCTAAAAAAAGAAGTTACTAATTATGTTAAACCGATAGAATAAGAAAATCAAGTACAGAATTGCAATAAAAAATTACAAAAGAGTTTGACAAAGATGTTGCAGAGAAATATAATTAAACTATATTACAGTTAGCTATTTATGCCGATAACTTATAGGAGTATGTTAACGGGCACTAATAGTGCAAATAGTTCAAGGAGTTTTGAATGAAAAAGGGCGTAGTGTTCTCAGTGAGTCTTGCTCTCGTGCTTGCGTTCTGCGTTCCCGCATTTGCTCAGCCAAATGTGAAAAGCGTAGAAACAATCAGTATTGATGATTTCGATACTGAGAATGAAGAGTTTGCTTGGAAAGTCCAAGCAAGTCGTTTTGTTGCAGAAGGATATCCGAAGCAGCAGTATGTTGAGGCTATTCCAAATGCTTTGCGTGCTATCTATGAAAAAGATGAGCCTGCAAAAGTTCTTGGTGTAAATATCAGCTTCAACCGCAAGGGTGAGAACTGGTTTGAAATCTTCCCATCAAAAGCTGGTGAAGATGGAGAAGAATCTCCTTATGAGTATCATTTCAAGGGGATTGTTGACCATGTTGATTTCTGGGTTTGGGGTGCAAACTATAATTACAAACTCGAAATGATGGTTCGTGATGTTTATGGTATTGTCCATGTTCTTCCTGTGTGCCAGCTCAATTTCAGCGGTTGGAAGAATGTTGTTGTAAATATTCCAAAGACAATTCATCAGACAGCGCGTCTTCGCACTGCTCCAACTTCAATGACATTTGTTGGATTCAGAGTTCGTACAGATCCTGATGAATATGTAGATGATTTCAATATCTTCTTTGATCAGCTTCAGTATTCTTCACACGTTATGTCTTACATCTATGATGGATTTGATTTGAACCGCTTTAGCTTCGATGAAGGTTCAGACGGCTCTTCAAATTCTTCAAATACAACTTCAGAGGAAGGTAAATAATGAAAAAGATAGCATTTCTTGCCGTTGCGTTTTTGGCAGCTGGTGCATTGTTTGCTCAAGACGAAGGACAGTCTCCTAGAGAAGCATCTAGCTTGAGCGACCCAGATCCTTCAACAATTGGAAATGAATCTGCAAGTCAGGCTCTTCGTGAAGTGTCTGTTGACCGCTTTGAGCGCGAAGGTTCTTGGAGTGTTCATATTTCTCCAGATTATGGTGTTATCACAGGGCGTCTTTTTGACGGTGCTCCTGATGAGAAAGAACCTCTTGAAGACGAGGATAATAAAGAAGCTTCGGATACAAAGGTTTTTGGCTTGAAGGTTGAGTTCTTTAAGCGTGGTGTGAATTCTTTCTATATTCGTTCAGCTCGCCCGATTCCAATCGAAGGTGTTACAAAGACAGTTTCTGTGTGGGTAGCTGGTCGTAACCAGAATCACACATTGACATTGTTGCTTCAGGATTATTTCGGAAACAACTTCGAGCTTTATGTTGGTAACCTTGCTTTCAGTGGTTGGAAGAAACTTACTGTTGCTATTCCACCAACTCCAGATGGAGTTCATGGCATTATCCAGACAAGTGCATATAACGGCGACCGCCCGGGTGTTCGTATTCTCGGTTTCCGCGTAGACTGCGACCCAATGGCTGCTCGTGGTACATATTATATGTATCTTGATGATATGCGTGCTGTTACAGATCTCTATGATATGGAGAACCGTGACGAAGACGATCCGAAAGATAACTGGTAATAGTAATCTTATTTGGTAAAAAAAGACCTTGCACATCTTGCGAGGTCTTTTTTTATAAATAAATTACTATGAAATATGCTCATAAAGTGCGATAAATTTATAAAGAGGAATTTTATTTATTTTAGGAAACCAGCGTTGACATAAAATTTTTTGTGACTAAAATAAGTAAAATATCGTTTGTGGTTTTACAAAAAATTGATGTAAAATCTTTTTTGGATGGTAAAAATTGGATATTGTTCACACACCAGTTTTGTTACAAGAATGTTTGGCTCTGCTTTCGCCAGAGAATGAATCTTATGAGGATTCTGCTTTAATGGTCGATTCTACTCTAGGAGAAGGAGGACATACAGAAGCTTTTTTATCTAAATATCCAAAATTGAGTGTTATTGGACTTGATGCTGATTCGAATATCCAAAAAAAAGCAAAAGAGCGTCTTGCTATCTTTGGAAATCGGGTTCAATTTCGAAATACGTGGTTCAACGATTTTTATGAAAATTATCCGAAAGATGAAAAACGACCCGACATAATTCTTTTTGATTTGGGAATTTCAGTTTTTCATTATGAACGAAGCGGCAGGGGATTTTCTTTTCGCTATAATGAAGCATTAGATATGCGATTAAATAGCGAAAGTGAAATTTCTGCGGCGGATATTGTGAATCGCTATGATGAAAAAAATCTGGCAGATTTGATTTATTTGTATGGCGAAGAACGTTATAGCAGGAAAATTGCGAGTGCAATCGTAAAAGCGCGGACGGTAAAAAAATTGGAATCGTCCAAGGAATTGGCGGATTTGATTTACGATGCCGTGCCTGCACAATATCGGCATGGCGGAATTCATCCTGCAACACGAACTTTTCAGGCATTGCGAATTGCGGTGAACGGAGAGTTATTGCGGTTGCCCAAAGCCTTGCAGGCAGCTTTTAATGTGCTTTCGATTGGCGGTAAGCTTGGTGTTATAACGTTTCATAGTTTGGAAGATAGGATTGTGAAAAATTATTTTCGCAACTTGGAAAAAAAGTGCGTCTGTCCCCCAGAGTTCCCCTCTTGCAAATGCGGTGGACAGCCGTGTTGTGAATTGCTTAACAGAAAACCTGTGCTCCCCTCACAGGAAGAAATACAGAAAAACTCCCCATCTCGCAGTGCAAAATTGCGTGTTGTGCGCAAATTGCGAGAAGCCAGCGAACGGCATTTGCTCGGAATTGCTGGCAACGGGTACTAAGGAATTTTTATGAGTACCGAAGAATTTAAACAATTGAAACAAAAAATGCTTGCGTGTTCGCTTGCATTGTCCATTCCTTTGCTCCTTGCAGTTGACAGTATGCAGGCGCGCCGTTACACGAAATTGGAGCAGGAAGTCGCAAAGTTAGAGCGAAAGCAAAAGGATTTAGTCGAGCAAAATAAAAAATTGATTACGAGTATCAGTATTTTGTCTAGTTCTGATAGAATCGAAAAAATTGCGAGCGAAAATTTTGGAATGAGAAAGGCAAAAAGTAGCGAGATTGTCCGTATTGAAGTTAAGGATGGAAAAAAATGAATAAACCGAATGATGAAATGTTGCTTGATTTTTCGGTTTTGTTAAAAAGCGTTTCAGGAATTTGCATTTCAGAAAAAAAAAGTAATATTTTTTTTTCATCAGTAGCAACTGACAGCAGGCTTGTTGAAAAAAACAGCCTTTTTGTGCCGTTGATTGGAGAAAATCAGAATGGGCACAAATATATTCCGTCTGCGATAGAAAAAGGTGCGTCTATCATTTTTGTTGAGCAAGCGGAATATGAGGCAAAGAAGGCTGAGTATGATGCGCTTTCTTTGTCTTCTGCGGCTGTTTTCGTGATTGTAAAAAACAATCTGTATGCGCTTCAGGCGGCTGCGGCTGCGTATGTGAACCGTTTCCAGAATCTCATAAAGGTGGGCGTAACTGGTTCAAGCGGAAAAACGACCACGAAAGAATTGCTTGTGGCGTTGCTTTCGCAAAAATATTGTGTGATTGCTAACGAGGGAAATCTTAATTCGGAAACAGGATTGCCGCTTTCGGTGTTCAAAATCAGAAAAGAACACGAGGTTGGAGTTTTTGAGATGGGAATGAACCGTGTCGGTGAAATCGGTGAGCTATCTCGTGTTTTGCGCCCGAAATATGCCGTGATTACGAATATCGGGACGGCGCACATCGGAATTTTGGGCAGCAGACAAAATATTGCAATCGAAAAGAAACAGATTTTTTCCAATTTTACGGGCAATGAAACGGCGTTTGTGCCTCAAAATGATGATTTCGCAGATTTTCTTTGTGAAAATGTGCAGGGAAAAGTTGAAAAATACGGCTCTGATGATTCTGAAATTCAATTCGGAGAGGATTGCGGGCTTTCAGGCGTGCGCTTTTTTGTGCGTGGCGTGGAAATGACGCTTTCGCTCCCGGGAATTTACAATTATCGAAATGCGTGTGCTGCCATTCGTGTTGCGCTTGATTTGGGTGTTTCGCCGCAGCAGATAAAGGCGGGAATTGAGGGCATAAAACCGATTTTTGGTCGCAGTCAGGTGCTTTTTGGGACGTATACGATTGTGCAGGATTGTTATAATGCAAATCCTGATTCAATGGAAAAATCGGTGGATTTTTTTGCATCGGTAAAAAGTCCAAAAAAGAAAATTTTTGTTCTTGGCGATATGCTGGAACTTGGCGCAGAATCTGAGGCGGAACATTCGCGTGTGGGAACGTTAATTGCCCAAAAAAAAGCTGATTTGGTAATTTTTATCGGCAATGAAATGCGATATGCGTTTGAGAGCGCGAAAAAAAGTGCGCCGAATGCGAACTTGTTGTATTTTGCGGGAAAAGATGATGGAATCATTGCTGAGGCGGCGGCAGCAATCAAAAATTTTGCGAATGACGGAGATTTGATTTTGCTCAAAGCGTCGCGTGGAATTGGCTTAGAGCGTTTGACCAAATTGTTAACAGGAAGTTGAGATGTTTAAGTTTAGATTTTCTCCCGAAAAGCCGCTGTTGCAGTATAACAAAAGCGATACAGGCGTGATTATTTCTATCATTTTGCTCTTGGGATTAGGGCTGGTTACGCTTTATGTGTGTTCTGCGGATTATTCGGCGGCGCGTTTTAGGGGAGATTCTCTTTATCTTGTCAAGCGACAGTTTATTTGCGCTTTGATTGGGCTTGTGGGAATGGTTTTCATTGCAAGTATTCGCCTTGATGTGATAAAAAAGTTTTTGCCGATAATTTTTCTCATTTCTGTTATTTTTTGTTTTCTCACATTTACGCCGCTCGGCATTGTAAAAAACGGTGCACGCCGTTGGATTCGATTGCCGTTGCTTGCGACGTTTCAGCCGTCTGAGGCAATAAAATTTGTTTCTGTGATTTTTATGGCAAACATTTTTGATAAGCAAAGCAGACTTTCAGAAGACGAACGCTCCGTCATTCCTGCAATCGTGGGAATGTTTATGTTTTTTTTGATTGTTTTGATGCAAAAAGACCTTTCGACGAGCCTTCTGGTTCTGGGAACGTGTATGGTGATGTTTTTTGTGTGCGAGAAAAAATGGTATTACATTGTTCCTGTTTTGTTTGTGCTTATTCCGCTCGGGGGACTTCTCATCGCGCTTGAGCCGTATCGTGTTCGCCGAATTCTCGCGTTTTTGCGTCCGAATGAATTTTTGCAGACTGCGAATTTTCAAGTGAATGCTGCTCGAAACGCCATTATTTCTGGAGGGCTTTGGGGAAACGGTATCGGTTCTGGGCTGGTTAAAATGGATAGAATCCCAGAAGTCCACGCAGACTACATTTTTGCGGGGTGGACAGAGGCGATGGGGCTTTTGGGCGTTACGATTTATTTTTTGCTTCTTGTGTTTTTTGCGTATCGAAGTTACAAAGTTGCGTTTTCCACAAAAAATCGCTTTGCGGCGATAGGCACATTCGGTTTTACCACGATGATTTTTGTGCAATCGCTTTTAAATTGCGCAGTTGCGGCTGGTGTTGTACCAAGTACGGGTATTCCTTTGCCGTTTTTTTCGTCTGGCGGTTCGTCTATGATGTTTACAATGTTTATGAGTGGCTTTATAATAAATGCATCTCGATATATGGAAGATAATAAAATCGATTTGGATTTAAAAGGCGGTGAATAATGACAGATGCTTCTGCGGCATACTTGAGGCAAAAAAGCGAAAACGCAAAAAAAACAGAAAATCCCGACAAAAGAATGGCGATTATAAAAATCGTCGTTATCATTTTATGTCTTGTGCTTGCATTTGAAGTTATTCTGTATCTTTTTATTGTTCCGTGTCTTGCGCCCGTGAAAATCGTCTTTACGGGGACTCGCGACGTAAACGGAATGTCTAGAATGCTCGATTCAGAGCGTCGAAAGCCGTGGATTCGCTTTGATTCGGCGCAAGCGGTATCGATTTTATCGTCTGTGCCGAGCATAAAGGAAGTTACGCTTGAAAAACGCTTTCCTGACCATGTTTTTGTGCGTGTAAAAGAGCGCATACCTGTTGCAATGACTTTCGTTATGGTAGATAATCGTACAATACCTGTTCAAATTGACGAAAATGGTGTATTATTTCCTGTAACCTCATCTTACTTGTTGGGAGATGGCTTGATTCCGCTTGTGACTGGGCTTCCGGTGGAGCGCATAAAAAATGGAATGAGGCTACCCGCGAAGTATTGTGAGCTGATGGCGCAAGTTTCGAAGATTCAGAAATTGCCGCAGAGGTATTTTGCCGCGATTTCCGAAATCCACGTTGTTCCAAAAGATTATGGAAATTATGAGTTGATTCTGTATCCTGTTCATTCAAAATTGCGGGTTTTAACGGACAGAACACTCAATGAAAGCACTTTGCGCCAAATGCTCGTTGTTTTGGATGTGGTCAATTCCGTCGAGCCGAATGTAACCGAAATCGACCTTCGTTATGGGTCTGTTTCGTACAAGACTCGGTAATCGGCGTGGAGGGGTCTGTTTTGAGCAGTATCATCGTTGGTGTGGACATCGGCACAAGTTTCGTCCATGTTGTTATTGGAGAACTTAACGAAAACGGAAATCTTGAAATTGTTGCCGTTGCAAAAAATCCGTCGGACGGCGTTCGGAACGGTGTCATTGTCAATATCGAAAAAGCAGTAGGCGTTATTCAAGAAACCGTGGGCGCGGCGGAGCAAATTGCTGGTGTTGATGTGCGCAGATGCGTTACTGCGATTGGCGGCGCAAATATTGAAAGCCGCGATTCTACGGGAATGGCGGTCATTTCAACAAAGGAACATTCTCGACGCGACATCAATGCTTCGGACGTAAACAACGCAATTACGGCGGCGACTGCTATTTACATCGCTATGGACCGCCAGATTTTGCATGTCATTCCCAAAGAATATATTGTGGACAGTTTGAGAGGTTTTAAAGACCCCATCGGAACTTCTGCGACTCGGCTTGAGGTTGAAACGCACATCGTAACTGCGTCCAAGACGGGATTGCACACACTTGAGCAATGCTTTATGCGCGCTGGTTACGAGTTGACGGGGGCAAAACCGGTAATGTTGAAAACGCTTGCTGCAACGACGGCAACGCTTTTGGGCGATGAGCAAGAGCTTGGCTCAATCCTCATTGATATGGGGGGCGGCACAACGGACGTGTTGGTTTTGTGCAACGAGGCTCCAGTTTGTACTGCGTCTATTCCTATCGGAAGCAATCTTATTACAAATGATATTTCTATTGTGCTTGGCATTCCGTTTGAAGCGGCAGAAAAATTGAAAATCGAAAGCGGTTGCTGCTGGGGCGAATTGGTAAATCCTGAAGAAACGGTTATTATTCCGGGAGTAGGTGGAAGACCTCCTGCCGAAGCTCCGCGAATGAAACTTTGTGAAATAATTCAATCAAGAGTAATAGAAATTTTCACAGAGGTCTTGAAAGAAGTTAAAAAGAAATCTACAGTAAAGAAGATGTCTGGTAGCATTGTGCTTACTGGAGGCGGAGCTTTGCTAAGTGGGGTAGTGGAGCTTGCAGAAGCGGTATTCAGAACATCGGCGGTGCGAATCGGCGAACCCGGAAATTTTGGGGGCACGGTGGAGCAATACCGAAGTCCTGAGTACGCAACGGCGGTGGGACTTGTGCTCGAAAATAAAAACGTGGCAGAAGTTGATGACGTTGGTGCACGAGTTTCCAATTCGGAAACAAAAAAATCGAGTTTCAATTTTGGAAGCATCGTGCAGCGTCTTATTGAAACATTTTTCTGATAATTAAGGTTTTCGGTTGCGTGGGGGGAAACGTATGTTTGATTTTTCAATGTCTAATGATGTGGGGTCTGCTCTTGCGCCTGCAGATCCGACGGTGATTAAGGTTGTTGGCTGCGGCGGCGGTGGCGGAAATGCGGTGAATCGAATGATTGATTCTAGCATTCCGAATGTTGATTTTATCGTTCTGAATACAGATGTTCAGGCGTTGAGCCGTTCAAAAGCGCAAAAACGAATTGGTATTGGTCAGAAGATTACCAAAGGTTTGGGTGCAGGCGGAAAGCCAGAGGTTGGCGAGGAAGCGGCGAAAGAGGATTCTGAGGCAATTAAGGAAGTTGTAAAAGGCGCGAATATGGTCTTTGTGACGGCTGGTATGGGCGGCGGCACAGGCACGGGGTCTGCTCCGATTGTGGCTCAGATTGCAAAAGAAGCTGGTGCTTTGACGGTTGGCGTGGTTACAACTCCGTTTGGTTTTGAAGGTCCTGTGAGAATGAGACAGGCTCAGGAGGGCATTAAGCGGCTTCGAGAAGCGGTTGACGCTCTTATCGTGATTCCGAACGAACAGCTTTTGAAGGTTATGGATAAGCGCGCAACTCGTTCTCAGGCATTTTTGATGGCTGACGATGTGTTGCGGCAGGGTGTTCAGGGAATTTCCAATATTATCACAAAGGCTGGCGAGGTCAACATCGATTTTGCTGACGTAACTTCTGCTATGGCAGGGCAGGGCGATGTTATCTTTGGAATCGGCACTGGCGAGGGCGAAACGCGCGCTGTCGATGCTGCGACGGCGGCTATCAGCAATCCGCTTTTGGAAAATTCCCGAATTGATGGCGCAAAAAATATTCTCTACAACATTTCGTCGGGCGAAGAGTTGGCTCTTTCCGAAATTGAAGAAATATCAAAGATTGTAACGGCTTCTGCTGACCCGAATGTAAATATTTTCTGGGGACAAGTGGTTGATCCAGATATGGGCGATAAAGTGAGTGTGACGGTCATTGCGACAGGTTTCAACAACGATGCTCGTTCGGCGGCGGAAGAAACGGTTGCGTCGGTGCAAAAGCAAGCGAGCGCGGTGAATTCCAACGTGATGTCTTACGGCGATTTTGATTCAATTCGCCGCGGTTTGAATCCGAATCGTGCGAATTTAAAGCCGGCTGTTGCAGCCGCTCCCAGAATGGAAGTCCCGACGGTTTCAGCGGTGCAGCGGACAATCGTTCCTGACGAGCCGCCTGCTCAGCCTGTAATGCATCGACCGCTACAACAAACGTCAACGCAAATGCCTCAGATGACACAAATGCCGCAAAATATGCGTTCAACGGGCACTTTGAGCGGTGATTTGCAGGCGTCTGCAGAGCGTGTCAATCCGCAAACCACGACGACAGGTTCTCGTTCGATTGTGACGAATTTTAACAATGAAAGCGTGGACAAAAATGATTTTAGCCAGCCTGCGTATTGGCGGCAGAATCTGAGCCGAACTATTGATTTAAGCGGGGACAAATAGAAGAGGTGTTTAATGGGTTCGACGGGGATTGTTGATTCTGAAAAATCTTCTCTGAATGAGGAGCAGCAAGCTCTTTTGAATAATTTTTATTCGGAGCTTTTGACTGTTGACAGAAAATCTATACTCACTGTCGAAACCTATATTTTTTGTATTGCGGATTTTTTGCTTTGGCTTGATTCGCAAAATATCGAACTTTCGGCTGTTACGCACCAAAATTTGTTGTATTTTGTGTCCTACATAAGCACGAATTGCGATTCTTCTTTGACGGTTGCAAAAGATATTTCTGCGTTGCGGAGTTTTGGGCATTATTTAGTGAACAAAAAAATATGGGCAGAAAATGTTGCACTTTTGATTGACCGCCCGAAAGCGACAAGAAAATTGCCTGATGTGCTGACGACGGAGCAAGTGGACGAACTTTTGGGAAGCATTGAAACCGATACACCGCTTGGAATCCGCGATAGAGCTTTGTTCGAGTTGATTTATTCTTGCGGGCTTCGTATTAGTGAGGCTTCGTCGCTCAAAACGATGGCAATCCATTTTGATGAGCAATTTTTGATGGTGGAAGGAAAGGGCGACAAAGAGCGAATTGTGCCTTTTGGTGAAGAAGCTCTTTTTTGGTTGAAAAAATGGATGGCAGTGCGTTCTTCTGTGCTCAAGGGCAAGCGAACGCCTGAGCTTTTTGTGAATTGGCGCGGCGAGCGACTTTCGAGAAAGGGAATTTGGAAGCGTTTTAAGGAAATCGAATCTCTTTGCGGGCTTGACGTAAAAGTGCATACATTGCGTCATTCTTTTGCGACGCACCTTTTGGCGGGCGGTGCGAATTTACGGTCGGTGCAGGAATTGCTTGGTCATACAGACATCTCAACTACGCAAATTTACACGCATATTGATGAAGCTCAGCTTGGTGTGTATCACCATAAATATTTCCCGGGGCACGTTATAACGGAGGAGAAAAAAAATGATTAAAACAGGAAAAATTGCAAAAATCGCGATTATTTGTGGCTTTTTGGTAATGCTTTTTCCATCGTGCGGAAAAAATGCGGTGCAGATAAAGCGAATGCAGGCAATGGAAGAAGGTGTTTCAAATCCAACGACGGCAGAAGAATTTGAACTTGCGATAAAAAAATATCAGGACCGAGTTGCCGACATCGAAGCGGCAAATGCGCAAATCGGGATTTGGTACAAATTGCTTGGAACGCGCTATTTGGACAAAAAAATGTACAAATTGGCTCTGGAGGCGTTTCAAAAAGCAACAGAGTATTATCCTACAAACCAAAATCTGTACTATTATGTGGGCGCGTGTGCTGGCTATATGGCTGCGGAATCCCTCGATTTTAAGGCAACTAGCTCGTATACCCAACGTATAAATTATCTGAAATTGGCAGAATCTGCATATTTGCAGGCGATAAAACTGGACGGACGCTATACAAAAGCGCTGTACGGAATCGGTGTGTTGTACGTTTTTGAACTTGACAGAAATGCTGAAGCGATTCCTTATCTTGAGAAATTGCTGACCATTGATACGAATCACACTGACGGAATGTTTGCGCTGGCGCGGGCATATTATTATACGGGGCAATTTGAAAATGCGGTTGCGATGTATGATAAAATAATTTCGTCAACAAAATCTGATGAAAAACGTATGCAGGCGGAATCAAACAAAAGGGAAGTTTTGAATGCCTACGGAAAAAACTAGCGCAGAACGAGAACTGGTGGCGTTGGCGGTGAGCGGAATTACATTTTTGTCGCCGCGGGAAAAATCAGTGATGTATGAAGCTGTCAATTCTGTTGACGAATTTGCTTTGCTGGAAATTAAGGATATTTCAGACATCATCGGGCGCACTGTAAAATCTCGCTCGTGGGACGGAAAATCACTTCCTGCTTCGGCTCGGCGGTCGAGAGCGATAATGCACACGTTTGACATTCAATATACGACGGTGTTGAGCGATGATTATCCGTCGGCGTTGAGCAATATTCCAGACAAGCCTTTTGCGATTTTTTATCGAGGAAATTTGGATATTCTAAAAAATCAGTGCGTTGGAATTGTGGGGTCAAGACTGTTGACTCCAGAAGGAAAGCGCGACGCGGCTACATTTGCAAAAGCGGCGGCAGAGGCTGGCTTGACGGTGGTGAGCGGGCTTGCGTCTGGCGCGGATTCTGCGGCGCACATTGGTGCTTTGCAGGCGGAATCGGGGCGCACGGCGGCGGTGCTTCCCAGCGGAATTGACACGATTGTGCCTGCGAGCAACAAAGCGATTGCGGCGGCTGTGGTTAAGCGTGGGTGTCTTTTGAGCGAATACCCGCCGGGAACGCCGCCTCTTAATTGGCGTTTTGTGCAGCGAAACCGCATTATTGCGGGGCTTTCGGAGGATATTTTGGTGGTTCAAGCTCCTCCTGCAAGCGGGGCGTTGATTACGGCGGATTTTGCCGAGGAATATGATAGAAATTTATATGTGCTAAAATCGGCGTTTTGTCAAAAGGCATTGACGGCGGCGATGTTGAAAAAGCAGAAATTACAAGCGGAAAAGGGCAAAAAAAAGCGGAAAAGTATCTGCGATTATGTTGCCAACGACGGTGTTCCCGTTGTAGAAGATTTTGCAGATTTTGTAAAATGCAAGTCAGAAGCTCCCGGAACACGTTTTTTTGATGTATCCGAGTTTTCAGGATTTTTTGAAATATAATTTGGGCTTCAGGAGTTGAAGTATGGCTCAAAGTAAGAGCAAGAAAACAGGCGCAAAGAAAACGCCAAAAAAAACAAAAAAACACGTCCTCGTTATTGTGGAATCTCCTGCTAAGGCGAAGACGATAGAGCATTATTTGGGTAGCGGTTACACGGTAAAGGCGTCGATGGGACATCTGATTGATTTGCCGCGAAGCAGAATGGGCGTAAAAATTGAAGACAATTTTCAGCCTGAATATATTACGGTGCGCGGGCGAGCTGCGTTGCTTCACGAATTGCAAAAAGATGCAAAAAACAGCGATGAAGTGCTGCTTGCGTCTGATAACGACCGCGAGGGAGAAGCGATTGCGTGGCATTTGAGCAATGCGCTGTCGCCGAAAACAACCGCTCCGATTCAACGCATTGTTTTTAACGAAATTACACCGATTGCCATAAAAGAAGCGGTAAAACACCCGGGAACGATTGACGAAGCCAAGGTGAATGCGCAAAAGGCGCGGCGTGTGCTTGACCGTTTGGTGGGATATAATTTAAGCCCGATTTTGTGGAAAAAGGTGAAGAACGGGCTTTCTGCGGGGCGCGTTCAGTCTGTTGCGTTGCGGCTGATTTGCGAGCGTGAAAAAGAGGTTGAAAGTTTTATCCCTGAAGAATTTTGGACGCTCAACGGCGATTTTTCAAAAAGCCGTTCAAAATTGAAAACGCAACTTGTTCTGTGGAACGAAAAAAAGCCGGAATTGAAAAGTGAAAATGAAGTCAATGCCATTATAGAAGCGATTTCAAAAGCGGATTTTTCGGTGCAGACAATTAAGGAAACTGACCGAAGCGCAAAGCCGAAACCTCCGTTTACGACGAGTAAAATGCAGCAGGTGAGTGCGAATCGTTTAGGTTTTACGTCCAAAAAAACGATGCAAATTGCACAGGAATTGTATGAGGGCATTACGATTGATTCAACGCGCGTCGGTTTGATAACGTATATGCGAACGGATTCTGTGCGCATTTCGCAGACGGCACTTGATGATGTGCGTTCTTGGCTTTCGGAGCATCACCCCGATGCGTTGCCTGAAAAACAGATTCAGTATTCCGTGGGAAAAGGCGCGCAAGATGCTCACGAGTGTATCCGCCCGACGTATGTGAAATATACGCCTGAATTTGTGGCAAAATATGTGACGAATGACCAGCTGAAATTGTATACGTTGGTGTGGGAACGATTTGTGGCGAGCCAGATGAAAGATGCCAAAATTGCGACGACGACGATTGATATTGTTGGCGGCGGTGCGGTGTTTAGAGTGTCTGCAAGTAGGCTTTTGGAAAAGGGATTTTACGAGGTTGTAAAATTGTTGATGTCCAAAAAAGATGTTACCGAGTCCCTGCCGTTGCTCAAAGTTGGCGATTCGGTGCAGGCTCAGTCATTTTATGGCGAACAGCATTTTACGCAAGGTCCTGCGCGCTACAGCGATGCGTCGATGGTAAAAACGCTCGAAGAAAAGGGCATCGGGCGACCGTCAACGTATGCGCCGATAATTTCGGTGTTGCTTGACCGATATTATGTTACGCGCTCGAACAAGCAACTCGTTCCGACTCAGTTGGGAAAAATCATCAGCAATATCCTTGTGGACTCGTTCCCCGATGTTATCAACGAGCATTTTACTGCGGACGTTGAAAATAAACTTGATTTGATTGACCAAAATAAGCTGGTGTGGAACAGTATGATTGGCGATTTTTTTGCGCCGTTCAAAAAGAAAGTCGATGAAGTTTTGGACACGCAAGAAAGCCTCAAGGGCACGCTGGACGAAGTGACGGACATAAAATGCGAAAAATGCGGCAGACCGTTCCTCAAAAAATTGGGGCGATTCGGTTTTTTCCTTGCGTGTTCGGGATTCCCAGAGTGCCGAAATACCAAGAGCATTCCGCTTGCGCATTGCCCAAAATGCGGCGGCGACATCGTTTCTCGAAGAACACACAGCCGAGGCAAAGAGTTTTTTGGTTGCGCAAATTATCCTGATTGCGATTTTATCACGCATTTCAAGCCGCTTGATGTGAATTGTCCGAAATGCGGGTGGTTTTTGGTGGAAAAATACGATAAGAAAAACGGCTCGTATAAATCGTGCATAAATCCAGATTGCGATTATTTGCATTCGGGAAACGAAGAAGAGACGGCGGCGGCAAATGCGGCAACGTTGCAATCCTTTGCGGCATCTCAAGAATCAAAGGGTGATGAATGACGGTAGAAGAAGCTGAGTGCGAATATTTGAATTATATCGAAAACGTGCAGATGCTTTCTAAAAATACGGTGGATTCGTATCGGCGCGACCTTGTGCAATTTGAAAATTTTGTGGGCGCAAAAAAACAAATGCACGATATTTCGCTTGATGAATTGCGTTCGTGCGTCGGCTCTCTTTCGCGCAAAGGGCGCGCGGCGGCTTCTATCAATCGGTTTATCGTGTCGGTGCACAAACTGTTCTCATATTGCAGAAAGTGGGGCTACATTGCGAATAATGTTTCAACAGAACTCAAATCGGTGAAATTGCCGAAGCGTGTTCCCAAATTTTTGACCCAGCGCGAAGTTGATTCGATTTGTATGCAGCCTGCCGAAAATCCGCTTTTGTGGGAGGCGCGCGACAGAGCGATTTTGGAGCTTTTGTATTCCACGGGGTGCCGTGTGAGCGAGGTTTCTGGGTTGAACGTGCGCGATGTATCGGCTGACCATTCGTCTGCGATGGTGACGGGAAAAGGCAGTAAAGACCGCCGCGTTTTTTTGGAAGAAGATGCTCGCAATGCGCTTGAAAAATATCTTGTTGAGCGAAAATTGCGTTTTCCTCATTCCACAGATAGCGATGCTCTTTTTTTGAATCAGCGGGGTGGTCGGTTGACGCGCCGCGGTATTGCGCTTGTGATTGCGCGGTATTCTGGCGTGGAAGGCACGAATTACCACGCTTTTCCGCATATGTTCCGCCACACGTTTGCCACGTCGATGCTGTCGGCGGGCGCAGATGTTCGTGTGATTCAAAAAATGCTCGGACACGAAAATATTTCAACAACTCAAAAATACACGCACATTACGACTGAACAACTGATTCAGACGTATAACAACGCATTTCCGCACGGAAATCGCAAAAATAACGGTGAAAAAGGAGATAATAATGGAAACTGAAAGCACGTTTGAAAAAATCCGAAGTACAACGGTTATCGCGGTAAAGCGCGGCGACCACGTTGCTATGGCGGGCGATGGTCAGGTTACGATGGGCAACACCGTGATGAAGGGAAACGCCCGAAAAGTGCGTCGCATTTACGAAGGCAAGGTGCTTACGGGGTTTGCGGGGGCAACTGCCGATGCTTTCACGCTGTTCGACAAATTTGAGGCAAAACTCAAAGAGTTCAATGGCGATATTGTTCGCAGTGCGGTGGAATTGGCAAAGCAGTGGCGCACTGACCGAATGTTGAGCAAATTGGAAGCCTTGCTTTTGGTGGCAAATAAAGATAAATTGCTGTTGATTTCTGGCTCGGGCGATGTTGTTGAGCCGGAAAAAGATGTGATTGCAATCGGTTCGGGCGGAAATTACGCGTATGCTGCGGCTCTTGCGTATATGGAAACGAGCGAATTGAGCGCAAAGGAAATCGCGGAAAGAAGCCTGAAGATAGCAGGTCAAATTTGCATTTATACGAATAACAATGTTACAGTGGAGGAATTGTAATTTATGGCAACTGAAGCAAAAATAGATGAGTCAAAATTGCTTCCCGTTTTGGATTTAACGCCAAAGCAGATTGTGGAAAAACTCGATACATACATCATCGGACAGAAAAATGCGAAGCGCTGTGTCGCCGTTGCGCTCAGAAACAGAACGCGGCGATTGCGCTTGGACGCAGATATTCAAGATGAAATTGCACCGAAGAATATTTTGATGATTGGACCGACGGGCGTGGGAAAAACCGAAATTGCACGCCGTCTTGCAAAATTGTGCAATGCGCCGTTCCTCAAGGTTGAAGCGACAAAATACACTGAGGTAGGCTACGTTGGGCGCGACGTAGAAAGTATGGTTCGCGATTTGATGGCGGTGGCGTACAACGATGTGAAACGCGAAATGCAGGAGCAGCTCAAAGAAGCCTGCAAACCGCGCGTGGAAGAGGATTTGTTGGATTTGCTGCTGCCGGGAAGCGGAAAAAAGAGTAAAAAAGAGAAAAATGTGTCGGCGTTGCCTGTTTCTCTTTTTGGAATGCCGGTTTCTGCTCCTGCAGAATTGCCTGCGAGCGAGAATGAGAGCGAAAAAAAGGACGAAACGCTTTCTGAAAATGCGAACGAAAACGAAGAGAATGCTGAACAGCAAAAATCAACGCGCGAAAAGTTCCGCAAAATGCTTCGGGACGGGCTTTTGGAAGAGCGCGAGGTAGAAGTCGCGGTGGAGCGCTCGAACCGAATTCCTTCAATGCAGATTATTGCAGGCGGAAGTATGGACGACCTTGAAAGCGGAATGCAGGAAATTGCGAATATGCTTTCTGGCGGAAAATCGCATAAAAAGATGATGTCGGTGCGGGAAGCACGGCAGGTTTTGCTTGAGAAAAATCTTGAAAAAATAACCGACCCCGACAAAGTTGCCGACATCGCAAAAAAGCGTGTTGAGCAAATGGGAATCATCTTTATTGATGAAATCGACAAAATTGCAGTGCGCGGCGGAGAATCGAGCGGACGCGATGTTTCTCGCGAAGGTGTTCAGCGCGACATTCTGCCGATTGTGGAAGGAAGCAACGTGAACACGCGATACGGCGTTGTGGACACGACGCACATTCTGTTTGTGGCTGCAGGTGCGTTTAGCGTGGCAGCTCCGAGCGATCTTATTCCTGAACTTCAGGGACGCTTTCCTCTTCGAGTCCAGCTTGATTCGCTCAATGCGCAGGATTTCAAGCGCATTTTGGTTGAGCCGAAAAACGCGCTCATCAAGCAGTACAAATCGCTTTTGGCGACTGAAGGCGTTACGCTTGAGTTTACCGATGAGGCGATTGACCGTCTGAGTTATCTTGCCGAGGAAGTCAACCGAAAATCCGAGAACATTGGTGCGCGGCGCTTGCAGACGATTATGGAAACCGTGCTGGAAGATATTTCGTTCTCGGCGGACGAACACAGCGGCGAAACAATTTCGATAACAAAGGATTTTGTGGACGAAAAACTCAAAAATGTTATCGAAGACCAAGACATTTCGCGCTATATTCTGTAGAAATGCTAAATGCGGCGGCGAGGGAGTCCGATAATCAAAATATGAATAGTTTTATGCGTTCCGTAGATATGCTCCAGCGTGCGCTGGACGCAAATACACTCAGATATCAGGTTACTGCGAACAATCTCGCCAACTCCGAAGTTCCCAATTTTAAGCGGACTTCCGTCAATTTTGAGAGTGAATTGAAGCGCGCTCTTGAATCCGAGAAGAATGACAAAGACGCTTTCCATATGATTACGTCGGACGAGCGTCATATTCAGTCTTCAGGACCGTACGATTATCGTACAGTTGAGCCTCGGCGCGTCCTTGATTACACCACGACGGCGAAGGCAAACGGCAACAATGTTGACGCAGAGCAGGAAGCAATGCAGATTACGAAAATCCAGATGGATTATCGGTTGTTGACTCAGCTTGAGAATTTTGAGTTTAGCCAAATGCGGATTGCAATGAAAAAATAAAGCGAGGTCATAAAGTATGGGACTTTTTACAAGCATTAACATTGCAGCAACGGGAATGAGCGTAGAACGGCTGAGAACCGATGTTATTTCAAACAACATCGCGAATGCTTCTTCTACGCGAACGCAGGAAGGTGGCGTTTTTAAGCGGAAAAGCGTTTTGCTTGAGCCGGTTGCGTCTGAAAATCCGCAGTGGAAAAATCCATTTGTGCCGAATGAACTTGATAACGGTGCTGGCTCGGGCGTTCGTGCGCGGGAAATCGTTACCGATACATCAGCAGGGCGGCTTGTGTACGACCCGACGCACCCCGATGCAATCAAGTCTGGACCGCACGCGGGCTATGTAGAATACCCGAATGTGAATATTGTGAACGAAATGGTTGATATGATTTCGGCTTCGCGTGCTTACGAGGCGAATGCGTCTGTTGTCCAAGGCTCAAAAGAGATGTTCTCTTCTGCAATGGAAATCGGACGCTAAGGAGGCGTAAATGTTTGGTTCTCTTGAATTAACAAGGACAGAAACTGCTCATATCGGAACCGCTCCGATTTCTGGAAAGAATCAGAAAGTTGATATTTTAATCGGCGCAGAGGACGAGTCTAAAGGTAAGTTCCAAAATTATTTGCTTGATGCAGTCAAATCGCTGAACGAGCAGCAAACAAATGTTGCTCATATTCAGGAGCAGGTCATTACCGACCCTGATTCTGTGGATATTCACGATGTTACGATTGCAATGGCAAAAGCGCAGATGTCGCTTTCGCTGGCTCAGACCGTGATTGAGCGAGTAGTGCAGGGCTGGAACGATATTTCTACAACGCGCTAGTATTTTGGGCAAAAAATAAAACGCAGGCAAAACGCTTGCGTTTTTTGTTTTTAAAGACGATTGCCAAAATAAAAAAGCCTGAGCAAAACTCAGGCACTGTGCCAGGAACCGGAATCGAACCGGCACGACGTTTGACTGTCGAGGGATTTTAAGTCCCTTGTGTCTACCAATTCCACCATCCTGGCAACGAAAAATATAGTAACAAAAAAAAAATGTTTGTTCAAGTGGGGGCATCATAAAAAGAGTGTGTTGGCTGGGCAAAAAAAATGGATTTCATTGCGAAAATTGCTTTGTTTTAGTATGATGGGCGTATGTTTTCAGATACGCATTTTCATTATGAACAGACTACGCGCTCTCGCGGCACGGACGGCGTTTGTGTTTTACGCTCGCTTTTGGAGCGAAACACGTTTTTTGCTCAGGATATTGGCACTCATTGCGATGACTTAAAAAGCAGAGCGGAGGTGCTCGAAACCGATATTGCCGCATTGCCGGAACACATACAGGAAAAAGCGCGAGCAATGATTTTTTTGAGCGCGGGCATTTGGCCTGCTCCAGAGGCGATTGTGGAGCGAGAACGCCAAGTTGCTGAGTTGGAACGCCACATCTGCGAGGCAAAAAACGCAGACGGCATATCGAGAAAAATTGTGTCGCTGGGGGAATGTGGGCTTGACCGCCATTGGAACAAAAATGGGGCGGATTGCCGCGATGAAGCTACTTTTTCGAGCGAAATGCTTCACGGCGAATGTGAACTTTTTGAAATGCAGCTTTTGCTTGCTCAAAAATTGTCGCTTCCCGTTATTGTGCACAGCCGCGATGCTGCGGACGAAACGCTTTCGTGCATAAAAAATTGCGGCTACGACAACGGCATTATCCACTGTTTTTCGTATGGCAAAAAAGAAGCCGAATCGTTTTTAGACCGCGGGTGGTATATCAGTTTTTCCGGCTCGATAACGTACACCAAAAAAAGCCACATAGATGCGATGCGCGAATTGCTCAATTACATTCCCAAAGACAAAATCCTTTTTGAAACCGACTCGCCGTATCTTGCGCCAGTCCCGCTTCGAGGCTCGGTGAACAATCCTGCGAATGTGCAGTATGTGTATCAATACGCCGCGGATTTGCTTTTAATGCGCGCCGAAGAACTTTCTGAAATTGCTGACAAAAATATAAAAACGCTGTACTCGCTGTAGTTTTTCGCAGGCGAAAGGCATTTTGGCAATAATATAAAAACAAATTCGTCCGCTGTTTTTAAATTTTAAAAAAATTACCTACTATATAGTAGGTAATGGGCTTGACCAAGCCCATTACCGCAAAACTTGCTACTCGCTCGTTTTGCGGTAATGATATTTTTTTAAGGAAAGCAAAATGGCAAGCGAAAGGCGAGTTTATTCTGCCGAATTCAAACAGCAGATTGTTGATTTATACAAAAACGGAAAGAGCAAAACAGAAATCATAGCCGAATACAAATTGAATCCCAATACGCTCGACCGCTGGATTTCAGCCGCAAGAATCGCCCGTGAGCCGCAAAATGCTGCTGATGACATTGATGATGAGATTTCGCTTATTGATTTGTTTGCCGTGCTGCTTCATTACAAATGGCTTATCATTGGCTTAACCGTCGCGGCGATGATTGCCTCTGTTATTTTTGCGATTGTTTCCATAAAACTTCCTGCTGAAAAATCTCCGCTTCCAAATGTCTTCACACCGAGCGCAAAAATGCTCATTCAAGAAAGTTCATCGTCGGGAGGTGGCTTGTCGAGTATGCTGTCTTCGTCGGGTTTGAGCAGTCTTGCGGGATTGGCGGGCGTGAACGTGAACGGCGGCTCGTCCAATGCGTCTTTGGCGGCGTATCTGGTGCAGTCGAATATGCTTTTGGACGCAATCACCGACAAATTTTCGCTGATTGAAAAATATAAGATTGAAAAGTCCGTAAAAGCCTCGAGCCGAAAAATCCTGTTGCAAAAGCTCAAAGCCGAAACCGACAAAGACAGCGGTGTATTTTCCATTTCGTTTACCGATACCGATGGCGTTTTTGCGCAACAGGTCATTAATTTTGTTCTTGATTGGTTGCAGATGAAGTTTGATGAGTTGGGACTTGATTCAAACAAGATTCAAAAAGAGAACCTTGAGCGCAACATCGAATCGAGTTACAACGAAATCCTAAAGATACAAAAAGAGATGGAAGACTTGGGCGCGAGCGTGGGGCGCGGCAATGTGTGGAATATGCCGTCGATTACGGTGAGCACATCGAAATTGCAACTGGAACTTGAGGCGCAAAAATCGGTGTACACGCAATTAAAAACGCAATACGAGCTTTTAAAAGTGCAAATGCAGTCGGAATCGCCGATTTTTCAGATACTTGAGCGACCTGAAATCCCAGATATGAAAAGCGGACCAAGCCGCGGAAAATTGTGCATAATCGTAACGTTTGCTGCCTTCTTTTTGTCGGTGTTTTTGGCATTCGCTCTCAATGCGTGGCAAAATATCAAAAACGACCCCGAGGCGATGGAAAAATTGCACTTAAAATAAGGAAAGAGAATGAAAAAAGCATTTTTTACACCGATTTTTTTGGCACTAGCCCTTTTGCCCGCCACAGCGCAAAACAATTTAGACATCATCTCAAATATGGAAACACAAAATAAAGCGGTTGGCTCTTCTACCGACGCACAGCTTGCGATGAGTGTTTCATATTATCCTGTAACGGCGGGCGATGTGTACACACTGGCGTTTGCGGCGGGAGCAAATTCTATCACTTATTCGCTTCCTGTGGACTCTACATACAAGCTGCGTATCGCAAATCTTGGAGTGATAAATTGTGCAGGATTAACCTATTTGCAGCTAAAAAGCCAAGTTGAATCGCTGGTTTTGCGAAATTACCCAATGGGTGGCGTACAGTTCGTTTTAACATCACCGTCAACGTTTTTGGTGAGCGTTACGGGCGAGGTGATAAAAACGGCGGAGCAAGATGCGTGGGCTTTAA
>ERZ842401.1918-NODE-1918-length-28587-cov-34.290656_pt1 | contig 28587 bp, 25 predicted proteins | sample MGYA00521270_ERZ842401 | MGnify/ENA primary metagenome ERZ842401 (study PRJEB31892, sample SAMEA3878208) | bioreactor metagenome | biome: Moose rumen | place: Sweden | collected 2011-10 | study: EMG produced TPA metagenomics assembly of the PRJEB12797 data set... | reverse complement strand
ATTCCTAAGTTACGGACACGATTCGAATGCACCGCTGATTGAGAAGATAAAAGAGAATCTCTCAAGGGATACACGTGCCTTCCCGCAGGTGAAGCCGGAACAGGCGGCAAAACTTAGGATATACCCCATGAGCTTCGAGCCGCGTGCGGAACTGCCTAACGACATGAGGGAGAATTATCATTTTGGAGAGATATAAACAAGAGCTGAAACATTATTGAAACAACCTTGTCTTGCCTTTGTATCAATTTGTTTTGTATCTTTGTCGGTCTAAATCCGTCAACAAATGACCATACAAAAAAATTGAAATGAAAAAAAGTTGGATAAGATTTAGGTTGTGGTTTCAGCGAAGCCTGACCACCAACCGTTTGGGATATGTGATGATAGGCTGCATATCCTTCGGCATTTTGTGTAGCATCCTTCTGTTCGTCAAGGTTTGCAACTGTGGCATCCACTCCTTGTATTACTTCCTCAACTTCAACTTCCCTGAGCACCCGACGGAGCGTTCGCTCTGGAGATACCTCATCGTCGGCATCATAGGGATGGTTGTCGTCAGCGGCCTGTTCATGATGCTTGTCACCAGCGGCATACAAAGATGGGTGGAACGCATCAGAGGCGGGCAGAAGGTGTTCAAGTGGATCGGCAACCATTACGTGATGATTGGCTACAACCACCAGTCCATCAACATCATCAACAGCTTGCCCATCGACAAGGAACACAGGCTCATCATCCTCACTGAAAAGAATCCCGTGCAGATCAGGGCCGAGTTGCAATCGGCATTAGAGGATGAAGCCAAAGAGAAAAACATCGTGCTCTATGCCGGCAGTCGCGACCGCATCGGGAAACTGAACCTCAAGTCGGCCAAGGAATGCTACCTGCTCATCGAAGGCAGTGAATGGGACAGCCAATATACGCGCAGCCTCTCAGTGTTGCGCGAGGTGGCCCGCCACGCCGCCGGACGCGCCGACCGCCTGAAGACCAATATGCTCATCGAAAACATCGAAGCCTTCAACCTGTTCGGCCAACTCGATATGCCTGATTTTGAGGGACTTGATGCTTTGGACATCCATCCTTTCAACCTCTACGACAACTGGGCCAGGCTGCTTTGGAGCTACAATTGGAAGAAGGATGCCGACGGGTCGGATTTCTACAAGCCGCTCGACTTCGAGCCGATTGAGAACACCGACAAGCATGTCCATCTCGTCATCGTGGGCTTCAACAGCATGGGGCGCGCCCTGTGGCAAGAGGCCGTCCGCATCGCCCATTATCCCAACTTCGTTGAACCGACAACAGACGGCTATCCGGGCAAGAACCGCACCGTCATCACCGTCGTTGACCCCAAGGCGGACGAAACAGAACGCCTAATCCGCATCCAATACCCCAACCTCAACCAAATCGCCGACATCGATTTCGACTTCCGCAAGGCCCGTATCGAAGACGAAGCCGTGAGGAAAGACCTCGTCATGTGGGCCGCTGACGAAAACACGATGCTCACCGTGGCCATCTGCTTAGCCGACCCCGACCTTGCGCTTTCATTGGCCATGTCGCTGCCCGAATCGCTGTTCTACACCTACAACCGCTTAGAACTCGAACCCGAAGACCTGAAAAAGCCCAACGGGAAACAGAAAGTGACCCGAAATCCATCGGGCACACAGGTCCTGGTGCGCCAATCGGTGAAGAAGCCTATCCATGAGTTGCTGTCGGCCAATGACAATTACAATTACTGTCGTTACTACAACATGCGGTTTTTCGGCGACTATGCCGAAGCCTACAACAACGAATTGTTGGACGACTTCATGGCCATCTGTGTCAACGGCATCTACAACGGACATGGAGCGGGCGGCCTGAAGCTGAACGCTTCCTTCTACGACCCCGACACCGCCCAACTCGACGCCTTGGACATCGAGAAGCACTACGGCTTTTGGGAAGCCATCTGGCACGGCAAGAAAGAGGTGGTGGACGAGAACGATAAGCGGGTACTCACGACCCCTGAGCAAAGCAAGCTCTCCACACGCTACCAAATAGACCACTACCGTTCGACCCTCGCAATCCAAGCCAGAGACCACAGCGATGAGCAGCTTGAGCGACTGGCCCAAACGGAGCACCTGCGTTGGATTGCCGAGCGCACCTTAGCCGGATGGCGGCAAAAAACCGAAGCGGAGAAACGTGTGAACGACTTGAAGATACACACGGACATCATGCCCTACAAAGACCTTGACCCGACCGAGAGAACCAAGGACCGCAATGTCGTCCTCTTTGCGCAAAAATTGGAGCAGGCCAAGAAAGAACACGATTCCAAAAACAAAGAACACGATTCCAAGAAAAACAAACATCATGAATAAACCACATTACACCCCCTCTCCCATCGACACTTCAGAGGTTGAAATCCCAAGCGAGATGATTCAACTCGTCGAGCAACTGGCACGCAACGTGCACGACAACTGGGCATTAGGTCGCCTCAACGAAGGCTGGACCTATGGACCCGAACGCAACGACGCCCTCAAGCAGCACCCCTGCCTCGTCGATTACGACGACCTGCCCGAGAGCGAGAAGGAATACGACCGCAACACGGCCTTGGAAACGCTGAAGCTCATCCTGAAATTGGGATGGAGCATAGAAAGAGACAACCCAATCACCCACACATTACATTGACCCATGAAAAGACACATCCTCCTCTCTGCCGCTTTGCTGCTCGGCCTTGTGAGCGCGGCGCAAACCCAGCAGGGCTATGTGAAGACCAAAGGCCGCATGGTTGACGGCAGGCTAGTGCCCGGCCAAGGCCTGAAAGGGGCCACTGTTTCCATCAAGGGACGCACCGCCGTATTGGTGAACGCCGACGACGGCTGCTTCTCCTTTCCCATCCCCGAAGCCCAGTTCCGATTGGACTCCGTCAGGAAGAAAGGCTACCAACTGGTGGACTTGGATGTTCTTTCCAAGACATACAAACATTCCTCTAACCCGATTTATTTGGTGATGGAGACGCCAGAGCAGCAGCTGCAAGACCAACTGACTGCCGAGCGGAAGATTCGCCGCACCCTGCAACGCACCCTACAACAACGCGAGGACGAATTAGAGGCTTTGAAGGACGCACAAAAGATTACGGCGGAAGAATACCGACAAGCCTTGAATGAACTCTATGCCAACCAAAAGAACAACGAGAAGCTGATCGAGGAGATGGCCAAGGAATACGCCCAGATGGACTATGACCAGATGGACGACCTCAATCGCCGCATCAGCGATGCCATCCTCAATGGCCGCCTGACCGAGGCCGACTCGCTGCTGCGCACCAAGGGCGACATCAATGAGCGCGTGGTGCTATACCGCCAACACGAAGCCATCAACGCGAAGGAACGAGCCGAGTTGGCCGAGCGACAAGAACAGTTGGAGCAAAGCCAAGCCTTGGCTATCCAAGAGCGCGACGACTTAGCCAACGACTGCTATCGGAAGTTCGAAATTTTCAAGATGCAGCATGAGAATGATTCGGCGGCGTATTATATTGAACTAAGGGCGGGGTTGGATACGACGAAAATAAATTGGCTTTTTGATGCAGGTGAGTTTTTTGATTATTTAGCTGACTACAACCAAGCTATATCCCATTACCATAAAGCATTACAACTAAGCATCAGCCGATTCGGGTTGTATACATTATACAATGATTTGGGCTGTGCGTACAAAGAATTGGCTGATTTTGAAGATGCTTTGGTTTGTTTCAACAAAGCCCTAGAAATTGGAGAATCCATTTTTGGTGCAGAGCATACTGAAAACGCCATTACATATTCCAATCTTGGAGGACTCTATCGACGGAAAGAAGACTATGGCAAAGCACTAGAATATGGGAGAAAAGCCTTAAGCCTTCATTTGGAAGCCTTTGGAAAAAACGACGAACATGTAGCCTCGGATTACGGGAATTTAGGTGTGCTTTATGAAGATCTCGGTGATTTTTCATATGCCCTGGAATGCCATCAAAAAGCATTTGACATTGAAAAAACCATCTTTGGGGAAGACAATCCCGAAATAGCTATCCGATTCTATAATTTAGCTTCAGTATATAAAAAAACAGGCTATTATAAGGAAGCATTGGAGTATTCTGGGTGATAACCATCCTAATATTGCTGTTCTATACGGTAACATAGGAGTATTATGCAATGAACAGTCCAACTATGACCAAGGTATCAAATACCTTAATAAAGCCCTGTCTATCGAAATTGAACATTTTGGAGAATCAAATATTAATGTCGCAAGCGACTATTTTAATTTAAGTTTTTCATATGAAAAAAAAGGCGACTACGCAACAGCATTGATGTATGCCAAAAAATCATCGGAAATACGCGAAGAGGCACTTGGTCATGACCATTCCAAAACACAATCCGCACAAAATGCAGTGAATGAACTCGAATCCAAACTGAAAGAGCAACAAGAAAACCAACCCAATGAATAAACCCCAATCGCCCAAAGCATTCTAACAATAACGGACTTGAAATGACAACAGATACAAATTTAGAGCAAACGCGAGTCGACACGCTTTTTGAGCGAATCTCTACACTCATCGAACACGCCAGAACAACAGCGGCAAGGAGCATCAACACCATTGAAGTTTACACAAAATACGAAATCGGTCGTTACATCATGGAAGATGAACTTGATGGCAAATATCGTGCAAAGTATGGAAAATCCGTAGTAAGAAACCTATCAAACAGATTAACCGAACATTTTGGAGACGGTTGGTCGTATGAGACCTTGAACCTTTGCAAGAAGTTTTACTCGGTTTACTCCAATAGTGTAACCACTGGCTACAATATCCAAGAATCAAATTCTGTAACCACTGGTTACAAAATTGACACCTCGAATGAACACGGCATCTTGACCAACATAAACGATGCGAAGCCGAATTTTGTACTGCCCTGGAGTCATTACATCATCCTTTCCCGTGTCGAAAACCCACAAGCCCGAAGTTTTTATGAAATCGAAGCGCATCGCCAGCAATGGTCAAAACGCCAACTCCAACGCCAAGTGGCGAGCAGCCTCTATGAAAGGATAGCTTTGAGCCGCGACAAGGACGAGGTGATGCGTCTCGCCAACGAAGGCCAAACTATCGAAAAGCCTTCCGACCTGCTGAAAAACCCGCTTACGCTGGAATTTCTCGGATTGAAACCCGATGCTTCCTACTCAGAAAACAAACTTGAGAGCGCCATCATCAACAAATTGCAGATGTTCCTGCTGGAGTTGGGCAAAGGATTCCTGTTTGAAGGCCGTCAGAAACGCTTTACCTTTGAGGAAGACAACTTTTATGTTGACCTTGTATTCTATAACCGTCTACTCCAATGCTATGTCCTTATCGACTTGAAAACCGACAAACTGACTCATCAAGACTTGGGGCAAATGCAAATGTATGTCAATTACTTCGACCGGTATGTAAAAACAGATTTTGAAAAACCCACCATCGGAATCCTATTGTGCGAAACCAAGAACGATGCCTTAGTGGAACTCACTTTGCCAAAAGATGCCAACATCTACGCTCAGCAATACGCCCTCTGTCTGCCTGACAAAGCTCTTCTCCAACAAAAGCTGACAGAATGGATAACAGAATTCAAACAACAAGAAAACCAACCCCATGAATAACACCCTCCTCCTCATCGGAAACCACCCCATACGGCAGAGCATCGTGGCACAATACGAGGCTCGGGGCTGCGGCATCGATGTTTGCCAGAGCTTCGGCGAGGCACCGCACGGCATGGCCTTCGACGAGCTGTGCATCCTGCCCGCACCGGGCATCGCCGACCACGACACGCTGAACGCCTTGGAACGATTCGCCTTGGCCTATCCGGAATCGGACGCCGACCGGTCGAAGCCCGTTTGCCACCTGCTGCTGCACGACAAGGTGACGCTCTGGCTGCTGCAAACCCTCGAACTCTTCGAGGAAATCCACCGCAAGTTCGAGCTTTACGCCTTCACCCTCGAAGACCAATGGGCCAAGAACGTGCTGTGCAGTCCCGTGGGCAGCCCCCACCCCTTCCCGCCCTTGGATCGCGAGAAGATCGACATGGCCTCCAACAAGACCGTGCATTTGGTCATCGCGGGCTTCGGCGACATGGGCGAGGCCCTGGCCCTCCACGCCGCACTGACCGCCCACTATCCCAACTACGAGCGCAACCACGCCCTACGCACACGCATCACCATCGCGGACGAAGGGCTTTGGGCCAAACGCGACGCCTTCGTGCAACGCTACGCCAACCTTTTCGAGCATTCCTACCACCGCTCCATCGACCTTGCAAACCGCCGCATGACGCAATACCACGAGCCGCTCTACCACGCCACACGCGAGGACTTCATCGACGTGGAATGGGAGTTTGTGGAAGCCAACTTCCACGACCCGCTGCTGCAACGCAAGTTGGGACGCTGGGCCAACCACAAGGAGCAACTGCTCACCATCGCCCTCTGCGACACGGATGACACGGTGAACTTCAACCGTGCCTTCGCTTTGCCGAAAACGGTGTATCGGAACGGCGTGCCTGTCCTCGTCCACGTCAGGCAGGCCGACCTGTTGGACAGGGTGCGCGCCACCGAAAGCTACGGCAACCCCCATCCCTTCGGCATGGACGATTGCGGCTACGACGTGCGCCTGCCTTTGTTGCAGATGGCCAAGCGGCTCAACTACTTCTACGCTTGCAGCTACGGGCAAAAAGGCACGCCCACCGACTTGCCCGCCGACGAGGTGGAGAAGGAATGGAGGAAACTCGGCTCCTTCAACATGCGCTACGCCAACCTCTACAACGTGATGACCATCGCCACCAAGATGCGCTCTCTCGGCCACGAGGAGAAGGAATGGGACAAGTTCTTCGCCCTGACGCAAGAGGAAATCGAGCAACTTTCGGCGGTGGAGCATAACCGCTGGAGCGTGGAACGGCTCATTTTGGGCCTGCGTCCGCCCACCGACACCGAGCGCGAGGAAATCCGCCAAAACATCGAGGCGTTCATCGCGGCCAAGAAAACGGGAGGCGAAAAGCCCGCGCAAGACCTGAAGAACGTTTACAAGAAGCAAAAGGTGCATTACGACCTTTGCGCCTACCGCGAACTGCGGGAAGACAAGACGGGGCAGAACGTAAGGATTTACGACTACGACCTCACCGCCTGCATCCCATTGATAGCACAATCCATCTATGAGACAAGGCTATGACCAAGAAATACTATACCATACGCTTTGAGCGCGACGACGCCTTCAACAAGGCGGGCAAGACCCTCTGCAACGCCGACAACCCGCTCCGCATCGGGCAGACCGAGTCGTGCGACATCCGCCTGGCCAACGACAGCCAATATGAGGACACCGACCTCTGCATCATCGAGCGGCGCACCGACGGCGAGGGCTGGAAACTCGTCTGCCTCTCCCCTTTCAAGGAGCATGAGGTAAGGGTGAACGGCACTCCTATCAATTATGTCCATTTCCTCGCCGACGGCGACCGCATCGCCTTCGTGGGGCAACGGCAAGAGCTGACCTTCAATGTGCGCGAGGACGACCAATACACGTCGAACGGCATCCAAGTGGTGCATTACGACAAGACGAGCCGCATCGGAATAGGGATGGCCTCGCTCACGCTGCTGCTCCTGCTCGGCATTTTCGCCTTCATGCTCAACGACAGGCCTGTCTCGGACCGCATGATCAACCAAGCCAAACGGTCGGTTTACAAAATCAGCGTCGATTCAGTGCAGCTGCAAGTGAGCGGTCCCGACGGCACCCACGTCAAGGCCAAGGCCCCCGTCGAGGGCATCTTCGGGACGGCTTTCCTTACCACCGACGGGCAGTTGGTCACGGCGAGGCACTGCATCGAGCCGTGGCTCAACATCGACGAGAAAAAACTCGCCATGGACACCCTCAAAGCCGCCGACACCTTAAGGCCCAAGGACGACTCAAAGACCGAAGCGCCGGCCTATGTGAAGTTGGCCTTGGAAGCCGTCACGCTCAACATCATCGCCGAAGCCCTTGACAACGGCACACGATGGGACTTGGTCAGCTTCTGCTCGCTGAGCAAGCCCGACATGACCGGAGACTCGGTGCTGCTGCGTGTCGCCTCGACCGACTTCATCATGGACAAGTCGCGTGACGAAATCGTCGAATACGGCGACTTCATACACCAATATTTCTGGCGCAGCATCTCGGTGCGTCCGCGCCGCATCGACATGATGCTTGGCGACGTGGCCTGCCTCCCCGACGCCAACAGCCTCCTGCATGGCAAAGGAACCATCCGCATGGCTTCGAAAAACGAGATGAGGAAGTTGTGCCAAAAAAACAACCTGAGCGTCAATATCATGGGACGCACCACCACCGACGCGGGCAACAAGAAGATAGAATCGCCCACCGCCGAAATGAGCTATACCTTGGACGAGAGCGACTTCACCGAAGACGGCTACCTGCAAGGCGTGCTGTCGCACAAAGGTTCCATCAAGCCTGGGTTTTCGGGTGGCCCGATTATTGCGCGGTATGGCATCTTCGGATGGCGTGCCATCGGGGTCGTCTCCGTCAAGGACAAGTACGACAACGACGACCGTTTCTATTCCGTCCCCATCACCGAGGTTGAACGCATGAACGACAAACCCAAAACCGCAACGAAATGAACGAAAAGCTACATACCACCGACCTTGCCGGGCATTGCAACGAGCCAACGGCATGGAAGATCCTCAAGGAGACGACACGGCAACTCGTAGAGCGCGGGCAGCTCGTCGTCGCCCCTTCGCTCATCGTGATTGGTGACGAGGGCAACTTCACCCTCATGGACGAAGCCACACCGCAAGCCGGCTTCGACGCACCCGAGACGGCCCATGCCAGGCGCACCACGGCCAGCACCGCATGGTCGATAGGCGCCACCATGTTCTACATCGTCATGGGGCGGCAGGTGATGAACGGCAAAGGCGGCGCGGGACAAAGCCCGACCTCGAAGCTGCCCTACATGCGCAGCGAGTGGCCCCAGCTGAGCGAACTCGTGCAGCAATGCCTGCAATACGCTCCCGAGCGGCGACCTGCCCTGCAAGACATCTTGGACAAGGCCACCGAGCAATGCACCCGTTGCGACGACGACGTCAGGCGCGGCCCCCGATTCAAGGCTGCCACCGCGCCGCATGACGACGGACAAACCGAACAAGACTTGGCCTTCTGGCCCGAAAACATGCAACCTTAACGAACAACGAAACGAAACACACATACCAATGAAAAAGACCTTCCTTACGATGGCCATCGCCATCCTCGCTGCGGGCATCAGTTTCGCCCAGCAACCCATCGACGAAGAGCTGAACCGCCTCATCGCCAACATCAGCCTCCTGCGCACCGGCGACCAAGCCGCATGGGAACAAGCCAAAGGCAACTTCGCCACCGACGACGAATGGACCATGATGGACGAAATCAAAAGCGACCCCAACGAATACCGGATGATTGGCGGCAACTATTTCAAACTCAACAACATCCTCACTACCTGTAGCGGCTACGACAAGTCCATGACTACCGGCGACTTCCTCAACGGCAACGACCCCAACTTCAAGTATTCGCTCATCGAACGCGGCATCAAAAAGGGCTGCACCGTCAAGTATGAGATGAAATGCCGCAAGGGGAAACAGACCTTCGTCGTCATGCCATACGACGCGCAAAAGGCCGACCAAGTCGAATTGGAGGCTTTCGTCAACGGCAAGTCGGTGGGGAAAGGCCAAGCCAAAGACGGCAACATCATCGTCGACATCAACCGGAACATCGACGAAGCCGACACCATCCGCCTCGAAATCGCCAACAAGAGCGACGTCAACATGCCTATGGTCATCATCAACCATAATACAAGAACAAACTAATAATCAACACTTTAAAACCCATACATCCATGTTCAAGAAAATCATGTTAGGAGCGGCATTGCTCATCAGTGTGAGCGCCTTTGCCCAAACCCAATCGAAATTGCCGGCAGAAAAGGCCATTGAAAGGCTAAACTTGGCCGCGCAATTGGTCGATTACGGCTATGAGACCGAATCGTCCCTGCCCCTCATCCAAGCCGTGCAAATCTACCAAGAGTTGAACCTGCATCCCGCCATCGACGGCAAGAAACCCGTCGTGGAGGAGTCGGACGAAGCCCCAGAAGGCGAAGTCGAGGAGCGGCATCCTGCCCGCACGCAGGAGCAACTCCTTGCCGACGCCACCGAGTTTGCCGACGGCGACCAAGTGCTGTTGGCCTTGATCGGGAAATGCCAGAAAACCACTCGCAGACCCACCTTAGGCCTTTTCTACCACGAGGACTGCATCAACGCCAAAGGCACACACTATTGGGATGTCACGCTCAATGGCGGCGAGTCCTCTTTCGTTTACCTCAACGGCGACGGCAGCTCAGATTTGGACATCTATCTTTACGACCAGAACGGCTCGGAAATCGACCGAAACACCTCGGCGGGCGACAAGTGCAGCTTCATCATCCACGCGAATGACGCGAATGACAAGTTCGACATGAACATCAAGATCGTCAACCGTGGCCATGTGGAGAACAGCTACACACTTATCGTGAATTGATTCCCTTATGAAATTGAGCCTCATACTATACTTCGACAAGTTGCGCCCAAGCCCGACAACGAAAAACAACGCCGATTTTATCAATTACTAATTGACAAATTTTGGCAATTTTATCAATTACTAATTGACAAATTTTGGCAATTTTATCAATTATACGAGTATAAATTCATATCTTTGCGACCGTAAAACCATCTGACCATGGAAAAAGAAACACTTAGAAGGATCATTTTGGAGTATCAGGAGGTCATCTCTAAAGTCCAGTTGGTGGAACGCCAGTGCCGCTTCGAGGAAAACGGAAACTATGTGTTCGTAGGGGTCAGGCAGGCGGGCAAATCGTACCTGCTGTATCAGCGTGCCCAACAACTGCTCCAAAGCGGAAACGACTTGGAGGACCTGGTTTACGTCAACTTCGACGACGAGCGCATCAGCGACATACGCACAGAGGATCTCGACCTCATCCTGCAAGCCCATCGCACCCTCTCCGACCGCCAGCCCGTCCTGCTGCTCGATGAGATACAGAACGTCGATGGCTGGGAGCATTTCGCCCGTCGCTTGGCCAACCAGAAATACCGCGTCTATATCACCGGCAGCAACGCCAAGATGCTCAGCCGCGACATTGCCACCGTGCTCGGAGGAAGGTTTTGGCTGAACAACGTGTCCCCCTACTCCTTCTCCGAATACCTCAACGCCATCCATCTCCAATTGCGCAAGAACTGGCAAAGCACACGTCAACAAGACGAAGTGGCCAAGGCCTTCGATACCTATTTCCGCTTTGGAGGTTTCCCTGAGTTAGTCAATGTTGTCGACAAAAGGGCTTGGATCAACAGCATTTTCAAAAAGATACTGCTCAACGATGTCATCGTGAGAAACAAGATTCGCAACGAGGAAGCCATCAGGATGACCGTCAGGCGCATGGCCGAATGTGTGAAGCAGCCCATTTCCTACAACCGCATCAGCAGCCTCGTGAAATCGACCGGCCTAAGCACCAACGTGCAAAGCATCATCGACTTCGCAAGATTCCTGCGTGATAGTTGCCTCATCTTCTCTCTCAACAACTATGCGTCCAAATTTGTAGAGAGAGAGACCGTGAAGAAACACTATTTCGTGGACAACGGCCTGCTCAACATCTTCCTCACCGACCCCGACACCTCGCTCTTGGAAAACCTGTGCGCCATCCATCTGCACCAACACTATGACGAGGAACAACTTTTCTATTACAACAAGAACGTCGAAGTGGACTTCTATCTTCCGGATGAACATACCGCCATCCAAGCCTGCTACACCATGAGCGACAGCCAAACCGCCGAGCGTGAGGTGAACGCCCTCGTGAAGCTTCATGCCTTCGAGCCTCTGCAACGCGCCTTAATCATCACACGCGACGAGGAAAACATCATCCAAAAAGACAACGGCCTGACCATTGAGGTGAAACCTGTTTGGAAATGGCTGTTGGAGGAAAAATAAAAACACCCATCATGGACACCCAATTCAAATACTTCGCCTTCATCAGCTATAGCTCGAAGGACACCGCATGGGGCAAACGGCTCCAAAAGAAGTTGGAGCACTACCGAATGCCCGCCACGCTGTGCAGCGAGCACGGCTGGAAACGCAAACCCATCAGCCCCGTGTTTTTCGCCCCCACCGACATACAGCCCGGCGGACTCGACGCGGAGCTACAGGAACGCCTGCGTGCCTCGCGCCACCTCATCGTCATCTGCTCGCCCAACTCGGCCAAGTCGGAATGGGTGGGCAAGGAAATCGAGTTCTTCCACAGCCTCGGTCGCACGCAGGACATCCACTTCTTCATCGTTGACGGCAAGCCCCACAGCGGCGACCCCGACACGGAGTGCTTCAACCCCGTGGTCAACAAGCTCGGCCTGCCCGAAATCCTCGGCGCCAACATCCACGAGAAGGTGTACCGCTGGCCTTGGCTCAACAGGGAACGCGCCTATGTGCAGCTCATCTCCAAGCTGCTCGGCGTGGAGTTTGACGCCATCTGGCAACGCCACAAGCGGACGATGGTGCGCAACGCCACCGCTTGGACGTTGGGCGGCATCGCCGTGGTGGCCGCCATCGTCGCCGTCGGACACGCCAACCAACCCATCGAAGTGGACCTGCGCCTCAACGAGGCCTCGGTACACAACGATGCCCTGCCGCCGCTGAAAGACGCCGTCGTGACGGTCTTCCTCGACAACGAGACCAAGACCGACACTTTGGCCGCCTTGGGCGACCACCTGTCGTTCACCAACATCCCACACCGGTTCTTGGGCAAGCCCGTCCGTATGACCGTGTCCTGCAACGACTTCCGCAGCCTCGACACCACCTTGGCCCTCACCCAAGCCGTGACGCTCGACGTGTTTCGCGACCCTGCCGTGTATGGCGACATCCACATCGGCACATGGAACCAGGACACCGAACAGACCTCGCCCAACACGACCTTCGTCATCGACGGGCACGAAACCGTCACCGACGCCAACGGTCGCATCACGCTCTTCATCCCCTTGGAGATGCAGAAGCCGGTTTACCGCGTGGAGGCATCGATTCCCTTGAAGGACGAGGACACCCGCATCGTCATGCCCTGCGGCGAAAACGACGTGATACTGACGCAATAAGGCCTACGATTTTCACCAAACCCACTGAAAGACAACCATCTATGAAAACAAAACTCTTCCTTACGGCCTTCATGACGGCATGGGCAGTCAACCTCGGCTTGGCCCAAGCCCCGCAAGGCGACCGCGCCGCCTTTGCCCGACAATTCGAGGCCCTCTTCTTGGAAGGCAACCGCCACTATGTGGAGACCGGCAACAAGGCAAGGCTGCTGCCCGTCATCGACAGCATGCAAACCCTCGTCGACCAAGCCTACGGCGACGGCACACTCACCCCGCTGATGGAAGACGAACTGCTCGTAGCAGTCAAGATGAACAAACTTTGGGGCGACTACCACTACCTCAACTCCGACGACGAGAAAGGCTCGTTTGCCAAAGCCGAAGGACACTTCAAGAGTGCCTTGGCCTTCACCGAGGACGAAGCCCACGCCCGCCTGCGCGACGTGTTCTACTACCAATTCGTCATGCACGAGGAACTCGGCCAACTCTACTACAAGCAAGGCCGCTACGCCGAGGCCTACCAAGAGATGAAGACCGCCGACGACCGCGCCTCGTTCTACAGCCCTTCGGAAGACGAACAGTTGGACATCCTCTCACAATTGGCGATGTGTGAGGCGAGGGTGGCCAAATTTGACTCGGCGAGGACGAGCATCCAGACCGTCATCGACAACTACCGCGACAAGGACACCGAGCGCTATGGCGAGGCCCTGCGCAAGAAGGCCAAGATCCTCATGCTGCAACAGGAAAACACCGACACCGGCATGGCCGACCCCACCGGCGAGGCCTTGAAATGCTACAAGGACTACTTCGCCCTGAAGAAAGCCGATGCCCTGCAAAACCTTGGCGCCATGAGCACGGACGACCGCGAGGCCTACTGGATGCGCATCCGTCCCTTCGTGGTGGACTGCTACCGCATCGAGGCCGCCGACCCCGCCTTCCTCTACGACGTGACCCTGTTCAGCAAGGCCCTGCTATTGGAATACGCCCGCTCGGGCAAGCCTGAGTTCCACACATGGCAGCAAGTGCAGAAGAAGCTGAAGGCCGACGAATGCGCCGTTGAGTTCGTCCAATACGAGAAACGGGGCGAGAAACACATGGCCGCCTTGGTGCTGAAACAGAAAGGCAAGCCTCGGTTTGTCGGCATCGGGAGCGTCGGGATGATAGAAAACACGCCGCTGTTGGACGGCGGCACCGTCATCGACGCCATGACGGAAGACTGTTCCGACATGAAAAACGCGCTCTACTCCGACTCCACCATCTTCACCACGATATGGACACCCGACCTGCTCAACGCCATCGGCAAGGACACGCAACGGCTCTATTTCGCCCCCGACGGCATCTTCCACCAGCTCGCCATCGAATACATGCTGCCCGACGCCCCCTGGCTGACCTCGCTGACCGCCGGCAAACTATACCGCCTGACGAGTACCCGTCAATTGCTTGCCAAGGCCACCACCCAACGCAACGGTAGGATCCTCGCCTGCGGCGGTATCGACTTCAACAACGCCTCGCCGTCGGAAACGGCAGCCACAAGTACCGGTTTCCCCAACGACGAGCAGGCCTATCAATACCTCAAGTCGATGCGCTTTTGGTGGAGCAACCTGCCCGGAACGAAAGACGAAATAGACAGCCTGCAAGCCCTCTACGACAGCGACCGAATCACGCTGCTGACCGATTCGTTGGCCTCAGAAGCCTGTTTCACACAAATGGCTTCGCAATATCCCATCGTCCACTTGGCCACCCACGGCTATTTCGGCGGCCTCACGCCCGAAGGCACCGACCTGATTCCCGCAGGCTACGACGCCTCATTGTCGCAAAACATATTAGCCTTTGCGGGCATCAATGCGTCGTTGTTCACCGACGGCTTCGACGCCTCCAAGCACGACGGCATCCTCTCGGCCCGCGAAATCGAGCATCTCGACCTCTCGGGCGTTGAGCTTATCGTTCTTTCGGCCTGCCAGTCGGGGTTGGGCTACCTCACCAGCGACGGCATCTACGGCCTGCAACGCGGCCTGAAGAACGCCGGAGCGAAAGGCATGATTGTCAGCCTCTGGAGCGTCGATGACGAAGCCACCGCCTTGCTGATGCAGTCGTTCTATACCCATCTCCAGACCGAAGACGCACACACCGCCTTCCTGCACGCCCGTGAAGAACTCATCGCGACAGGGCGCGAGGCGACAAGGGTTTTCGATTCCGTAAAAATGAAAGGCATCACCACCTCCGAGGACTTCAGCCTGCCCCAGTTTTGCGACGCATTCATCCTTATCGACATCAAATGACAACCGCATATATCACAAAACCTTACCATACAATGAAAAAAGACATCCTACTCGTCGCCCTTCTCGTGGGCACAATGCTCGCCAACGCACAACCGCCGGCGCAAAACGGACAAGGCAACGCTCCCATGGAAGGCGCGGCCATCGAAAGAAGTTCGCTCCAACTCGACATCAACACGATGAGCCAAGAACAAGCCTTGAAAATCAACAGTTACATTTCGAGCCAGCGTGGAAATCGAGGCTTCTGTGCCACCCTTGGCACTGCGCTTTTGGGTACTGCGTCAAGCATCACCATCACTGAAATCATGAAACTGACACAGATACGCAAGAACCACAAAGAAGAATGGAACAAGATGATCAAGAACGAGTGCCAATACACCGAAAGCCTTGCCTACATCGACAACCTGACCGACTTCTATTCCGACGGCTCGAAATACGGCTCCCTTGACCCTGCCGACCTCCGCTTCAACGGCTTCACGCTGAACGCGAGAAACGGCGGCGCCGACGTGCTGAGGTTCTACTGCCACGTGGACACCGACACCACCGGACTCAACGAGATTTTCAACCACAGCAAGTTCCGCCTCGTCCTCGACTCGCTCTACTTCTACCCCTACCGCTGCCACCTGCCCAACATGAGCGCGAACCAGATGTTTCCCGAAAAGGGCAAGGACTATGGCCGCAGCACCCGTTTCTCGTTTGAAGAGCGCGACAACCTGATGGTCAGCATCAACTTCAGCATCTCGTCGTCGTGGTACAACGAAGCCATCATCTTGGCCAAGGACGTGGAATTGGGCACCTTCAGCGTGCAAATCCCCATCGACGAGCGAAGCCTCACCGACAGCGTGTATGTCTATAAGGCAGGCACGAGAGGCGTCAAGCCCTTGGCCATCAACGGCGACTGTTTCATCGTGCCGCGTTCCTACATGCCACTGCCGGGCGGCGTAGCCCACTGGGGCACAGGCGAATACAACATCAAGGTGACGCTGACCGAGCAATGCAACATCTCCAAGCAGATGGAGAAGGAATGGCATCGCGACTACCACCGCATGAAACGGATGAAGAAAGACAAGCCCGTGCAGCGTTATTTCGTCGACCTCTACAGCCAAAACGGCAACACCATCTTGAGGCAGGTGCTCGAAACCACCTCCAGCACCGCCCTCGGTGCCGCCGGCCTAAGCACGCGAGGCACTACGAGTGGCAACATGGGCAATGCGGCGGGAGGCAACGCAGGCGGCACTGGAAATGCCGGTGCAAGCGGCGCTGCCGGAGTCCCAGGCGGTGCAGGCACTCCAGCCGGCGGAGGGAAACCGTAAAACAAGACACAACAACAATGAAATAATTTCTCAAAAAAACAAAAACCATTATCTTTGCACCCAAAACACTTAACGATGGCAAACAACACGACAAAGCAGCGGCGCTATCCCATTGGGATACAGACGTTTTCGGAAATCATCAAAGGAAACTATGTCTATATCGACAAGACCGACATCGTTTGGCAAATGACACAGAGTGCCAAATACGTCTTCCTCAGCCGTCCACGCAGGTTCGGCAAGAGCCTGCTCACCACCACCTTGGATGCCTACTTCAAAGGCCAAAAAACGCTTTTCGAAGGGCTGAAAATCATGGAATTGGAAACGGAGTGGGAGTGCTATCCAGTCATCCATGTGGATTTGAGTGTGGCAAAACGACAGTCTTCGGCTGAGGAATTACGGGCAACCTTGATGTGGCTGATGAATCCATTGTGTAACATGTATGGTAGTGATGCGCTGGAGACCTCGCCTGGCAAAATGCTGAATGGACTTATACATAGGGCCTACGAGCAAACGGGCAAGCAGGTGGCCGTCATCATCGACGAATACGATGCACCATTGCTTGATGTGCTGCATGAATCCGAACCACTTGATCAGTTCCGCAATGTGATGCAAGAGTTTTATGTGCAACTGAAGGCCAATGAGGCGAAAATCAAGTTCTGCTTCATCACTGGCATCACCAAGTTCAGCCAGTTAAGCATCTTCTCCACCATCAACAACTTGCTCAACGTGACGATGGACCCGAAGTTTAGCGCCATCTGCGGCATCACGCAGCATGAATTGGTCACCGCCATGGCCGAAGACATCCGTCTTCTGGCCGAGGAATACGAATGTACCGTGGAAGAAATGACCGAGATGTTGAAGGCCCGTTACGACGGCTACCATTTCTCGCGCAATTCGGAGGATGTCTACAACCCGTTCAGCCTGATGAAGGCGTTCTGGCACAAAGAGTTGGGCAATTATTGGTTTGAGAGCGGTACCCCAACCTTCCTCATCCGCCAAATGCAGCATTTCCACACCGATATCACCACATTGGAGGAAATGACAGAGCCGTCATCGGCATTCGACCGCCCGACAGAGGCAATGGAAACAGCCTTGCCTTTGCTCTACCAAAGCGGCTATTTAACCATCAAAGACTACGATCGCGAGTCACAGTTGTATCGGATTAGCATTCCCAACAAAGAAGTGAGAATAGGATTCGTGGAAGGGCTTTTGCCCACATATATTGGATTGGAGGCCAGCGGCGTGCAGAAAGGATTTGCCCTGAAGTTTTGGCAGGCCCTGAAGAAGAACGACCTCAACATGGCTTTAGAGGAAATGAAGTCCTACTTGGCAGGCTTGCCATATGTGGAAGGGTTCAAGAAGAAACTTGATGCCGTAGCCAACAAGGAAGGCTTCTACGAATGGACTTTATACCTTGTCTTTACGATGTTGAACGTCTATGCTCACACTCAAGTGCGTTGTGCTGGTGGCCGTGCCGACGTGGTTGTGGAAATGCCTGATGCCATTTATGTGATGGAACTGAAGGTGGATGGATCGGCGCGACAAGCCTTAGAGCAAATCGAAACAAAAGGCTACGCCATTCCCTACCATACCGACGGTCGCAAGGTGGTGAAAGCCGGCATCAATTTCTCCAGCGAAACAAGAACAATAACCGAATGGCTGATGGCATAGCCTTGCTTATTCCGTACAATCGTTTATAGAAAAACACATCAAAATCATGAAAGCAACAACCCGTTCTTCCGAATTTGCAATTCGGAAGTCGCGAATATGAGCATTTGCAATGCGAAAGGCCGCCGCTACACCAAGCAGGCCTTGGACATGCGCCAAGCCCTCGTCAAGGCACAGCAGGAAGTGCGCGACAAAGGCTTCACCGACGCCAAGTATTGGGCCACGTTCATTTTGCTCGACGGGTTGGAATAAAAACACGGCATTCCATTGCAAAACCGCCGACATTTTCCTAACTTTGCGGCTTCAAACACCATACCGACCTATGCCCCAGAAAATCAACAGACCCAACGAGCAACGCAACCGCGCCGGCGGCGACTTCACTTGGGAGCCGTTCGCCAAGGACTGCCAGCTCAACAAATACGCCCTCGTCGTGGGCAGCCAAGCCGTGCTCAACCGCGACGTTAACCCTGAAGCCAACGGCGACAGTATGAAGCTGCTCTTCAACCTCACCGTCGAGCAATTGGCCCAAGACCACATCCACGCCTCCGACGAGAGGAACTTCACCGACCTCGTCAGGCACTTCAACTACGACGCCATCAAGAAGTCGGTGTTCAACGCCTTGCGCTACAACGACTTCCAGCCTTGCTTCGACGACGAGATTGAGCCTTCGCTGATGCAACTGCTCCAAACGCGCTGCTTCCGCGTGGTGCTCACCACCACCATCGACCCCTACCTCGAAATCGCGATGGAAAAGGTGTGGGGCAAAGGCAACTTCGACGTGGTGCAGATGGAAAACGCCCAGCAGTCGTTCAAGCAGGTCTCTTTCGACGAGTTCGGCGTGGTGCGCCCCGTGCTGTGCTATGTGTTCGGCAAGGCCGACGTCATGCGCCCCAACAGCCGCTTCGTACTCTCCGAAAACGACGCGATGGAGAAGATCTCGGCTTGGTTCAGGAAGGCCGACAACAACAAGTTCCTCGAATACGTGAAGAACTTCCGGCTGCTCTCGGTGGGCTGCCAGTTCGACGACTGGATGTTCCGCTTCTTCTGGTTCCTCTTGCGGGGCGGCGTGGGCAGCAACACCTCCAACGGCCAGCAGGTGGCCGTCGAAATCAACAAGGACGACCACAAGTTGGCGCATTACTTGGAGCAGGAACGGGTGAAGGTGTTCCCCGACGCAAGGCTGTTCATGCGCGAGGCTGTCACACAAATCACGACGGCCACCGATGTCAACCGTTTGCCCCGAAAGGAGAACGGCATCTTCATCTCCTACGCCCACGAGGACCGCTACATCGCCCTGCCGCTTTTCGAGAGGCTTCATGCCGCTGGCGTCAACGTATGGATTGACGAGGAGAAACTGGAAGGTGGGGCCGAATATGAGCAACGCATCCGCCGCGCCATCAACCACTGCCAAGTCTTCATGCCCATCCTAAGCTCGCAGGTGAAGGACGACATGTCCAACGGCAAAGCCGACGGGCGTTGGTATTCCCAAGAATGGCAGTGGGCGCAAAGCCGCCACGACGACGAGGCAGGCATCAACGGGCAGGCCAGCTTCAGGGTCATCCCCATCGTGGTGGGCGACTACCGCTTCAACGAGCCTTACCATCAGCAACTGCCGCCTTGCATCATCGGAGCCACCGCCTTCGAGACGGCCAAAGACAACATCGAACACCTCATCAAACTCATCAACGGATAACGGACATGACCAACAAGAACCCCTGGCGCGGCTTGGCCTCCTACGACGAGCCGAAAAACGACGGCAACGACTACCTGTTTTGCGGTCGCGACGAAGAGACCCTTGACGTGGTGCGCCTCATCGACAACAACCTGTTCATCACCCTCTACGGCAGCTCGGGCATCGGCAAATCGTCGCTGCTCAAGGCGGGTGTCATCCCCATCCTGAGGCGAAAGGACTACTTCCCGCTCTATGTGCGCCTGTCGCAGGAACCCGACCAACTCACCTACGCCGAAGCCATCGTCAACAAACTGAGAAACAGCGGCTTGACAGAAGAATGCCATGTGGCTCCGACGCACCCCGACGGCAACGACCGCCTCTATCTGTGGAACTACTTCGCCACCACGCGCTTCTTCAGCGAAGGACGCGAGGTGTATCCCGTCGTCATCCTCGACCAGTTTGAGGAGCAGTTTCGCGACACCGACAAGACGAAGGCCGACCTGCTGCTGAAGCAGATCTACCTCCTGCTGAACGACGAGCTTGAGATGCCCGACGAGGAAGGCTACAGCGACGACACCAACTACCGTTTTGTGGCCTCCATCCGCGAGGACTTCCTCTTCGTGCTTGAGGACAGCATCGACGAACACTCGCTCGACCTCTACAAGAACAACCGCTACCGCCTGCGTCCGTTGAAGCCCGAACAGGCCAAGGAGGTGGTGCTTGTGCCCGGCAAGGACTGCATTGAGGACGATAACAAAGAGGCAGTCGCAAAACAAATTGTTGGTTTGGCGGAACACAATGGTAAAAACAGTATTGACACACTGTTGTTGTCACTTGTTTGTTCGGAATTGTATAATGTCGCTAATCAGCGACAGAGTATCGTTACAAAGGCATTAATTGACCAATTAGGAGACAACATTCTCTCTTCATTTTATGAAAGAGCCATGAAATCAATTTCTCCAACAACAGTGAATTATCTCGAATCGCACTTGCTTACTCAAAGTGGATTCCGCAATTCTATCGCATTGGAAGACATTTTACATGATGGGATAAAAAAGGATGACTTAGATAAACTGATAAAAAACAGAATTATTAAGATTGAAACTTCTGACGAAATTGATCGTGTGGAATTTATTCATGACGCTGTTTGTTCCGTTGCGAAGAGCCATAGAAACAAACACAATGAAAAAGAAAACAGAAAATCAAGGATTTCTCATGGCATAGGATATTTCTTTGATATATTTATTCCCTACTTTTGTATTTTGCTAGCTATTTCGATCATCGATGTAAGAGATGTAACTAACACTTCGAGTATTGTGATTGCTGTCTTGTATTTTGTTATTGTTTGTGGCAATAGTATTTTCCTTATTCCATATAGACATACTCAGGAGCGAAACAGTATTTGGATTTTGCTCATTGTAGAAATAATGTATATTGTTATAGGATTGGTTGCATTATTGCTAGATGAGTATGACAAGGATTCAATGATGGTTCTTTTAGCTATGCTGGGTGGAGAATGGTGGATTATACTCCAATTCATACGTTCCTTTGGTTTCAACAAAAAGAACAAAGGAATACGTGATGCACTTAAATATTCATTAAAACTACAAATCTATAAAGAGTTCCCATATTTCAAAATAATATTGCTAATAACCTCCCTCGCATTTATTGGAATGATGAGGCTAGTTTTTGCATAAATCTAGTTATTCCATATCTTTGATCAACTCCGCCAGCGTTTCAAGGACCGCCCGCTTACGCCCGAAGAACGGAGGATGTATTATTTGGAATGAGACGGGGTTTCAAAATAATGTGTATCTTTGCAGTCTCAAGCACATGACAATATGAACACGAACCCATCAGGCCTGATGGCCGACAACGGATACGACTACCCATCCTCCGAGGAGTTGCTCAACATCTTCGCCTCATCGTGCGTGGAGGCTACGGCTCGGCGTTTGCACGTTCCAGCCGTTGCCATGTACAAAAGAATGAAACGGGTGAATCTCTTCGACGACCTCATCTATCCTTGCTACGACACCCTCCACACCCAAAGCCGCGAGATTGTCACAGATGACGTCATCGAAGCCCTTTTGGTCAGGGAACAGAAACTCAATACCGAAAAGCCATGAAAGTCTATCACGGAAGCACCCTTGAAATCAAACACCCCATTGCGGCTGCCGGAAGAGAAAAACTTGACTTCGGACGCGGTTTCTACGTCTCCGACATTCAAGGCCAAGCCGAAACATGGGCCAAACAAATGCAACGCATCAAGCAGGAAGCCGGTGTAGTCAATGTGTATGAAATGGACCTTGACAGGGTGAAAGACAACTACCGTTACTTCCGCTTCGAGCATTACGACAACGAATGGCTGCAATTCATCATCGCCAACAGATTGGGACACAACGACATTGAGCATTACGACGTGATTGAAGGCGGAGTCGCCAACGATCGGGTGATTGACACCGTGGAAGCATTCATGTCCAATCTGATGCCTCTTGACGCAGCACTTCGTGAACTTTCGAAGCACCAGCCCAACAACCAACTGTGCATCACCAACCAAACCGTCTTGGACGAATGTGTCATTTTTGTCGAATCCTATCAAATCTGAAACCATGCTGAGCGACTTACTTCTTTGGAACAAGATTGGCCGAATCGTCACCCGTCTATCGGAGCGTCTCAACATTTCCTCACAACACGCCCTCGACCTTTTCTACACCTCAAAGACATGCGAGCTGCTGCACGACCCGTCAACCCGCCTTTATGCCTTCAGCGACCTTTACATCGTTGACGACATCATCCGCGAAATCCAAGAGTGACGGCATGGCGCTTGGCGGAAGAACGGCGGATGTATTATTTGGAATGAGACGGGGTTTTCAAAATAATGTGTATCTTTGCAGACTCAAGCACATGACAATATGAACACTACAGCAACCACGCATACCGCTGAACTGAACGCCCAACTGTTCCTGCAACTCAGCAACATCGCCGACAATGAGAGCTATCTGCAAAGAACGCTGGAGTTCCTTGCGAATTTGGCCAAATCGGAGCACCGCCCCAAGAACAGAGGGCGCATCTATACCGAACTGCTGGAACGCCTCTCGGATTTCCAGGAATACGAGGCAGGTTGGGACGGCGAAAACGCCTTGCCGCTCAACCATCTCGTCGTGAAGAACTTCAAAAGTGTGTTGCAAGAAAGCAACGACAACGATTGGACGGACTGGACTTTTTTCCCTTCCGCCAACGGCACAATTCTGCTGCAAAACAAGAAGCGGAAATCGGGCATCAATATCGGGACGCAAGGTTTCTCTTACTATCTCACTGAGAACGGCGAGGCCAAGGGCGAGAACCATCTGGAGTTTTCTCCACAAGAAGTGTTAAGGATAATGAGAAAAATCTGAATGCCATGATTCCCAATACCGAAAACGTGGCCAGAGCCATATTCTCTCCCCGCATGATTGTCATAACCTACCTCTCTCTACATTCCTTCCCGTCAAAACAACCCTATCAAACCCTTGACAATGTAGAAGATACACACGCAAGCGTAAATCACTTTCAGGCCCGTGCCCAACAAAAAGCCCATGAACGAGCCGAAAGCCGCTTTCCACGCCTTGTGGTCGAGAGTACCCACGGATTTCTCGCCGATGTAGGCCCCGATGAACGGCCCCAGCAATACCGCGATGAAGCCGACAGGGAAAATGAAGGTGACAATCAAGCCTAAAATCAGGCCGATGGTGCTGCCTCTGACACCCGCCTTGCTGCCGCCGAATTTCTTGGTTCCCAAAACGGGAACGGCATAATCCAAGGCAAAAACCACTGCCCCGATGATGCCCATAACCAACAGAAAACGAGCGGAATAGTCGATGCCGTTGACAAACGACATCGCCAACAGGCCCAAGAAACTGAACGGCGGTCCGGCGACGCCCGGCACTATGGCGCCCACCAATCCGATGAGGGCCAAAACGACGGCCACAATAATGAGAACGTATGTCATAGCACAAGTTTGGGATGCGAAAATAGGAAAATTATTTTGTTATTTGGCAAAACACCTTTAAATTTGCACCATCAATTGACCCTTTATGAAGAAATATCTACTTTTTGCCTTCCTATATGTTTCAATATCAAGCGTTTTTGCCAATGATGTGATGAATCCCATCGGGGGACGTGCGGCAGCCATGGGAGGCACTTCGGTGGCCTCGCAAGGGCTTTGGGCCATGCAAAACAACCCCGCAGGCATGGCCAACTTGGACAAGTTCAGCTTCGGCCTCTACTACGAAAACCGCTGGATGCTGCCCGAGACGGCCTACAAGAGCGTCGCCTTGGCCGTTCCCGTCAAATTCGGGTGCTTGGGGGCGAGTTTCAACCAGTTCGGATCGTCGAAATACAGCGAAAACAAGTTCGGGTTGGCCTACGCCAAAGACTTTGGCCCATACCTGCAAATCGGGCTGCAATTGGACTACCTTTCCATCCGCCTCGGCCAAGAATACGGCCGGCAAAGCGCGGTCACCTTTGAATTGGGCATACAGTCGCAAGTGACTAATAAGCTGCGACTTGGAACCTACATCTTCAACCCCGTCAGTTTCCGGTTGGAGCAAACCATCAACCAAGAAAAGCTGCCCATCGTGTTCCGTTTCGGTGCGGCCTATCAATTCACGAAAGACTTCGTGGGACAATGCGAAATCGAGAAAAACACTGACCATGAAGGCGTTAGCTTGCGTGGCGGCTTGGAATACGAAGCCGTGAAAAACTTCTACCTACGCGCCGGCGTGCAAACCAACCCGGGAATACTCACCTTTGGCCTCGGCTACGAAATACGTTTCGCCCGCATCGACGTGGCGGCACAACTGCATCAAATTCTCGGCGCATCGATCCAAATCGGCATGATCTTCAGCATTGGGAAATGAACATGAAACGCCTGATCCTCACCATAGCCATCACGTTTTGTTGCCTTTTGGCGAAGGCACAAGTCGCCATCGACACGCTCAGCACGGAAGCCTTGAACGAGCTTCTTATCGAGCAGGTGGAACGTTTGGCTGAAGACGGCGACGAAGACATTGATTATGAGGAGCTTTTGGAAAACTACATCTTCTTCAGCGAGAATCCCGTCAACCTCAACAGCGACGAGGCGGTGGAGCTTTTGGAGCTGCGCCTCATCAACGTGTTCCAATATGAGGAACTGCAAAAATACCGTCGCTATTACGGTGATTTCCTGTTTCTTGAGGAGTTGGAGATGGTGGAAGGCTTTGACGAGCAAACCATAGGCATCATTGCGCCCATCGTGTATATCGGCTCGGCAGAGAGCAAAGACAAGCCCACATTGAGCAAAATGGCGCGTTATGGCAAGCATCAGCTTGTAGGACGCTACGAGCAAATCCTTGAGCATCAGCAGGGTTACGACCCTATTACCGACTCGGCGCTTCTTGCCAAGCCCAACTCGCGTTTTTTGGGCAGCCCGCAACGCTACCAACTGAAATACACCTACAACTACAGGAACAAGATTCGGGCGGGTTTCGTGTTGGAAAAAGACCCGGGCGAGATGTTTTTCACTGACAACGTGAGCGATACGATCAAGAAGCTCTTGGGCGACAACTACCGCCGTGGCTTTGACTTTGTGGGCTTCCACCTGTATGCCAAGGACTTGGGCATCGTGAAAGCCGCCGTCGTTGGCGACTACCAATTGGCTTGGGGTCAAGGGCTTACGATGTGGTCGGGGTTGAGTTTCGGCAAGGCCGGATCGGGCAGCAGCGTGATGAAACAAGGTCGCGGCATCACGCCAAAAAGCTCCGCATCGGAGTATTCCTATATGCGTGGTGCAGCGGTCACCTTAGGCGGAGGCCCGTTCCGAGGCACCGTGTTCTATTCCAACCGCCGCATTGACGCCAACATCACCGAAACCGACACCTTGAACGAGGCCGAATTCATCAGCAGCCTGCAAGAGACCGGCTATCACCGCACCATCGGCGAACTGCAAGACCGGCACGCCATCCGCCAACAGGTCGTCGGCGGGCATCTCAGCTATGCCGTTGCGCATTTTGAAACAGGCTACACGCTGCACCATACCTGGCTCAGCGCCGAGTTGCAACTCAAACCCAACAACTACAACCAATACTATTTCCAAGGCCGCCAGCTCACCAACCAAGGTGTTGATTTCAAGTATGTTAAAGGAAAGTTTGCCTTATTTGGCGAAGCGTCCATGAGCTGGAATCCTAATAATGATGTCCCTGAGCCTGTCGAAACGCCGACCGAATCACAGGCGGGCGTTTCGACAGGCTCAACGACCCTCGAACGGTTCGCCGGATTGATTGGAATGACCGTAAAACCCGCTGGTTATCTGAACTTTACGCTCATGTATCGCGACTACGGCAAGGCCTACAAAAACCTGTTCAGCAACGCCTTTTGTGAAGGCGGACGCAACCAAGGGCAGCGCGGCGTGTATCTCGGCGTGGAGGCCGCTCCCGCACCTTATTGGAACATCCTGGCCTATGCCGACCTGTTCCGATACACTTGGCTTAACTCGCAGGTGAACGCGCTTAGCTGGGGCCACGACTACTATTTGCGCCTCAGCCACAGCTTCAACCGACGCACCAACGCCTACCTGCAAATCCGCTCCAAGACCAAGATGAAGAACTCGACCGACGGCTTCGTGTTCAGCCACTACCCCATTTTCTACACCAAAGACGCGGTGAAGTTCAACATCAACTATAGCGTTCGGGACGTCTATTTCAGCAACAAGGCCGAATATGCCCATTACCGCAACGACGACGGCAGCGACAGCCAAGGCTTCTTCATCTGCCAGGACGTGGCCTACAAACCTGAAAACAAGCCCTTTAGCCTCACCTTCCGCTATGCCCTATTCGACACGGACGACTACGATGCGCGTGTGTATGCCTACGAAAGCGACGTGCTCTATTCCTTCTCCGTGCCCGCGCTTTCGGGCAAAGGAATGCGAGTGTATCTGTTGGGGAAATGGAAGCCTTTCGACAAGCTGACCCTTTATGCCCGTGTCGGCAGCACGATTTACCGCGACCGCGACGAAATCAGCAGCGGACTCACCCTCATTGAGGGCAACCACAAGACCGACCTGAAGGTGGAGGCCATTTGGAAGCTGTAGGCCTTCGCCTACGCCATCAGCCCTTTCAGTACTGCGACGAAACCCTCAATGTCGTCTTCGGTAGTGTCGAACGCGCACATCCAGCGCACCACGTCGGCATCCTCGTCCCAATCGTAGAAGAAACAATGGTTTTGCAGCTCCTTCCACACCTTGCGGGGCAGCTGCACAAACACGCCGTTGGCTTGCACGGGATAGACGACCTTTACACCAGGAATGTCCTTCACGGCTTGGTAGAGCAACTGCGCCATCTTATTGGAATGCAATGCATTGCGCTTCCAGAGGTCGTTCTCGAAATAGGCATCGAACTGCGCCGCGATGAAACGCATCTTCGAGCAAAGCTGCATGGCCTGCTTGCGGCGGTACTTGAAGTCGGGGCAAAGGTCGGGGTTGAGGAGGACGACGGCTTCGCCCATCATCAGGCCGTTTTTGGTGCCGCCAAACGAGACGGCATCCACGCCAAGGTCGGTGGTCATCGCCTTGAACGAGCAGCCCAAGGCCACGGCTGCGTTGCCCAAGCGGGCACCGTCGATGTGGACATACATGTCGTATTCCCGCGCCAACGCCACCAAAGCCTTGATTTCGTCGAGAGTGTAAAGGGTGCCCAATTCCGTCGGCTGGGTGATGGAAATCACCTTGGGCTGGCTGTGGTGCTCGAAGCCGAAGCCATGCAAGCGGGTCTTCACCAACTCGGGCGTCAGCTTGCCGTCGGGCGTGGCCACCGTCAGCAGGCGGCAACCCACAATGCGTTGCGGCGCACCGCATTCATCCACGTTGATGTGGGCGGTCTCGGCACACACCACGGCCTCGTGCGAGCGCGTCATGGCGTCGATGCACAAGGTGTTGCAGCCCGTGCCGTTGAAGGCGAAAAACACACGCGCCTGTTCGCCAAACACTTGACGGAACTTCGCTTCCGTCGCGGCGCAATACTCGTCATCGCCATAGGCCAAGGCATGGTCGTGGTTCACGCGGGCGATGGCTTCCAAAACCTCGGGGCACACGCCCGAATGGTTGTCGCTTCCGAATCCTCTTCTCATCAGTTATCAGTTTTCAGTTGGCAGTTTTCAGTTGGCAGTTCAATGGATTTTCCGTCCAAGACGGCGCTTTTCAGCGTGTCGTACTCGTAGGTCAGCTTCAGCGAGAAGAAAGGCCTGTGCTCGTCGATGAGGCGGAGGAAGATCTTGTCGCCTTCCCACATGGTGAGTTCCAGAAGGCGTTGTTTCTCAATCCATTCGAGGTCGCCCTCGTTGCATTCGATCTGCTTGCCCGTCCAGTCGGTGCAGACGAAGATGTGCATGTGCTCGTCCTCGTAGATGTTGTGTACGAAGGTGACGATGCCGCAGTAGCGCCACTGGGTGACGGTGAAGCCCGTCTCTTCCCACACCTCGCGCAACATGCAGTCCTCGGGGCTTTCGCCGTCCTCGAACT
>ERZ842401.1917-NODE-1917-length-28615-cov-9.758088_pt1 | contig 28615 bp, 34 predicted proteins | sample MGYA00521270_ERZ842401 | MGnify/ENA primary metagenome ERZ842401 (study PRJEB31892, sample SAMEA3878208) | bioreactor metagenome | biome: Moose rumen | place: Sweden | collected 2011-10 | study: EMG produced TPA metagenomics assembly of the PRJEB12797 data set... | reverse complement strand
AACATTCTCTGTCTATTCACAAAAATCTCCCAAAATTATTTTGGACACTATTGGTTTAAATCAGAAATATTTTATCTCATTGAAATATCGGTACTTATTCGATTTTTTTACACTTTTTCCAGCGGCTTTTTTTTAAAAACAATAAAATTATATTTTATTAAGAATGACAATATATTCATGACTCATGGTGGATACCTTTTGCCCTGGTTTATTTGTAGGGCTGGTCTTTGAGGGCATACGTTTATTGGGTATTTCGCGGACAATAGTTTGTTTATGTTCAAAACCATTTTTTTCAAACATTTCAGCAGTAAAAAAATCAAGTGGAATTTGTATGCCTTTCACCGTTCTATTTCCCACGACAAAACAAACCACTCCTCCAGCACGAATTTTTGGAGCTATGTGTTTAATAGAGGCTGAATAATCATTTAAAAACGACACGACTTCCATAAATCTTTTGTGGTCTATTTGATAAATCTGTTCCAGTTCGTTGATAATACTCTTTGTTTCAAACTTCTTTTCAACATTTTTTTTCCCACCCATAAGTAAAGAGTCCAGATTTGAAGCGTTTTCAAAACCAAACCATTCGTTTGCCCACCGCGAAAATTGCCCGTATGCCACGGTAGTGTGACTGTCGCCGTAGGGTGGCGAAGTTACTACAAGGTCAATTGAATTGTCTGGAATTATTTCGTCTGGAATACCATATACAGTGTTGAAGCTGTATGTATCAGCTTCTTTTGTGCATTGGTTGTTATATTGTTTCAAACCAGTAATATTACGGGAAACTTTTTTTTTCGAAAATGCCGAAAACATCGGGTTGGAACAGGCGTACCTTTTCTTCTTTCATACGAAACCTTTTAAACTCACCGTTTCTTGTGTAAGACACCTCTCAAACAACCTCAGAAAGTGCTGTGTTGAAAAAGAGTTTAACGTCGTTATCAAAAGAATCTATAATCTGAGAAATGTACGACAATCGAAGCAACACATCTTCCGAGTACCAAAAAGTGTGGTTCGAAATATGCGAAAAATCAGTTTTCAGAACATCTTTTGGAGAATATAAAAAAGGTAGAATCTGAATATCGGAATAACACTTTTCTATTTTAGAAATGTCGAAATGAGTCGTTTTCGCTTCGGCAATCAATTTAGCCAAGGGATTGATATCGGTACAATACTATTGATGCCTTTTAAAGACGCTTCAACAAGAGATGTACCACTTCCCATGTAAGGATCAAAAAGCAAATCGCACTTGTCTTTTGGGGCAAATTGCTCAATTAAAGTCCGTGCCACCTGTGGAATCATCATTGCTGGATATGCGTGGTAGCAATGCGTAAACTCCTTTGTGTCAGCAGTCTTGAAATCCCAATTATGGTCGAAAATTCGGTTGTACATATCCATATATTGTTTTGCAAAAATACAAAAATAAATGAATACTCGTAAATTGAGAGTAAAAAATGTTTCAACAAATTGTATTTTTGCACACAAAATGAGAGTATATGGATTGTAAAAAAACTCCGATAGAAGAGCAAATAATATCAAAAATCAAGCAACTGCGTACAGAGAGAAACATTAGCCAGTTTGCTTTAAGTAATATTTTGGATATCTCAGACGGGCAAATAGGTAATATAGTCCATCCTTAAAAACATGTTAAATATTTGTTATTCAATACAATAAATGCGATTTTCAGCGTTATAAATGGAATTATTGAAAGAAAGTGTGGAATGTGCGATTTTTAAGGACGGACTAATTTATTTGCATAAGGGGACTTTTAAACAGTAAAGATATACGAAATGTGATGTACAGCCGTTATAAATATTTCGAGCTTATAAACCTGCCGTGACGGTTTATGGCCATTGTGTTGCTTCTGGCCGCCGAGTGGGTTGTACGACGATACAATAACGAAATCTGAACACCTTAAAAACCGATGAGAAAGTCCCTATTTTCGCCACTGCGGTCGGAGTTTGCCAAAAACTCCCTTACCTTGGTTACGGGCAGTTTTGTGGGTCAGGCCATAGCGTTGCTCGTATATCCGGTGATAACACGCCTTTTCTCGCAGTCCGACCTTGGCGCCTACGCCACATGGCTCAGCATTGTGGATGTGCTAACCATTTTATCCACAGGAAAATACGAGGACTCGGTGATGCTTGGCAAGGACAAGAGCGAGGCAGCCGCCACAGCCCGTTTGGCCATGCGTGTGAACACCTTTTTCTCGCTTGCCGCGGTGGCGGTGGCGGCAGTGGTGTTTGCTTGTGGCTGGGCCGATTACACGGTTTTCTTAATCCCTCCGATGATTTTTTTCTGCGGCACCTCGCGGGTATATCAGGCGTTGTTCAACTACGCAAGGGCTTTCGGACATATGGCTTTTTCGAACATTGCCAACAGTGTGGCGGCGGCGGCGGCCAAGATAGGTGCGGGCCTTGCCGGCATCACCAGCGGCACTCTGCCCGCCGGCAGCCTTGTGGGACAGATGGTGGGCAACATAAACTACCGTATAGCCCTGCACCGGCTGCAGTTGCCAAAAACCTCGTGGGCCGAAGCCAAAGCCATGTCCAAGGCGCGGCGCAATTATCCGCTATACTCCATGCCAAAGAGTTTTGTGAACAGCTTTTCGTACAACCTGCCGTTCATGCTTTTGTCCATATACTTCGACAAGGCGGACATAGGGCTTTTCTCGCTGGCAATGACCTGCACTTTCCGTCCGGTGAGTTTCTTTTCGGGGGCTTTCCACAGCGTGCTTTACAAAAATTTTTCGGAGCGTTGCCGCAACCGCCTGCCGATGATCGGCGACGTGAAACGTTTTGTGGCTGCCAACAGTGTGGTTTTTGTCCCGCTGTTTGTGCTTGGCGGAGTTTTTGCCCCGTGGCTGCTGGGAGTTCTCTTCGGTGCCGAATGGCAGGCCTGCGCGCCGTATGTGCAAATGGTGCTGCCTTGGATTTTTGTGTCGCACCTCTGTTCGTCGCTGTCGTTTTTGCCCGACATTTTCTCCACCCAGCGTACCGACATGATTATCAATATAATAACATTTGTCCTGCGGTTTGTGGCTATGTCCATAGGCATTGGCAGCGACAGTTTTGTGCTGGCTATAGCGCTTTTTGCCGGCATCAGCGCCGTGATGAGCTTGGCCTCTCTGTACTGGTACTACAGCATGGTGCTACGCTACGAAAAAACGTTGGCATAAAAAAATGCCGGAGTTTTGTGGCTCCGACCGTGGTTTACAATTTTTTTTCAATTCCTTATTATTCAGGCATGTAGATATATGCCGATATAGTGAAAGCCTGATCGGAGTTGGCGGCGGTGGTGGCCACATTCATATATATTTTTTCTGTGTCAGCGGTTATTGTAACCATTCCTGTGTAGACCGATGTGTTGTTGCTTATGGCTATCTGCTGCGTTTGTGGGTTATAGCTGTCCACGTTGAAATTCAGCACGTTGGTGGCGTTGTAGAGCACGTGAAGTTGCCAGCCGGCATATTCGGTTTCGAAACCGCCGTTTTCGCCGGAGAAATTAACGAACAAGTTGCCCGAAGCCAGCGCTTGGTTTATCATGCCGGCCATATAATCGTTCATGCCATCGTTCTGAATTTGGGTAAGGGTCCATGTGTACGGCACTATGTTGAAATGTGTGTAGTCTGGGTCGGGGTCGGGCTGATCCGAATGAGTCTGGGTTTGGCTGGTTTCTTCGGTTTTGTCGCACGACACAAAAACAATGCTTATGGCCAATACAAGCAGAGATGCGATAAAAAGTGTTTTCTTCATTTTGGTTTAATTTTAATTTTTTTATGTGAATTTATATTTAAAACGTAAAGTGTAGGCATTTATTGTGTTGGCACAAAAAAAGCGGGTGTTGGCCCGCTTTTTCTTTGTTTGGTATGTGGAAAACTATTTTATTTTGGTCTTGAGCTGCCATCCTTCAAAAATGGCGGACTGGCCATCTCTATACGATGCTCCGGTCCATTTCATATACACTTTGTCGGCATCTTGAGTAAGAGTTACCGTACCGGAATAGATGTCCTCATCGGTGGAAAGTTCCAAATATTGTGTTTCGGGATTGTACTCTTCCACATACATATCCTGTTTGCACACGCCGTTGATAATAAAATTGAACTCGGCACCACGATAGTTGTTTGCTACTTGATTGTCTGAGTAGTGCAGGTCGTAGTAGAGGGTTCCGTTGGATATTCCGCCAAGCAGCCATGAGTTGATTTCGGCACTGAAATCTTCGCAAAAAGTTTTTGTGAGATAGAAATAGTTGTCGGCAATATTAACCTTGAAAAGGTCGATATTGTTTTCGTCTGTTGTGGTTTGGTTTCCACTGTTGCTATTGTCGTCGTCTTTGCTGCACGAGGCAAAAACCAACAAACTTGTTGCAATTAGCGCAACGCATAAATTTTTGAATAATACTTTCATATCAGTTTGTTTTTGGGGTTAAACTTTGTTTATTTGCAATTGCAAAGTTAATAAAAAAATTGTTACGACAAAATATTTTAACTTTTTTCTATCAAAAATTTGTAGGGCAACAATTTGGATGATATAGCGAATTTTACAGATTTACAACGAGTTATGAGCATTTTTTTATTTTTTCCTTTGTGTCCCACGGCGGCGTTGAACTGGATTTCGGGCACGGTAATTGTTACGTTTTCTGCGGGCAAGGGTGCTTTTTGCAGCAGGTCGTGCCAAATTTCGGTCTGCACCAGCTCCTTGAAAGCCACGTGGAAAGGTCCGGCAAGGTAATCGGTGTGGCTGATGAAACCTTCGGTGGGGTGCAGTCCCACACGTAGCACGGTTACATTGCTGGTTTCGAACAGATATAGTATATCTTTGCACTGATTTACAGCTTGTTGCAACGACAAAGGCTGATACTTGCCTTGTTGGTACCAGTGTGCCAGCAGGGTGTGTGCCACCACAAGGGTGGGATAAATGCGTGTGTTGGTGGCTCCCAGCTCGATGATACGCCGTGCGGTGAGGAGTGCTTTTTCGGGGGTGTCGGCGGGCAGGCCTATCATCATCTGCATGCCCACTTCAATGCCGCGTTTCTGTATTATCTTTGCGGCCCGCTCCACGATGTCGGCAGTGTATCCGCGGTGTATGCTGCGTAGCACCTCGTCGTCCATCGACTGCACGCCGAGTTCCACGGTGGTAACGCCGTTGGCTTTCAGGAAATCTACTTTTTCGTCGGTTATGTAGTCGGGACGGGTGGAGAGGCGTATGCCCTGCACTCCGATGCGTTGGCAGTAAGGCCGCACAAGGTCGAACAGGCGTTGCTGCTCCGATATGGGTATGCCCGTGAAATTGCCGCCGAAAAAAGCCAGCTCCACATGGGTGCCGCTTTCGAAGGTGGAGGAGTAGCGCTCGATGGTGGAAGTAATCTCCTCGTCGGTGGGCATGCGCTGCTGACTAGAGATGACGCGCTGGTTGCAGTATATGCATTGGTTGGGACACGACACTTCGGGCACGAAAATGGGGATAGTGCGGTGCTTGGTCTTTGGCATGGGCTGTTGAGGTTATTTGGGGTGATTAAGGTTTAAGATTTGTAAGAACTTGCAAAGATACTAAAAATAAAGACTTTCAGATTTAGTGATTATCAGATTTTCCGAATATCCACACATCGTCCACCGTACATTATACATCGTCCATCGTACATTGTAAATTGTATATTGTACATCGTCCATTAAACATTCAGATAAACCATCAGGTTGTTGTAGTTGCGTTGCAGGTCCGATTCTTCTTTCTGACTGTGGAAACGGCTGTACTCCACGCTGTAGCCGTGGCGTTCGAGGCTTTGTACAACGGGTGCCACGTTGGCGGTGTCCAGTTTCACCATAACGGTGAGGTTGGTGGAGCCTTCGTCGGGCAACACGCTCAGGCTCACTATATGTGCGCCGTTTTCTTCCACAAGGTAGGCCATCTGACTCAAATGCAGGTCGGTGTTGCTAACGCTGTACCAAATAATGCCGTTCTGCTGATTTTCGTTGTACACTGTTATTGCCTGCAGCAGTCTGCGTACTGTTAGCACTCCAAGGTAATTCTTTTCTTCGTCGGCCACCGGAACTATGTCGATATTGTTTTCTAACAGCACGTTGCAGGCGTCGAACAGCGACTGTCCAGGCAAAACATAGTAGTCCTTGACATAGTTGCGCACATCGAAAGGAGTGTCGGCGTTAGTCTGCAATTCAAAAATAGTTTTTTCTTCCACCAAACCGAGATATTTGCCGTTTTCAACAAGCGGGGCACAATTCAGCTCCGAATTGTCAAAAATGTCTAATATTTTAAAAATGTCGTATTCCGGACTGATAATCAAAGTTTCTTTGTCTATATATTTTTCTATCAGCATTTTAAAGTCATTTTTCATTATAAATTAACCACACAAAATGTTTCACGTGAAACATTACTATAATTACCTTTATTTCAATCTTTTACACTTTTCTAATAATTCAATGTTTTTTTACGATTTCAACAATGTGGCTGGGGTTTTCAACAGGGTTGCTAATGTTGGTCAATAAAGCTCAAAAATTTCCATTGAATTTCCACAAATTTTCACGGTTTTCAACATGTCCGCCACCGAAATCACAAGCGAGGCGCGGTTGTCGTTGGGGTGAAAACTCACTTTCTCACAATCCAAAAGGGTCTTGTCCAAAAAAAGCGTTACCTCATGGTTCTGGTCGTTGAGCAACCCGAAAAGCGACACCGAGCCGGGACGCACGCCAAGGTATTTCATCATCCTTTGCTCGGAGGCAAAACTGAGCTTGCCTTGGTGCAAACGGTGCTCCAAATCGTGGATGTCGAGTTGATAACGGGAGTTAAGAATCACCAAATAATGACGGTTTCCTTTGTGGTTGCGGAAAAAAAGGTTTTTGCACAAAGTGGTGCCTTCTCCACGGTAAAACTGTGCGGCAATCTCTATGGTCGGAGCCTCGGGATGTTCGTAGTAGTCGAAAGGTATGTCGTTATCTTTCAGAAATTTATAAGCTATATCCTGCCCTATCATTGTTCTTCAATTTTGTTGTAAACATAACATCCGGCTTCCGACGGGTGGTCGTAAACCAAAGCGTCGGTGGGTTCTTTTCGTATGGCGTGGACTATCATAATATCACCGGCGGCACCGGCTATCAGCGCCACTCCAGACATCATCCACAGCAAACTGCCCACACAAAATCCGGCCACTGCTGGGATAATGCCTACCAAAATCAACGGCATAAGGGCTCCTACAACGTAATGGCGTTTTTTCATCGGCACATCGATATGGCAATAAACGGCGCCTGTCATAAGGCCGAAACTCAAGTGACTGAAACTCTGCCGCGTTACTGCCATCCACGTAAGTCCATGTATAAGTTCGTGAACCACAATGCCTACCAAAAATATCAAGCAGAAATAAAGCATTGTAAAACCAGTGAAGTGATTTATTTGACTGCCAAAAATAAAATGCATCGCCAAAAAACCCAACACAGCCAGCACAACAAACAAGGCTAATGCAAACACATTGGCCCACAATATGCTGACGGTCTTTTTCTGTGGTTCGTAACCATCTACCACAGGCAGTTCTTCCGAATGTTTCATAATCTCTTTTTAGATAATTCCAAGTTCTTTCGATATGTCCAACATTCTGATTATAGGCTTTTTAGCACGTTCAATCATATCGTTGTCCATTAAAATTTCTGGAGTTTCGTTTTTCAAACAGCTGTAGAGTTTTTCCAAAGTGTTTAGTTTCATATAGCTGCACTCGGAGCAGGAGCAACTTTCGTTGTTGCTTACCGTTATAAATTCCTTTTCGGGATTGTTTTGACGCATCTCGTAAAGAATTCCGGCTTCGGTTGCAACAATAAACTTCTTACAGTCAGTTTTTTGTATATATCTAAGCATAGCTTTTGTAGAACCTACAAAGTCGGCAACTTTCAGCAATGCGGCGTTGCATTCGGGGTGGGCAACAACTTTTGCTGCCGGATATTGAAGTTTGAGTTTTAAAATTTCTTCGGCCTGCATTGCGTCGTGAACCATGCAAACGCCGTTCCAAAGCAGCATGTCGCGTCCGGTAACGGAGTTGATGTATCCGCCAAGGTTTTTGTCCGGCGCAAAAATTATCTTTTGGTCGTTGGGCAGGGCTTTCACGAGTTTTTCGGCATTGCCAGAGGTACAGATCAGATCCGACATGGCTTTGATTTCCGCCGAGCAGTTTACATACGAAATCACCATATGGTCGGGGTGTTGGGCTTTGAATTTGGCAAAATCCGCTCCTTTGCACGACTCTGCTAACGAGCAACTGGCCTCCATATCGGGCAAAAGAACTTTTTTTGAGGGATTCAATATTTTAGCTGTCTCGGCCATAAAATGTACACCGCAAAATACAATGATGTCGCAATCTACGTTTAGCGCCTTTTCGGCAAGAGCCAGACTGTCGCCAACATAGTCCGAAAGCTCTTGTATATCTTCAATTTGGTAATAATGACCAAGAATTACGGCGTTTTTTTCTTTTTTCAAACGCAGGATTTTATTTTTTAATTCATTTTTATTCATCTGATTTTCAGTATTTTAATATAAGTGTAAATATATATTTACACTTACACGATTAGTTTATTGCCTTTATTGTTTTCAATTGCAAAATTACGAAATATTTTCGGCATCGGTAGAGCAAAAAAGTTTTCAACATACATTTATTTTTTCATTTATTAAAAAAAAATATTCTATTATTTGAAAAAAATGTTTGTTTTTTTTATGGCTGTTAGTTTTGTTTAAAAATAATTGTTGAATTATTTTTTATTTAGAATTTTTGTTTTTTATCAATTTTTATAATCTTATTACCTTTTTAAAATCAATAAATTAGCTATTTTATAAACATCTGTTGAAAACCGTATTAACAGCTTTTTGTTCAAAATAAAAAAGGTTGAATTTGGTTTAAAAGTCGTTTTTTTTTGTGTAAAAAAATAGATATTTTTCGTTCGCAAACAATTTTTTCTTTTTTTGAACACCGAATTTCACCTTTTTCCAAAATAATGAACATTTTAATTGTTATTAACATTTATTTTGCTGATATACCGTAATTTAGAAGTATTAAACTTTTCTTCGTTGAAATCTATTTTATTTTGATTTTTAATTGATTAAGCAATTTTGTATTTTTGTAGATTGAAAAAAAATTATCAACAATGAACAACACCAAAAAAACTATACCCATTGCCTGCGACCATGCGGGCTACGAACTGAAACAGCACGTTATAAAATATCTTATTGACAATCAGTACGATGTGAAAGACTATGGAACATTTTCGGACGAAAGTGTCGATTATCCGGACATGGTACATCCTTTGGGAAGGGACATAAACAAAGGCCTTTTCGAGCGTGGAATTGTTATTTGCGGAACCGGAAACGGCGTTCAGATGACGGTTAACAAATATCCAAACGTACGGTGTGCCCTTTGCTGGATTTCTGAAATAGCATCACTCGCCCGCCAGCACAACAATGCCAACATTTTGGCCATGCCCGCAAGGTTTATCGGTACCGAAATTGCCATTGACATTGTGAAAACTTTCTTGAACACCGATTTTGAAGGAGGACGCCACCTGCGCCGTGTCGAAAAAATAAATCAGTTACTTTAAAATACTAAATTACAACCTTTTATGAAAGGTAATTACTACGACAACTTTATTGCGGAGGCGGAAAAATTTGTGTCAATGCCCGTAGATTTCGGAAAAATTCCAAATCATGAGCAATATATCGACTATAATATTTCCAAACAGCGCCTTAGCCACGTGCTGCAGGACTCTTTGGAAAATTTGGACAAACTCCTAATCTCTTTCGACAACAACTGGAATTCCGACAACGGAAAAAAATTCTGGTTCACCAACTACAACGATCTTCTGCGCAATATTCGCACTTTGGTGTGGGAAAAAAACATCAAGACTTATCTGGTAGACAACTCCGAATCTTATCTCTGGAGCGAAGTAGGATTGGACATGTTTCTGAAAAAGGAAAACGTGAAAAAAGCCTCAAATAACGCCGATATACAGTTTTTCGAAGTAAACAAACTTATTGCCGACTCCACCCATCTGCTTATTTTGGGCAATGCAGACACCCTGAACCGCATAAACAACGGATCAATAAATGTTTTTATAACTGGCATAGAGCAAGTATTTAAAAACACCAACGACCTCGAACTTTATCTCAATGTATTGAAAGACAGTGCAAAAGCACATAACAAACATTTTTTTCCGATATTATACACCCCTACCGAAAAAAATCACGACAATTTGTATATAATGGACAATATGCGGAGCAACGTTTTGAACACCTCTCCGCAACGGTTGGCTCTGGCATGTGTGCACTGTGGACTTTGCAACGATGTTTGTCCGGTTAAGGGTTTCGCAGGTGCCGATGCCTACGACAATATCTTTTCCGGACCTTTTGCCAATGTGGTTTTGCCTTTTTTGGAAAGTGTAGAAGATTACGGTTTTGTTTCGTCGGCATGCACACTGTGCGGCAATTGCGAAAAAGTGTGCCCCGTTTCCATCCCCTTGCGTTACTTGATACTGCAAAACCGTCATTATTTGTTTGAAAAAAATAAAATGTCGTTTTCGGAAAAAAATCAGGTGAAAAATATTTGCAAACAGCTGTCGAGCCGTGGCAAGATGAACAAAATGTCGCTGCTCAAAAAACTCGCTTTCAGGCGGATGATGTCGAAAAATGCCCTGCGTAAACGCAAATATCCACCTTTTGCAAAAAATTCGTTCAACCAGCAGTACCTTAAAAATTTAAAAGAAAAATACAAATAGATATGGAAAAATACAGCACCCTACGCTTTCCGCTCGACGAAAAGCAGATAGAAAACCGTATTGCCGAAATTGTCGGCGAAACCGAAACCCCCACCCAGCATGCCGAAACCCTGCGTGCCCTGCTGCATAGCATAGACAACACCACCCTCGATGGTGCCGACACCGATGAGCGCGTTGTAGAGTTGTGCAACAAATCCAAACTCTTTGCCGACCCTGCCAAAAACATACTCCCCGTGGCCGCCGTGTGCGTTTATCCCACCTTTGCCGCACTGGTGAAAAAAGAGCTGCACGGTACCGGCATCAACACCGCGTGCGTGGCCGGTGCTTTCCCTTCGGGACAAAGTCCGCTGCACGTTAAACTGGCCGAAATAGACTACGCCATTGAGCAGGGCGCCGACGAGATAGACATGGTAATAAGCCGCGGTGCCTTTCTGCAAGGCGATTACCAGCAGGTGTTCGACGAAATTGCCGCCATACGCGAGCTCTGCTCCGACGTGCATCTCAAAGTTATACTCGAAACCGGCGAGCTGCAAACCCCCGACAACATTTACCGCGCCTCCAAAATGGCCATCGAAGCTGGCGCCGACTTCATAAAAACCTCTACCGGAAAAATATCTGTGGGAGCCACCTATCAGGCAGCTTTCGTTATGCTCACCGCCATTGCCGAAAACCTTAATAATACCAATAAAATTGTGGGTTTCAAAGCCGCAGGTGGCGTTTCCACCATCGAACAAGCTGAAAACTACGCCAAACTGTTCAAAAAAATTGCAGGAGAAAATTATTTTAATAACAAATATTTTAGAATAGGAACCAGCCGGCTTACGGAGAAAATATATAACGAAATTTTGTCAATTTGAAAAGTTTTCGTATCTTTGCACTTCAGTTTTTTAGACAAATTGTTTTTTTTTGAGTACCAAAATAAAATAATATGATAAAACCGTTACGAAAGAAACTGGCTCGATACACAGCCCCACAAGAGGCCAAAGCTATGGGAGTGTACCCTTATTTCCGTGAGATTTCGAGCGACCAGGACGCCGAAGTGATGATGAACGGCAAAAAAGTGCTTATGCTCGGTTCCAACAGCTATCTGGGACTCACCAACCATCCCAAAATAAAAGAAGCAGCCAAAGCCGCCATCGACAAATATGGCACAGGCTGCGCCGGATCGCCTTTTCTTAACGGTACTCTTGATATTCATATCCAACTCGAAAACACCCTCGCCGAATTTTTCGGCAAAGATGGAGTGATGCTCTTTTCCGCTGGTTTTCAAGCTAATAGCGGAACAATACCCTGCATTCTCGGACGCAACGATTTTCTGATATATGACGCCACTGACCATGCCTCCATCATCGAAGGCCGACGCATGACCATTGCCACCGCCAACAAATACCGTCACAACGATATGGCCGACCTCGAGCGTGTGTTGCAGAAATGCCCACCCGACACCGGAAAACTGGTGGTAACCGACGCCGTGTTCAGCATGGAAGGCGAAGTGGCCAAACTGCCCGAAATAGCCGCTCTTTGCGACAAATACCAAGCCACCCTGATGGTAGACGAAGCCCACGGACTCGGCGTTTTCGGCAAAGAAGGGCGCGGCACCTGCGACCATTTCGGACTTGTCGATAAAACCGACATCTTAATGGGCACTTTCAGCAAATCGCTGGCATCCATCGGAGGTTTTATTGCCGCCGACGCTGATACCATCAACTATATGAAACACGATGTGCGCCCTTATATATTCACCGCAAGCATAGCTCCCGCCGCCACAGCATCAGTGCTGGCAGCTCTGGAGATAATGCGCTCCGAACCAGAACGGCAGGAAAACCTCTGGCGTGTTACCAACCGAGCCCTCGAAGGTTTCCGTAACCTCGGTTTCGAGATAGGCAACACCGAAACTCCTATTATCCCGCTCTACGTACGCGACAACGAAAAAACTTTCCGCGTAACCAAAATGCTCCTCGACGAGGGCGTTTTCGTAAACCCAGTAGTATCGCCCGCAGTGGCTCCGCAAGACACCCTGATTCGTATCTCGTGGATGGCCACACATACCGTGGAACAGGTGGACTACGCCTTGGACAAAGTGTACAAATGTTTCAAAAAACTGGAACTCCTGTAATCAATGATTACTCCAACTCAGTCGGTGAAATATATTCTCAACAACCCCACACAAAAAAACATTGTGGGAGGAGTTTTTTCTCACATCAATCATAACCCCTTCATGCAGAACAACTGCTATTAAACAAAAAGTCATAATTCAATGGATATTAAAATTAAAGAGGTAGAAAACCGCAGCGAACTGAAAAAATTCATAAAGTTTCCGAACGAGCTTTTCAAAAACGTACCAACCTACATACCTCCCTTAATATCCGACGAGATAGCACTGCTTACCGACAAAAACCCCTCGTTGGACCACTGCAACCTAAAAATGTGGCTCGCCTACCACGATGGACAGATTGTGGGACGCGTTGCGGCTATCATCAACCGCACCGTAAACCAAGTGTGGAACAAAAAAGCCGTGCGTTTCGGATGGTTCGACTTTGTGGAAGATTTCGATGTGTGCAAAAACCTGCTCGACAAGGTTATAGAATACGGTCACCAGCAAGGCATGAACCAAATAGAAGGTCCCTTCGGCTTCACCGACATGGACAAGGAATGCTGGGTTATCGACGGATTCGAAAACTACCAGAATATCAGCACTTTGTATAATCCAAAATACTATATTGATTTTATCGAAAAACTCAACTACTCCATCGTTTGCCGCTGGCAGCAGTTCAAAATGCCAGCCTCGCAGCCCATCCCCGACAAGGTGGGACGCATAAACGAGCTGATACTTAAACGCTACAACCTAAAGCTGCTAAAATTCAAAAAACGCAGCGAGATTATGCCTTACGCTCGCAAGTTTTTCCTCACCATCAACGCCGCTTTCAAGGACCTCTACGACTTTGTTCCCCTCACCGACAAGGAGATAGACTGCTACATAAAACAGTATTTTCCCTTTGTAAACCTTCAGTTTGCCAATTTTGTGGTTGACCAGGACGATAACCTTGTGGCTTTCGGCTTGAGCATACCCAGCCTTACCAAGGCTTTCCAAAAAGCCGGCGGCAAGCTGTTCCCCTTCGGTTGGTACCACATTCTCAAGGCTTTGCGCAAGTTCGACGAGATAGACCTGCTCCTCAATGGCGTGCATCCCAACTGGCAGAAACGCGGCGTGCACTCCATCTACTACGCCGAGATGAACCGCAACGCACAGCTGAACAAGGTGAAATGGGCCTACACCAACCCACAGATTCTCGGCAACGAAGCCGAACGCGTGTGGGAAACCACCTACGACACCACCCCGCTGATGACACGAGCCATTTTCTCAAAGGAAATTTGAGGTTTGGCGTTTTTCAGATTGTCTGAATTGTTTATTTTTAACGCTGAATTTTAAAGCTGAATTCAAGTACTATACTTACGACTACAGCCATTTAGCACAGGGCAGTAGCGGCACCTGCTATTTTGTTTACTCCAACACAGGCACAGAGCCGCTTGTGCCCAATTCGGTATCGACAAGCTGCGGGTGCACCGTTCCATATTGGTCAAAAAAAACACTGCTTTATGGAAAAACAGATAGTATAAAAGTGGTGTATAACACCCAGCGCATGGGCGATTTCCGCAAAGTGATTTCTGTGAAATCAAATGCCATAAACAATTCCTCGGTAGTGCCGAGGATAAAGGGCAAGGTAGTGGTCGCAAAGGGATCAAAGTATAAAGCCAAGGGTCAACAACAAATCACTATCTGCTGTTTTTGAAAAAAAATCGTATATTTGCAAACTTAAATAAAAAAAACAGCATATTTTCAAACACACTGAACCCCATGACCGACCGCAAGCAACTTCTTGTAATAATAAACCCCATCTCCGGAGTGGGACGACAGAAAACCATAGAAAAGGTGTTCGAGCAGCATCTGGACCACAGCCGTTTCGGCTACGACATACGCTACACCGAGCACACCGGCCACGCCACCACCATTGCCCGCGAGGGCTCCGAACAAGGCTACGACGCCGTTGTTGCCGTGGGCGGTGACGGCTCCATCAACGAGGTGTCGGCCGGACTGATAGGCACCCGCACCACCATGGGCATAATACCCTGCGGCTCCGGCAACGGCATGGCACGACACCTGAAACTGCCCCTCACCCCCGACAAGGCCGTGGGGGTGATAAACCACTACCACACCGAAACCATCGACACCATTGACGTGAACGGACACAGCTACGCCAGCATAGCTGGAGTGGGTTTCGACGCCTACGTGGCACGACGGTTCAAATTCACCAAAACACGCGGCTTTGCTGGATACGCACGCATACTGTTCACCGAATACCCGCGCTACAAAGTCAAAGAGTACCACCTTGTTATCGACGGACGCGAATACACCCGCAAAGCCCTGATGATAAGCGTGGCAAACTCGAGCCAGTTCGGGTTCAACGCCGCCATAGCGCCCACCGCCAGCCTGCAGGACGGACTGCTCGACATCTGCATAATGCAAAAAGTGCCATATCTGGAAATACCCATCACCGCCGAAATGTTGCTGATGAGCCACAATCTGGAAAAATCGGAAAACGTGGAACTCATTCAAGCCAAGGAAGTTACCATACTCAACAACGACTACCGCTGGATAAATTTCGACGGCGAAGCCCTTAAACTCGACACCGAACTGCATTTCAAAGTGGTGCCACAATCTTTAAACATCATCTGCCATGAGCAAAAAAAATAAAAACGCCATAGGGGTGGTTTACAGCACCAACCCCGACTACAACTACCAGTACGACGAGCCCGAAGAGACCGTAACCCTGCAACCGCAGCAACAGAACCTGCGCGTGTGGCTCGACCGTAAACAGCGCGGCGGCAAGACCGTTACCCTCGTTACCGGTTTCGTAGGCACCGACGACGACCTTGTGGTTTTGTCCAAAGAGCTGAAAACTAAATGCGGAGTGGGCGGCAACGCCAAAGACGGCGAAATCATGATTCAGGGCGATTTCCGCGACAAAATCATCGACCTGCTCGCCAAAGGCGGATACAAGGTGAAGAAGGCTGGAGGATGATTGTCTAAGAATAGATTAAAAAACTAAACCGATTGTGAGAAACATAAGGTATTATATAAAAATCGTATCTTCGCAAGACCAAACCACCACTTTCCGATGTGTAAAAAAGTCAAGACACCTCTGAACTTACTGATTGTCTGTGCAATGAGCGTGGCTCATGCCCAGTATGTTGAGACTGCACCCACGCCTTTTGGCTGTACCACCGAAGCAAGCCACGGCCGTCTTGACCTCAGCTGCCACGGCCTATCGCTCATCGCCGACAGCCTTGCAAAAGACACCCCCACAACCTTTTACGCCTTTCCGCTCCACAGCGAACAGCTGCCGCCCGTGCCCACCACGCTGAATGTGGTTTCATCTGTTAATTGCCACGGCTACAGACTTTTACCCAACGGCGAGCATTTCCCCAAGGGAGCCATACTGCGCCTCGCCTACGCCACAACCAAAATCCTCACCGGACACACCTTCCGCGACCTCCGAACCTACTACTACTACGAAACAGCCCGCCGATAGAAAGCCTTGAAACTTATTGAGATAGACACCGCAAAAAAGTAAGTGGTGTCGCTCACCACGCATTTCACCGACTTTATCAACGCCGTGATGTGGGAGCCCGAAGGCCCTGAGGTAGAGGGATTTGTCCCTACCACCATGAGCAAGCGTCCTGCCGCTAATAGAGCCGCCTTCGGCCATCAACACCAACATCACCTATTCACTGCGCGATTTGCTGCGGCTCAACCAAAATTATTACGGCCAAAACAAGAGCACAGTTGCTTCACGTTCAACACATTACTCCGTAACTTCGTTGAACAACCTTGCCCTTGTACTTGCCGAATCGCTCGACCAGATGCAGCAGCAGATGCGGCAAAACAACCAGCAGAAAAAATCGGGAAACTGCAAAAAAACTGGCACCTGCAACAACCCCAATCAGGGCATTTCGGGCAAAAACCCTCGCCCAAGAATATGAAACAGCTTCAGAATGCTCTCAACAAACAGCTGGAAGCTCTTAAAAAAACAGATTGATAGCAAAGGAAAGCAACAAGGTGGCAGCCGACAGAACTCCGAGTTTGGCGAGCAGTTTGCCAAAATGGTGGCACAACAAGAGCAGATACGCCGTATGATGCAGCAGTACGCCGACGAGCTGAAACAAAGCTCCGCAGGACAGGCCGGCAAGGAGCTGGAAGACATTATGCAGAAACTGGAACAGACCGAGCACGACCTTGTGAACAAAACCATTACCGAACAGACACTTATGCGCCAGCAGCAGATAATGACACGACTTTTGGAGCACGAAAAGGCACAGATGCAACGCGAAAAGGCCAACCGCCGCCAAAGCACCGAGGCCAAAGAGGTACAGCAACTCTCCGCCCCCGACCTTAAAAAATATATCAAACTTAAAAACAAAAATATAAAAACACTCCAAACCAACCCCACTTCCTTCACCGATTTCTATAAAAACAAAGTCACCGAATATTTCTATAACCAATGGACTATCGGAAAAAACAATAATAAAAAAGTGCCGAAGTATTCTTCGGCACTTTTATGTCTGAAATCACTCCCGCACTGCCAGCACGATGCGTTGAGCCGGGCTGCCGCCAACCTGCACAAGGTAAACCCCTGCCGCGGGCATTCGGAAACGCAGCACCCCCACAGCCCGCGGCTGTACGTGCAGGCAACGTCCCGAAACATCGTAAACACGCACCGTTTCGCCCTCCGCACCGCTCACAATGATATTTAGCCCGCTCTGGCCTATCTTCCACGGCATGGCCTCCGCACCCTGTATGCTCACATGCGTGGTGTCGTAGATGTGTATGGTATCGTAGATATGTATGGTGTCGTAGATGTAGATGGTGGTTGTGTCGAGCACCGGAATAGTGTCGAACAGGTGTGTCCAAGTGGTGTCGAACACCTGCGTGTGGGTGGTATCGTTGAACCAGATTGTGTCGTTTGTCCACAGAGTGTCAAAAACTTGTGTATGTACGGTGTCGTAGGTGCGTACGGTGTCGTACACTGGAATTGTGTCGTAAACTCCGATGGTATCGAGCACGGTAAGAATTTTGCCAAGGGGAGTGGCGGGCATATACACACTGTCGCCCCACTGTGTGGCGGTGATGGTGGCGTTGCCGCGCGACTGGAAAAATATAGTGTCGTGCGACACCGTGGCCACCCTTGTGTTGCCGCTGGTGTAGGTTACAGGCAGGCCGCTGGTGGCAGTAGCCGTTGCCACCACAAAGCCCTCGCTCAGGCGTTTGCCTTGCAGGTTTTGGCTCCACACTATCTGCTGCGGGGCATCCGCCTGCTGGTACTCGTAGGCGCCTATATCTATGCGCCCGCCCGAAACACGGTGGTTGCCGTCCAGATCCAAGGAGTCTTGGTAAGGCAATGAAATCTGGTATGGATACCCTGCATCTATGCACGCCGAGCCGGAATCCAAATGCCAGTCCGCCTGCATTATAGCAAGGGAGTCCGCGCTGTTTGTAGCCGCACCGGCAAAAGTTGTAGGGCGAACAAAACGCACATAGTTTTTAGTGCTGTCAGTGCCGGTGTTAGAACTGTCAATTAAAATATTTTGTGCTACAACGGACGCCATATTAGCATTATAATAATCGTTTGCGCACGGCATTGCAATACCACCTGTATAATAACGTATATTATTATATAAAGATAATCCGGGACTTGCATTGTGGGTCCATATTCCATACGCTGTAGCTGAGGTGCCAAAAGTTTCAGACAAATTATTTGCAAATGTACAATTTTGAATCAGTTTATATTTTCTAATAGTATAACCTGCTGGATTGTAACCATTAAAATGACCTATTATACACGTACTGCCATTTTGGCTTTTTACCGTATTATTTGTAAACACACATTGATGCAATTTAAAATAGGATTGGGTCAATAAAACGATTCCTATAGCATCAGAATACGACCCCGTGCTTACAAAGCTATTGTTTTTAAAAATACAATTTGATAAATTTATGTAAATTGGAATCTCGGAATGTATAATGCCCCTATAATTTGGTGAAGACGTAGAAAAACTATAAGTGTTGTTGCAAAAAGAGCATCCTTTTATATTAATAATTGGCATATTAGATCCTAGGATAGTACCCGAACCAGTAATATATATGGGACAAATATTATTGGACATAATATTGTTGTTTATGTTAATAATAACTCCATTGATAAAATATGATTTAACGCCAATACTTTTTTCTATTTTGCAATATGAAACAGATCCGGCATACATACTAACACCCCAATAACAAGTTCCATTCCCATTATTTGCAGAAATATAACAATTAGAAATGTTAATTGCATGTTCTTGAACATTAACAGCCGCACTTTCAGATGTTCTAATTACAAAACCATTTATTATTGTTGTTGGCAAACTATATTGAGTAGTGCCCAAATTATATATGCTTGATCTGATTTCTGTACAACAATTATTAGGGAGGTAGCCATAATTGAGAGATTGTCTTTCATAAAGATATGTTTCAGTGCCAACAAAACCACCAAACAGATGAATGCCTGCTACAGTCTGAAATCCATCATATTGACCAATGGAAACAAAAATAGAATCTCCCGTACTGGCTGCACTTATAGCTGAAGATATTGTCTGCTTTGCCGTAGCCCATGAAAAACCATTGTTCGAATTCGAACCACTGCCTGCTGCCACATAATATGTGCGAGCATAGGTTGTGTATATGGATATGAAAAAAACGATTAGGAAAAAATACCTCTTCATAATAATGACAATTTATGAAAAGCATTAGAAAAAGAAAAACAGTGATAAGTTATACTTTTTCACTCATCACTTTGTAATTGAAGCAACAACTTCGGCCAAAATTCTTAAAAAATCAGTATGACCAAGATTAGACACTGCATTATTTATACTGCTTGATAATTGTTCATTGTTTTTAAGACGTTCAAACAAACTATTGATAAAAACAGTAAACTCGAAGTCGCTATCATATTGTAATAACCCAGCATCGTTTATCTGGTTGATAATTTGAATGAGGAATGTTCGTACGTTTTCAACTTTTTCGTTTAGTGGAGTATATAAGCCCAAAACAATAGCTTGCGCCGGATTTATTGTAGCAAGCATAGCCACAAATTTTTCCTTGCGGCTCTGCTTCTCTGCTACTTTTGCCAAAACATCGGCTTTGATACCTGCAATAGCGGATGATTCGGCAAAGCCAAACTGCTTTAGCTGTTTCGAAGTGTTGGTAAGCCAATCCAACCATAGAGCAGTCGCAGTGACGTCGCGGTGCTCAAATGCGTTGACAATATCCGACACCTGTTGCAGCTTGTCGTACAAAGCCTGCACAATGTCCAAAGTGGAGCCTTGCTTTCTCATATTACTCTGGAGTTAGTGTGGAATCCACCCCGCCTTGGTCGTTGCGCGAAAAAGCCCACTGCACTCCATCTTCCTTTATATTTAGTTTTACGCGGAAAATGGCATTGCTGTCAACTCCGCTCAACTCCTGTGCGGTGGCAAGCACCGACAGGCCAGACGTGGCATTGGAAGTGGTCATTGTTTTCTTCAGTCTCTGCTTTACAGTATTGGATGCCGCTATTTCGCTTGCGGAAATTTGGACACCATGACGGGTAAGTACATTGTATGACTCTGCGGATATGGTTTCAGCACTTTCGGCAAGAGCTGAATCAATGTCCGTGGTATTCAGCAAAGCATTGTGTGCATCCATAACTTTGGCATATAGATTGGTGTTGAGGGTATCTCGCAATGTTGTTGAACCCAAATCCGGGTTGTCGGGATTATTGAAAGTATAATCCAGCATTTCACTGCTTACATTAAACGAAGTGCATACAGAGTCTATTACTTGTGTCGTAATATCTGCATAGTCCACAGTATCCTTTACAGTAATGGTGGAACCACCCTGTTCTGCAAGAGCCACGGGTATTTCCATTTCCACATTGCCGATGCGCATACGCGGAATGGCAAAATGCTTCAAAATATCGTGGTCGTGGTATTGCATAGCCAATTCTGCGGAGTAAGCATCGGCGTAGGCGCGAGCCTCTGCCATGCTACGTACTAATCCACCTATATATTCCTCTAACGATATCATTATGCTTCTATCTTTTCTATTCTCTTAAAACTTTTCTGTTTATTAAGATATGTGCTAATTTATCAAATATGTTTTCAAGAATTTGTTGATGTTGTCGTTGTTTCGTTAACTGCCCTGATTTCACTCTCTAAAATGTTCAGAACTCGATCCAACCCCGCAGGCATTTCATCGTTCTGGATTTTTACGTGCACATTCATAGAGTATGTCCTCTCTACTTGTTCTGTATCACTTCTCTTATATTTATAAGATGCTGATACGTTTAATTTGATTTTCCACACATTTAAACTTAACGAGCCGCCGATGGAGAAATCCTTTTCTACGTTGCTTGATGCCACAGAGTTGAGTTTACAGTTGAAATCTATTTCCATCTCTGTAATGCGGAGTGCTGGTACGGACACCAATGTAAGGAAAGGAACGGTTAAAACCTTATTCACAACCTTTCCATTTTCCATTGATTGATACTTGAAGTCAACCATCCTCACATCACTGGTCATCCTATTTTCGGTTGTTTCTGTAGTTTCTTGGGAATTGTTTCCATCACGTGTGGGATTTTGTTGGGCATTTGTTCCCGAATTTTCATTTTCTGAAATTTCTCCCAAACCGCGGACATTTATAAGTCCTACTTCTTTTATGAAGTTTACTTGTGCCATTGATGCTGCATTTTGAGCATCAACTGCTGCCTGCATAGGGCCTCCAATATATTTGGAGAAATCCAAACTGTTCAATTCGTTTACTAAGTTTGTTGCCATAATTCGTTAAAATTTAATAATTTATACTATTTGAATTTGTTTTTTTATACACATCATAGATGTTGCAAAGGTACAAAATGTTACAGACAAAAACAAGAAAACGGAAAATTTTTTTTGCTCGTTGCCCAAGGCAAAAACACCTGTAACAACATTGTGTCCTTTTTAATTGTACAATATTTCAAAACGTATCAACCTAAAATACACCTTGTTACTATGTTTTCAACTGAATGTTTTTGTAAAAAATCCGTCCAAAAGTTTGGATAATAGTAAAAAATCCGTATCTTTGCTAATACGTTACAAAAAATGTTTGATATGGAAACTGTTAAAATTCAATCGGTTGAGGCCAATATACCGCAAGTTGAGGCTTATCTTGAATCGGTATGCTCCGATTTCAACTGCTATAATTATTTCGGCACCATCTCCGTGGCTGTGCTGCAAGCCGTTGAAAATGCGATAGTTCATGGCAATAAGTGCGATCCCGACAAAACTGTTACCATCAAATATTCCCGCGCAAAGGGCGGTCTTGCCTTTGTTGTGGAGGACGAGGGCAACGGTTTCGACTACACACAGTACACCGACCTGCCAACCGACAACGAGCAGGGCACAGGCATTTTCTTGATGAATGTTCTTTCTGACCAATGCCAGTTCTCCAACCATGGCAAAAAAGTGAAAATGCTTTTCAGAATCCAAGGCGTTGAACCTGCAATGTCCATGGAACGTGCAAACACCCTCAGCTCGTTTTTCCAAAAGAAACAGGTAACCGCTTGATTTTTAATAAATTCGCCCATTTTCAAACCTTGTTTCTTCGTTCTTTCGACGAAAGCTAAACATAATTTACCAAATTTACAAGATCTCGCAAGTGTAAACGAGCAGGAGAAAAAAATATATTGAAACATCAATGGTTCCTAACGCAGTTCTCAAATAACAAAAACACAGTTCACAGACCACTAAAATCATGAAACCAATATTAAGCACCCTGTTAAAAATTTTAGGAATAGCCCTTGGACTAACAGTTTGTGTACTTATCACACTTGGAGTAAATTTGGATACTAAAATTTATTTTCTTTTGCTTGGCTCCGGAATTGTCTGTCTCGGCATTTCACTTTTCGACGAAAAATCTGCCGATGATAACTCCTCTTCCGCCGATTAAACCCGTAAAACTTACCAAAAAACATTTTTTATGGCAAGGAAAACGAGGAAAAAGCTCCAGTATTACTATTTAACCACTTGAATATTAATTTGATAACGATAGATTTCGTTTTTTCTTTCGTAATCTCTAAAAATCAATTTGAACTAAAAACGCTATGGCAATAACATTTTCCAACAACGACATAAAATTTTCTTTAAAAGAAAAAACGCGACTCAAAAAATGGATCACCCAAGTGGTGGAAAAACAAAAAAAGAGGGTAGGGGACATAGGTTATCTGTTTTGTTCCGATGAATATATTTTGAAAGTCAACCAAGAATATCTGAACCACGACACCTATACCGACATCATCACTTTCGACTATGTGGAAGGCGTCATCATTTCGGGCGACATTTTAATTAGCATCGACAGGGTAGGTGAGAACGCCAGGACTTTCGGCTGCTCTTTCGAGCAGGAGTTGCACCGTGTCATCATCCACGGAGTGCTTCACTTGTTGGGAGGCAAGGACAAAACCCCCGCCGAAGCCGATGCCATGCGACAGAAAGAAAACGAAGCCTTGAAAATATTGGAAAAATTTCAATGAATAATGTGCAATTATTTTTGAGTTATCAGTTAAACAAAGCGGCACTTCGACAGACCCAATAACCGCAAAGCCTACCCGGTGGTTGAACTTGTCGAAGTCGCATTTTCATATGTTAAACCCCACTGGTCACTCATAACTGTTCACAGTTCACTGAAACGAGGACAATCAGCAAAGAAAAATAACGTTTCACGTGAAACATTGGTGCTAAAATGCCGTAAATAAGTAAGATAAACAATCACGAATAATTATTGGAGATGATTTTTGGTAGCTACGATATAATTGTTGTTGGAGCTGGACATGCAGGTGCCGAGGCGGCGGCGGCGGCAGCCAACTTAGGTATGGACACCCTTTTGATAACCCAAAACCTCGACACCATCTGCCAGATGTCGTGCAACCCCGCCATGGGTGGCGTGGCCAAAGGTCAGATAGTGCGCGAGATCGACGCCCTCGGCGGTTTCTCCGGCATAGTTACGGACAACACCATGATACAGTTCCGCACGCTTAACCTCTCAAAAGGTCCCGCCATGTGGAGCCCCCGCGCACAGTGCGACAAGATGCGTTTCTCCCGTTTCTGGCGCAATATTCTTGAAAACACCCCCAACCTCTCGCTTTGGCAGGACGAAGTGGTGGCGGTAACTACCGAAAACAGCTGCGTTACTGGAGTTGAGACTAAACTCGGCCTTACCATACTCGCCAAAGCCGTGATCCTCACCAACGGTACTTTCCTCAACGGACGGGTGTACATAGGCGAGACCACCTTCTCGGCAGGACGTATCGGCGAACAGCCCGCCATCGGACTCTCCGACCAGCTGAAAGACCTTGGTTTCGAGGTTGCTAAACTTAAGACTGGCACCCCCGTGCGTGTTGATGGCCGGACTATCGACTTTTCTGTCCTCACCGAGCAGAGAGGTGACGAAAAAGTGGGTAAATTCTCCTTTACCGATACTCCGAGACTTGCCGAGCAGAAATCCTGTTTTTTGGCCTACACCAGCGAACGCACTCACGATATTTTGCGTACTGGTTTCGACAAATCACCTATGTTTACCGGACGTATTCAGGGGGTTGGACCTCGTTACTGCCCTTCCATAGAGGACAAAATAGAACGTTTTTCCGGCAAGGACCGTCACCAGCTTTTTATCGAGCCCGAAGGACGTTCAACTAATTCGTTTTATGTAAACGGTTTTTCTTCATCGTTGCCGTTGAGCGTGCAGATAGATGCGTTGCACTCGATTAAAGGTTTCGAAAAAGCACGTATCTACAAGCCTGGCTACGCCATCGAATACGACTATTTTCCTCCCACGCAATTATCATATACCCTTGAATCCAAGTGTGTTGAAAACCTTTACTTTGCCGGACAAATCAACGGCACCACTGGTTACGAAGAGGCCGCCTCGCAGGGACTTGTGGCGGGCATCAATGCTGCGCTTAAGCTGAAAGGCCGTCCCTCGTTTGTAATGAATCGCACTCAGTCGTACATCGCTGTGCTTATCGACGACCTTGTTACCAAAGGTGTTGACGAACCTTACCGTATGTTCACCTCAAGGGCCGAATATCGTATTCTGCTGCGGCAGGACAATGCCGACGTACGGCTCACACCACTCTCGAACCAGTTAGGCTTGGCTTCCGATGAGCGTATGCGTAGGGTAGAGGAGAAGTTGCATTTCTCCAAACAGATAATGGATTGTATTTCCTCAACCGCCATTGCTCCTGCCGATGCAAATCCTATGCTCCTCGAAACTTCCACTCCCGAAATAGACCAGAAGGTTAAGTTACAGAACCTCCTTCTTCGTCCACAATTGCATATATCCAATCTGCTCTCAGTTTCACCGACGTTGCAGCAATGTATTTCCCAAATACCGACAAACCTTCACGACGAGTGCGTGGAATACGCCGAGGTACTGGTAAAATATCAGAATTACATCGACAAGGAACAGGATGTTGCCAATAAAATATTGAAATACGAGGATGTGCCGCTAAAAGAAGATTTCGATTATTACGCATTGCAGTCGCTCAGCTACGAGGCACGCGAAAAGCTCTCGAAAATGCGGCCCAAGACAGTAGGGCAGGCCTCGCGTATAAGTGGCGTTTCGCCAGCTGATATTTCGGTGCTGATTATCTACATCAGCAGGGGCGAAAAATAGCCTTTTTTGCATATGTTTCACGTGAAACATTTAGGTTAACTATCTTGGAATAAGATATTTGAGTGTTATCGAATATTTTTTTCAGCTTCGCCATACTTATTCATTAACTGCCTTATTCCATGATATTTGACTATTTGTTGTGATTTTGCCAAACTCCTTCTTCTTTGGTGTTAACTATCATAGACTATGATATTTGGAACGATTTTGGTGGATAGACAGGTAAAATTCCTGCGACCGTGATTCCATCGGCAGGCTCAAGGAGTGGATGGATGACAAAGGCTGGCTTGGACGAAATATCGGCCCGTATGGCAACCCACTCTTGTTGTTACAAAGCGTTGCTGCTTTCTGAGCAGTGCTTTGCTTTTATTTTTCACTCCACCACAAATTCGTCCGACACCAGCTGGTCGGCGTCCATTATGTCCTTGATGCGGAGCCCGAGTTCGGTTTTGTTGGCAATTTCTTTGCGCAAAGCCTCGCCGGTGGATACGTAGGTTAGATTGTATTTTTCGACTAACATTTTGGACTTGGTGCCCTTGCCGGCTCCTGGAGCTCCGAATAATGCTATGTTTATCATGTCTGCGTGTGTTTTAAAGTTTTCCGCAAATACACACTTTTTTTGCGACACTGCAAAATATTTTTCCCCATTCCGAAAAAAATCGTATCTTTGCAACCGCTTACGCGAGAAAAGTAAGCGGCAAGAAAAGCATTGCAAAATTGTCCTTTGTTGTAAAATTCTGCAAAAACCACATCAGGAGGACGGAGCTTTATGCTTTCGCTTGTTGTGTATGCTATATACAACCGCATACCTTCAGGCGTGAGACGAGTTCCATACCACCCGTTCCTGATAGGTGTGCAGAAGCCTACAACATGACGGACATGAGCACATAAGTCTCATGCCTTTCTTTTTTATGTATAATTCCCGTTGGAGGCTTCGGGGGGAGGTAAAAAATATAAAGCATGTCCAAAAAAAATTTTTTTATTATTTTACTGCTTATGGCGACCTTTACATTAAACAGGGCACAAACAGTGATAAATATGGAACGTAGTGGTAATGGCACTACATATTATGTACCATGCAAAGTAAATGGGCTTCCTCTGAAAATGCTATTTGACACAGGTGCCGATGATGTCTCCATGTCGTTATCTGAGGCTGCTTTCATGCTGAAAAATGGCTACCTGACAGAGAACGATCTTGGGCGCACCACTTATTACAGCATTGCTAATGGGGATGCTGTTGAAGGCATGGAGATAAATTTGCGAGAAATTGAAATTGGAGGGTTAAAGCTGCGTAATGTAAAAGCTTCAATAATTAAAACTCTATCAGCACCTTTGCTTCTCGGACAATCAGCTATACAGAGACTAGGACCGATACAAATAAACGGTAACAAACTTATAATACTTAATGGCGAATCCAATAAAACCGATCGAGAATATTACCTTGATGCTTTCCAATACAACGAATCAAAGGAATATAATTTGGCTATTCAATCTTGCAAAAAAGGAATTAGCATAGCCACTTCAAACAAAGTAAGAGCGAGTTTATATTTTGAACTGGGATGTGCGTACCACGGAAATGGAGATTTGAATAATGCAGTTGATGCTTATAGAACGTCTTTACACTACGATTTATCAAGTCTTACAGCATACAATCTTGGTGTAAACTACTTTGAATTAGAGAATAACACACAAGCATATAGTGCTTTTAAACAATGCCTTAACATCATGCAATCACATAAAAGTGAATACCTATCAGGCACTGAAGCCGCTTGTCTTTCATATATGTCTGAAATAGATAGAAAAGAAGGCCGATTGTATGATGCGGAAAGAAATGCTTTAAAAAGCATTTCTATAGATCCTCATTCTCAAACCTTCTTTACATTAGGAGAAGTGTATCAAGAAAAAAAGGATTACAAAAAAGCAGTGCATTATTTTGAGTTAGGTGTTGCCTTTGAACCCTACCGGTTGAGCAATGTAATATACTATAGTAGGATGGGTGTTTTACAGCTGGGGGAATTATCTGAATATGAACTGGGATTATCGAATATTGAAAAAGCAATCGACATTTGGGACGACCGTGTGACAAGAAAAGGTCGATCCTACATACCTGATGATTTGAATGCAGCAGCTTATCTTGCTGCATTGGTGGCTGCGGATTTTTATTTATTTTCCGATGATGTGGAATTGTCTGTCAAGTACCTGGATAAGGCTTTGGAGATTCGTGGCGATACCGCACCTCCATCATTTATGTCAGAAATGGAGCAGTCATTAAAAAGAAAGTTGTCTGCATTTTCTCCTTATCTTTTTGAAAAGTATATGATTAATTAGTCCGTCCTTAAAAATCGCACATTCCACACTTTCTTTCAATAATTCCAAGTCGGCAGGGTGATGAAGTACGGTATGTTGGTATGGAGAGGATGTTGTTTACGGTGTAACGCACCTGCCAAAAGAGCAGAAGAAAAGCCTTCTTGAGCTTTTCCATATACTTTTTGAGGTTCCATACCGCACTGGAGAGCTGTGCGTTCATAGTGGAAGAGACCTCTTCCCAGAGGTAGTTGCGTTCCATTCGGCAGTCTGACTTGATGTGTCCGATAAGCGGCTCGATTGCCGCCCTTCTTCGGAAGAGCTGTCGCTTCTTCCTATTCTCATGTTCCGTGTCCGTCCTCTTTGGGGGCTAGGGCGTCAGCACCTCCACGCCACAGGCTTCCTTCACTCCGCGTCCGCCGCGGTCGTAGCCGAGTATGTCGGGCAGTTTCAAACTATTGTGGCGCAGCGGCTTCGATGCAGGTGCAGCCGCCGTTGTAATTGGCGAGAAGCTCCTCCACAATTTCCGACGGCTTGTATTTCGCATTGAAATATCTGTTTTCCAATGCGTTGTCGATGAGCTCGCTCGGCTCTGTATGGCGGAATAAGTCGATTGTTTGAAAAAATACCGCTGAAAGTTCCAGTTTTGTCAGAATTTTTTTTCTAACTTTGTACGCATATTTCTTTTGTTTTTTATGTTCAGTTACAAAAACACGAGAAATATGCGATTTGGACAAGTGTTTGCTAATTTATTTATTAACAATCACTTGTCCATTTATCAA
>ERZ842401.1916-NODE-1916-length-28617-cov-4.683811_pt1 | contig 28617 bp, 20 predicted proteins | sample MGYA00521270_ERZ842401 | MGnify/ENA primary metagenome ERZ842401 (study PRJEB31892, sample SAMEA3878208) | bioreactor metagenome | biome: Moose rumen | place: Sweden | collected 2011-10 | study: EMG produced TPA metagenomics assembly of the PRJEB12797 data set... | reverse complement strand
GGCGCTCGAGGCCGAACGCGCAACGGCGAAAACGGACGCAAAGCGGGCAAGGTCGCTCGCCGTCCGCGCGGAGAAGGCGGTGGACGAGGCAAGCAAGGGGAAGGACGCCGTGGCGTCGTTCTCGGCCGGCACGAACGCCGACATCCTTGCGGAGCTGAAGAAGCGGCTGCCCGAGGCGGAGTTCACGGCGGCCACGAACGCGCTTGCTGGGCTGCGGACGAAGCTCGCGGAGCGGGCGAAAGGCCGCATGGAGTATCTGGCGGCGGTGGACGTGTCGCGCATGTCGAAGGCCGAGCGCGACAACCATGCGAAGTTCCTCGAACTCATGGAAAGGCGCGAGGCGGCCGCAGCGAAGATGAAAGGCTGTCTGCCGGACGCGAAGACGCTCGAGGAGATGGTGGCGCTGGAGCTGGAGATGCGGCCCGTCGCCAAGGCGGAGCGTTCCGCGCTCGTCCGCGAGGTCGCGCGCGAGCTCGGCTACGCGGACGAGGACGTCGAGATTCTGCACGACACGCTGGACGCCATATTCGACTGCACGGGCTCGGGTGGACTCGGCGGCCTTGGCGACATCATGGAGTCCGCCGACGGCCAGCCCGGCGTCAGCGTCGAGACGCAGGTTATCGGACTTTGACGCGACGGCGCGTTCATCTCGCTTCTCGGCGCCGCATCCCATGAGCGTCCCCTTTGTCCGTCTCAGCCCTGCTGCGCGTCTTGACAACTGGGAGGGGCTTGCGGGGCATGTCCTGCGCGGACAGCTCAAGCGCGCGTCTCCGCGTCAGACGTTCGCCGCGTATGTCCCGCGAAGTGCCGTGCGCGCGGCAGATGCCGGCCAGCTGGCCGGGCCGGTTCTCAAGAAAGATGCTGATCTGCTTGATTGTCATGTGAGTTGAGATGTTGCGGGGTTGAGATGTTGCGGGATGTGCCACTTTTTGCGATTGTCGGCGCACAGCCGAGGGAGATTCTGCGGCTGTAATGCAAGCAGACCGTAGTGTTTTGGGGCGGTAAGAGTTCATTTTCCTATAACTTTATTTCATGCGCGCATTGAGTTCTCAAGGCATAAATGCTATAATACACGGCAATCCTTCAAGGAAAGGTGTCTTAACCGATTATGGCATTGTGCTACAAAAAACTCTGGAAGTTGCTTATTGACCGCGACATGACCCGCGCAGACCTGCGCGGGGCGACTGGTATCGCCCCCGCGACGATAGCCAAAATGTCGAGGGGCGAGTCTGTCGGTGCAAGTGTCCTCGAACGCATCTGCGCATCAATGCAGTGTGACATCGGCGACATCGTAAGCTATGTGCCAAACGAGTCTGAAAGCGGGCGGGAAGGACGCAGCTGAAACCTCAAGCCAGATACAGAAGAGTGTAATATGCCCAAGACAACTATAACGACCAATTACTCGGTTCGACGTGATCGCGTGACACGAACGATTGCGTTGCCTGATGGCACGATTCATCGTTTTGCGCTCAAAGTTCCGTCGTCGGCAGATGTCAAAATGGATGCTGATGCACTGTATGATTTGGCTTGGCTCGTGTCGAAGACAATGCCGTGTCCGCGAAACTTAAATGAAGAGTTCCGAATCATTGATTTGTTCTGCGGATGCGGAGGTTTGACGCTTGGTGTACGTGAGGCCGCTTTCGCGCTTGGCCGTGAGTTTCGTTCTGTATTTGCATCTGACATTAATAAAAACGCGCTTGATTTATACGTCCGAAACTTCAACCCCGATATTGCAGACAGTCTGCCAATTGAGAAGCATGTTGATGGAGACCTTGGTAAGAAGCTGACAGACAGGGAGCGCAAGTTTGTTGAAAAGGTAGGGCATATTGACATGCTTGTAGCTGGGCCTCCTTGTCAGGGCAATTCCGATTTGAATAATCACACGCGGCGAAATGATCCAAAGAACTTGCTTTATCTTAGTGCGGTACGCTGCGTGGAGATACTGTCACCAGATTCAGTAATCATAGAAAATGTGCCCGGCGTATTGCATGAAAAACACGGTGTTTTGCAGACGGCTATTGCTCATCTGACAGGGTTAGGATACTCAGTCAGCTATGGCATCATTCCAATGCGGTTTGTAGGCGTGGCACAAAATCGGAAACGAATGGTTTTGATTGCGTCAAAGTGTGGAAGCGTCGACATCGGCAAAACCATTGAGGCCTCGGTTGTTAAAGAACGCCCGCTGTCTTGGGCGTGTGCCGACCTCTTGGATGCTTACGACCCCAATGATGTTTTTAATTCGTCTGCAAATCATTCAGAAGAGAACAAACGTCGTATCCACTACCTATTCACGCATGACATACATGATTTGCCTAATTCGGAACGTCCAGACTGTCATCGGTTAAAACCACACGGGTATGTGGCGGTCTATGGAAGGATGTACTGGGATATACCTTCACCCACCATTACAGGAGGTTTTGGCTCTTGCGGGCAAGGGCGTTTTGTCCATCCTCTCAGAGAACGGACATTAACTCCGCACGAAGCAGCGCGAGTTCAGTTTTTCCCAGACTTTTTTGATTTCAGCGGAATCCTTCGGCGCGAATTACAACAGGCCATAGGGAACGCAGTTCCGGCCAAGGCAGGGTTTGTTGTGGCTTTGCCTCTGTTCGCGGCGGCTTGCATGGCAGGAGGTTGCAATACATGAGATGTGTCGCATTGTTTGCGGGAATTGGAGGGATTGAAGTCGGGCTTAAAAAGTCTGGCATAGATGCCGTTCAATTTTGCGAGATCGATCCATTGGCGCAACGGGTGTTGAAAAAACACTTCCCAGATGTCGCCATTATGGACGATGTGCAGAAACTTGAAGTCATACATAACTGCGATGTCTTGACCGCAGGATTCCCTTGCCAGGACATCAGTCAAGCAGGGCCTAAGAAAGGAATCGATGGCGCTCGGTCGGGGCTTGTTAGCCATGTGTTCAGGGTCCTCTCTGGGCAGGACAAGAAACATCGCCCAGAATGGATACTTATTGAGAACGTATCGAACATCATTAGCCTGCACAAGGGCGATGCCATGTTGTATCTTACTGAGCAACTTGAACGCCTTGGATATTCTTGGGCATACCGAGTTGTTGATGCAAGAGCGTTTGGAGTCCCCCAGCGCAGACTTCGCATGGTTCTTGTCGCGTCGCTCCATGAAGACGTTAGACAGGTCATTTTCACACAGAATGTTGACACCTCGCCCGTAGATGATTCCCTTGGCGAGATTGACGAGACCGCCTATTACGGATTCTACTGGACAGAGGGAAGATTGGGACTTGGTTGGGCAAAGAATGCAGTCCCTACCTTGAAAAACGGGTCTACTATCGGCATCCCGTCGCCACCCGCCATTTGGGTTCCGCAAGAGAATCTCTTTGGCACTCCTGACATCCGGGATGCTGAAAGAATGCAAGGTTTCACGACCGACTGGACGCTTGTATCATCTGGTGATACGCGACAGCAAAGAAATAACAGATGGCGGCAAGTTGGCAATGCCGTATGCACGAAAATGTCTGAATGGGTGGGGCGCCAAATAACAAACCCGAGAAAAAACGCCATCCCTAATGGCACTCCATTTGTATCCGGGAGGTGGCCTAAGGCCTGTTGGGGTGCAAAAGGCGAGAAGTTTGCGGTTGATGTAAGCACATGGCCTGTAATGTGGCGGCAACATCCGTTACCGGAATTTCTGCGCTATCCAATCAAACCGCTGTCTTTCAGGGGCGCGTCCGGGTTTTACGATAGGGCCATAAGGTCTACGCTCATACGGTACCCTGAAAGATTCTTGAGATCACTTGAACAATTCATTGAAACAAGAAGGGAGCTCGAAAATGTCGCTGACTGAAAGCCTCGATAAAGCCATCAAGGATATTGAAGTCAAGTTTACTGGTGGATTAAGCAACACCAGCACAAAGAAGTTCAACGACTTGTCTGTAGCAATATCTGCAATCGTTGGCCTTCCGGAAGATGACATATACATCACATCGGTGTTTGCGCGTTCAAGCAACACATGGAATAGGCTTAGTCAGGGCAAGCCGCTGTCGAGACACTACGTGCTTGGCGTATGCATAGCTTCGCCTGATGGGGTCAACGGTGTGCTTGCACCGCTTGGGAGTTTTATAGGACCGGGCAACGTTCATTATGATTCGATTGCGGTCATCGCCCAAGATGCTGATAAAGTCTGGAGAATCAAGGCCATTGCAACTAACGCAAAGGACCTGGTGAGCGTCAAGTGTCAAGACCAATATGAGGATGCAATTATCAAACTTGTAAACACGGTCGACAATCCGCTTCAAAAAGTTGTAGAGCGGGCTATTAACCCTGAAGATGCTAAAGCAAAAAGTGGATCTATGGAACCCATGCCTGATGGTACGCCTCATCAGAAAATAACCTACGGTGCGCCGGGGACTGGAAAAAGCCACGGCATAGAGGAGATTGTAAGCGCGTATGCCGACACGGTGCGTACTACATTTCATCCCGACAGTGACTACGCAACATTTGTGGGATGCTACAAGCCTTCGATGGAAAGTGTGAAGAAGAAATATGTTCTTGAGGGTAAGGAGGCTGAGGTTAAAGATGACAGCGGCAATCCCGTGTTTGAGGACAGGATTGTTTATTCGTATGGCCCGCAGGCATTCACCAAGGCGTACGTGCGGGCGTGGCGGAAGATGACGCCGGGGCCGGACGGGAAGATTGCCCCGCAGTTCCTCGTGATCGAAGAAATCAATCGCGGCAACTGCGCGCAGATCTTTGGCGACCTTTTCCAGTTGCTGGATCGTGACGGGACGCACTATTCAAAGTACGCCATCGAAGCCGATAGCGATCTCGCCAAGTACATAGCCAAGGAACTGTCCGGTGCTCCTGCAAGCATTCCGGCCGCAGTTCGTAGCGGAAAGATTCTCAAACTCCCGCCGAACCTCTATATCTGGGCGACGATGAACACGTCCGACCAGTCTCTCTTCCCGATGGACAGCGCGTTCAAGCGTCGTTGGGAATGGGAGTATATCCCGATCAAGGACGCCGGGAAGAACTGGAAGATTGTCGCTGGCGGCACGTCGTTCCCGTGGTGGGGTTTCATCGAGACCGTCAACAAGTACATACTCGACACGCTCAAGAACGAAGACAAGCAGCTTGGCTACTTCTTTGCCCGTCCCGACGATGATGCGAGCGATACCATCGAGGCGTCAAAGTTCGTCAACAAGGTGCTGTTCTACCTCTACAACGACGTGTTCAAGGACTACGACCTGCCGAAGGGATTTGCGAAACCAGATGGCAAGGGCAAGTTCGCATTCAAGGACTTTTTCCTCGCCGACGGCAAGCCGGACGAGGTGGCGGTCAAAGATCTGCTGACCGGCCTGCTGGCGCAGCCGCAGTAAGGGCGGAGGTGCGACGCCGTGAAGATTCTCATCGAAGGATACTCGTATTCACCGGAGGTCGTGAAGAACGTCCTGCCGGAGAAACGGCTTCTGCTTACCGATGAGAAAGTCACAATCGAGAATGTCGGCTACTTCCGCAATCCCGAATGCGACGATTTCGTTTTCTTCCTGCCCAAGGTACTGCTTGAGCAGATAGAAATCGATGGCGTAAAACGAGACAGAGTGTTCGCTATAAAAGGCGATCCTGCGATGGCCAAGGGCTTTGCGCCAGAGGAAATCGTCGACCCCGAGGTAGAGACGCCGGACGGGCGAAAGCTCACAGACGAACAGAAGTCTTTTCTCTACGAGTTCGCCGTCTGGATTTACCGTGCCATCGCACAGTTCAAGGAACGGAACAAGGACACGGCTGCCGTTTGGGAGCAGAAGGAAAGACAGTCGGGGGCGTTCAAGCGCAAGTATGTGACGAACACGCTCCTTGACGTGATTCTCGCGCTGCGTCGGTTCCATCGGGACAACCGGGATTATTTTCTCTTCAAGGTCAAGGAGAAGCACTCCGGTGCGAACAAAATAAACTGGACTCGGACGATAGCCAAGTCGCAGGCGATCATCCAGAAAGGCCGTCCGCTCTACCTCGACCCGCGCAGCAAGAAGCGGTCGATTGACTTTGACGAAGAACTCCTTGTCATCTTCTATTCGATTCTCAGCTACATCAGGGCGAAGTTCGGTTTCCCGGTTCAGATAAACATGGGGTACGAACTGATAACCGGTGAGAAGTTTGAGCGTTATCTGGATGGCTACGGCGCGACCCGGCTCAAGGCGATCAAGTACAAGTATTTCTCCGACCGCGATTTAACCCTCTGGCAACTTTGCTTCGCGTTCTTCGACAAGGCGCACAAAGCGAACGTCGTGTCGAACGACGAGGAATATCTGCTTGCAAAGAACTTTGAGATTGTGTTTGAGTCGATGATTGACGATCTTGTGGGTGACGAGACTATTTCTGACCTTCGGGAGTTGTCGGACGGCAAGGAGATAGATCACCTTTATCTTGATGAGAGCCTTACTCGAAGGAGTGCTTCTGGTGAAAAAACCTTCTACATAGCCGACAGCAAATACTACAAGCGCGGAAACAGCCTTGGTGTTGAGAGTGTCGCAAAGCAGTTCACCTACGCAAGAAACCTACTTCAGCTCGACCTCGACTTGTTCTTGAACGGCGATGACGCATCAGATGACATAAAACGCCGCCGCAAGGCACTTGATAAAGTTGACCTCATGCGCGATAAGACAACGGAGGGATATGACGTCATTCCAAACTTCTTCATCAGCGCGACAGTGCCTGAAGATCTGCGGTACGACGACGACAATCTTGTTCTGCACGAGGGCGCGAGGGAATACCGCAACATCCATTTCGAGAACCGGCTCTTCGACCGCGACACATTGATCCTTTCTCACTATGATGTAAACTTCCTGTACGTCGTAAAACTCTACGCGCAGAATGATACAGGATTGAAAGAGGAATGGCGTGGCAAGGTCCATAGGGAATTCAGGACGCACATTCGCGGCCTACTGAAGGATCGTTTCTTCTTTTATGCGATGATGCCATACGACGAACTGTCCGATGAGGATGCGACACGTTTCTTGCGAGAGAATTTCAAGGCTGCACTGGGCAAGGTGTATTCACCCTATCCGAAGCTGAACGGTAAGACGGTCTATTCGCTCGCCCTGGAAAACCCCAACAAGATGGTCAAGGACAGCACGCTTTCTGCCGAGGGATTTGAGAAACGAAAAGCTCGTGTAGCAGAGGAGAACGATGCCGTTAAGGCACTCCTCAAGACGGCATTCTACATCATTCCATGCGAGCTTGGGGAGAACCCCTCAACGGCACTTCAGAAAGAGGCTGAGGCGCATCCAATCCCTGGCGCGAAGACGGCAGATGTGTCGGAGAGTGTTGTGGTGGCAACTGGATATGCCAAGGGGTATATCGATGCGGTACGCAGCAACGGGCGGTGCCCTTGGGATGCCTCGTCCTGCAAGAATCCCCTTGCTGTCCAGATGTTTGTGTTCCCGCACACCAATCAGGCGGATGTCTTTTCGGTCAATGGCGATGCTGGAGTCCAAGGGCCGATGTCCCCTGAGAAGGTCAAATCGGACTGCCCGGAATTCGCCACGATAGAACTCCCGTTCGCATCGTACTATGTATGGTCAGTCAATCTGCCGAAGGACACAGAGGGAGGCAAATGATGCAGGGCACATAAAACTCTGTGCGTTTCTCAACACGCAGAAGAAGCTGTAGAGGAGAACATTGCCGACCTTGAGTGTAACAGAGGCAGACAGTTAACCTTCATTCAGAGATGATAAACAATCAAGACATAGAATCAAATTATCAAAAAGAACACGTCGCTTTCCAGCGGAGGGGTTTCAAGTTCCCATATTGTCCAGCTTCAGTTCTCTTGGGCTGTGCATGTATGGAGTGTCCTCTGAAGGGCGAGTGCGTAAAATGCAATCCTGGCAGTCTCCTTGGAGTTGATCATCAGACCCTTACTAAAGATTCAGAAGGTAACTTGCGGTTCACTTTTCGACCGTCTAAGGCATCGTTGTATGAGGAAAGGATAAGGAACCTCCGGAACTTTTGTGATTACTTCAAGCTCAAACTTGAAATATCAGAAGAGGTAACCTATGTGGAGGGAACATACACCGTCTACATCACCCCAACTGAAGATAGCTTGCGTTTTCGCAAAGGTGGTAATGTCATAGGCCGGCCGTGGTATGGAAAAGATTCGCCGCATTACCGGTATCGCAAAGCATTGAATGGATGACAATCATGGGACTTGTTAAGACAAGAAGACTGGCTGCGATGCAGAAGCAGCAACGGGCGAAGGCGGGAATGAAGCCGCCAACCCAGCGGTACAGTCAGATGGAGAGGCGGAGCAGGAAAGACAGGAAGGAGTTTATGAGAAGTTCAGCTTTGTTATTGGCCACGTTGACGTGGTTGGCAATCGAATGGCCGGCGTATGCCCTCCCGGCGGTCCGCCCTGTGCTGCCGCCCGTCGTGAACGCCGACACGGAGACCGTGACGAACGTGGCGTTTACGGCATGGGAACAAGGACTGCGCGAGTTCAGGTTCGATCTTGAGTTCACCGGTACGGCGTCCAACAACGTCGAGATGGCGTTTGGCGCGGATGCGGACAGGAACGGAGAGCTGTCTGACGGCGAGGTCGCCGTTCTTGCGGGATGGGATTGCGGGAAACTGTTCATTGCCAACAATGCGACTGACGAACGTTTCACGGAGGCATCGACCGCCGAAGCGCACGTCTTCTCCTGCGTCTGCGAGATGCGTTCAAACGGCCGGGTTGTCAATGTGGCCTGCAGCAACGACAGTTCGGCTGTCTTTCTCGCTCTTGCCGCCGCAAAGCCGGCATGGCTCCACTCCTTGGACTGGAACATGGTGCGTCTCACGGGGAGAGGCGAAAACGTGCGTGTCGGCGAGCGGTTCTCGGCGAAGATAACTCCGTCCGGCTTCTTCTTCCGATTGAGGTGACGCATGATCGACATCGCATCACTTCACGAATCATTCGAGCGGATCGTCCAGACGGTGTGCCTCTGTGCGCTGCCGGTGGCGTTGTGGGCGTGTGGCGTCATCTGGCTGCATGAACACGGCATCTACCTTTTTAGGCAATTTCGCGGGATGTTCAAGAGCCTGCACGGCGTCCTTGCGGCAATCGCAATCGCCGCCCTCGTCGCCTGGGCAGGGACCAAGCCCAACCTGAACCCACCTTCGCCGCAGGGGTTCATTCCCGGAATGCAACAGCTTCAGCTCCCTGGCGATGGGGGCTCTTCCATGGAACCTGATCTTGAAGATGACGGCGGGGTAACAACAAACGGGACGGGCGTCGCCGTTGGCGAATTCGTGGTCGAGTCCGTGACGACGAACGCCGTCCACGACTTTTCGATGCCGACGAACGCCGCCCTGTGCGAAAGGTGGCTGCGGCGCGGGGCGGCGCGTGACTGGTTCTGCATCACGAACGATCTCACTTGGGGCTTCCCGTTCGGCACGTCCGCCGTCCGTCGGCTCACCGTGTCTTCTGCGGGTGCGCTTCTACTTCATGTGGATTCCAAGTCGGCAACGAACGCGAACGAGCGCGTCCTGCGCGAGCTGTTCGACCCGCGTATCGACATCCCGGCGGATTCCGCCCTCCTTGCCCCCCTGCGCGCCCGCCTGGGCATCGTGCCGCTGCTCAACTGGAACCTTGCGGAGGGGCTGGAGAGCCGTTTCTGGGCCTCGTCGACGCCCTCCAACACCCTGCTCCTGACTTGGCAGAAGGTCTTGCTCGACCGCTCGCCGGATAAGCCGATTTCCTTTCAGGTCGAGCTGACGCCCGGTGGTCGGTTCCGTTTCGCATATGACCTCGTGTCGGCGACCGGGACGGATCTCTCGACAAATGTTCTCGCAGGGGCGTTCTGCGGCGACTGCCGCGTGACCGTGGCCCCGCCTCCGGGCGTCGTGTCCGTCTTCGACTTCCGCGTCGAGAACCCTGTCGATACGGACGGCGACGGACTGAACGATGCCGAGGAGATGCTGTACGGAACCGATCCCGAACTGGTTGATACGGACGAGGACGGACTTGATGACCATGACGAGGTCGTGAGAGGGACAAACCCCATCGACCCGGATTCGGACGCAGACGGTCTTTCGGACGGCGAAGAGGTCGCGCTTGGCACAAACCCGCTCGTCGTGGACACGGACGGCGATGGACTCGGTGACGGACTGGAGGCGGAAGTGTACGGAAGCGATCCGCTCGTCACCGACTCGGACGGCGACGGCATCGGGGACGCGGCGGAGGTGACAGCCGGCACGTCGCCGATTCTCGCCGATTCGGACGGAGATGGACTGAACGATCTGGCGGAGCAGACGGCCGGTACGAATCCGCTTCTGAAGGACACGGACGGCGACGGCGCGACCGACGGCGACGAGGTGTCCGCCGGTTCCGATCCGTTCGTCACCGATACGGATGGCGACGGACTTCTTGACGGGCAGGAGCTTAACATAGGCTCGTCGCCGCTCCTTTGGGATACGGATGGCGACGGCTTTACGGACCCGGAAGAGGTCGCGATGGGGACCGATCCGGCATCGGCCGACACGGACGGCGACGGAATCCCGGACAGGGACGAGGTGGATTATCTTGCCGTATGCGAAACGGAATGGCTCTGCATCTCCGGCGGAACGGTTCTCATGGAGTGTCTCGATCAGTATGACCGCTACGACGGCCTTGCCTCAACGAACCTCTGCGCCCCCGTGGCAATCGGCGGGAGGACATACGACCGCGTCATCGTCGATCTGAATGGACGCATCCATCTCGTCCCGACGAACGGAGTTCTCACCCTCGACAGCTCTTCTGGCTGGAATCCAGATCCTGCCGACATCGCTCCGGAGGCGGACGACATCATCGTCGCAGGCTTCTGGGACGATCTCGTCCTGCGGTCGCACCTCGGCTCGAACGTTCGCCTCGCCGAATGCCCGTCGAACGGATGTACGGTCATCCAGTACGAAAACGTCGGTCTCTATCACTCCGGCGGCACCAATGCATGCCTGACATTCCAGATCGTCATTGGAGGAGACACGAACTTCCCGATCCGCGTCAACTACCATGAGCTCGTCACAAACGAATACTTCTACGCGACGCCGACTCTGGGCGTGATCAACCGGGGGCGGTTTGACTTCCGCAACCATTCCCGCAGCCAGCGACTGATCTACGCATACAATGACGTTTCCGGCTTCTCGGTTCCACTTTCGCTTGGCTACCGCCTTGGGACTGGAACCGATCCCAAGAGGGCCGACACGGACGGGGATGGCCTTGCGGACGGTGACGAGTTCACCGAGGGGACAAGCCCCTGGAATCCCGACTGCGACGGAGACGGGCTGCTGGATGGGGACGAGATCGACGCGGGGACCGATCCACTCGATGCGGACAGCGACAACGATGGAATGCCCGACGGCTGGGAGGTGAAATACGGACTCAATCCGCACCAGAACGATGCTTCCCACCACGCCGACACGGACGGCCTCACGAATCTGCGCGAATACCAGCTTGGAACAGATCCGACGAAAAATGACACGGACGGAGACGGACTGAACGACAACGTCGAGGTCAACTACGGGACTTCCCCGATCCTCGCCGACACGGACGGAGACGGGTTGGATGACTACGCGGAACGCTACGGCAGCACCTCGGCGACGAACGCCGACACGGACAACGACGGCCTCCCGGACGGATGGGAGACCGCGCACAATCTCAATGCAACCTCGAACTCCGGCATCTATGGCGCATCCGGCGATCCCGACGGCGACGGACTGACGAACGCCGAGGAGTATCAGCTCGGCACACATCCTCGCAATCCCGACACGGACGGCGACGGAATCCCCGACGGCGAGGAACTGGGACTCACGAAATACGCGACGTCCGCGTCCGAGTGGGCATCGACAGCGAACGGGTGGACGGCGGTCGCGGCAACGGACACCGACGAATATGACGGTATCAACTACGCATACTACGACCTGACCAACGGTGGCCTGTCCATAGGGCGTGAGGACATCGTGGATTTTATTGTCCAGGGCAACGGTGTCATGTTCTTCAACACAGACCGCCACTACGAGGAATGGCTAATCGAATACGGCCCATACTCGCTCTCATCGTACTATCAATCCGATGCCGCGCTTCTGCTTGCACCATGCTGGGTGGAACCGGAACTGTCAAACTCCGTATCGTCAGTAAGCGTCCTTCGCCGCACGAGCGGGGTGGAGTCGTTCATCGCGATCCAGTACGAGGGGCTGAAGCTTCTCGATTCCGGGACCAACACAGTGTCCGTGCAGACCATCCTCGCGTTCACGAACGGGGTGTTTCGTTCGTCTGAATTCTCTTACGTGGATGTGTCGGCCGACAGCCCGAATCTTGTTTACGCCAAGGCCGGGGTCCAGAACCTCGTCAGGAAGTCGCGTAACGAGTTCAGCTTCCAGCCTGTATTCATCAATCCGCAGTACAGCATCGTGCGCGTGGCCGGTACAGGCACTGATCCATCCAAGGAAGACTCCGACGGGGACGGACTGACCGACGAAGAAGAACGTCTGATCGGCACGGACCCGTCCCAGCCGGACACCGACGGCGACGGCATGAACGACGGGTGGGAGCATACGTACAGTTTCAATCCTCTCGTGGACAACGCCACAGACAACGATCCGACGAACGACTACGGCTACGACCGAGACAACGACGGGCTGACGAACGGCCAGGAGTGCGAATGGGGGACGAACCCCCGTTCCGACGACACCGACAACGACGGCGTGACGGACAAGGACGAGATCGAGAACGGGAGCGACCCGACCGACCCGAACGACGGCGGCATTCCCGCGAGCCGCGTTCCCGTGAGCTTCACCTTCGGCGATCCGAGCGGCAGCCATTCTGAGAAGTACAGGCTCGTCCTCGAGCCCGTGTCGGAATCGGGTCCTGGCGAAACGCCGCCGACGAAGTCTTGGCTGAACGAGAACTACGGCGAATGCGAGACGAAGACCGCGATGCTCACAAAGGGATGGACTTATGAAATCCGCCTCTACCACGCCGGCACGAACATGGAGGACGGCAGCCCCGACTACGACTATCTTCTTTCGTGGAGCGTCCCGACTTGCTGCGGATGCGTGACGAACGATCCGGCGGGCTTGATCTGCGAGGACTACACCAGCAGCTCGTTCGCCGGAGAAGGAAAGAAGGCGCATATCCTTGTCCTCGATGGCGGCATCTGGGCGGACTACAACAGGACGGATGGAATCGACAACTCCGACAAGTCGAAGGCATACAGAGGCAAGCAGCTCCGCCACTGGTACAATGATGATGACGACGAAGGCAACACGAACGAGTCGCAGGGCGACATTCCGGCTGCGAGCTCCACGCCCGACTGCGCCAACAATCATGTCGACGGGAAATGCGATGTCCTGGACTTCACGCCGGTGTGGATTGATATGGGCGCGGCCCTGAACAAGATAGCCGAGCAACTTGGGAAAAGCTGCACGCTCACCCTCGCGCAGGAGGATGGCACGGTAAACCTCGTATGGACCTCGCTCACCAAGGACGCGGTAGCCAACTTCCTAAAGACCAGCGTGGGGAGCTGCGGCAGTTCGCTCACGGCGAACCTTGCGACGGCCGATACAGTGAATTTGACGGAAGAGGAACAGGAGTTGCCGGAGAACTTCATCAACCTGATGAAGGGCGACCGGAACAAGGGCGTCATACTCATTGAAGGGCGCAGTCCTGACGGCGGCAGCTCCATAAGTTCCTTCTCGCCCATCATCCTCCGCATCTACGAGAAGCCTTACTCCTCCGATTCGACACCTCTCTGCGAACTCCGACTGCCGTTGAGCCTGTCATCCGTTGAGCGGATGTATAATGTCTCCAACATACGCAGCGCCTGCGGCGATTCGACGCAAATTCAAGGTAGCTTCGGCGGAAACCTCCCGGAGAGCAACGGAACAACGGTGTTCTTCCTGCATGGTTTCAATGTCCCTGCCAACGACTCAAGGGCGTGGTTTGCAGAAATGTTCAAACGCCTTTGGCAGTCGGGGTCTAACGCGAGATTCTGCGGAGTGGGGTGGTATGGCGATTATAATCTTGTAAGCGGCAAGTTCAATGCGATGCACTATCACCGCGACGCATACAATGCTCTCCAGAGCGCATCGGCATTTGCCAATCTTGTGGGCGGGACTTCCGGCAACAAGATCGTCATCGCGCATTCGCTCGGCAATATGGTGGCATCCAAGGCAATAAAGGACGGCCTTGTGGTCAGCAAGTATTTCATGCTTGACGCCGCAATCCCGTCCGAGGCCTTCGTCGCAACATTGCAGGACGAAAATGCGGCAGTTCGCAGAAAATACGTTCCGTCTTCATGGCGTAGCTATAATTCCCTCTCTTGGGCGGCGAACTGGCATAGGTGGTTCCCGGAAGATGACAGGGGTGTGTTGAAATGGCGTGGAACGTTTGCGGATGTTCCCGATATGACTGACGTGTACAACTACTATTCGGACGGCGACGAGGTGTTTGAGGAGCAGAGCGAAGTCCCGACTAAATACAGCAGGATTTTCCACTGGCCGACGTTCAAGTCATCTTGGCCTTTTGTCGAGACCAGCGGTATGCTGACGCCGGCGACGAGTGCGTGGCAGAAACAGGAAGTCCTGAAGGGAATTGACCTTCTCGTCGGAACGCTTGACGGCGGCTGGGGTTTCCATTGCTGGCAGGAAATGGTTTCTATCTCGCCGCCAACATTCCAGACTAAACATTACACGGCAGAGGAGGCCAACGCGATGGTTCAAAACGGAAGCATCGTGACGCATCCTGTCTTTGACCGTGGCGAATCTGCCATGTTCAGCGCAATAATATCAGAATCTGACATCAACCACATACTCGCCTACAACATACCTGCGGTTTCGAGTGCGACGGGAAGAATACGTCTTCCTTCTAATTCTCCTGTTGCTGGGAATTTCAACTTGAACACATTAGATTTCAAGTCAAACGGTTGGGGGCGGAACCATCGTTGGTATCTTCAGCGCTGGCTTCATTCCGACATGAAGGACATGGCTTACTTTCATGTCTACAAGTTGTTTAACGATCTCTGCACGAAAGGAAACCTGAGATGAACTATAAAATTCTCGCTTCACTTGTATCTCTGAACATCGTCTGTCCAATGGCGTTGCTGGGTTGGACGGACCTTGAGAATGCCGAGGCTGACGGAGCAAAGATGAAGATGACATTTGTTGTGGTTGACAACGACAACAATGCCGTGAGCAATGCTTGGATACAAGGTGGAATGTATTGCGATACGGGGGCGTCAATGGGAACCGAGTTCGCTGGATATACTGATGGCAGCGGTAGATTTACAATATCGGGAAAAACTACTGGACGCGTAGTCTATTCAATAACGAAGGAGAATTTCTACCAGACGTCTTCGGAATATGATTTTGCGAGGAAAGAACCCGGCTATACACCTACTGTAAATAAAGGGAAATGGCAACCCTACGGTCTTGAATATACCGTAATGATTAAACGAATCTATGCTGCAACCGCAAAGCCATTCAGTTTTGGATACATAACTGTTCCTGCCTTTGGTCAATGGATGGGGTTCGATCTTGAAATTTTTGATTTATGTCCGCCATACGGCAAAGGCATTCACAAGGATGTTTTGCTTCGATATGTTTTTGATAGGGATCCTATTGTACGGGGTAAGACGTATGCCTCTATGGAAATGTCCTTTACCAACAATCCACATGCCGGTGCGTACATTCTTAAGAAAGACGGGTGGTCTGATTTCCAAAGTTGCTATGTAGCAGACACTAACAATACTTTCTCGATTAAGTCATTCAAATATGAGTCATCTCGCACGCGGGAAGAAATCTTCAAGAACGAGGATTTCCCAGAAGACTCCTACATCGTGTTTAGAACGCGTACGTCGGTGGATAGAGATGGAAACCTTATTTCAGCGCATTACGGGAAGATCTATGGAGGTTGGGATTATCCTCGACAATTGCATTTCGGCGGAATTTTGTTCAACTCCATCCCTAACGATCCAAATCTTGAGGATGAAGAATCTGGAATTCGCGCCAGGTTGCAGATTAAGGGTATGCGCGAAAGAGGCGAACTGAAGTGAAGTAAAGAGGACACGGATTTATCAGTAGGCTCTATCATTACGGTCTGATAATCTACCGAGTTTAAGCGGTGAAATCAATGGCGACAAAACCTACAAGGATGCAACATTATGTTCCCCAGGCTTATTTGAAGCATTGGTATGGTCCCCAAGACGGTTTGGCTGTTTCTGTAAATGGGAAAGTTATCCCCAACGCTGGAACACGTACATTTGCTGTTGAACGAGACTTCTATGCGTTTGTAGATTTGACAGCTCAAGAATTGGATTTCTTTTATCGTATGGTCATGCAGATCATGCAACCAGAACATCCATTAATCAATGCTATCGTAGTTCCTATCTTCTGGTATGTCTTATTCCGCCGATGCAAAAAGAAGGATTGGTCTGTAGAGTATGAAAATGTCTACGACAAGTTTGTTGCATTGCCCATAAAGCCGGAATTTAAAAGCACATATAGTTTTCTCATTAATGTCATACGTGAACAACAAGAGCTACCATCAGGGGTTGAAAAGAATATTGAACAAGCATATGCATCTGGTGCAGAGGCTATTGAATGTTGTATTGAAAATGCGGCTTGGCCAGTAATAGACCAAATCCTAAACGACGATTTGAGTTGCTTAAAAGACCCCAAATCGTTAGGCCATCTCCTCCGATATATTGTTAACCTAAAATCGTCAGTTGAACCTCAGTTGTGGTGCTTTTTCGCGGCGTGACAAGGCCACCCGCCCGGTTTCGCTTGCGAGGTCGGGTTTTATCCAGTCGAAATGCGTCCGACGCGCTACTTGAGCGCGTACAAGGGGTTCAATGCGGGGTCGGGAAGCAGTATTCTGCGAAAAGCGCAGCGGACGACGATTGTCCAGCGCGTCTTTTCGTCCAACTGCTCGGCAGTTGAATCGAGCCACCTGAAGAACGCCGCGACCGTGTTCAATGCCCGCTGAATCAGCGTCGAATCGGCATGCGTGGAAGTGAGGTGGATTGTTCGCCTTCGCCCGCTCTCGACGATACGGCCCATGATCGACATGTACGCCGGACGCGAGGTTGTCGCCTCGCGGTGGGCCGTCGGATCGGCAATGCGGCAGAACACGTTCCACCAGTTGGCGACGATTGCGATGAGCCGCGCCATCACCTTGCACGGCTTCAGCTTGTGGGTGGTGAACCCCGCCCAGCCCCACTGGTTCTTGAACTCGTCGAAGTTGTTCTCGCAGTCGCCCCTGTCGCGGTAGAGCTGCGAGATGGCCGCCGCGTCCATCGTCGTGTGCGGCTTGGCAAAACCGAACCGAGCAGTCCGCGCAGATGATGCGCGGACATTGTGTTTTCAGGGGTTTGCTGCCGAATTTTATACCTTGGGATTTTGTGCTGGAGGCTCCGTTTCGGAATTTATCTCCCGATTTTCGGGGCAGAATCGAACCGCCTCGTCCGTCTTGGCTGCAAACCAGCGGCTTTCCTTCTCGTCAGGCGAGAGGTAGTGGTTAGTTGCATGGGGCCTTTTGGCGTTGTATTCGTCGATGTAGGTGGTCACGGAATTTTTGAATTCGCGTACAGACCTGTAGCGTCTTCGGTAAAGCTCTTCGGCCTTCATGGAATTGAAGAACGCTTCACAGATTGAGTTGTCGTAGGGGTTGTGGGCTTTGGAGAATGATCGTCTGACCTGAAGTTGCTGAATCCGCCTTGAGAAGCAGAAGGAGGTGTAGTTTGACCCTCGGTCCGTGTGGAAGGTTAGCGCTTTGGGATTGCCTCTTGCTGCGAAAGCGTCCAGAAACGTGCCGAGCGTCAGCCTGGTATTGTTGAACTGTCCAATCCGCCAGCTAACGACCTTTCTGGCGAATAGGTCTATGACGACGCAGATGTAGAACTTCTTGTCTTTGTGCCAGATTTCCGTGACATCCGAGACCCAGATTGCATTTGGGGCCGCAGGATTGAATTCCTTGTTTACTAGGTTGTCGCGTGAGCGGAGTTCCTTGAGATATTCGTGGCGGTAGATGCCGCGAATGGAGACCAGTTTCTGCTCCTGCATGACCTGCCGTACGCAGTCAACGCCGATTTTGCGGCCTTCCCTCTTTAGTACGGCGGCGATTTTCTCTGCCCCGTAGCACTGATGGCTGCCGTTGAATACTCGCTTCACGTGTTCCACGGCTTGTTCTTTGTGCAGTACGAACCATGGTGTGTGTCGTTTCTTGCGGTTGACGATGGTACAGTGTTTGACGCCAAGAGCCTCGCACATGAGACGGATGCTGAACATCTTCGGCTGGTCGCGCATGATCCGCTCGATTTCCGCAATCTTGATCCTGTAATGGGAGTTCACAGTGCAGTTGACTAGCGAAAGGAACTCGATGATCCTTTGCTTCCGGTTGCAGTCGTTCTTCAATCGTCTGAAACCGGATACGGTCATCCCGGCGTCGAGGGCTGGGAGCAGCTCTTCTGCGTATGCATGTATCCACTGGTGGAATGTGCTGTTCGGTATCTGGTGCTTAGAGAGGAATTCTTTTCGAGGAAAATCGCCTGTCGCATATTCCGCGACAAGTTTCCGTTTCATTGCCAAAGTGTAGCGTTTCATTGTTCTGTTTCCTTTTGTATGTTTACGAAGTATAGCATAGATGCTTGGCATACCCCCATCCTCGCTTAGTAATTTTCCAAACTTATGTGTAAAGTACTGCAAGATGGTACACGGTGGCCAAAAGTATGGCAAAAATGGTCAACCTTTGGCAGGCTAGACTTGGTACTATGCCAAAAGGTAAAAGAGTTCCTTTACTTTTGGCATTTTGGGGGTTGATTTTTGGACGCAATTCGTGCTATAATACCCGCCATTGGCAAAAGGTAAGATAAAGCCTGTTCTTCTGACATGACAGCATATGAACAGATTTGGCCGGTGGCTGAAGACCACTATGGCATAATAACCGCCGCAAAAGCGAGAGAGCTTGGCATTTCCAAGCAGAGCATGTCTGCGATGGTGCAAAGCGGGCGTCTGACGCGACTCGGCCATGGTGTCTATCAGGTTCAGCACCATGTCCCTGGACAGAACGACGTGTATGCATTCGCCAATGCAGTCGTGGGTGAGGATGCCTATCTGAGGGGTGCATCCGTATTGTATATGCTGCACCTTACGCCAGCAAACCCGACGGCGTTCTATGTCGGCACTCCTAAGCGAGTGAGGCGTCAGCTTCCGCGAGGCTTCCGCATCCGGGACAACACGCGATGCGACACTGTGGAATATGAAGGGTACGAAGGCATAAAGTGCCAAAGGTTGGCCGATGCGCTTGAATCCGCAAGGGCGGATGGCGCGGTCGAACTAGACAGGATTGCGGACGCCGCCGTTGCCGCCAACGAGAAAGGACTACTTACCGATGAAGAATGCGCCAAATTCCAAATCCAATCTTGACCGCGCTCTGCAACGGTTTGCAGGTGATTTCGCACGGGCTAACGACCTGAGGGGGCAGATGGCAAACGCCATCGTGGCTCAGATGATAGGCGAAGGTGTCGTCAAAGGCGGAAGCGGACTCAGATTCCGCTACGGAGAGAAACTCACCAGGGTGACGATGGATCTCGACACAGCCTGGAAGACGGATTTGGATGCGTTCTTGAAACTGCTGAATGAGCGACTTGCTGCTGGATGGAACGGCTTTTCGGGCGAGGTCAGAGTGCTTGCGCCAGCTAAGCCCCGTGGTATTCCTTTCGACTATGTAATGCAGCCATGCGACGTCAAGCTGAAGTATCTCGGCGTCCCTTGGTTCACCGTTCAGCTTGAGGTGGGGCACAACGAGATTGGGGATGCGGACGAGTGCGATATGGTCGAATTGCCTGCTGAACTCCTTGATCTGTTTGCATTTCTTGCGCTTCCGAAACCTTCTCCAATCCCGGCGATGCGCCTTGAGTACCAGATAGCCCAGAAGCTGCACGGCGCAAGTGCACCTTCAAGCAAACGAGCGCACGACTTGATAGATCTCCAGCTTATAATGTCAAACGGCGATATAGATCTTGGCCGAACGGCAGCTTTATGCCGAAAACTTTTCAAGTACCGAAAGGTTCATGCCTGGCCGCCAAAGGTGTCCAAGGGGGAGATGTGGGAGCAGGCATACGCAGATCAGAAGCGCGACCTTGACGTTCTGCCTACGGTAGACGAGGCCATAGTATGGGCGAATGATCTAATAGCGAAGTTGGACATATCGTGAGTGAGAAAACCGTCTAGATGTTGGAACATTCTATCAATCATTCGTCAAGCAATCTTGCAAAGATAAAGCTCTTTCGGTCTCTCTTTGCGGGACGGGAAGATGTTTTTGCACGGCGGTATGAGAATGAAAAGAAGGGTACGAGCGGATACACGCCTTGTTGTCGGAATCAATGGGGTGCAGGTTGCGTGCTAAAGCAGCACAAGAAATGCAGCGAGTGTACGGTGCGGCGGTATGTGCCAGTCTCCGATGAGGTGATTCGATGGCACTTGCGCGGCAAAGATGCCGACATGAAGAACTTTGTGATGGGGATTTACCCAATGGAAGCGGACGAGACGGTACGTGTGGCCGTCATCGACTTTGACGAGTCGTCTTGGCGACGCGATGCGATTCTTACTGTTCGCAAGGCACGGGAATTGGGGCTGTCTGTGGCATTGGAGAAATCTCGATCCGGCAAGGGCGCCCACCTCTGGTTCTTTCTGCAGACAAGTGTTTCGGCGAAGGCCATACGCGAGGTGCTGACGTATGTGATGACGCTTGTTATCGAAGAACACCCCGAGGTAAGCTTTGATTCTTACGACCGAATAATCCCGAATCAGGACACCTTGCCGAAAGGAGGTTTCGGCAATCTCATCGCCTTGCCATTGCAAGCGGAACCGCGCCGGGCGGACAACAGCGTCTTTGTGAATGATGACTGGATGCCATATCCGGACCAATGGGCATACCTTTCATCTGTTGAAGGCATCAGTCAAAGTATCGTTGAGATTCTTCTTCAAAAAGCACGAAGCGAGCGGAGGCTGCTTTTGCCGAGTGTAAGGATGATGTCGGATAGCGGACATCCGTGGACATTCTTCCTGCCGCTTTGGTCTACGGGGGAATGTGTCGGGCATGATTCCTCATTGCCGCCACTTGCCGATGTTCGGGTTGTTTTGGCGAATCGCGTATATGTTGAGCAAAAGAATCTTGCACCATCCGTGCGATGCAAGTTAATTGCGCTGGCGTCATTTCACAATCCCGAGTTCAGCAAAAAGCAGCGGATGAAGTATTCGGTTTATGGTGAACCGAGAATCATCTCGCGAGCACTGAATGGCGATGCATTCCTTCAGGTTCCGCGTGGTTGCCTGGAAAGCGCCATCCAGGTATTGAAGGGAGAGAGACTCAATCCGATCGTGGAGGACAAGCGTTATGTGGGCGTGCCCATTGACGTGGAATTCAAGGGGACGCTGCGAATTGATCAAAAACCGGCGGTAGCGGATCTGAAGAAGTCAGATACGGGCATTCTGGCTGCGGGCACGGCGTTCGGCAAGACGGTTGTGGCGGCGTATATGATCGCTGAACGCAAGGTAAATACGCTTGTCCTTGTTAATCGTCGCCAACTTCAATTGCAGTGGGTGGCTCGACTGGCAGAGTTTCTGGGAGTCCCCGAGAAGGAAATTGGGAAGGTCGGTTGCGGGGCCAAGAGATGGACAGGGAAGATTGACGTAGCCGTCATCCAGTCCCTATCACGGAAAGGTGTCGTTGATCCTCGCGTGAAGGAGTATGGCCAGATTGTCGTCGATGAGTGCCATGCTGTTGCGTCGGAAACATTTGAAGCGGCGGTTGATACTGCTTCGGCCAAGTATGTGCTGGGGCTTTCGGCGACCGTGGAGCGCCAAGATGGACGGCATCCGCTCATCATGATGCAATGCGGGCCGATTCGTCATCGCGTTGCTCCTAAAACGTTGGCGAAGCGCGAACCGTTTGATCACATTGTTTGTGTTCGCCCGACATCGTTCCATATGCCCATCGGCAAGATAGGTGAAGACGGCCGTGTCGAGTACAACGATCTTTGTGATGCATTGGTTGCGGACACGATTAGAAATCGGCAGATAGTCCAAGATGTCCTTTCGGTTGTTTCGGAAGGTAGGTCGCCTGTTGTTTTGAGCGACCGGCGTGATCAAGTTGAGGAGTTGTTTAAACTGCTGGATGGACGTGTTCAACATATTTTGGTGTTGATGGGAGGCATGGGGCGTCGTCAGTTGAAAGCCGAAAGAGAAAGGCTTGCCTCTATTCCTGCTACTGAGTCGCGGGTTATTCTGGCGACGGGGTCTTTTTTAGGGGAGGGATTTGATGATGCGCGACTTGACACACTGTTTCTCGCCCAGCCGATTTCGTGGCGAGGTCGCTTGACGCAGTTCGCGGGACGCCTCCATCGCTTGTACGATAACAAGAAAGAAGTCCGGATCTATGATTATCTGGACGCGAACGTTGCCGTTTGCTCTCGCATGTATGAGAAACGTGCAAAAGGATACGAGGCTATTGGCTACAAGATGGTTGTTCCTGTCGGTGTGTCCGAAGGATGGCCTACCTCGGTTGCGCTGCCGGTTGTTCCGCATTGGAAGGAGACGTTCTCCGATAGCGTGAGACGCCTCTGTCGGGACGGAGTGGACGAGGCCTTGGCCGACTTGTTCGTATACGCGACATTGCAGTTTGATCTTGGCGAAAGAGTCTTGGGGCGGACAGAGGCTCCCGCTGCCGTGTTGAAGTTCTTGTATGAGCGTCTCGAATCAATGCGTGAAACAAAGGGAATGTTTCAGAGAGGCTGCCGATTGCCAATTCCCTGTGGTGAGAACCCGTATATCGAAGTGGACCTGTTGCACACGAATGTCAAGGTTGTTGTCGTACTGGATTCGGCATCGACACTTGGTGACATCGAGGTCTACCGCAGAAACAGTCGTGAAGATATTCTGCTGCAGAAGAACGGCTATCGCGTTCTTCGCTTCCTAGTGGAAGATGTCTGTGGGCATCTGGACTATGTTTTGGATGCGATAGTGGCAAATGTGTAAAGCTTCATGGAAAATCCTTCGTCCAGGCACGGACTTCTCCGTAGATACGGCGTATTCATTCATAAAGGACAATTTCTCAGGTCGCATGACAGCCGGAACCAAAAACGGAGCGTGTGTAGGCGTTCTCTAATACACACGGCGGAGAACTTTGGAGAGAATCGTAAAAACATGAAAAATGCTTGAAAAACAAGGGTGAGCAGAGAAAGAGAACAGTCAATGAAAACTCAATGTCTGCGCCACCATTCAAATCCCGACTAATTCAATATTGCCCCCAAAGCCTACTAAGGCAGGCTGATAACTTTCTTCGCTGGCTTTTCGCCTGGGAGCTTCAAGTTGTTTTCTGCCTTGAGACGGCTGATGAGCGACGTGACGGCGGTCGACCATTGCGCGGCATGCGGCGGGTTGTACCGCCTCCCGAAGGCGACGATGTCGCCCTTGTAGTGCTTGCGGATCGTCCCCGCGGCCCAGTATCCCTGGACATAGAACGACTTCACGCCGTCGCGGTAGCGGTGCGCCTTGTGTCCGGAATCCATCGGCCCGCCGACGCCGAACTCGAGCCCCGGGCGGCCGTTCTCGTGGCGGCGAATCGCCGCGAGGAGCCACGTCGCCTCGTCGCTTAGGTCGTAGTTGACCGCGATCTGGCGTATCATCTTCCACTCCGAGGCCGGAATAAGCTGCTTTTTCGGCGTCTCTGCGGGTTTCGCTGGCGTCGCTGCGCTCTTCGCGGGCGTTGTCACGCTCTTTTCGGGCGCCGTCGCGCCGAGCGCCGCCGTGGCAGCCAAAAACGCAAGGACGGTATGCAGAAAGAATTTCACGCCCCAAATTATACCAAAAAGTGGTATAATAGGCGGAACATGAAAGAGCGATATTGTTGGATCCCTTCGGTCGCATGCGCTGTCGCGGCATTCGCTGCCGCGATGCTTGCGCCTGCCGCAAGCGCGGCAGCCCCCGTTGATTGGGAGAATGTCGATCCTGCGCACCATCTCGCGGGTCGGATGGCGTCCAGCGGATACCTGCGCGGCAAGGTCGTGTGCGTCGACTGCCGCGACTACGGCGACAAGAGCGGCGTGGAGTCGATGCGCAGCATGGAGGAGATCTGGCAGTCCTTCAAGATGAAGCCGTTCGTGCTCATTGGCAGCCACCGTGGCGAGGCGGGCGCCGAGAAGATAAAGCGCATCGCCGAGGGGCTCAAGCTCACGTATCCGATTTACAAGGACGCAGACATCGTCCGCACGCAGGAGCAGAAGGACGCCGACCCGGAAAGGACGGGGTATATCTACGTCATCGGCAGCACCGGCAAGTTCTTCTATCGCGGCAAGGACGAACGCCGCGTCCAGGGCGTGATCGCGAGCGCGCTCATGTCGATGCGCAGCCCGCAGACGCCGAAGCAGTGGAAGTACTACATAGACTTTGACGTGGACGTTCTCCCCGGCAGGGCGTATCTCGAGATAGAGGAATTCCGAAAGGCGTTCCCCAAGGAGGCGGCGGCCTACGACGACGTCTGGGAGCGGTTCAACGCGGACGAGGAGATAAAGCGCCTTGCCAAGCTGGAACGCCTTGCGCGGATGGCGAAGGACTACGACTTCAGGGATGTCAACGCGAAGCGGCTCAGCGTCGAGAAGGTGGAGAAGGCGATCGAGCTTTCCGCCGACCTCAAGAAGAGCCAGAATCCGCTCGTCGCGCAGGAGGCGAAGAACTGCATCGCGGACTTGACATGGACGGCGGCGACGCTGAAGTCCGCCGAGGAGAAATCTACGACACAGGGAGGGGAAAAATGACGACCAGGAAGACAATCGTTGCCGCGGCATGCGCAGTTGCCGCACTTTTCGCAAATGGAGCCGCGAAGTGGAAGAACCTCGACGACGCGGCGCATCTCACGGGGCCGAAGCTGGCAGACGTCGATCTCCTCGGTCGCGCCGTGCTCGTGTACTACTGGGACGCGTCCGAGGCGGACAGCGTGAAGTACCTCGCGGAGGTCGAGAAGGTCTGGAGCTCGTTCAAGACCAAGAAGTTCCAGGTCGTCGGCTCCTACCAGGGCGTGAAGGACGCCGCCAAGGTCAAGGAGATAGTCGACAAGAACAAGATCACGTTCCCCGTCTACCACAAGTTTTCGCTCGACCCCGACCCAAAGCCGGGCTTCAGCAAGACGCCCTATTTCAATGTCGTCAACCACCGCGGCATTGGAGTCTACAACGGCTCGGGCATCAAGGAGGGCACGGAGAAGATCGTCGACTCGGTAAGTGCGATCGGCATGCCGATAAGTCTCGTCGGAGACGTCACCTTCAAGAAGTTCAAGTCGCTCGAGAAGCAGCTCGCGCTCGGCAAGAACGTGTCGTCCGTCGTCAAGAACCTCGAAAAGCAGGTGAAGTCGAAGGATTCCAACGTAGCGGCCGAGGCGCAGGAGATAATCTCCGCCATCGACAGCGCCAGGGGTAGCGTGAAGGATGACATCGAGCTTTACCGCGAGGCCGATCCTGCAGAGGCGATCAGGCTGATCAACCTCTTCCTCAAGACATGGCCGAAGGACGACTCCGCGAAGGAGTACAAGGAAGCCATCCCCGAACTGAAGAAGACCGCCGCCGAAAGGGCGAAGGCCGCGAAGGAGAAGGCGAAAGAGAAGTGAGCATGAAGACGGACTTTCGCAACATAACAGAGATACTTGAGCGCAATGCGACGGAGTGGCCGAACGACGTCGCGCTCGTCGAGATAAACCCGCAGGAGCTTGAGGCCCGCCACACCACCTGGCGCGAATATTCGCTCATCGAGAGCTCTCCCATCGAGGCGTTCAGGAGCGAGATGACGTGGCGCGAGTTCGACGAGAAGGCGAACCGCTTCGCGAACCTCCTTTTGAGCCGAGGGTACAAGCGCGGCGAAAAGGTCGCGATACTCCTCATGAACTGCCTCGAGTGGTTGCCCGTCTACTTCGGCATCCTCAAGGCGGGCTGCATGGCCGTGCCGCTGAACTTCCGCTATACGGCTGACGAGATAAAGTACTGCCTCACGCTCTCCGACGCGGCGGCGCTCGTTTTCGGCCCCGAGTTCACCGGGCGCGTCGAGCAGATAATCGACCGTGTTCCCGGAGTGCGCGACCGCTTCTACGTCGGCGACGACTGCCCGACGTTCGCGATGTCCTACCGCGCGCTTCTCGGCTATTGCTCGTCGAAGTCTCCGACGATTCCCATGGTGCCCGAAGACGAGGCGGCGATCTACTTCTCGTCCGGCACGACCGGCTTCCCCAAGGCAATCGTCCTCCAGCACAGGTGCCTGCTGCACTCGTGCCGCGTCGAGCAGGCACACCACGGCCAGACGAAAGACGACTGCTTCCTCTGCATCCCGCCGCTCTACCACACCGGCGCGAAGATGCACTGGTTCGGCAGCCTGCTCTCCGGCAGCCGCGCGGTGCTGCTGCGCGGCGTGAAGCCCGAGTGGATCCTGCGCGCGGTCACCGAGGAGAAGTGCCCCATCGTCTGGCTGCTGGTTCCCTGGGCGCAGGACATTCTCGACGCAATCGAGCGCGGCGACGTCAAGCTCGAGGACTACCAGCTCTCGCAGTGGCGGCTTATGCACATCGGCGCGCAGCCCGTGCCGCCCGCCCTCATTAAGAGGTGGAAGACGGTGTTCCCGCACCACGACTACGACACGAACTACGGACTTTCCGAGTCGACAGGCCCCGGAGCCGTCCATCTTGGCGTTGAGAACATCGACCACGTCGGCGCGATAGGCGTCGCCGGCTTCGGCTGGCAGACGAAGATCGTCGGGCCCGACGGCATTACGCCTGTGAAACCCGGCGAGGTCGGCGAACTTGCGCTGAAGGGCCCGGGCGTGATGAAGGAGTACTATCACAACCCCGAGGCGACGGCCGAGATAATGAAGGAGCCGGACTGGCTTCTCACCGGCGACATGGCCGAGGAGAGGGACGGCTTCATCTACCTCGTCGACCGCGCGAAGGACGTCATCATCACAGGAGGCGAGAACCTGTATCCTGTGCAGATCGAGGACTTTGTCCGCGCGAACCACAAGGTCAAGGACGTCGCGGTGATCGGACTTCCCGACGCGCGCCTCGGCGAAATCGCCGCGGCGATCGTGTCCGTCAAGGAGGGGATGACGCTCACCGAGCAGGAGTTCAACGACTTCTGCCTCGATCTCCCGCGCTACAAGCGGCCGCGCAAGGTCATCTTCGCGGAAGTTCCGCGCAACCCGACAGGCAAGATCGAAAAGCCGAAGCTCCGCAAGATGTACGGAGCCGCCGGACTCGTCGCCCAGCAGAACGGCATCACGGCCTGAGGCCGCACCAAAGCGAGGCAACCTACATGGACCTACCTTCCTACCGAATCGGAAAGACAGTGTTTGGCTCGTCCGCGTCCATTGCGGCGGCCTACGAGCGCTTCCGCGTCCAGCCGATAGACGAGACGCGTCTCTCCCAAGATCGCTCGTCGCCTTTCCCCGCGAAGCGCCTGACGCTTCTCGGTGACGCGCCTGTCGCGGGCATCGGCACTTTCAAGGGCAGCGAAAAGCAGACGCTTACCTTCGCTCCGCCGAACAAACCCGGCTGGTGGATTCGCCGCATGGACCTCCCCGAGCAGCTGGACACAGCGGTAGATGTCGCAAACCTCTGGACGAGCGCGCAGAACCTTGTGCTCAGGTCGGGCTCGGAGCACAACTACCTCCGCATGGTTGAGCACATCATCGCGCTCAAGGTGGGGCTCGGAGTAGACGACGTCCTTCTTAAAGTCAACTCCGGCGATCCGCCGCTCTTCGAGCAGTCGTCGCTGCCTCTCATCAAGGCGATGGAGCACGCGAAGATCGTAGAGACCGATGAGGACGCAACTTACGTCACGGTCAAGGAACCTGTTGCCTTCGGCGGCGGTCGCGGCGACTTCCTTCTCTTCCTCCCCGCGGAAAACGGCGAGAGGAACCTGCGCATCGACTGCGGCATTTCGTGGAACACCGTGATAGGCGACCAGAGGATTCTCTTCGACGTCACGCCCGAGACGTTCCGCTACGCGGCTCTCGCAAGGACCAACGCGACGCGCCGCCAGTACATCCTCGCGAAGACCGTGGGCAAGCTGTTCGCGGCGACGCGCAACTGGGGCTACAACGACAGGAACATCCTGATTCACGGCAAGCGCAGGTTCTACACCGAGCCGCGCTTCCCTGTCGGCGACAAGTTCCTCGAGCCGGTCTGGCATCGTGCGACCCTCGACCTCATGGCGGCCATCGCGCTTATCGGCGGTTCCTCCCGCTTCGTCGGCACGGTCGTCTCCTATCGCGCGGGGCACACGCTCGACTGCGATGCGATCCGCGCCCTCCGCCGCAACGACCTCCTGTCGTCCGTGTAACGGCTATAGTGCTGCGCTGGTTTGCCTGTCAACGTGCGGCTTTGTTTCGGGCAACCGTGCTCGCGCAGTCTTGGTAGGGGCGCATCTCCGAGGCGCCCGCTCCCGCGGCAAATCCGCCGCGTGGAGCCGACAAGACTTGATTACCACAGTAAATTACCACAGTAGCGGGAGTTTGTGATATACTGTTCGGCATGAGACGTTGCAGGATAAATCTTCCAAATCGGTGCTATCACCTAATCAGTCGTGTCGCCCACCGCGTGTTGGAA
>ERZ842401.1915-NODE-1915-length-28620-cov-10.166217_pt1 | contig 28620 bp, 28 predicted proteins | sample MGYA00521270_ERZ842401 | MGnify/ENA primary metagenome ERZ842401 (study PRJEB31892, sample SAMEA3878208) | bioreactor metagenome | biome: Moose rumen | place: Sweden | collected 2011-10 | study: EMG produced TPA metagenomics assembly of the PRJEB12797 data set... | reverse complement strand
TTAGCAGCGGTACCATGACAGCGCTACAGGCGGTACCCGATGAGCGATATTATCAGTATAAGTCTGCTGGCAGCTGGCAGGGATGCAAACAATAGCTATTTTTGTATCTGAATAGGAGAAAAATAGGGAACTATAATATCGAACAAACGCCTTTTTGAGGTCGTATAACCCAAAACGTGCTGATATCACTTCGATAACCCCATAAAAAACGGGTTGTCGAAGTAAAATAAAGCAGTTTTAGTCAAATAGGCGAGTGATTGTTCGTCAAACGGGCGAGTGATTATTCGTCAAATGGGTGAACAAAACATCGTCAAATGACGGAATTTAAAAATTTATTTGTATCTTTGCACCCATAAATAAATACGAAGATATGGATAATATGTATAAGAAAAGAATAGCGGACGGCCTTTTGCAGCGAAAATTGGCTGGTAAGGGAGCTGTGCTTATTGAAGGAGCAAAGTGGTGCGGAAAGACTACCACGGCAGAGCAAATTGCCAAGAGTGTGAAGTATATGACGGAAACGGGCATGGTTGATCAGAATATACTGTTGGCAAAATTGAATCCGAAATTGCTCTTGAAAGGCGATTTTCCACGACTAATAGACGAATGGCAGGTGGCTCCGCAGTTGTGGGATAGTATTCGCTTTGAATCAGACCACGGGCCGTTGGGACAGTTTGTTCTGACGGGTTCGTCTGTACCACCGGATATGAGTCAAGTGATACACTCAGGAACTGGACGTATAGGTTGGCTCAAGATGCGACCTATGAGTCTTTGGGAGTCGCAGGAATCGTGTGGAGAGGTGTCATTGGCAGAGTTGTTTACAACTCCTGAACAGATAGGTGCTATTAATCCAATGGACATTGAACAGTTGGCTTTCCTGACCTGCCGTGGTGGGTGGCCACTGGCTGTAGATATGGAGCGAGAAATTGCTCTTGACCAGGCTTTTGACTATGTGGAATCTGTGGAAAAACGTGATATACAGAAGGTGGATGGCGTGGAGCGTGACCCTGTGAGGGTACATCGGCTTTTACGTTCGCTGGCAAGGAACCAAGGTAGTCAAGCCTCGTTTGGCACAATTAAGGCTGATTTGATGGCAAATGAAGCAGTCTCGCTGTCTGAGGATACCATTGCTTCGTATTGCAAGGCTTTGAAGGAGATTTTTGTGGTGGAGGACAGTGAAGCATGGAATCCCAATCTGAGAAGCAAATCTGCTATAAGAACGAGTGATACAAGATACTTTACCGATCCATCTATCGCTACTGCAGCCCTTGGTATTGGCCCGAATGATTTGATTAATGACCTGAATACATTCGGCCTGTTATTTGAAACAATGGCAGTGCGTGATCTCCGTGTCTATGCAGAAGCTTTGAATGGTAAGGTATATCACTTTAGGGATAGAAATGGACTAGAATGTGACGCTGTAGTACATTTAAGGGATGGACGCTATGGCTTAGTAGAGATTAAGCTTGGTGGAGATGATCTGATTAAAGATGGTGTTGATGCCTTGATGTCATTGGCAGGAAAGATAGATCCAGAGAAGATGAAGAAACCGTCGTTTATGATGGTGTTAATTGGCATTGGAACATATGCCTATCGGAGAGAGGATGGTGTATACGTGGTTCCTATAGGTTGTTTAAAGGACTGATACAGTTCATGACCAAATGAATTGCACTATTATGGCCCAGTACTAATAGAAGAGTATCGAGCCATAATTGTTTTTATAGATGCTTTATGCTATAGTTTCTTGTTGTCCTTGAAAGAGTAGTTAGGTTTTAATACCTATAGTTTGTCGAATACATACAATTATAAAGGATGAACAAAAATTTGATTGCAAGAATTGTGAATAATCTGGAGCTATTAAAATTGTGTACTATTAAAAATCTATATATATTTGTATCTGTAAATAAAGTAATAGGAGATAAATACTTTTTTTAACTCAAATACATTAAGAATATGTTTACGCTGATTGATTTGTCTTATAGTAAGGATGCCTTGGAGCCAGTGATTAGTGCTAAGACGATGGAGTTACACCTAAAGTGATTTTTTTTTCGTTGGGTTTCCTTTTTTAAAAGCGTAGGAATTTTGTTCCTACGTTTTTTGTTTTTATCTTTGCTTTCACTAATAAGATTGAAATGGATATATCAGGATCTAAGAGACTTATGGCAGACAGCGGGTATAAGTATCCGTCGGATAAGGAGTTGAAGAATATTTTTGCATCTTCTTGTGTGGAGTCTTTGGCTAAGAAGATGGGCATAACAACTTCTGAGGCCTATCAGAGGATGAAAAAGGTGGAGCTCTTTCAGGATTTGATTTATCCTTGTTATGATACGCTTCATACACAGAGCAGGGAAATCGTGACAGAAGATGTTTTGACAGCTCTTCTCATTCGTGAAAATAAACTTAAAATGGCTGGGAAATGATAGTTTATCATGGAGGTACACAGATAATAGAACACCCAATAGCAGCGGCAGGGAGAGCAAGGCTCGATTTTGGGCGGGGCTTCTATGTGACGGATATTAGAAGCCAAGCAGAATTATGGGCTTTGAGAATGCAGCGAATTAGGGTAGAAGACGGAGTGATTAATGTGTATGAGTTTAATCCGGAGAAAGCAAAGAAGAACTTCAATTACCATCACTTTGAACATTATGATAATGAGTGGCTACAGTTTATAGTTGCTAATCGCATGGGACAATCTGATGTAATGCAGTATGATTTGATAGAAGGTGGGGTGGCGGATGACCGTGTAATAGATACCATTGAAGCTTATATGGCTAATCTGATGCCTTTGGATGTGGCATTGCGAGAATTAGCTCGGCATCAGCCGAATAATCAGTTGTGTATATCTAACCAGCAAGCAATAGATGAGTGCTTGAAGTTTGTAGAATCCTATAAATTATGAGATTATGTTGAGCGATCTTCTTATGTGGAACAAGATAGGGCGTATAGTGACATTGCTTTCTGAACGCCTTAACATATCATCTGAGCGTGCGCTGGATCTGTTTTACACTTCCAAAACTAATGAGTATCTGCATGATCCAGAAACAATGCTATATACCTTTAGCGATGGGTTTATTGTGGATGATGTTATTAATGAAATACAGCACTGAAGATGATAAAGTGGTTAAAGTTCCTAAGGGTGAGCTGGCAGCGCAGATAGAGAAGCAGTGGGGGGTGTTGATGCATTCAAAGATGAGTTTGTTGCTAAGGGAGTTAGTCTCTCACCCTTTACACTTAATCGTTTATAGTTCACAGAGCCTATTTGTCCCCCTCTCATGTATAAATGCTCTTTGTCTGCTCGTGGAACACTCATTTTGTGAAACAAAAGCGGAGTCACAACGGAGGAACAGCGGAGGAAGAGCGGAACTGGTTTAGGGTTTAGAGTTTAGGGTTTAGGGTTTAGAACTTAGGGCTTAGAACTTAGAGCTTAGAGCTTAGAACTTAGAGTTTAGAGCTTAGGGAGTTTTTGTAATAAAAGGAGCAAAAATGGGGTTGTTGGGGAGTATTTTAAGAAATAATGAGGATTTCTTGAATGGCAATGTAATGCAAACACACATTAAGTTGTACACGACAAGGAAGCTAGTATGACTAAACATCTTACTAGCGAATCGTCGAAGAAAGTTCTTTAAACATTATATAAGAAGCGTACGAATTAGTTTCGTATGCTTCTTTTTTATCACAAGTACGAAAAATCATACTTTTTGTGCAGCAATTATAGAATAATTAGTATCTTTGCAGTGGAAGTACGATAAATCATACTCAGATGGATATTGGAAGAGTCATAAAAGAGCGTAGGGCCTTACTGAGAATTTCTCAGCAAGATCTGGCAGATTATTCTGATGTGGGCATATCTACTATTAAGGATTTGGAACGAGGAGTGGGGAATCCGTCTATTCTGACATTAAAGAAGATTCTTGATGTGGTAGGACTGGAATTGATACTACAGGTGAAACAAACGGTCAAATGATGTAGACTATGAGGAAGGTGGATGTATATTATGGGGATATCTTTGCTGGTCGGCTAATGGAGCTGGACAGAGGTAACTATGAATTTACATACGATGAAGCATTCCTGTCAGACAGTAACATGCCTCCTGTTTCTGTGAATATGCCAAAGAGTCAGCAGGTGTATCATGCTGACCATATTTTCCCCGTCTTTACGAATATGTTGCCAGAGGGTGCTAACCGTAGGGCCCTTTGTAGAGTGAGGAAGGTGGATGAGAATGATTATTTTGGCATGTTGGAAATGATTTGTGGTATGGATGTTGTAGGAAAGTTTGTATTAAAAAGAGCTAAAGAATGAGAGCAATAGAAGTTTGTCCATCGACACTGATGAACGGATTTTCAGGTTATTCACCCCGTGCTGCCAAAAAGCTGTTTGACGGGGTGGAAGTATCTCTATTCATAGACATCAATTTTGAGGATGAGCAAGACCTACGGCAAGCGATGGATAACATGAATAATATGTCAATCTCTGGGGCACAAGAGAAATTCGCGGCTGTGATTGATCATGGGAAGATTCGCTTGAGTCATAAGGGTGAGCAGGCAACTTATATACTTAAGCCTGCCCCATTCAATCTGAGCCTGTCAACCCGCAAGCAGATTCCGGCTAATGAACATCTTACGATGCAGATCGCTTCACAGGTATATGGGATAAGGACAGCGATGAATGGATTGTGCTTTAGTAATAAGGGGCAACCTGTGTATATCACCAAACGGTTTGATATAACGGACGGCGTGAAGGACTGCTTGCAAGAGGACTTCGCTTCCATATTGCAGATGACAGAGGAGGGCAGTGATAGTAATTTTAAGTATCATGGAAATTATGCGCAAATAGCTGATGCTATAAGAAAAGTCATTCCGGCATGGATGCCCCAGATGGAGCAGTTCTTCAGAATGATAGTGTTCGATTATCTGTTTGGCAATGAAGATGCGCACATGAAGAATTTCTCATTGCTGAATAGGGGAGGTGAGTATTTCTTGGCTCCAGCATACGATCTTATTAATACGTGCATTCATATTCAGAGTGGAAGTGACTTGGGGTTGTCTGATGGCCTTTCACCTGATATAGAGATGAGCGAGGTGTATGATAGGACGGGACATTTCTGTCGAACGGATTTTGTGCGATTTGCAGAGAGGATTGGATTGCCGAGAAAGCGTGCTGATATGGTTCTTGATATGTTCATGGAGATTCCCTTCAACACGTATATGCTCATTGACAATTCTTTTCTGAACGATAAGATGAAGCGGATGTATAAGAGGGTGATAGAGGAAAGAAGAGAGAGATTTGTTAGAAAAACAGATTTGGTTTAGAACTTAGGGCTTAGAGTTTAGGGCTTAGAGCTTAGAACTTAGAACATAGAGCTTAGGGAGTTTTTTGTATTAAAAGGAGCAAAAATGGGGTTGCTGGGGGGGATTTTAAGAAAAAATGAGGTTTTTTTGAAAATAAATCAATAAAATAGTTTGCAGGTTAAATATTTGGTGTATCTTTGCATAGTTTTTAAAATAAAAAACGACAAAACGTTTTTTTATTGAAATAAAACACGACGTTATTCGTTGCAAATGCAAGGTTTAACACGACGCAAGTAGGATGTATTAAAGCGTTCTACTTGCAATTCGTCGCTATAATCAGAGACTTTATTTTTACTTCATAAATTGAAGCGTACGAATTTGGTTCGTACGCTTTTTGTTTTTATCTTTGTATCATATTTTTAAACGATAACGGTGATGAATATAATAGAAACAAAGATTCCGGGGGTGGTGATTATTGAGCCTCGGATATTTGAGGATGCTCGTGGGTATTTCTTCGAGTCTTTTAATCAACGAGAGTTTGAGGAGAAGGTGGGGCCTGTCTGCTTTGTCCAGGACAATGAGTCGAAGTCGAGTTATGGTGTGGTGCGCGGCTTGCATTTCCAGAAAGGGGAGCATGCCCAGAGCAAGTTGGTGCGTGTGGTGAAAGGTGCTGTGCTGGATGTGGCTGTGGATATCCGTAAGGGTTTACCGACGTTCGGGCAATGGGTGAGCGTAGAATTGACAGAGGAGAATCATCGGCAGTTCTTTATTCCTCGTGGCTTTGCGCATGGTTTTAGTGTGCTGAGTGAAACAGCAGTGTTCCAGTATAAGTGCGATAATTTCTATGCGCCACAAAGTGAGGGAGCCATAGCTTGGGATGATCCGGATTTGAATATCGACTGGCGCATTCCTGCTGATAAGATTATTCTTTCGGCGAAGGACGCCAAACATCCGTTGCTTCGCAATTTAGTTTAGGGTTAAGGGTTTGGAGTTTAGAGCTTACGACAATGATATGATATTATTAAAGAAACGGCTGGGATTTGGTATTCCCAGCCTTTTTCTGTTTTTATTCTACTGATGATTCTAATAATTGATGCCTGATCGGACGGTTGTCGATGCGGAGGCCGAAGTTCTTTGGATGAATCTGATGGTGCAACTTCTCTCCATAATCAGGAGCGCTTTCCAGACTCAGTGCACGAGTGCCGGTCTTACCTGCTGCTTGCAGGGCTGCTGCCAACATGGTCTCGTTCTCATCACCGAGTTGATAGCCATCACCAGGCTTGTCTTCTGCGTGGATGGTTGGGGTAAATCCGTTTGGCATGATAGGGCAGTTGCCATCCTTATCGGCATAGCGGCTGATCATGACATAGAATCCCCAGTTGCTGATTCCATCTGGAGTCTTGCCTTGGTTTGTCATTTCTGTATACCAGAGTGGGGCACTGAGCACCCATCCTGTGCAATATTTACCATGTGTGTTTTCGCTACCTATGATTTCAATAGGAATGTATGGCATCAGACCAACTAAGATACTCTCTGAAGCAGAAGCTGTATTTCCACTCACGATGGCATAGATCTTTTGCAAGCCAATGTTGTAAGACTGGTCGATGTAAGTGCTCCTGTTGCCATTAGAGTCTTCTTTGACATTCAGATAGTGGAAGCGGTCATCGGCCCATGCCTGATTGTAGCGGGCGTTATATACATCCTGCTGATAGAGGGTCATCGTGTTGGTATCTGCCCAAGGCCCATACATAGCAGCCATAGTCTCCTCTGTAGATACCATACCACCACCATTGTAGCGAAGATCCAGGATCAGCTCAGTGACACCTGCCGTCTTGAACTCACTGCTGATGGCTTTCAGTGGCTCAACAGATTTGGAATCGAAACCGGTATAGTGGATGTAGCCCACCTTCTTACCGCTCACATCGAAAATCTTATGAGCGATGATAGGGTTCTCATACATCTCGACAGCGGTCAGATCAGCGCTCTCTGTTGGCTCTATGGAGCCATGTGAGTAACCAAATGTACCACTGGCACTATAGTAAACACTCTGGAAATTGGCGGGAGTGATATTCTTGCCATTGAAGGTCAGGATAATGTCGCCACGCTTGATGCCAGCATTGGCAGCAGGACTATTTTCATAGACCAGATTTACCACGAAGCAGACGGTCTCATGGCTGGAGTCAACATAATAGATATTGACATCCCAACCATAAGTTACCTCAATGTTCTGGGTACTGTTGTAGAATGATGCGTAGTCGTCTGTCACCATACTCCACTTATCCTTTATATCGCCGTTGGAATATCTGATGTTATCCCATGCGGTGATAGGGTCAGTGCAAGTCTCAGGATTCAGCTCACTCGTTATCTTGCTGGCTATCTCATCACTCCAGAGATACACTTCACCTGCCACTTGATTGACAAAACCAGTGGCATTCTTTATCTCTGTGCTGATGGTAGGCGTTGTTGGATCTGTCTTCCCTGATGGATCGGTTGGCGTAGGGGTTGGGTCGGTCCTCTTATAGCTTGGCTCATCGTCACTACAACCAGTAAATGCCAATCCACAGCAAAGAACTGACATCAGAAAATAAAGCTTTGTGTTCATTCGCATAATCTGTAAGTTTTTGTTATTTTGACTGCAAAGATATACATAATTCTTAGTAAAGCAACCTAAAATCGGCAAAAATGGGCAGATGGTCGCTGTATCCCTTCTTGGAATACTTCACTCCGCTATAGTTTCGATGGGGGTAGTCTCCGCCATAGCGTGTGTCTGGTTCCAAGAGGAACTTGGCGCGATAGACATCGGCTTGCCCTGGCACCGTATAGAGGCTCGATGAGGCTTGGAGCAGATTGCCTGTGACAATCATGTGATCCAGGAATCCCCATTCTCCCCGATAGCGATAGCTGCCATAGTCTTGACGGCCACGGGCATTGCCAGCCAGCAGGTGATAGAGCTTGTCGGCCCTATAGGTGGGCTGAGTAGGGTAGGCATCTTCTGCAGCCAAAGCCTCACGGATGGAGCGATTCTCTGGATAGTCGTTGAAGTCGCCCATCATGATGATCTTAGCCTCTCGACGCAATGCCACCAGACTGTCCACTGCATGCTTCAGGATAGAGGCAGCTGCCAGACGCTTGGGTTCACTCTCCTTCTCACCGCCAGAGCGGGAAGGGAAGTGGCAGACGAAGACATCGAGGGTGTCTAAGTTCTGCAACTGACCCACTACATGCAGGATGTCACGCGTAGGGCGGTCGTCCTTCGATGGCAGAATCACTGGGATGTACTGGGTTTCCAGCAAGCGGAACGATCCTGGCTGATAGAGCAATGCTACGTCAATACCACGCTCATCAGGCGAGTTGGTCATCACATAGCGATACCCTTGACGGCGCAGCTTGCTATATCTGGTAAGATCAGTCAGCGTGCGTTCGTTCTCCACCTCGCAGAGTCCTACCAAGGCTGGTGCCTCCCAGCCGCCCACGGCTGTGATGACGCTGGCGATGGCATTCAGCTTGCGTTTGTACTTCTTGCGGTTCCACTTGCGCACGGCATTGGGCAAGAACTCTTGGTCGTTCTTCAGGCTGTCATGCTCATAGTCGAACAGATTCTCCACATTGTAGCTCATCACACGGAGCGTCAGCGAATCTTTCTGCTGGGCAAAAGCGAAGTACGTGCAGCACAAAAACACCGAAAGTATGATAAATCGTTTCATAATGATTGCTTTTAACCACGGATTATACGGATTTCGCAGATTATATCCATGCGGAGTCTATTCGTTTAATCCGTTTAATCCGTGGTTTCTGATTTATTTCTTCTCTGGAACATTCACCAGAATATCCAGCAAGTGCTTCCAGAACAGTTCCACCGTAGGAATCTCCATGCGCTCATTTGGCGTATGCACATCACGCAGGGTAGGACCGAAGGAAATCATGTCGAGACCAGGGTACTTGTCTGAGAACAAGCCGCACTCCAGACCTGCATGGATAGCCAGTACCAGAGGCTCCTTGCCGAAGAGGCGTACGTAAGACTCACGGGCCGTCTTCAGAATCGCAGAATTTGGATTTGGCTTCCAACCCGGATAGCCGTCGGAGTGAGCCACCTTAGCACCACCCATCAGCATCACCGTCTCTACCATCGTGGCAATGTCTTCCTTGCATGAGTTGGTAGAGCTGCGTTGGCTAGTGCAGATCACTAACTTATGGTCTGGCTGCATCTTCACCGAGGCTAAGTTGGTAGAAGTCTCCACCAGTCCTTCTACATCTTGGCTCATCGCCATCACCCCATGAGGCAGGGCATAGATGGTCTGAAGCAGACGGGTGGTAGTCTCACGATCGATAGCTGTGGTGCGAGGCTCCTCAGTGTGCAGCAGCATCTCTAAGCCAGGATCAGAAACAGCATACTCTGCCTTCACCTCTGCTGCGAAGATGTTGAGTGTAGTGCTCAGTAAGTGCTTATCGGCAGCAGGAACGGCGATCACGGCATGAGCCGTAGCAGCAATGGCGTTGCGCAGGTTGCCTCCGTCTATCTCACAGAGCAACAAGTCTGTCTGCTTCGCTATCTTGGTCAGATAACGACAGAGAATCTTGTTGGCACAAGCACGCTGCAGATGGATGTCACCACCAGAATGTCCACCCAGCAGCCCCTTCACTTCTACACGAGCCGTATAGTAATCGGCAGGCACAGGGATCTCTGTGTAAGTCCATTCGCCCACGGTATCTACACCACCGGCACAGCCAATGAAGATCTGGCCTTCATCCTCAGAGTCGAGGTTCAACAGGATGTCGGCATTCAGGAAACCAGGCTGGAGAGCAAACGCACCAGTCAGACCTGTTTCCTCATCACGGGTGAAGAGGCATTCCAGCGGGCCGTGCTGTATGGTGTCGTCTGTCAGGATGGCCAGCTCTGTAGCTACGCCGATGCCGTTGTCTGCACCGAGGGTAGTGCCCTTAGCCCAAAGCCAGTCGCCCTTTATCTCCGTCTCGATAGGGTCTTTCATGAAGTCGTGCTCCACCTCCTTACGCTTATCGCACACCATATCCATATGACTTTGCAGTGCTACGGTCATCTTGTTCTCCATGCCAGGGGTGGCAGGCTTACGCATCAGCACATTTCCGCACTCGTCGGTATGGGTCTCAAGGCCATGCTTCTTTCCGAACTCTTGTAAATAAGCAATTATCTGTTCTTCGTGCTTAGAAGGGCGAGGAACTTGGCAGATTTCGTCAAAATATCTGAAAACGCCAGCAGGTTTTAAATCTTTCTTTTCCATATTAAAAAATATTATCTATATTTGCACCGAATTTTGGTGAAGGCAGGTGTTAGCATCGCCTTCTTGACTGCAAATTTAAAAGAAAATGCTGAAATTACTCTTTATAACACTGTTAATTGTTGCTATAAGTGTAGCACTTTTAGGCGTAAGGGTCTTTTTTTTCAAGAATAAGACCTTCCCACATATCCATGTCAGTGGAAATAAGGAGATGTATAAGCGAGGCATTGGCTGTGTAGAGAGCCAGGACAAAGCAGCGCAGCGCAAGTCGCCCTTGGCGGTGGATGAGGTGCTGAAGGCTGTAGAGTGAGCATAAGGTTACGTGATGAATAAAATAAATTAAAAGTAAAACTATAAAACAAAAAATGATGAAGAGTTTAAACAAACTATTTATGAGTTTGGCTGCTGTGGCAGTGATCATGTGTTTCGCACAGTGCGCAGGCAATGCTCCTGCCCCTGCTGCAAGTGATGCAGCCGCAGAAGCTGGTACTATCAGTGGCATGAAGGTGGCATACGTAGATGTAGATACCTTGCTGGCAAAGTATAATTTCTGCGTAGACCTGAATGAGGCTATGATAAAGAAGAGTGAGAACGTCAGAGCTACGCTGAACCAGAAGTCGCGTGAGCTGGAGAACCAACAGAATGAGTTCCAAAACAAGTATCAGAACAATGCTTTCGCCTCACAGGAGCGTGCACAGCAAGAGTATAACCGCATCGTGAAGTTGCAGCAGGACTTACAGGATCTGAGCGATAAGCTTCAGACAGAGCTTGCTACAGAGCAGGAGCAGAACAGCATCCAGCTGAACGATTCTATCAAGTCGTTCATGAAGGATTATATCCAGGCTCATGGCTACAACTTCGTGTTCACCAACACGGGTCTTGACAACCTGCTGTATGCAGACAAGGCATACGATATCACCATGGAGGTTGTAGAGGGGCTTAACGCTCGCTACTCAGCACCAGCGAAATAATCCGTGGTCTGTTAATAATATATAAGGTGTGGGCGGCTGTTCACACCTTATTTATTTTTTTGCTATTTTTGTACGCATTTAAAACAGAAAGAGGTTATGAAGAAGAATTTGCTGTGTGCCTTTGCCGCACTGACGATGCTCACCGCTTGCGGCACGAAACAAGAGAATACAAGTGAAACGATTAATTATAATTTTTACAACGTGGAACATTTTGCTGATTTACAGATACTTCGTTATAAGGTAACGGACTTTGAGAAGCTGTCACTCCAACAGAAGAAACTAGTGTATTATCTCACGGAAGCTGCGCTCTATGGGCATGACATCTTCTATGACCAGAACGGAAAGTACAATCTTGCCATCAGTCGTACATTGGAAGCCGTCTATACCGACTGGCAGGGAGATGGGGAGAGTGCCGACTTCAAGGCGATGGAGCTCTACCTTAAGCGCGTGTGGTTCTCCAGCGGCATACACCATCACTATGGCAGCGAGAAATTCGTGCCAGGCTTTGCGGAGACATTCTTCCGTGAGGCAGTGAAGAGCGTGGATGCCAGCAAGTTGCCTCTGAAAGACGGACAGACGGTAGAGGCACTGCTGGATGAGATCTGCCCCGTGATGTTCGACCCCTCTATCATGAAGATGCGCACCAATCAGGCCGATGGTGAGGACTTGATACTGACCTCTGCTGCCAACTTCTACGAAGGAGTGACGCAGCAGGAAGCCGAGGACTTCTATAACCAAATGAAAGACCCGAAAGACGAGGCACCAATCTCCTACGGACTGAACAGCAAACTGGTGAAGCGTGACGGCAAGATAGTGGAAGATGTATATAAGGTGGGCGGACTCTACAGCCCTGCCATCGAGAAAATCATCTACTGGCTGGAGAAAGCACAGACGGTGGCAGAGACTCCAGAGCAGGAGGAGGTCATCAAGAAACTCATTGAATTCTATCAGACTGGGAGCCTGAATACGTTCGATGACTATACCATCGCATGGGTGAAGGACTTGGACTCTCAGGTGGACTTTGTGAATGGATTCACAGAGACTTACACCGATCCGCTGGGTATGAAGGGCAGTTGGGAAGCCTTGGTGAACTTCAAGGACATGCAGGCTACCCGCCGCACGGAAACCATCAGCAGCAATGCCCAGTGGTTTGAGGACCATTCACCCGTGGATCCTCGCTTCAAGAAGGAGAACGTGAAGGGCGTGTCTGCGAAGGTGATTACCGCTGCTATCTTGGCAGGCGACCTCTATCCAGCGACGGCCATCGGTATCAACCTGCCAAACAGCAATTGGGTGCGTGCCCAGCATGGCTCTAAGAGTGTGACCATAGGCAATGTGACCGATGCCTACAATAAGGCTGCGCATGGGAATGGCTTCAACGAGGAGTTCGTCATCGGACAGGCAGAGCTCGACCTCATCAATAAGTATGCTGATACCACCGACGAACTGCATACCGACCTGCACGAATGCTTGGGACACGCCTCAGGCAAACTGTTCCCTGGTGTAGATCCAGATGCCTTGAAGGCCTATGGCTCTACCATCGAGGAGGGTAGGGCAGACCTCTTCGGCCTCTACTATGTAGCCAATCAGAAGTTGGTGGACTTGGGGCTTACGCCAAACCTCGATGCCTATAAGGCGCAGTATTACACCTATATGATGAACGGCCTGATGACACAGTTGGTGCGCATCGAGCCAGGGAAGAACATCGAGGAAGCCCACATGCGCAACCGCTCTTTCATCGCCCACTGGGCTTATGAGCACGGAAAAAAAGACAATGTGGTGGAGCTGGTGAAGCGCGATGGCAAGACCTACGTGCAGATCAATGACTACGAGAAGCTGCGCGACCTCTTTGGCGAATTGCTGGCAGAAGTGCAGCGCATCAAGAGCGAAGGCGACTTTGAAGCCGCCCGTCGATTGGTGGAAGACTATGGCGTGAAGGTAGATCCTGTGCTCCATCAGGAAATCTTGGAGCGCTATGCCAAGCTGAATCTGGCACCTTACAAGGGCTTCTTGAATCCTAAGTATGAGGCTGTGACAGATGCTCAGGGGAATATCACCGATGTGACGGTGAGCTATGATGAAACGTATCCGGAACAGATGCTGAGGTATAGTAGGGAGTACTCAACGTTAAACATTAAACGTTAAACATTAAACGTTAAACGGTTGAGCATTATGGAGGTTAGAGAGCAGATAAGGGAGATAAAGCAGGAACTGCGGAGGCTGATGAATGGAGCCACCAGTGCCAGCATGCGTGAGAAGGGACTGGCCTATAAGGTGAACTTCGGCGTGGAGTTGCCAAGACTTAAGCAGTTGGCTGCCAGCTATGAGAAGAATCACCAGTTGGCAGGAGAACTGTGGAAGGAAGACATCCGCGAGTCTAAGATCTTAGCGGCATTGCTTCAGCCTACGGAAACCTTCTATCCAGAAATTGCAGACATCTGGGTAGATGACATCCGCACGATGGAGATTGCAGAGCTCACGGTGATGAACCTGTTCCAGCATCTTGACTATGCTCCGCAGCTCTCTTTCCAGTGGATATCGTCTGAGGCAGAGTTCAGACAGGTGTGCGGCTTTTTGCTCATTGCCCGACTGCTGACGCGCAAGGGCGATATAGATGAACGCTCGGAGAATGAGTTCTTGGATCAGGCGTTGACTGCCTTCCTCTCTGGCTCCTACAATGTGCGGACTTCCGTGCTGCGCGCCTTGATGAAGTATGCCACCTATTCTGAGGAGCACGCCTTCAGACTCTGCAGGAAGACCGAATCGCTGAAAGACAGCACTTCAGAGCAGGGAAAAGCCCTTTACGAATGGGTAAGAAACCTTGTATCAGAATAAAATGTCGAAAGACGTAAGGCTTTTGCCAAAAAAGAATTATCTTTGTAAGGTTGTAACACTAAAGGGATAAGAAGATGGATAATAAAAGTGTGAGAGAAACGGTGAAACAGATATTCACAGAGTATCTGAAAGCACATGGACACCGCAAGACGCCAGAGCGCTTTGCGATCTTGGACACCATCTATAGCTTAGATGGGCATTTTGATATAGACACCCTCTACACACTGATGGAAGAGAAAGAGAACTTCCGCGTCAGCAGGGCTACGCTCTACAATACCATCGTCTTGCTGATGAAGGCCCATCTGGTCATCAAGCATCAGTTTGGCACAGCCTCTCAGTATGAGAAGTGTTACAATCGCGAGACACACCATCACCTCATCTGCACACAGTGTGGCAAGGTGACCGAATTTCAGAATGAAGAATTGCAGCATGACATAGAGCATACCCGTCTGGGACGCTTCAACATGTCGCATTATTCTCTCTATATGTACGGACTCTGCAGCAAGTGCGAGAGAGCCAACAAACGTAAATTGAACAATAAACTTTTAACTAATAAGAAATGAAAGCCGATATTCTTTTAGGTTTACAGTGGGGCGACGAAGGCAAGGGAAAAGTTGTCGATGTATTGACTCCGAATTACGATGTAGTGGCCCGTTTCCAAGGCGGCCCAAACGCAGGACATACACTGGAGTTCGAGGGACAGAAGTATGTGCTTCGTTCCATTCCTTCAGGTATTTTCCAAGGAGATAAAGTCAACATAGTGGGCAACGGCGTGGTGCTGGATCCTGCCTTGTTCAAGGAGGAGGCTGAGGCACTGACCGCTTCCGGACACGACCTGAGAAAGCGCTTGGTCATCTCCAAGAAAGCTCATCTCATCTTGCCTACACACCGCTTGCTGGATGCCGCTTATGAGGCAGCCAAAGGTAAGAGTAAGGTTGGTACTACAGGTAAAGGTATCGGTCCTACCTATACAGATAAAATCAGCCGTAACGGACTGCGCGTTGGTGACCTGCTGAAAGACTTCGACCAGAAGTATGCTGCTGCCAAGGCACGCCATGAACGCATACTGAAGAGCCTGAACTTCGAGTACGATCTGAAAGATGCCGAACAGAAGTGGATGGAGGGCGTAGAGTACCTGAAGCAGTTCAAACTGTTGGATAGTGAGCATCTGGTGAACAATTTGCTGAAGGAGGGTAAGTCTATTCTCTGCGAGGGTGCGCAGGGTACGATGCTCGATGTGGACTTTGGTTCTTATCCGTTTGTGACCTCTTCAAGCACTGTTTGCGCTGGTGCCTGCACAGGTCTGGGCATCGCTCCTAATAAAATAGGTGATGTCTATGGCATCTTCAAGGCCTACTGTACTCGCGTAGGTTCTGGTCCATTCCCTACTGAACTTTTCGATGAGGTAGGTGCCAAGATCCGTGCTCTGGGACATGAGTATGGAGCTGTGACGGGGCGTGAGCGCCGTTGTGGTTGGATTGACCTTGTGGCATTGAAGTACGCCATCATGGTGGATGGTGTAACGAAGCTCATCATGATGAAGAGCGATGTGCTGGATAACTTTGAAACCATCAAGGCTTGTGTGGCATATAAAGTAAATGGTGAGGAGATAGACTACTTCCCATTCGATATCAATGAAGGCATCGAGCCTGTCTATGTAGAGCTGCCTGGTTGGAATGCCGACCTGACTAAGATGAAGAGTGAGGATGAATTCCCTGAGGAGTTTAATGCTTATCTGACCTTCTTGGAGAATGAGTTGGAAGTTCCTATCAAGATTGTCTCTGTAGGTCCTGATCGTGAGCAGACGATAGTCCGCTATACAGAGGAGGATTGAGAGATTGAGATATTGAGAAATTGAGAGATTGAAGGCTATGGTTAGAAAGACACTTTGTATTTTGGGTTTGCTGATGCTGGCTCTGCAGGCATTGGCGCAGTATCAGCCGTCTGAGGCCAACCTCAAGGCGCGTGCGGAGTTTCAAGACCGCAAGTTCGGCGTGTTCTTGCATTGGGGGGTATACTCCATGATGGGGCAAGGCGAGTGGGTGATGAACAACCGCAATATCAATTATGAGGAGTATGCCAAGATGCCTGGTGGCTTCTATCCACAGTATTTCAATGCTGAAGAATGGGTGAAAGCCTTTCAGGAGGCTGGTGTGAAGTACATCACCATCACTTCTCGCCATCATGACGGCTTCTCTATGTTCCATTCCAAGGTCAGCGATGGCTATAACATCGTGGATGCCACTCCTTTCAACCGTGATGTGCTGAAGGAGCTGGCAGCTGCCTGTGAAAAATACGGCATCAAGCTGAACTTCTACTATTCGCATTTGGATTGGCATCGTCTGGATTACCCCATAGGTAGCTCTGGACGGGCGTTGGGCAGACCGACCGATCAGCAGAATTGGCAGAGCTACTATAAGTTCATGAACGATCAGCTGACGGAACTGCTGACCAACTATGGTTCTATAGGTGCCATCTGGTTTGATGGCGTTTGGGATCATGCGGGTGATGCTACACCGTTCAACTGGCAGTTGGAAGAGCAGTACGCGCTGATTCATCGTCTGCAGCCCTCTTGCTTGGTTGGCAACAATCATCATAAAGACTTGAATCCTGGAGAAGACATCCAAATCTTTGAGCGTGACCTTCCTGGCCAGAATACGGCTGGATACTCTGGAGGTATGACGGTGAGCAACACGGTGCCTTTGGAGTCTTGTCAGACCATGAGCGACAGCTGGGGCTTCAACATTACCGATACCCACTATAAGAGTAAGGAAGAACTCATCCAGATGTTGGTACGTGCTGCAGGTATGAATGCCAATCTGCTGCTGAACATCGGCCCACAGTCTGACGGTCGTCTCCCAGCTATGGCCCTCTCCCGTCTGAAAGATATGGGCGACTGGCTGAAAGTGTATGGCGAAACCATCTATGGCACACGCGGAGGACTGGTGGCTCCGCATGAGTGGGGTGTGACTACCCAGAAAGACAACAAGCTCTATGTGCACATCATGAAGTTGGCAGACAGTGCCCTCTTCCTGCCCCTTACCGATGTGAAGGTGAAGAAAGCTCAGGTATATAAGGACGGAACCCCTGTACGCATGGTGAAGTCTAAGGAAGGTCTGCTGCTGGAACTGGGATGTGTTCCCGATGAGGTGGACTATGTGGTAGAACTGACGCTCTGATTTCTGGCACGGGTTTTGTTAGAGTACTCTTAAAGGAAATGTAAATGGATTATTAATTTAAAGCATACGACTATGGGAATACAGTGGATTATTTTTATAGGTGTGATGATTGCAAGTTGGCTGGTACAGCAGAACTTGCAGCGTAAGTTCAAAAAGTACTCTGCAGTCAGAAATGATAGCGGCCTTACAGGGCAGCAAATCGCGGAGAAGATGCTGCGTGAGAATGGAATCTATGACGTGAAGGTGACTCATGTAAACGGTCAGCTCACCGATCATTATAATCCTGTGACTAAGACGGTGAACCTGAGTCAGGGCGTATATGAGAGCAACAGCGTGATGGCTGCTGCCGTAGCTGCCCATGAGTGTGGACATGCCGTTCAGCATGCCACGGCCTATGGTCCGCTGACCATGCGTAGCAAGCTGGTGCCAGTGGTGTCTTTTGCCAATCAGTGGGTGCAGTGGGTGATTTTGGCAGGTATCATCTTGCTGAACTCCTTCCCACAGATCTTGTTGGCAGGTATCATCCTGTTTGCGCTGACCACTGTTTTCAGCTTGGTCACCCTTCCTGTAGAAATCAATGCCAGCAAGCGTGCTTTGGCTTGGCTTAGTGCCGCAGGAATGACCACATCGCGCAATCATGCAATGGCCGAGGATGCACTGAAGGCAGCTGCCTACACCTATGTGGTAGCCGCAGTGAGCTCAATGGCCACCTTATTATATTATATAATGATTTATACCAATAGAAGAAACTAATAACTAATGGCTGCAAAACCAAGTATCCCTAAAGGAACAAGAGACTTTTCGCCGATAGAGATGGCGAAGCGCAATTATATTTTTGATACTATACGTGAGGTTTATCATCTTTATGGTTTTCATCAGATAGAGACTCCGGCGATGGAGATGCTTTCTACGCTGATGGGAAAATATGGCGACGAGGGAGACAAGTTGCTGTTCAAGATACAGAATTCTGGCGATTATTTTAAGGGACTGACTGATGAGGAACTTCTCAGTCGCGATGCCGCCCATCTGGCCAGCAAGTTCTGCGAGAAGGGTTTGCGCTATGACCTCACCGTGCCATTTGCCCGCTATGTGGTGATGCACAGAGAAGAGATTACCTTCCCTTTCAAGCGTTATCAGATCCAGCCAGTATGGCGTGCCGACCGTCCGCAGCGTGGGCGCTATCGTGAATTCTACCAGTGCGATGCCGATGTGGTAGGCAGTGATTCCCTGCTGAATGAGGTGGAACTGATGCAGATTGTCGATACGGTTTTCCATCGTTTCGGCGTACGTGTCTGCATCAAGATCAACAATCGTAAGATTCTTTCTGGCATAGCAGAGGTGATAGGTGAGGCCGACAAGATCGTGGACATCACAGTGGCTATCGACAAGTTGGATAAGATAGGTCTCGACAACGTCAATGCGGAGCTCCGTGATAAGGGCGTGAGTGAAGCAGCCATAGAGAAATTGCAGCCTATCATCTTATTGAGCGGAACCAATGCCGAGAAATTGGCCACCCTTAAGAATGTGCTGGCAGGCAGTGATACAGGTCTGAAAGGCATTGAGGAGACCACATCCATTCTGGAAACCCTCGATAAGATTGGCCTGCACAATGAGATAGAACTCGACCTAACTTTGGCACGAGGGCTGAACTACTATACAGGTGCTATCTTTGAAGTGAAGGCACTGGATGTGCAGATTGGTAGTATCACAGGCGGTGGTCGTTATGATAACCTCACAGGAGTCTTTGGTATGCCAGGCGTTTCTGGTGTGGGTATCTCCTTTGGGGCCGATCGTATCTTCGACGTACTCAATCAGTTGGATCTCTATCCGAAAGAGGCAGTCAATGGCACAAAGTTGCTCTTCATCAATTTCGGAGAGCGTGAAGCGGCCTATTGCTTGCCTGTTCTTCAGAAAGTACGTGCTCGTGGTGTGAGTGCAGAGATCTTCCCAGATGCTGTGAAGATGAAGAAGCAGATGGCCTATGCCAATGCCCACGAGATTCCATTCGTTGCCTTGGTGGGTGAGAATGAGATGAATGAAGGTAAGGTGACCTTGAAGAACATGGCTACAGGTGAGCAGGCGTTGATTTCTGTCGAAGAACTGACAGAACAACTCGCTTGACTTGTCAGTTTGTCAGTTTTTGACTGACAATGCTTCCTTATTATACTTTGGCACGTTTTTAGTATCTCTATAGGCGTGTCTGCGTAAGCAGATAGGAAATGAATGAAATATGTATAACAAATAAAATCTTAAAATTATGAACATTAAACCATTAGCTGATCGCGTTCTGGTACTCCCAGATCCAGCAGAAGAGAAGACCGTAGGTGGATTGATTATTCCTGATACCGCCAAGGAAAAGCCACTGAGTGGCCAGGTTGTTGCCGTAGGTAACGGAACAAAAGACGAAGAGATGATCCTGAAGCCAGGTGACTCAGTATTGTATGGCAAGTATGCTGGTACTGAAATCGACGTTCAGGGTGAGAAATACCTCATCATGCGTCAGAGCGATGTTGTGGCAGTTGTAGAAAAATAATTCGGTAATTATAAAAATTAAATACTATTATGGCTAAAGAACTTAAATTCAATATTGAAGCTCGTGAGCAGCTCAAGAAGGGTATCGACATCCTGGCCGATGCAGTGAAGGTAACCCTTGGCCCTAAAGGCCGTAACGTCATTCTTCAGAAGTCATTTGGCGCTCCTCAAATCACGAAGGACGGTGTGACAGTAGCAAAGGAAATCACATTGGAGAATGAATTCCAGAACACAGGTGCACGCCTGGTGCGTGAGGTTGCTTCTAAGACTGGCGACGACGCTGGTGATGGTACTACTACTGCTACCGTTCTGGCTCAGGCTATCGTATCTGAGGGCTTGAAGAACGTCACCGCTGGTGCAAGTCCTATCGACATCAAGCGAGGTATCGACAAGGCTGTGGTTAAGGTAGTGGAGTGCATCGAACAGCAGGCTGAGACCGTTGGCGACAACTATGATAAGGTGGAGCAGGTAGCAACCGTTTCTGGTAACAACGACCCAGAGATTGGTAAGCTCATCGCTGACGCTATGCGTAAGGTTTCTAAGGATGGTGTCATCACTATCGAGGAGGCTAAGGGCACTGATACTACCATCGGTTTGGTAGAGGGTATGCAGCTCGATCGTGGTTATCTGTCTCCTTACTTCGTAACAGATGCTGAGAAGATGGAGTGCGTGATGGAGAAGCCTCTTATCCTGATTTATGAGAAGAAGATCTCTAACCTGAAGGATTTCCTGCCAATTCTGGAGCCAGCTATCCAGACTGGTCGTCCATTGCTCGTAATTGCAGAGGATGTTGACAGTGAGGCTTTGGCTACATTGGTAGTGAACCGTCTGCGTGCTCAGCTGAAGATCTGTGCTATCAAGGCTCCTGGTTTTGGCGAGCGTCGTAAGGACATGCTGGAAGATATCGCTATCCTGACAGGTGGTGTGGTTATCAGCGAGGATAAGGGCCTGAAGCTGGAGCAGGCAACTGTTGAGATGCTGGGTTCTGCAGAGAAGGTTACTGTAACGAAGGACAATACTACCATCGTAAACGGTAACGGTGACAAGGAGAACATCCGCATGCGTATTGAGCAGCTGAAGAATCAGATGGAGAACACTACTTCTCAGTATGATACAGAGAAGCTGCAGGAGCGTCTGGCTAAGTTGGCAGGTGGCGTTGCAGTGCTCTATGTAGGTGCTGTTTCTGAGGTTGAGATGAAGGAGAAGAAAGACCGTGTTGACGATGCTCTGCGTGCCACTCGTGCCGCTCTGGAAGAGGGTATCGTTCCTGGTGGTGGCGTAGCATACATCCGTGCTCAGAAGGCATTGGACGGTATGGTTGGCGACAATGCCGACGAGACCACAGGTATTGAGATTATCCGTCGTGCTATTGAGGAGCCTCTGCGCCAGATCGTTGAGAATGCTGGTAAGGAAGGTGCTGTGATCGTACAGAAGGTACGTGAGGGCGAGGGTGACTTCGGTTACAATGCTCGTGCTGACCGCTTCGAGAACCTGCACGCTGCTGGTGTGGTAGATCCTGCAAAGGTAACCCGCGTTGCTCTGGAGAATGCCGCTTCTATCGCAGGTATGTTCCTGACTACCGAGTGCGTTATCGTTGACGTTAAGGAGCCTCTGCCACCTGCACCAATGGGTGGTGGCATGAACCCAGGTATGATGTAATCTGAGATTAAGAATAATTAAAGGAGGATAGGGCGATAGCCTTATCCTCTTTTTTTGTATCTTTACGCCCGAAAAAAGAAATAAGATGCAGCTATGGAAATAAATGACATCCTGAACAATCTGAAGATACAGAGTCTCAACGCCATGCAGCAGACGATGTTGGAGGCTTATGCAGAGCCACGTGATATTGTCTTGCTTTCTCCTACAGGTTCTGGTAAGACGTTGGCCTATATGCTCCCATTGGTGCAGGCCTTGAAACCTAAAGAGTCAGGAGTGCAGGTAGTGGTCTTGGTGCCTAGTCGTGAATTGGCTTTGCAGTCAGAAAATGTGTTTCGCCATATGGGTACTGCCTATAAGGCCATGAGCTGCTATGGCGGTCGCCCTGCAATGGAGGAACATCGTACCATGAATGGTCTGCGCCCTTCAGTGATTATCGGTACACCTGGGCGTATGCTTGATCACCTGCAGAAGAAGAATTTCGATGCACATACGGTGCAGACCTTGGTCATCGATGAGTTCGACAAGTCGTTGGAGTTTGGTTTCCAAGAAGAGATGCAAGCCGTCATCCAGTTGCTGCCAAAGGTGAAGAAACGCGTCTTGCTTTCTGCCACAGATGCTGAGCAGATACCACTTTTCACTGGAGTAGGAGAGGGGAAGAGACCTATCCGCTTGGACTATCGGGAGGATGGCGACTCTGCGCGACTCAATCTCCAGATTGTCAAATCTCCAGAGAAAGATAAGTTGCACACCCTACTTCGTCTCCTCTGTGCATTGGGCAGTCAACGCACGTTAGTCTTTGTGAACTACCGTGAAAGCGTGGAGCGTGTGACAGGATTCCTTGAAGCGAATAAGTTCCCCTGCGATATGTTTCATGGCGGCATGGAACAGCCCGATCGTGAGCGCTCTATCTATCGGCTAAGGAATGGCAGTTGTCCCGTCTTGATTTCCACAGATCTGGCCTCTCGTGGATTGGATATCCCTGGTATTGACAATGTGATACACTACCACCTGCCCATCAACGAAGAAGCTTTTACCCATAGAAACGGCCGAACGGCCCGATGGGATGCTACTGGTTCAGCCTACATGATACTTGGTCCGGAAGAGACAATGCCCTCCTACATTATCGAGGAGGTGGAAGAATACCATCTGCCTACAGAGACAACTAAACCACCAAGACCGCTTTGGTCTACCATTTACATTAGTAAAGGTAAGAAAGACAAACTGAACAAGGTGGATGTGGTAGGCTTCCTCTACAAGGTAGGTGGTTTACAGCGTGATGAGGTAGGCCCCGTAGATGTGAAGGATCGCTATTGCTTCGCTGCCATCAAGCAGAGCAAGGTGAAGCAGTTGCTCCAGATGGTTAGCGGAGAGAAGATTAAGGGAATGCGTGTGCTGATTGAAGAAGCAAAATAAAATGCATAAAATTTGCATATCTCAATAAAAATCAGTACTATTGTAAGCCGTGAATGGTTTTTATGAGCAAAAGATTTGTAATGCGAAATTATTTCTGTAATTTTGCATACGATTTTCTCAGATTGCCAAACAAAAAGAAAGAAAAATAGAAAAAAGAATATAAACTTGATTGTTTAATCAAACAAACTAACGCAATGAAGAAGTATAATTTCAATGCAGGCCCATCTATCCTTCCACGCGAAGTGATTGAGGCTACAGCAAAGCAGATTCTGGACTTCAATGGTTCAGGCTTGTCACTCATGGAAATCAGCCATCGTGCAAAGGATTTCCAACCCGTTGTAGATGAAGCAGTAGCACTTACTAAAGAGATCTTGGATATTCCAGAAGGTTATTCCGTGATTTTCCTCGGTGGTGGTGCCAGCTTGGAATTCTGCATGATCCCTTACAATTTCTTGGAGAAGAAAGCAGCTTACTTGAATACGGGCGTTTGGGCAAAGAAGGCCCTGAAGGAAGCTAAGCTCTTTGGCGAGACTGTTGAGGTGGCTTCTTCTGCAGATGCCAACTATACTTATATCCCTAAGGGTTGGACATGCCCTACCGATGTGGATTACCTGCATATCACGACCAACAATACCATCTACGGAACTGAAATTCGCAAGGATCTCGATGTGCCAGTGCCAATGATTGCCGATATGTCATCTGATATCTTCAGCCGTCCTGTGGATGTGAAGAAGTACAAGTGCATCTATGCTGGTGCCCAGAAGAACTTGGCTATGGCTGGTGTAACTATCGTTATCGTGAAGGATGATGAGCTGGGCAAGGTAAGTCGCACCATTCCTACGATGCTCGACTATCGCACCCATGTAGAGAAGGGTTCTATGTTCAATACTCCTCCTGTGGTGCCTATCTATTCTGCTTTGGAGACACTGCGTTGGATCAAGAATAGCGGTGGTGTAGAGGAGATGGATCGTCGTGCTAAGGAGCGTGCAGAAATGCTTTATGCTGAGATCGATCGCAACAAGATGTTCCGTGGCACCGTAGCTGCAGAAGATCGTTCGCTGATGAACCTCTGCTTCGTGATGGCTGATGAGTATAAGGAGTTGGAGAAGGACTTCATGGACTTTGCCACTTCTCATGGCATGGTAGGTGTGAAAGGCCACCGTTCTGTTGGCGGTTTCCGTGCTTCTTGCTACAACGCTCAGCCGCTTGAGGGTGTAAAGGCATTGGTAGCATGCATGAAGGAGTTTGAAGCAAAACACTAACAAGTTTTATGAGTTAGCAATAACTTATAATTCATAATTCATAATTCGAATGAAAGTTTTAGTTGCAACAGAAAAGCCTTTTGCGAAGGTTGCCATCGATGGCATTCGCAGTGAGGTAGAGGCAGCAGGTCACCAGTTGGCCCTGCTTGAGAAATATACAGAGAAAGCACAGCTGCTGGACGCAGTGAAAGATGCCGATGCCCTGATCATCCGTAGTGATAAAATCGATGCAGAGGTGCTTGACGCTGCCAAGCAGCTTCAGATAGTAGTACGTGCCGGTGCTGGTTACGATAATGTCGATTTGGCAGCAGCAACTGCTTATAAGGTTGTGGTGGAGAACACTCCCGGACAGAATGCCAATGCCGTAGCAGAACTCGTATTCGGTATTCTGGTCTTTGCCGTACGTAATTTCTATAACGGCAAGTCAGGCACGGAGCTCCTTGGCAAGAAGTTAGGCATTCTGGCCTTCGGAAATGTAGGTCGTAATGTGGCACGCATTGCCAAGGGCTTCGGTATGGATGTCTATGCCTTCGATGCCTATTGCCCGAAGGAAGCCATTGAGGCTGCTGGTGTGCACGCAGTAGATTCACAGGATGCTCTCTTCGAGACTGCTGACATCGTTTCCCTGCACATCCCTGCTACAGCAGAGACTAAGCAGAGCATCAACTATGCCCTGGTGAACAAGTTGCCAAAGGGCGGCATCTTGGTGAATACCGCCCGTAAGGAGGTCATCAACGAGCCTGAGCTGCTGAAACTGATGGCAGAGCGCACCGATTTGAAGTACGTGGCAGACATCAAACCCGATGCCGATGCTGAGTTCGCTCAATTCGAAGGTCGCTATTTCGCTACGCCTAAGAAGATGGGTGCTCAGACCACTGAGGCCAATACCAATGCAGGCATTGCTGCTGCCAAGCAAATCAACGCCTTCTTTGCAGATGGTTGCACCAAGTTCCAGGTTAATAAATAAGGTATGAGAGTAAAACCATTCAAAGGCATACGCCCTCCCAAGGAATTGGTGGAGCAGGTGGAGAGCCGTCCTTACGACGTGCTGGATAGTGATGAAGCCCGTGCAGAGGCAGGTGACAACGAGAAGTCGCTTTATCATATCACCAAGCCGGAGATAGACTTTGAGCCCGATTGCAGTGAATATGATCCTCGCGTCTATGAGCAGGCAGCCAAGAACTTCCAGAAGTTCCAAGACAAAGGCTGGCTAGTGCAGGACGACAAGGAGCAGTATTACATCTACGCCCAGACCATGGGCGAAAAGACGCAGTATGGCTTGGTAGTAGGCGCATGGGTAGAAGACTATATGACTGGTCGTATCAAGAAGCATGAGCTTACCCGTCGTGACAAGGAAGAAGACCGCATGAAGCATGTGCGTGTGAACAACGCCAACATAGAGCCAGTATTCTTCGCCTATCCCGACAATGCGGTGCTCGATGCCCTCCTGAAACGCTATGCTGCCACAACACCAGAGTACGATTTCATCGCTCCTATTGACGGTTTCCGTCATCAGTTCTGGGTGGTGAGTGATGAGGCCGATATACAAGCCATTACAGCCGAGTTTGCCAAGATGCCATCTATGTATATTGCCGATGGACATCATCGTTCTGCTGCCGCTGCTTTGGTAGGTGCCGAGAAAGCCAAGCTGAATCCGCGTCACACAGGGACGGAGGAGTACAACTACTTCATGGCTGTTTGCTTCCAAGCTTCACAGCTCACCGTGCTCGACTACAACCGTGTGGTGAAGGACCTCAACGGCATGACACCCGCCCAGTTCCTCGAAGCCTTGAAGAAGAACTTCGAAGTAGAGCTCATCACCGTTCCAGATAATAATTCTCAATTGTCAATTGTCAATTGTCAATTCTTCAAGCCAACCCACTTGCACAACTTCTCCCTCTATCTGGAAGGGCAGTGGTACAGCCTCACAGCCAAATCTGGCACCTATGACGATGCCGATCCTATAGGTGTGCTCGATGTGGACATCTCCAGCCGCTTGATTCTTGATGAACTTCTGGGTATCAGGGATTTGCGTAGCAGTCAGCGTATCGACTTTGTGGGAGGTCTTCGTGGGTTGTCAGAGCTGAAGCGTCGTGTTGACAGTGGTGAGATGAAGATGGCTCTGGCCCTCTATCCTGTATCTATGCAGCAAATCATGGACATTGCCGATAGTGGTAAGATCATGCCGCCAAAGGCCACCTGGTTCGAGCCGAAGCTCCGCTCTGGATTAGTCATCCATAAGTTGGTATAGACGGAGAGAAGACTCTTACTTTACCAAAAGTTGAGCCAGAATATAGTAATGCTTGGTGTTTCTGCGGAAATATCAAGCATTATTGTTTAAATACAAAAGCGATTCTTCTTTCGCTATGATAGTGTATTATAATAATCAGCTTTCTTAGTTTAGCGGAAGAGCGGAAGAAGAAATAAAAAAAGTGTGCACTTTTTTCGCCACACTCTTCAAGGTTACTGAGATGGCGTGAAGTCTATTATTGTTATTGCTGTGAGATATTAGTTAAGGAATAATTATAAACCAGAAATATTATAAAGTAGAAATATATTCTTAATATTCCTTAAAAGGCTTTGATAGAAGGTTGTTATGGCATATATTTGCAATATAAAAATGCAGAAGATATGGAGTTCGTAGATAGAAAAAAGGAATATGACAGATTGCAGAAGGCTTTGGTGAGGGAGAAGCCTCAATTTATTGTAGTTTATGGCCGCAGAAGAATTGGCAAATCAACGTTGATAAAGAAATTGATGAACTTTGGTCGAGGCGATATCTATTTTCTTGCAGACAGGACTTCTGAGCCAAGCCAGCGCCAACTTTTTGCTGCTACAGTAGATCAGGTCATAGAGGGGTTTAGCATGGCTAACTACCCCACTTGGGAATCACTATTTCTCAGCCTGAATAGATCCGTAGATCACCGTATCACTGTCTGCCTTGATGAATTCCCATATCTTGTCAAGAGTTGTCCTGCTTTGCCTTCCATCCTCCAGAAGCTACTTGATGACAAGAAGCTGAAATTCGATCTGATCATCTGTGGCTCTTCCCAGCAGATGATGCAGGGCTTTGTGCTTGATAGTAGGGAACCGCTATATGGACGCGCAGATGAAATAATGCGCATGAAGCCTATGGAACCAGCTTTTGTCAGTCAGGCACTTCACTGTGAACCAGAACAGGCAGTGCGTGAATATGCTGTCTGGGGAGGTGTGCCTAGATATTGGGAACTTCGCAGCCACTATGATAGTCTTCATGCTGCCATTGATAACTTGTTACTGACTCCAGAGGGCACATTATACGAAGAGCCATCCAAGTTGCTCTATGATGAAATGCGTGATACAGTTCAGGCATCGTCTATCCTATCGTTTATCGGCAATGGGGCAAACAAGCTTTCAGAGATAGCTTCGCGAGCGGAAAAGCAGGCCACAGATATTACATCACAGTTGTCAAGGCTGAAAGAACTTGGATTCATTAATAAAGAGATACCTTTTGGTGAGAGCGAGAAGAAAAGTAAAAAAGGCCTATATCATATCTCCGATCCACTGTTGCGTTTCCACTATCGCTATGTGCTTCCATATCGTTCGCTTATAGGACTGGGTAATAGTAAGGCCGTTCTGAATGTGTTCTCTAATACTGAGAGTGAATACACCAGCCAGATATGGGAAGAATTATGCCGAAATTTTATTAGCACCAATGGTTTCGATGGCATCATGTTCCAGATGGCTTCACGATGGTGGGGTAGCTATTATGATGAGGTAAAAGGCCAGTATCTTCCTGCAGAGTTGGATGTGGTGGCAGAGTCATTTGACGGCAAACACCTGTTCTTAGGGGAATGCAAGTGGCAGGAACATATAGACGCTAAGGTTGAACTTGCCCGACTTCAGGCCATTGCTAACGGCTTGCCGTTTGCAAAAGATCATGAGATGCATTATGCTTTATTCCTGAGAGAAACTCCCAAGAATCCCGATGCGGTTAGACTATTATATCCTGATGAAGTGTTGGCTATGCCTTAACAACGATTATTCAAGCAAATAGGTCATGCTATATGAGTATCAAGAGCATTATTGTATATAATAGTGAAGCATTTCTCTGACAACATAAGGCTTTTCGGCGATAATTGTCTGTATTTCTTGTGATCAACCAGCATCTCTGGGCTTTTAGATGCCTGTCCTTTCTGCTCAGTCACCGTTATGACTGAGGTCATTCTCCGTTTCGCCTGAGGTCA
>ERZ842401.1914-NODE-1914-length-28621-cov-7.571799_pt1 | contig 28621 bp, 14 predicted proteins | sample MGYA00521270_ERZ842401 | MGnify/ENA primary metagenome ERZ842401 (study PRJEB31892, sample SAMEA3878208) | bioreactor metagenome | biome: Moose rumen | place: Sweden | collected 2011-10 | study: EMG produced TPA metagenomics assembly of the PRJEB12797 data set... | reverse complement strand
GTTTCACCCAGATTGCGCGCTATCACGCCGACTGGATCAAGCCCAGCACATTGGCAGCTAAAGGATAACTGTGCCCATATGTATTAACGAATGTTAAAATGGGGGGGTAAAGCGATTTCTGGACCAAATGATATAACTTTGCAGTAACGATTAGGAAGCCACATCTGAGGGTTTAACGGGTTCTGCTCTCATTGCGGCTTTGAAAAAGGATTTATAGAACCCACCTTAAGTCGATGACTTTCTACTCACCCCACTTGTATTTCTCCGCTGGTGCATACACTGTTAAGGTTGCGACCACTAACCAGAGTACATTCTCGTCGGTAGCACGTCTCACACCATCCAAGATGACAACCGTTAAGGCAGGTGTGACCGCTGTTGCTGGAGGAACTGAGATAACCTTAACGTTTGATAACGAATTCACCTATGAGGAAGGAAATCTCCTCGTGGATGTAGAAGTGACCACAACAGGTCAGTATGGCACCAACGAAACATCCTTCTATGGTGTCAATCAATCAACCAATACTGGCTTCTATTCACGCGGTAGTTCTACAAACTCTAATGGCGTATATAGTAGTGCTAATGGTCTCCAGCAGTTCTTGCCTAAGCTGAAAATCATTGCCGAGGCAGCAGTGGTTAATCCCTCGCTGTCGGTTGATCCCACCGAGGTGAATATCGAGGATGCAACTGGTGATGACCGCAGCGAGACTGTTGCCGTGACCGCCGAGAACCTGACCGATGACTTGACAGTGACTGCCTCCAACAACTGGAGTGCTGCCCTGTCACAGGATAACACCGAGTTGACCGTGACCTATAACGGCAAGGCCCTGCATCAGACTGGTGCCGCAACCGTGAGCAGCCAGTCCGACGGCTTGAGTGCCGCTGTGGCAGCCGATTACCTGTACACGGGTTCCATCTACGTGATAGGTGACGTGAACAACACCGCTTGGAACACCAGCAGCGGAGCCCAGCTCACCCGTGACGAGAACGGAATCTACACGGGTACCATCACAACCCAGGTGAGCAACGATGCCGCCTATATCCTGTTCACCAAGCAGTTGGGTTCTGACACAGGCTACCGCTTTGGTCCCGTGAGCAACGGCAACTGGTGGCTCACTACCGAACTCGAGGATGTTTATGCCCCCATCGACACCGTGGGCAACCTCAACAATATCCGTCTGGGTGCCGGCACCTGGTTTGTCACCGTTGATTCACGCAACAACCAGTTCAAAATCCGTCCCGCTGTGACTAGCAGTAGTGTGAGCCCCGCCGAGGGAACGCTCAGCTTTGGCCAGGTGACCGTTGGCAATACCCAAACCATGACCATCACCATCACCAACGATGGCGAGACATCCTACACACCTACAGTGACCACCACCGGTAATTTCACCACCGATTACACACCCACCGAGCTTGCTCCTGGCGAGTCGGTGACTGTGACCGTGACCTTCACTCCGCAGGCTGCAACCGACTACAGTGGTAATATTACTGTGACGGCTGGCAACGATACCTACAACTACACTGCGACGGGTACAGGCTACACCCAGGTGATGCACGGCTATGTAGACGAGGATGACCAGGCCATCGACTTTGGCGAGCAGGGCATCGGCGTGACCTATTCGGACCGCGTGCGCATCATCAACGACGGCGACCTACCCTTCACCGCCGTTCTCGACTTGAGCGGGCTGGAGGGCACTCCGTTTAATGTGACGGGCAATGGCGAGGTTGCTGCAGGCGAGTCCCTTGACCTGAACGTGATCTTCCGTCCCACCGAGGAGGGCAGCTACAGCGGCTCGTTTGTCGTGACCATCAATGGCGTGCCCACGACCGTCACCGTGACCGGTAGCGCAAGCTCGTCGGTTATCGTTGACAACGTGGTGCGCAGCAACACCGTCACCGTGCCTGTTTACAAGACCGACATCTATGTGGGAGCACCCTACACTCAGGCCGAGGCCGAGGCCGATACCCTGATGCAGCTCACGCCTAACATCAGCAATGCCGAGGTCATCATCAACGCCAAGCGTCCAATGGCCATCACCGACTATTTTGCTTACCACCACGAGACCACCAAGAGCAACGCCGTGAGCGATGAGAACTGGGCCGTGGGTGGCATTGAGACAGCAGTGGCTCATGTCCAGCATGACGGACTGGCAGGAGCCTACCTGCCGATGGAGGTGGATGCCGAAAACCAGACTCCGCGCTCATGGGTAGAAATGCCCTATGTCACGTTCTTGAGCGAAACCGATAACAGCGTGGATGTGTGGGTACATGACAATGTGACTGTAGAGGATACCCACACCTACTATGTCCCCGTCACTGTAGCCGACGGCAAGGTGACCAAGGGCAACACCTATGGTGCTCCCATTGGCCAAAGCCTGTTGGGCGAAGTCTATGCGATGGTCAACGTGACCTATAGCAGCGAGCGACTGGGTGGTCACTGGACCGTGGATGGTGACACGACAACCTACTGTGTTTACACGCCCGTATTCACCATCACCGGCACATTGCCCGACCATGTGGCTGACATCAATGGTAACATCTATCAGCGTTACATGTACCGCGCATGGCGCGTCTGTGACAAGGCACGCGACTTTGTCCGCACCACAGCCGAAAATGGCAAGGAAGGCTATCTCGCCGACAACGGTCCGCTGCCCAACGTGGGTCTGCTGGCTCACTTTGGCGGTGTAGAGGATAGCTATATCGTTCCCGAACAGACTATGCCGCTGGGTGCAGAGTGGGATAATGTCAATGGCCGCAACGAGAAGTTGGAGAATGCCTTTGGCGCTCCCGTGTGGGACGAGAACGGTAATCTCTACAAGGATCATATTTCCTATGTCGTGCGCTTCTATTACAAGAAGGTGGAGGCCACCAGCGGTAACATGTTGCGAGCTGATGGTGACGATCCTGAGGTTCCCATGTACTATGTCGTGGAATACACTCCCGATGGTAATGACTTGCATGTGGTCACCAGTGTTGTCGAACTCAATGTCGGCGACAGAGAGGTTGTTGACGTGATGTATGTGAACCCGCTGGGTATGACAAGCGACAAGCCGTTTGATGGCGTGAACATCATTGTGACACGCTACAGCGACGGTACGACCTCGACCACCAAGGTCCTCAAGTAAAGAGAAAACAATCTGATACAATTATAAGAATTATTAACTCTTTGCATTAATGTTAGACAAGGGCCCGCCGAAGATGGCGCGCCCTTGTTATTTTGGCCTATTCAGTTAGGGGTGAAAAGCGTGGAATCAGGATTTACAAGCCCAGGAGGTCGCGCAGGATGTCGAGCGCGGCGGTCATGTCGCCTGGGGTGACTGCCTGTTCGATGCGGTAGTCCCCCACGGCGGTGAGCAGGGTGCAGGTGAGTTCGCCATTGCGGCTCTTCTTGTCTCGGCGCATCAGGGCCAGCAGGTCGTCATAGTCGTCGCAGGTGAAGGGGAAGCCGGGGTAGTTGTCGCGCACAAAGCGGCCCAAGTGGTGCACATCCTGGCTGGGGAACCCCAGGCGCAAGTGCGAGAGGACGGCCTCGGTGACCAGTCCCCATGCCACGGCATAGCCGTGCGGAACGGCGGTGCCGCGCTGCATGGCCAGGGCCTCGAAAGCGTGGCCCACGGTATGCCCCAGGTTCAAGGCCATGCGCTCGCCCTGCTCATTGGGGTCACGGGCGACGATGTCGGCCTTGACCTGCACCGAGTGTCGCAGCCGTTCCAGCAGGCTGTCATGGTCGATGGGTGCGTCGAAATCGTGGTCGAGCAGACGTAGCAGTTCGTCCCGGTCGCTCAGCAGGGCATGCTTGATGACCTCGGCGAAGCCTGAGCGCATCTCCTGCGGCGGCAGGGTGTCGAAAAAGCGTGTCGAGATCACCACGTCGCTCGCAGGAGCAAATGCGCCGATCTCGTTCTTCAACCCGTGGTAGTTGATGCCCGTCTTGCCGCCCACGGCAGCATCGACGGCCCCCAGCAGGGTGGTAGGCACGTTGATGAACCTCACGCCGCGCTTGAAGGAGGCTGCGGCCCATCCTCCCAGGTCGGTGACCATGCCACCGCCCAGGTTGACGATGACCGAGCGGCGTGTCACGCCCATGCGCTCCATCTCGTCCCACACGCGGGTGACGGTCTCGAGCGTCTTGCTGGTGTCGCCGTCGGGGATGGTGATGAGGTGGGGCGGGGTGGGGAGCAGGCGCGCGGTGTTGACGTCGGCAATCCATACCACCAGGTTATGGTCACCAGTGGCGGTGAGGCGGTCAATCGCCGCCTCAACGTCGTTAGTGAAAATGAGGTTCTGTGCCATGCGGGGGGTGCTCGGAGTTCTTGGAGTTCTTGGAGTTCTTGGAGTTCTTGGAGATCTTGGAGATCTTGGAGATATTGGAGATCTCGTAGATTTTTTAGGCTTTGACGATGCTCAGGGCGACGAGCAGGGCGGGGAGTGCGGCTGCCAGTTCGTCCATGTTCTTGTAGACCAGGTCGGCACCGGCCTTGAGGAGGTCTTTCTCGGGGATGGGGCCCGTGGTCACGCCGATGGTGAAGCAACCGGCGGCATGTGCAGCCTGGCACCCCAGGGGCGCATTCTCGATGACGATGCACTGGTGGGGCTTCTTCTCGGCCTTGGTCATGCCCTTGAGGTAAGGCTCGGGGTTGGGTTTGCCCTTGCGCACGTCGTGTCCGGTGACTTTCACCTCGCCAAACAGGTTGGGGAAGTCCTTCTCGATGCGCTCCAGGATAGTGTCCTGCTGTGAGCCGGTGACCAGGATGCGCTCCACACCGGCCTCCTTGAGGGCTTCGAGCACGCGCACGGCGCCAGGCATGACAGGAGCCTCGCCCAGTTCGCGGAAGTAGCGTGTCTTCACGCCGTAGAGGGCGCGTGCCTCGTCGTCGGTGATGTTCTTGCCAGCACCGCTTTTGAATTTTGTCTTGATGATTTCGGTACCCGTCATACCCTCCATCTCGTAGAACTCATCGCGTGTGCACTTGATGCCGTTCTTCTTCATGAGTTTCACCCAAGCCTGGGTGTGATACTTCATCGAGTCATAGAGTACGCCGTCGCAGTCGATGAGCGCGGCGCTGATGTCTAAGCCTTTTTGACCTGTATATTTCAGGTACTCGGCTATCGTCTGTTGTAAGGTCATTGGTTTTTTAGAAATTATTTAATTAGATGTATTGTAGTTTTTGCTTTATCTCACGGTGATGTGCAGGCAACCCGACTTGCGCTCAAAGATGGCATAACACCGCCCCCGCTGCCTGAAGTCCTGCACAACCTCGGCAAGGATATTCTTCAGATCCTCGAGCGAGACGACCATGGTGGGGTCCATGCAGTCAAACTTCACCCAACTGATGTCGAAGGTGGTACCGTAGCGGTGGCAGGAGTTCTCGGTGGCGGCACGGTTGTGACGCATGAGTTTGGCCACGCTGTAGTTGGTGCGCGTGACGCTGGTAACCTTGATGCGGTACTTCTTGCCTCCACGTTTCTTGATCGTGTCCTGGAAGGCGTAGCCTATCTCCTTCAACAGCTGTGCCGCCTTGGGCACCAGGTAGGGCACCGAGGCGCTCAGGTCGTCGAGCATGTAGGCATCGCACGAGTATATCCTGATGAGCGGCCTGTCGATGCGGTAGGCGTCGCGCAGGGTTGTCACAGGAGTGAAACCATTCTTCTCGGCAGCAACGAGTTGCAGCGCGTTGCTGTCGTTGAAGATTTCCTTCAACGGCCGTTGCTCGATGTAGGTGGGCAGTCGGTGTATTTCGGCATCGGTGATCAGTCCCATGCTGTCGCCGGTGATGCTACGGTTCACGGGCATCGCCGGCGGCGCCATGTAGTCCCAAGCCGTGGTATCTTGCTGCTGACCTTTGTCGCCCCCGCACGCCGTGACGCTTGCCAAGGCAAGGCCCATCAGCAACAGCAGCGGCAGCAAGCACAAGATGTTTCGGTTCATCTCTATGGTAGTTTCACGTTTTGAAATAGCAAAGATATATATTAATAACGAAAAAACCGCCCCTCAAGTATCAAATTTCCCACATTTTTTGTAATATTGCACCTTCAAAATGAAGGAATCCTCAAAATACAGCATTCTTTTTGTGTGTCTGGGCAACATTTGCCGGTCACCGGCGGCTCAGGCGGTGATGCAAGCGATGGTGGATGAGCGCGGGCTGTCGGACCGGTTCTTTATCGACTCGGCGGGCACAGGCGGCTGGCACATCGGCGACTTGCCTGACAAGCGCATGCGTGAGCATGCGCGACAGCGCGGCTATGAGTTGACGCACCGCGCTCGCAAGGTGCAGGCGAGGGACTTTGAGGACTTTGACCTGATTGTGGGCATGGATGCCGCCAACGTGAGCGACCTGTGCCGCATGGCTGCCACCATCGAGCAGGAACGCAAGGTGGTGATGATGGGCGACTACATCCGCCAGTTCCCGCACTACGACTACGTCCCGGACCCCTACTATGAGGGTAGCGAGGGCTTTGAACTGGTGCTTGACCTGCTGGAGGATGCGTGCGACAAACTGCTTGACAAGATAATAGATAAGAGATAAAAGATATATAAAGATGATGAAAATGAGTAAACTATTGACCGTGTTGGCCTGCTTGCTGGCGGTGCTGACGGTGAGCGCGCAGTCGCCCATCGCCGTGGACTGGCGCATGGGGCAGAACAACACTGCGGCTAACAACTACAGTTCGCAATTTGTAATCAAGAACGTGTCCCGGCAGCCCCTGGGCAGTGACTGGCAGTTCTTCTTCAACCAGTTCTCGCGTCGGGTGACCCTGCCCGCCGGATGCCCTGTGGACATCGAGGAGGTGTCGACGACCTACTATCGCCTCAAGCCCAATGCCAATTACCGTGACCTTGCTGCCGGAGACTCGCTGGTGATTGACATGACCATGGGCGGTGCCGTGATCAACAAGTGCTACATGCCCGTTGGCGGACACGTGGTGCTGGGTGATGACATGGCACATCCCATCGCTGTCAACATCAACCGCTCGCCGCTCGACAAACCCGGCCAGTGGCGCGACCACAAGGCCTATCCCGACGGCAACTACATGTATGCCTACAACGAGGCCATCAACGGCTTTGGCGACGGCTACACGGGCAACGATTATGACATCTTCCCCACGCCCAAGCAGGTGGACATCGAGGACGGCTTCACCCAGGTGGGCAGCCTCGTGACCATCAAGACGGGCAAGTGGTTCCAGTGGGGCGGTTACCGCCGCGCCAAGGCCTTGCTCACCGATGAGCTGCAGAAGCGCGGTGTGTATGTCTCCGGCGGCCAGAAGACCGTCATCGAGTTGCTGCTTGACAAGAAGATGAGCACCAACGGCGAGTACTACAGCCTGCGTGTGCATGACGGCCGCATCACCATTCACGGTGTGACGCAGGCCGCCCTGATGAACGGCGTGAAGACCTTGATTGCCGCGCTGGACCACAGCAAGGGGCACCGCCTGCAGAACTGCTTCGTTATCGACTGGCCCGACTTTGGCTACCGTGGCATCATGCTTGACATCGCCCGCAACTTCGTCATCAGGCCCGTCGACTACAAGCGCATGATCGACCTGTTGTCCTACTACAAGATCAATACCATCCAGTTCCACTTCACCGACGACGAGGCTTGGCGACTGGAAATTCCCGGTTTCCCCGAGTTGACGCAGGTGGCTGCTCGCCGCGGCGCCACGCTCGACGAGAACGGCTATCTGGCGCAGATTTTTGACGGCAACGGCAATCCCGACGACCTGTCACAGAGCGCCAACGGCTACTTCACCCGTGCCGAGTTCATCGACCTCTTGAAGTATGCCCGCTCGCGCGGCGTGCGCATCATCCCCGAGATCGAGACTCCCGGCCATGCCCGTGCCGCCATCGTGGCGATGAAGAACCGTGCCCGCAACAACCCCACGGCCGAGCAGTTCCGCCTGTGGGACGACAAGAACGAGAGCGTTTACACCTCGGCCCAGAGTTATCACGACAACGTGCTGAACGTGGCCAGCGACGACGTTTACCGTTTCATCGACCGCGTGGTGGCCGAGTTGGAGAAAATGTACAAGGAGGCCGGCATGAAACTCGAGACCGTTCACCTGGGCGGTGACGAGGTGGCCCGCGGCGCGTGGGACAAGAGTCCCGACGTGCAAGCACTCATGCATCGCGAGGGCCTCAAGGACCAGCACGACGTGCATGCCTATTACCTCAAGCGCATCAGCGCCCTGCTTCAAGCCCGCAAAATCCGCATCGAGGGCTGGCAGGAAGTGGGCCTCGATAACACGCCCGAGTATAACGCCCTGATGACGCCCCGCGTGGCTGGCGTGAACGCCTGGAGCACCGTGGGCTCTCGCGCCGACGTGCCTTATCGCCTGGCCAATGACGGCTATCCCGTGATTCTGTCCAACGTGACCAACTTCTACATGGACATGGGTTATAGCTGGCACCAGAACGAGCAGGGTCTGCACTGGGGCGGCAAGGTGGATGAGATCGACGCCTGGAGCGGCTTGCCCGCCAACATCTACGCCAGCGCCCGCACTGCCGTTGACGGCACCCCCATCAACATCACCACTGCAGGCGACGGCAAGGTGAAACTTGAGAAACCCGAGAATATCATCGGCATTCAGGCCCAGCTGTGGGGCGAGACCCTGCGCAGCTTCGACGAGGTGCAGTACCTGCTGCTGCCCAAGATGATGGGCGTGAGCGAGCGTGCATGGAATGCCATCCCCGAGTGGAGCAAGGACCTGACCGACATCAATGCCTATAATGAGGCCCGTCACCAGTATAACCTCAAGATCGGTACACGCGAGCTGCCGTTGCTCAAGAGTAAAGGTTTCAACTTCCGTGTGGGACCTCCGGGCATCAAGCTGGAGAACGGAATGCTGATGATCAACACCCAGTACCCTGATGAACTGGTGACCTATACCCTCGACGGCAGTGAACCCGCCATCGACTCGCCCCGCTGGACGGCACCCGTGCCCGTCAAGAACCAGCCCCAGGTCATCAAGGCCAAGGCCTTCTACCTGGGTCATGAGAGCGTCACCACCTATCTGTTCAAGTAAATAATAGCAAGAGAATATATTACCTTACTTATAAATTGCTTAAAGCCTAAAACAATGAAAATCCTTTGGATTTCTGTAGTGCTGTTGGGTCTTCTGCCGTTGTCAGGATGGGCTTCTGCCGGGCAACTCTCAGATGTGGAGAATGTGAACACTAATGACAAGCACGCGTTAATGAACGGACGAACGAACGAAGCTAAGGGCTCGCTAAACGGTCGAATTCTTCGCTGGGATGTGAATATGGATGGCGAAGTGACCATTTCTGATGTGAATGAAGTCATTGATTATATCCTCCATGGCAGTCAACAAAAAATATCTTCAGCTTACTACTATGTGGGCACCAGCAATAATTGGACTGCTTGTGATGCCACCTATAAGTTGGATAACGGCGGTGGTGATGTTTATTCTAACCCCGTGTTCAGTATAGTCATTCCTGCTAAGTATGGAGAGTATGGTGGTGGGCGCGTTGCCAATTTTTTTAAGATTTGTTCTCAAGAGACCATGGACCTGGATGCATACAATTTCTGGAACGGCGACTTCATTGGTAAGTCCACGAATATTGCCGATCGTGAGATGAGTGGATACTTCGTGGAGGACGCTTACGACCGTGTTTTCAACTTCTGTATACCCGCTGATATTCCAGCGGATAAGTATCGTCTGACTTTCGACATGATAAACCGCACCTATGAATTCGAGGCTATCAAGGAAACGCCCGACCTGTGGTATCTTGTGGGAAGCTGCATCGGTGACGGCTCATGGGATAATAACTCTTATTCTTTGGGTACTTCGCTTGTTCCTCTGTACCCTCAACCCGACAACAAACATATGTTGAACTACGTTGGCTATTTCCCCGCTGGTGAGGGCTTTAAATTAATTCATACGCCTGGTCATTGGGAAGAGCAATGGGGCATGAGTGATGGCCACCTTGTGAAGAACGATATCTCTAGTGATGTCATTAAGGTCGCTAAGGACGGTTACTACCAGATTACTTACGACATGGAGATGGACGTTGTCACAATTACCGAATACACAAATGTTGTAGACGTTTTCACATCAATGGGTATGCCTGGCGCTTATCAAGATTGGGATCCTGCTACCACGCTGATGAGTCCTATGGGTACGGTCTTTGAGAACCATGACTGGATCAAGAAGAATATGACCTTTGGCTCCGATACAGAACTCAAGTTTGCTGCTGATGGCGGCTGGCTTTTTAACTGGGGAAGCGAGGCATTCCCAGTTGGCGTCGGTATACAATATGGTCCCAACATTCCTGTTAGTGCTGGAACTTATACAGTCGTTTTCAATGACATTTTAGGAACATATAATTTTATTGAGGAAACTGAGTGATTTTCTAATCCCAATAAGTAACGGCCTCACAACGATAGAAGTAAGACAAGCCCCATGTTTGCACCGTTAAAGTCAAACATAGGGCTTGTTTTCTTTTGGTGTATTTGTGTGCTTGTCTGATTTGTAAAAATTCATGAAAAAATGTTGTTAAATCAAAAATAATCGATTTTTTAGTGTTAAAAATGTTGCGGAGTTTTAATGATTAAATAATAATGTGTAAATTTGTAGTTCAATCATTCGCCAATATTCTAAATCAATTTAACCTAAATATTAAACCAATTAAAAATGAGAAAACAGATCCTATTGCTTCTGCTGTTGAGCCTCTTGTCGCTGCCCGCCCTGGCGCGTGTAGTGACAGGCGTGGTCACGCAGTCGAGCGACGGCGAGCCGATTATCGGCGCGTCGGTCAAGGTGCACGGCACAACCCGTGGCGCGGCGACCGACTTTGACGGCCGTTTCTCGATTGAGGCCAGCGACGGCGACGTGCTCGAAGTGAGCTACGTGGGCATGAATCCCAAGAGCGTGAAGATTGGCCCGGGACAGACCGTGGTCAATATCGCCCTTGACGAGAATGCCCAGGTGCTGGGTGAGGTCGTGGTGACCGCCATGGGCCAGACCCAGGAGAAGAAGAAACTGAACTTCGCCGTTCAGTCCCTTGACGAGGAGCAGGTGACCGCTGGCGGCAGCACTAACTTCGCCAACTCGCTGCAGGGCAAGATTGCCGGTCTTCAAGTAAGTACCGGCGGCAGTTCGCCCAACTCGTCGACCCAGGTCATCATCCGTGCCATCTCGTCGATGAACAACTCCCAGAGCAACGAGCCGTTGATGATTGTTGACGGTATGGCCATTCGCGGCGGAGCCTCGACACTGGCCGACATGAACCCCAACGACATCGAGAACATCACCGTCCTGAAGGGTGCTGCCGCATCGGCACTCTATGGCCAGGAAGGTGCCAACGGTGTCATCATGATTACCACCAAGAATGGCGGCAAGGGCGGAGAAGTCACCGTTACCGCTGCGGCGACACTCGAGTTGAATCAGCCGGCCCGCCTGCCCAAGATCCAGAGCACCTTCATCCCCGGTGCCAAGGGCATGTATAAAGAGAACATGGGCAGCGGTGGCTGGGGTCCCTACCTGAGCGAGAATGACACCTATTACGACAACTTGCGCGACTTCCTCCAGACCGGTATCATGCAAAAGTATGATGTGAGTGTGAGCGGCGGAACAGAGAAGTTCTCTTCCTACGCCTCCATTTCCTATACCGACAACCAGGGTATTGTCCCCAAGGATTACCGCAAGCAGGTGAACGCCCTCATCAAGGGTACCTACAAGCCCAGTGACAAGGTGACTGTGCAGTTGAGCGCCAACTTCATGAACCGCAAGTCGCGCGGCTTTGGCAACTCGATGTCCACCATCTACAACTGGGGTATCAACAAGGACATGAGCGATTACCGCACTCTTGAGGGTCACGTGAACTGGTGGGCCTACTATGACCACTGGGAGAATCTGCTCGACACCGAGCGTCTCAATGCTGCCGTGTCGCCCTATTACGGTCGCTATATGGATTGGAGCGAGACCGAGAGCAACCGCTTCATCATCAATGGCCAGATCAGCTACGAGCCCATCAAGAACCTGGTGTTCACGGGCAAGATGGGCTATGACAAGAGCTACTCGATGTATGACTCCTATACCATACCTCGCATCTATGAGGGAGACCTGGTCAATGTCGATGATGAAAAGGTTCAGGAAAAGTTGAGTGAGGTGCAGTCGCGTTACGGCTCCTACAGTTTCCAGCCCTCACGAGGAGCGCTGCTCAACATGCAGTTCCTTGCCACTTACCAGCACACCTTTGCCGAGGACTATACGGTGAGTGCCCTGTATGGCTTGGAGTACAAGGAAACCAATGGGCTTGAATCCTCGATCTATAATGAACACTTCCAGTTGGGTGGAGAGTATTACAGTTTCAATAACACCGACTTCACCAATGGTGACCTGCTCAAGGCCAACCATCCCACCTTGTACCACTCGCGATACAACAAGTATGGCCACTTCGGAGAATTGCGGTTTGACTACAAGGGCATGGCACAGTTGTCGGTCACCGGCCGTATGGACGGTTCGTCGGCCTTCAAACAGGCGTCACAGACCAACTACTTCTATCCCTCGGTAACGGCGGGTATCATCTTCAGCGAACTCTTCAACCTGAGCAATGACTGGTTCAGCTACGGCAAGTTGCGTGGCAACTGGGCCAAGGTGGGTAAGGATAGTCCGCGTTACCTGTTCACCGATACTTTCAAGGAGTGGATTCTCTTCCCCGACGGCGGTTATGGCGTGGATCCCACCGTGTCACGCGCTGTTGACCTGGTGCCCGAGATGACCAAGTCGTGGGAGATTGGTGCCGACCTGCGTTTCTTCCGTAACTGGACGAGACTCGACATCGCCTACTATTCGACCACCGTCGATAACCAGATTGTTACCGTGCGCGTATCGCCCGCCTCGGGTGTGATTCTCCAAACGCGCAACGAGGGTAGCCTCAGGAACCTGGGTATGGAGATTTCATTGAATCAGGACCTCATCAAGACGAGTGACTTCAACTGGACGGCACTGGCCAACTTCTCGTTCAACCGCAGCAAGGTGCTGTACCTGCCCAATGAAGTGATTGAAATCCAGGGTACACAGTATGGCGACATCTTCCCCGTCGCCCGTCTGGGCGAGTCCTCGACGGGCATCTCGGGTAAGGACTATGTGCGAGACCCGGACGGCAACGTCATCTGTGACGAGAACGGTTATCCCATCATCGACAGTGCCAAGGGTATCTACATCGGTAACCGCGAGCCTGACTGGCTGCTGGGTATAGGCAGCACGTTGCGTTACAAGAACGCCACCTTGTCGTTCCTGTTCGACGGGCGCAAGGGCGGAGATGTGGTGAACGTCACGGGCCGCAGCCAGATCACCAACGGCATGAGCAGCCTGTATGACCGCTACCGCAACCGTGAGTACATCTTCAACGGAGTACAGGCCGTGACCGGTGCCGATGGCACGACGACCTACGTCAAGAACACCACGCCCATCGTGCTGGACTCATACTTTATCAATACTTATTATTCGACTGTATCGTCCAACTTCATCGAGGACGGTTCCTATATCCGCTTGAGTTATGTGACGCTGAGTTACGACTTCGGCAAGCACTTCAAGCGCACATGGCCCGTCAAGGGTTTGTCGCTCACCGCTACGGCGCGCAACCTGTTCCTGTTGACCAAGTATCGCGGTAATGATCCCGCTGTGCTGGCATCGACGGCAGGTGGTACCGGTAGCGCAGGTATCGACAATTACAACGTGCCCGGCACGCGCAGTTTCAATTTCTCGCTTAAAGCAACATTCTAAAAGGCCGACAGAACTATGAAAAAGATTAAGTTTTTTGCATTATTGATGCTGGTTGGCCTGCTGTCGGTGGGTTGCAACGATATCCTTGATGATAACGTGAACCCCGACAGGGCCCATGAGATTGACGCTAAGGATGGACTGGCGGTCATCATATATTATGCCCAGCAGGTTGTCTATGACCACAGCGAGTATTACGCTTACTTCTCGCAGATGCTCACCACGGGCGGCAAGAGTTCGGTGGGTGCCTACAGTTACAAGTGCGAGTGGGAGATGCTGACGATGAACCGTCACCCGATGTGGCGCCGTCACTTCTATGATATCGGCAAGAATACCGTTAACCTGGTGAACAATTCCAAGGCCATCAACTCGCCCAACTATGAGTTGATAGGTCGCACCATCAAGTTGATGTCCACCCAGTTGACGACCGACGCCTTTGGCGATATCCCGCAGAGCGAAGCCTATCAGAGCATCGCACCCAAGTACGACACCCAGGCTTCGGTCTATGCATGGATGATGCAGGAGTGTGAGGACCTCATCAAGATGTATGAGGATCCTGCTATTGTCAATAACCCCGACAACCAGCCGCTTGACGCATCGGTGGACCGTGTCTATGCCGGCGACCTGGAGAAGTGGAAAGGTCTGGTGTATGCCGTGAAGGCCCGTCTGCTGCTGCGCAACATCCCCAATGTTGACCGCTCGCCAGCCATGTGCCAGAAGATTATCGCTGCCGCCGACGCCGCTATCAACCAGTGGCGGAAGGGCGACGTGTTTGACTATCAGGGCAGCCGTGAGCCGTGGTTCGGTAACGAGCCCCGCTACTATTGGAGCGGAGGAACGGGCACACAGAATGCCGTGTGGAGCATCGCCCAGCCTGTCATCAACTCATGGGAGTCGCGCGGCAACTTGTTGGGTAGCGCCATCCCAAGCAAATTCTTCATGGTGGACCTGCTGGGCATCAGCAAGCCCGATAATGAGATGACCTGCGGCATGTTCAATGCCGAGGGTGCTCACGACGGCTTTGCCAACGACCCGCGCTGCGGCCTGCTGATGATTGCCCGCACCGGCCCAGCCAGCCCGTCGGTGGCCAGTGAGCGCATCAAGATGCGTTATCTGGAGAATAACATCGGCATGGGTACGTCCTACAAGATTGCCAATTATCCTGACTTGTACATGGGTGCCTACGCTGGTCGCACTGACGCCTATAACCCCATCTTCACGATGGAGGAGCTCTACTTCATCAAGGCCGAGGCCATGTACTGGATGGGCAACAAGACCGAGGCATGTGCCCTGGCCAAGGAAGCCACACAGTGGAATATCCAGCGTCATCTTGACGCCTTCCTGCTCTATCATGTCAATGCAAACTACAATGCCACCACCGACAACAAGTATCCCGGCAACTCGGTTGCTGGCGGAAATCCCGGTTACCAGCCAGCTGAGTACTGGAATGCTCAGATTGCTGCTTTCCTTGATAACGAGGACTACTTCCGAGGCACGAGCAGCACACCTGCTGTTCACAAGGTGACCGACCGCGGAAACAAGCATTGGTTTTTCAACCCCAGCGAGTACACCCTGAGTGACTTGATGCAGCAGAAGTACATCGCCATGTATCTCCAGCCCGAGCAGTGGACCGACATGCGCCGTTACCACTACAGTAACAACCGCAATCACTACGGCATCGGCGACAACCAGGAAATCGTCTATCCCACGTTGCGCAGGCCCTACAATCTGTATGCAGCATACTGGATTGACGGCTTGACCGAGGAGCAGAAGGAGAATACCTGGCCTCAGCGCATCAACTACGACCCCGAGACCGAGGAAAAGTACAACCGTGCCGAACTTGAGCGACTGGGTGCCTACAAGAACTACAAGTGGCTGCAGGAACCCATGATCTGGGCGCACGAGTATGGCGAAGTCACTTCGCTGACCGAGGAGTAGTTAATAGTTAATTGATAATAGTTAATAGTTGACAACAATTATGAAACGATATAAGATATTTGGCCTTTTGGCTTTGATGGCGCTGCTCACTGCATCGTGTGCGATCCATGACCCGTTTGCCGACAACGGCGAACTTGGCCAGGTGCTGCCCACCGTGGACTGGGAGCAAGGTTCTACCGTGGTCAAGGCGGGTAGTTATGCCACTTTCAAGGGTAAATACTACACAACCAGTGAAAAGGCGATCGACCACAGCGAGGTGTGGTGCCTAATCAAGCGCCAGCAGACGGCATCGGCGACCAGCAAGTTGACCACATCTCTCGCCTATACCAAGAACTTTGCCCTTACCGATACCGTGCGCTCCAGCCAGCGTGTGGCTTCCTATCCCCACAGCAAGGCCGAGTGGGACGGTTATGAGTATATATTGACCGACAGCTTCCCCACATCGCGCACCCTTGCCCCCGTAGCATGGGTTAATCCCGAGGAGTGGGATCAGGAGAAGTTTGACAGTTATTATCCCTCGACGTTCCAGGAAGAGTTCAATGCCTATATGGTCAACGCGCTGACCAAGGACAGCATCTACTACAACGACCTGCGCAACGTGTATATCAAGTACAATTTCCCCATTGAACTGTTTGAGCAGTTGAATGCCCAGTACGGGATCGATTTCCCGACCGACACGACCGCCGACGACAAGTCCAATGCCTGGTTCACGACCGATGATGTGGATCATTACTACTACATCACCGTGGCCGATGACGGCTCTGCAGTCTATCATGAGATTGCCAATGAGAGCGACGCTCCGTCGGGGGTGAATGTGCAGCCGGTGTACAAGTCGGCCTTCTGGCTGTTCTCCCGTTATAGCGACGACACTGGTGGAAAGATTACCGCGGTGCGCCGTCAGTATATGCCCTACTTCAAGAGCATGCTGGAGACGATACCCTTCACCTCGTGGATTTTCAACACCTCGGAAAAGGCCTATACTGTGTCCTATGACCGCAAGTATATCCTTGTGCCGCAGTTCCGTGTCTATGACACAGACGGCAAGATGGGTGTGACCACCGATAACAAGGATGTGGATTTGAATTAACCCTTAAATGATGAAGGAAATGATGAAGATTTTCAATAAAACAGCATTACTGCTCCTGATGGTGGTGACACTCGTGTCGTGTATCGACAAGACGCCCGAATACGGCAATTTCGCCACCAAGGATGTGGACTTCACCTATAGGGTGGACGATGACCGTTACGGTTTGGATTTTTATGTGGTATCGACCGTGGAGTTCACTAACACCTCGTCCAAGGCGGGCTCGGCATTTTGGGACTTTGGCGACGGAACCTCATCGACCGAGATGAACCCATCACACAAGTATGCCAAGGCTGGCCTCTATCAGGTGACCTTGACGGTCGATGGTGTGGGCACCTGCACCTATCCTTTGCTCATTTATGATATCGCTCCTGTGCTGAGCGTCGCTGAGCAGAGTGCGACTCCAGTGGTCATCAACGATGTTGATGTTAAACTCGACATCGAGCTGCCCAACCCCGAGAACCTGACATGCAAGTATGTGTGGACCTTCCCCGATGGCACGCGCGACGAGGACGGCAATATCATATCGACCTTTGAGGGTTATAGTCATGATGACGGAACAATTGACAATCCAGGCAAGCTGACCTTCAGCAACATCGGTTCGCAGAAGATTATCCTGCAGACCTGGTTTGACATCAACGGCGAGAACCGCCGTTTGGAAGATAGCTATGTCAACGTCCAGGTGGGTTCATCGATACCTGCACCCACGCTGTACTACGCTACACTGGGCGGCAACATCAAGGCTGTAAAACTGGTGGACTTGTCAAAATTGCCCGCCGGAACCAAGAACCTGCCGTTCGACATGGGTGTCAGCTCGGGTAATATGCCCACTACACTCGTGTTTGCCACCGAGAAGACCGTGACCGACAGTGCCACCCTTGAACAGGATAACGTCTATATTCTGGATTGTGGCAAGCAGTATTACTACATCAATGACGAGGCAGGCAACCTGGGTGACGGCAAGATTACCGTCATGAGTGCCGATGGACAGACCACCAACGTGATGGTCACCAACGTGGGCGGTCCCGCCTTCAACGACCCCTTCCAAGGCTGTACCGACGGTACCGACCTCTTCTACACTGACCGTAACACGGGTGTCCGCCGACTCCCGCTCTCCACTCGCGGCGAAACGGAACAGACCAACTACACCAGCACGGCTGGCTACTATGTGATCAACAATCAGTTGAGTTACTACGGCCAGGGTATCGCCTACGGTGCTATCCACACGGGATTATACCTTGACAGGACGGGCAAGTTCTGGTGGAGCAAGAACTACTCGGGTAACGGTATCTACCGTTTCAAGCCGAGTGATATCGGCAAGACAGGTGCAGGAGTTAAAATACCTTATCCTATCGTGCTTGAGACCACCCAGCCGCGTGCCTTCACCCTTGATGAGGACCTGGGCTACCTGTATGTGTGGATGACCAAGGGCACCACTCCTGGCGTGGGCTTCACCCAGTATGCCATACCTGCCGACGATGCAACGGTCACCTACGATAAGTATATCAACTTCATCACCATGGAGGCCGACCCGATCAACACGACCGACTCTGAGGGCGTTTACACCACGCAGTTTGCTGTGGACCGCCAGACGCACTACGTGTACTTCGGCTTCCGTGCTGCCACGACCGAGAAGACCTACACTACCGGACTTTACTATTTCAACCCGGATGACGGCAAGGTCTATAACTTCAACGGCAACAAGGACAGAATCCTGGGCGTGTGCATCAACCCGCGCATGACTAAACTTTTTTAGGCTTTAGGCTTTAGGTTTTAGGCTTTAGGTTTTAGGCTTTAGGCTTTATATTGGAAATGATGAGAAGAAAAACCATCCTGATAGCATTACTGGCGGCATTTGTCGCTAGTATTGCCATTGCGGCCGACATTGCTCCCAAGCGTGAGCAGCGCGGCATCTGGATGACGGCCTACCTGAGCGACTGGCCCAGCGGGGCTATCACCGCCAGCAACACGCCCATCATGCAGAATGCTTGTCGCAAGATGCTCGACACGATGCAGGTCAACCACATCAACGTGGTCTATTACCACGTCAGGGCAATGTGCGACGCGATGTACAACTCGGCCTATGAGCCATGGTCGAGCTACGTGTCGGGCAAGCGTGGTGTGGCACCTGCGTTTGACCCCTTTGGTTACCTCTTGCAGGAAGCGCACAAGCGCGGCATCGAGGTCTATGCCTGGGTCAACCCCTACCGCTATGCCCACGGTACCGAGAAGTGGGGCGATAGCCCGCTCGACTATATCAATACCCATCCCGAGTGGCTGTTGACCACCAGCTATGAGACGGTGCTCAATCCCGGCATCCCCGAGGTGCGGCAACGCGTGGTGGATGTGTGCAAAGACATCATCATGAAGTATGACGTGGACGGACTGGTCTTTGACGACTACTTCTACAACCAGGACAATCCGTCATTCTCGCTCGATGCCGACCTGTACAATGCCTACCGAGTTGGCGGCGGCACGATGTCGCAGGGCGACTGGCGTCGCGAGAATGTCAACCAGATGGTCAAGGACGTGGGCGACATGGTCAAGGCGACCAAGCCGTGGGTGCGCTTTGGCATCGGTCCAGCCGGTGTGGCCTGCACGTCGCAGGCCGTGGCTGACAAGTATGGCGTGGACCCATGCCCCGTGGGCAGCGACTGGCAGTATAACCAGATCTACAGCGACCCCATGGCGTGGCTTACCCGAGGAACCATCGACTTCTTGGCGCCTCAGGTCTACTGGAAGACCACCGGCACCTACACCGGTGTCACTACCTGGTGGGGTCAGATGGCGGCACGCTTCAACCGCCACGTCTACATCAGCCAGTGGATTCCCGATGAGGAGGGCTGGACGCTCGCCGAGTTTGTCAAGCAGGGCCGCATCATGCGCGACGCGATGGCGGCTGGCGGCAATCCTGGCATGGTTTACTTCCGCTACTACACGTGGCGCAACAAGAAAGAGGTGATTGACGGCAAGGTGCGCCAGCTGCGCACATGGCTCAAGGACACCCTCTACTCGACTATCGCCCTCAATCCTGTCCCCGCTTGGCTCAAGCCCACCACGACCTATACCACTGTTACAAATCTGACTTATAAGGATGGCACACTGTCGTGGGACAGCATCCCCAATGTTCGCTATGTCGTATATGCCATTCCCGATGGGGTGGAGGACCAGGATTTCCACTGCCAGGCGCAGTATATCGACGGCGTTTCTTATTGGACCTCTTACACCTTGCCGCAGGCCAAGCGCGAGGGCTACCGCTATGCTGTTACAATCCTGGACCGCTGGGAGAACGAGTATGCCCCCGTCATGCCAGGGGTGACACCCACCCAGGCTTCACGCCCCATCCTCACCTGTCCCGACGATGGTGGCGAGGTGACCGAGATGTCATCACTGCAATGGGAGTGCGATGCCTCAAACTATGTAGTGCAGATTTTTGCCGATGCGCTGATGGACTCGCTGGTGGCCCAGGTAGAGTGCGAATCAACGGAATGCCCGCTGTCCAGAATCGCCCACATGGTCTCGGGCGACTACTGGTGGCGTGTGGTGGCTCGTGGCCTCAACCAGTGGGACAACACGAGTGAGTTGCGGCACTTCACAATGGGACAGATGCGCATTATCTCGCCTGTGACAGGCGAGACCGGCGTGTCGTTGACACCCCTCATCACCTGGACCGCCGGTTCCACGGGCACACGCTACGTGTTGGAACTGTCCACCGCAGCCAGCATGAGCAACCCCGATACCGTGAGCCTCGCGCAGGCCCAATGGCAGGTACCCAAATACCGCTTGGCGGGTGCCACCACCTACTATGCCCGCGTGACAGTCCTCAGCGGCGAGACCAAGGTGGTAACTCCCGTCTCGTCGTTCACCACTCGAGAGGTGATTCCGCCAGTGCCAGTTTTCATCACTCCCACAGCGGCCGGTGCCGTACTTTATTCCACCGATGTGGTGAGTGTTGAGCCCGTCGAGGGGCCCTCTTCGTTGAGAGTGCAGATCAGTTCGTCTGAGACTTTCCCAACCCGCACCTCCTATAACGGAACGCTTGATCAAGGCACCTTTGAGACACCCATGTTGGGAACCATCAAGGGGACCGGTAAATTGACCGATGGCAACACCTATTATGTGCGTGCCCGTTATGCCTATCGCACGTTGGCCACTGGGGCTACCGTGCTGTATACCGACTATAGCGACATCCGCACGTTTGTCTACCACGATGGTGCCGCCGGTGACGTGAATGGCGACGGCGAGGTGGGAATCGCCGATGTCAACACACTCATTGAACTCATCCTGGTTAGTTCGGATGACGAAGCGCCTGGCTGGCGTGCCGACGTGAACGGTGACGGCGAGGTCAATGTGGCCGATGTCAATGCTGTCATTGACCTTATCCTAAACTGATAATGGTAAAAGTTTCAGGTTTTTTTGAAAAAAGGGCTTGAGGGTGTTTTAATGTAGGATATTTTTTTGTTACTTTGCTAAATTAAAAGTTGACCCGAAAAAACTATCACATATAACATATTAAAAATCAATTAATTATGAAGAAATCATTACTCTTGACATTATTGACGGTGTTCTGTGCTGCCAGCGCTTGGTCCGTGACCGACGGTGTGAAGTACGAGCCCGTTAACGGCATCGGCATCAAGAACATGTGGATCCAGGACCGTTACCACACGCCCGAGGTGTGGTCCAATAAGCCTTATTGCAACACCAATGCCCGCACGGCGGTCATGCACGAGGGCTTTATCTACATCGCCCATTCCAATGCCAAAACCATCATCGAGGGCACCGACACGCTCATGCAGAGCGTCATCTACAAGGTGGATGCCACCAATGGTGAACTGGTGAAGGAGTTGGACCTCACGATAGACGGCGAGGTTTATGGTGGTGCTACCTTGAGTAGCAACACGGTGGGCGTCGACAACTTCGGCCACCTTTACATGGCACCCTACACCAGCGAGTTGGCCACCGAGCAACCCGTGTATATGGTCGACAAGGAGACCGGCGAACTCACGCTCATGGCGATGCTCGACAAGGGCGATGCCATTCAGCGCTGCGACTACATCGACCTGATGGGTGACATCACCCGAGAGGAGGCCGAGTGTAACATCATGACCGTGGGTGCCAGCTCGGAGTACATCTATCGCTGGCATGCCGACCAGGGCGGCGACTTTGAGGGCGGCTTTGACGGAGACACATACCTCGCCATCCTGGATTTCTATCCCGAGACGGTTACCAACTGGGGCTTCGCTCCTGTGGCCAAGATGGTGCTTGAGTCGGAGGGCGACTACAGCGGCAACCTGTTCTACATCGACGGTTTCTATTCATCGCCCATCCTGTATGACGTGACGGGTACGATGGTGGACAACTTCGAGAACGTTGATCCCGCTTTCTGGCCCATGGATGTGGGTGCCAATGGAGTGTGCGAGTTCACCCTCGAGGACCGCAACTTTATCGTGTTTACCGCTGCACAGTACACGGGTGTTAACGAGGAGACTGGCGTGAACAAGGCTTGTCAGGTCTACATCTGCGAGTTGGGTGAAGACCTGTCCCTGGGCGGCATGCAGCGCTACTGGATGGTGCCCGACGAGTTGGGTGCTGTGAGCGATGGTGGAACCCGCGTGCAGAGCATGAACGTGGAGTATGGCACCGATGCCGAGGGCAACGAGGAGATTACCCTGTTCATCTACAAGAACTATAACGGTATGGCCGTTTACAAGATCGGCACCAACGTCATGAACGATGAGCCTGAGCCTGGTACCCCCGGTGATGTGAACGGCGACGGTGAGGTGGGTCTTGCCGACGTGAACTACCTGATTGACCTAATCTTGACCAACCAGGTGACCCCATCGGCCGATGTCAATGGCGACCGCGAGGTGAATGTGGCCGATGTGAACGCCCTGATTTCCCTTATCCTGCAATAACCCTATAGAAAGTCTATATCATAATCATATAGAAAATATAGGAAAAATCACGAGCCGCGGATGGCACGGAGTGGCAACCACACATCCGCGTTGTCCAGCGGCTCGGTTTGTTGTCTGGAATCTAACATTGATGATTTGTTCATGAACAAAACTATAGTTTTTGCGCTTCTCTTGGCAGTGCTGATGGGTACCGCCGCTGCCAGCGCGCATGACGTGTGGACCATCGGCGACAAGGCCTGTGAGGTGGACACGCTCATCTTCCCGCACCTGGTGGGCCCGGGCGTGATGGCCGCGAAATATGACATCCCGGCGATGCCGCTCAAGGTGAGTGTCGTCGAGATGGACTTGACCAACCCCTACATCGTTATGGAGACCTGTCTGGGAGCCGACAAGTCGGTGGGTACCGAGACACCCGTCAATATGGCGGCGCGCAACACGCGGCCTGGTCATGAGGTGGTGGGAGCCGTCAATGGCGACTTCTTCATGACCTCGCCGACCAACGAGGTGGGCCTGCCGCTCAGTGGGCAGGTGCGCAACGACGAGCTGGTGCTGAGTAGCCACAATCGCGCTTGCCTGGTGCTGGATGCCGACAACCGCCCCTATATCGATCGCCTGACCTTCACGGGCAACGTGACGTGTGGCGACCTGTCGTTCCCGCTCAACCTGGTGAACCGCATGCGCTATGGTTATGAGGGAATCGCCGCCAATCAGTCCATCCTGTTCACCCGCAGTTACGGCCCGACGACCTACGATGCTTCATCATCGGGTAAAATGGTGCTGTTGAGGCCTGCTGAAGAACCTTTCAGGTGGAACGCCAATGGCGTGGAGCAGTGTGTCATCGAGGACATCTTTGATGCCCAAGGCTCGACTACCATCCCCGACGGTAAGGCCATATTGTGGCTCAAGGGCACCTATGCCAACCATGCATCATCGCTTCATGTGGGCGATGTGCTGGACATCACTTTCAGGCTCACGCTCAACAACGAGGGTCATGACATCAACATCTACCAACTCATCGGTGGCAGCGACCACATCATCATGCAGAACGGGCAGTTCCGCGAGGACTGGGCCGAGCGCCATCCCCGCACTGCCATCGGCTTCAATGCCGATAGCACGCGGCTCTACTTCGTCGTGGTGGACGGTCGCCATATCACTTCCACGGGTGTGACCCTCAAGGAAATGATGGGCATTTTTGAGGCTTTGGGCGCCGTCAATGCCGTGAACCTCGACGGAGGCGGCTCGTCGTGCATCCTGGTCAATGACGAGGTGATGAACCATCCCAGCGACGGCCCGGTGCGCGCTGTGGGCAACGGCTGTCTGTTTGTCTCGACGGCCCCCCAGGACGATGCCATCGGCATCATCAACTTCGAGCCGCGGTGCTACAACCTGTCCATCTCGGCAACCACACGCTTCGACGTGTGGGGCTATAACCAGTATGGCGTGTTGAAGACCCGCAATCTGGAAGGTTGCACTTTCTCGTGCGACCCATGGGTGGGCACCTTTGACGAGGAGGGCAATTTCCATGCTGTTTCCACACCTGCCTCAGGAAACCTCTATGCTACCTATAATGGCATCACAACCACGCAGTCTGTTACCATCATGGAAGCGCAATGGCTGCTGGTGAGCGATAGCGTGGTGATTGACGCTTTTCACCCCTATGCCATCAACATCAACGGCGTTAGCGGTTATGGACTGGATAAGGTGGACCCTTCGGTAGTGGATTGGACTTCGGCCAATGAGGACGTGTGCACCGTTGATGACCAGGGCATCGTCACTGCCGTGGCCGACGGCCGCACCCTCGTGGGCAGTTCCAATCCACTGCTGCTTGATTCCATCCTGGTGAGTGTCGAGAACCCCAAGGGGCGCATCACCACCATCGAGAATGGTCCCATCGATCCTGCCACGTGGGACATTACTCAGAGCGGAGGAAAGGACTGCGTTGTCACGGCACTGGACAACGGCATCCAGATTGACTTCACAGGAGCATCCTCCCGCAACCCCTACATCAAGATCACCAAGCAGGTGCAGATGTGGGGGTTGCCCGACACCCTGCGCATGCGCATCGTACCCGGCAATCTGCAACTCAAGACGCTGAAGATGCTTGTCGAGAATGCCTATGGCGTGCGCACAACCGTGGAATATCCCTTTGGCGAGGCCAATAGCAGTGGCGTGGTCACTGTCGACGCTCCAGTGTCTGACCTGTGTGACGCCGCCGACTTGGGAAACTTCCCGCTGCATCTGCTGTATTACTACATCACCTACTCCTCGCCCACAACAGGTGAGGCCTACTCGCTCAAGATCCCAGGCCTGGAACTCGTGTATGACAGCATGCCGCAGGAGGGGCCCCAACCCGTGCCTGGAGACGTGAACGGCGACGGCGAGGTCACTGTGGCCGATATCAATGTCGTCATCGACATGATTCTTGCTGGTGCACAAAGTAGTGCTGGTGATGTGAACCATGATGGCGAAGTCACCATTGCCGATATCAACACCCTCATCGACATGATTCTATCATGATGCGTGTAACCTTTAACCCAAATAATAACTAAAACTCAAGTGAAATTATGATGAAAAAATCATTATCCCTACTCGCCCTGGCTTTAATGGCCCTGACGGCCTGGAGTACTACAGTGACATTCACCCCACAGACGGTCCACAACAGCACGGGCGATCCCAACGTGAACACGTTGTATCTTGACGGAGTGACAATCTCATGCACAGCATGCACTTTCACACGTACCGACCACTATCGCTTTAACGCATTCTCAACAACCACGTTCTCCTCGACGGTGGGACGTATCACCAAGGTGGTCATCACTTGCACGGGAACGCCTGGAAACTCTCATGCACCCGACCTGTTTGAGGGTGAAGGGTATAGTTACAATTCCTACGGGAGCTATGACGGCACCTGGACAGGATTGGCCGACTCGTTCTCTCTGTATGCCAAAGCCCAGGTGCGTGCCACCAAGATTGTGGTGACCATCGAGGATCAGGTGGGCGAGGACGTTGCTGCACCGGTGTTCTATCCCAATGGAGGCCAGTTTGTCGATTCGCTGCAGGTCCACCTCAGTTGTGCTACCCCAGATGCCCAGATCCACTATGTGGAGGGAAGTGAAGAAACAGGCTTTGACTGGTCGACCGAGGCCGTCTATGAAGGGCCGTTCTTCATCAAGTCCAGCAAGACGCTGACGGCATGGTCGACGCTCGGCGAGAGCAGTAGCACCTATGCCACGGCAACATTCACGCGTGTGCCCCACACGGTGGCTGCCCCTGTGTTCTTGCCCACCACGCCGCTGTTCTCGGGCAGCCAGGAGGTGACCATCAACTGCTCCGACTCGACTGCGACAATTTATTACAGCTATGACCAGGAGCAGTGGATTGAGTATGCAGGTCCGTTCACTATCGACACCGATGTGACCTTATATGCCAAGGCGGTTGTAGAGATGCCACCGTTTGGCCCGGTAGAGAGTGAGGTAATTACAACTTCCTACGTCAGGATTGACAGTGGCGATGGCTATCCAGTCGTGTTTAACTATGGCAATGATCCCGGATTTGAGACAGGTGCTCCCTACACCGTCACCAGGCCCGGTGTGTCCTTCACGGTGACCAACGGCAGCATTAACCGCAGTTACCGCATCTATAAGAACGAGAAAATCATTTTCACGGCCACCCAGGGCAATATCAAGAAGATCAGGTTTGTTTGCACTAACTATTATGATGATGAGTATGGCCCCGGCTGCTTGACACTGGATGAGGGACAGGATGGGACCTACACCTGTATCGTTCCAGAGAATTATTACTACTACTATTCCAATGGTAATAATGGAATTTGGCAGGGCAATTCCCCACAGGTGAGCTTTACTGCAAGCAAAGCTCAGGTGCGTTGCACATCCATTATTGTCTATCTTGACACCGAGCCCACGGGCCAAGAGGTGGCCGCACCAGTGATTTCTCCCGATATGGACACCATTTACATCTATCGTCAGGAGGTAACCATCACGTGCGCCACACCTGGCGCTACCATCTACTACAGTGCCGATAACGAGAACTGGAACGAGTACACCGGCCCGTTTAATGTCACTGAGGATTGCATCATCTATGCTTATGCTGAACTTGATGGTAACTTCAGTGCGGTGTCAGTATGTACGTTCAAAATGGCTACCGAGGTGGACAATATTGGCGAAGCCAACGCACTGAGGGAGCACACTCGGTTCGCCTTCAACGGCGAGGTAATTGTCACCTACCAGAATGAAGGTCAGACCTGGATCAAGGACGACAGCGGTTATGGCCTGATATATGACTGGAATGTACCTGAATTCCCGCAAGGCACAGTGCTCAAGGGAGGATGGGATGCTGAGCGTCATGACTTCTACATCGTCCCTGAGTATCAGGATGTTCACAATGTTGAGGCTACTGGCGAAATAGTGACTGTCACCCCCACCGAATATACCACGGTCACCAAGGACAACATCAACGAGTACGTCTTGATGAAGAACCAGACACTCTCTAACATCACCTATTATACCGATACATGGGTTAATCAGGATGGAATGCTATTCTATGACCGTTTTGACAATATAGAGCTCAATATCGAGGGAGGCAAAACCTATGATGTGGTCGGCATTGTCGCCTATCATTACAAGTCAGTCGAGATCTACGTCATCAGCGCCACCGAGGTCATCGAGTGGCAGTTGGGCGACGTGAACCACGACCATGATGTTGACGTGAACGACGTGACAGCGATCATCTCTCACATCCTGGGCAGCACACCCGAAAACTTCTATCTGACCGAAGCCAACGTGGATGGCGATGCCCTGGGCGACATCGATGTGAATGATGTCACTGCTCTCATTGCACTCATCCTGTCAGCTCAGTAATAAAACGCAGATAAGAAAAAGCCCGCAGGCCGCGACACCCTCGCCTTGCGGGCTTTTTGTGGAAAAAAGTGACGGCTCCTTTTGATGACAGTTTAGAAAAATGATGGAATGTTTGCTCAAATCGGGGATCATCGATAACTTTGTGCTGGATTAAAAAATATACCGATGAGACGTGAAGACTTTATGATAGAAGTGTGCGCCAATGGGGTGGAGTCCTGCTTGGCGGCACAACAGGGAGGCGCCGACCGCGTTGAGTTGTGCGCTGGCATCCCTGAGGGTGGCACAACACCCAGTTATGGCGAAATTAAGGTGGCTCGCCGTGTGCTGACCTCTACACACCTGCATGTGATTATCCGTCCCCGTGGCGGGGATTTCCTGTACACCGACCTGGAGGTGGAGCGCATGGCTCAGGATATTGCCATGTGCCGCGCAATCAGCGAGCATGGTTTGAGCCTGCTCAAAGACGGCGACTGCGTCCTGACCCACTGCAACGCCGGACCCATCGCCACCTCACGCTATGGAACGGCGCTGGGGCCGATCCTGTTGGGACAGGAGCGGGGCTATGGCTTCCGGGTGTTTGCCGACGAGACCCGTCCGCTGCTCCAGGGCGCGCGGCTGACGGCCTTTGAGCTGCAGCGGGCCGGGGTGGACGTGACGTTGATCTGTGACAACATGGCGTCGGCGGTGATGAAAAACGGCTGGGTGCAGTTCTGCTTCACCGGCTGCGACCGGGTGGCCGCCAACGGCGACACCGCCAACAAGATCGGCACCTCCGGCGTGGCGATCCTGGCGAAGCACTACGGCATCCCCTTCTACATCCTCGGGCCCAGCAGCAGCATCGACCTGAGCTGCCCCGACGGCTCCCGCATCCCCATCGAGCAGCGGGACGGGGCGGAGATCCGGGAGAAGTGGTACGCAGAGCCCATGGCGCCGCCGGAGGTGAAGTGCTGGAACCCCGCCTTTGACGTCACCGACCACGAGCTGATTGCGGGCATCATCACCGAATACGGCATACTGCGCCCGCCCTTCAACAAATCTATTAAAGAATTAAAAGCAAACGTACTCAA
>ERZ842401.1913-NODE-1913-length-28624-cov-34.537961_pt1 | contig 28624 bp, 18 predicted proteins | sample MGYA00521270_ERZ842401 | MGnify/ENA primary metagenome ERZ842401 (study PRJEB31892, sample SAMEA3878208) | bioreactor metagenome | biome: Moose rumen | place: Sweden | collected 2011-10 | study: EMG produced TPA metagenomics assembly of the PRJEB12797 data set... | reverse complement strand
GGCATCGATGAGCTTCTTGTCCTTGGCGGCATACTCACCCAGATAGACCTTCGTCTTGCGGTCGCGGGGGTAGTTGTCGTACTGACGCTTATTGAGGAAGTAGGTGTTGGGCTCGTAGTAGTGCTCGTCAATGAGGGGCATGCCCAACTCCTCAGCCAGTTTCCAGCCGTTCTCCAGATCGCTGTTGCCGGGGTGCGAGCCCGGTCCGGCAGTACCCACGATGATGATTTCGGGATGAGCCTCCATCACCTTTTTATATAAATAGCGGAAACGCTCGCAAAACTCGGGCGAGATACGCTCCTCGTTGCCAATGCCCAGATACTTCAGACCGAAGGGTGCAGGATGGCCGGCATCGGCACGCATCTTGGCCCACTTCGACGTGGCGGGGTCGCCATTGGCCCACTCGATCAGGTCGAGGGCATCCTGTACCCACTCGTCCATATCGCTCATAGGCGCTACTTCCTGGGCCTGTCCCTTCATGCCCCAACCGCCGTTGGTACCCTGACAACTGACACCGCAAGGCAGGATGGGCAGCGGCTGCATGCCCAGGTCCTCGCAGAACTGGAAATACTCATAGTAGCCCAAGCCCATACTCTGGTGGTAGCCCCACGTGTTCTTCTGCTGTATGCGCTGGTGGCGCGGGCCGATGGTGTTCTTCCAGCGGTAGGTGTTCCAGAAGCCGTCGCCGCCGCCGTGTACCACGCAGCCGCCGGGGAAGCGCATGAACTTTGGCTGCAGGTCGGCCAGCGCCTGTGCCAGGTCTTTTCTGAGACCGTGTCCCTTGTAGGTGTCCTGCGGCATGAGCGACACATCATCAAGATAGACGTCGCCCACATTGAGTACCAAGATTTGCAGGGCTGCCTTCGTGCAGTCTGCCTCGGGGGTGAGGGTAGCGGTGTAAGCCTGCCAGTCGTTCATGCCGTTGCCGGCGGGAATGTCGATGACGGCATCGGCCAGCAGCTTCGGGTCTTTGTTCCAGCCCTGCGGCTCTACCAACGCCACGCGCACCTGCTTAGCCTCGCCGACGTTGGCCAGGCGCATGGAGAAATCGTACTTGGCACCAGCCTTCACGCTGATACCTTCGAAACCGTCGTTCTGCAGGCCGAAGCCTTTCCACCCCTTGTAGTCGTAGAACTCCTTCGTGCGCTCCACGTGCAGCCGCATGGCGGTATTGCTGTTGTAGGGCGAGGTGAAGCTCTGGTCGACCTTACCGATGGTGGTGGGCTGAATGTAGCCTAAGGAGTGGCCTGGGCGGATGGTCTTCCAGGCAGTGCCGGGACCCCATCCGTCGCGCTCGGCAGGGCTGAATTCGAAGGAGCCGTTCTGTAGCAGTTCGGCAAAGAGTCCGCCGTCGGCGCTCGATGAGATGTCTTCGAAGAAGATGCCGATGAGTTCGTCGCTGATAGCCTTGCCGCCTTTAGGGGCATTCATTGGCTTCTGGGCCTGAGCGCCCAGCGATGCTGCCATGATGGCAGCGCAAAGTAAAGTACGATAGTTCATAGTTATTCTTTTTTAATTACGTGTTAGCATCTTATGGTTTTAGCCGGGTGCAAAGGTATGACTTTTTTCGCATCTGTCTGCTTGCAGATGTTTCAGATATTTGCGAATTTGTCGCACAGGTTTACCTACTCCTTGATAGGGATGTCGATAACGAAGCGGCAACCCTCGTGATAATCGGGGTCGAGCCAGATCTGGCCTCCCAGATTGTCGATGTGACGCTTGGACAGCGCCAACCCCAGACCCAGACCCTCCGAGAGGTCGTCGGACTTGGTGAAGGGTACGAACATCCGTTCGCGGTAATCCTCGGAGATGCCGGGACCCGTATCCTGGAAAAGGAAGCGGATGGTCGACGGCTGTTCCGACACATGCACCATGATATGCTGCCCGTCGGAGTACTTTGCCGAGTTGTAGAGTATCTCGCGCAGACTGCGCATCAGGTAGACGCGGTTGGTGCTGATGCAGCGGCTGTCGGGCAGTTCTGTCTCAAACTTGATGTTCAGTTGCGGGAAGTTCCTGCTGGCATACGAGATACTCTCGCGAGCCACCTCGTTGCACGACACCATGTCTTGGGTCTTGCTGGCATCGAGCTCTTCGTTCATGCCCGTCTCGGAACTGTCGTAAAGCATCAGCACCATGCGGCTCAGCGTTGCCACATTTCGTCTGACAATGTCCATCATGCCCTCTGCTTCTTCCCGGGGCAGCTGGTTGATGTCGCGCAGTACCTGTGTGAATCCCATGATGATATTGAGCGGGGTGCGGATCTGGTGGGTCACATTCTGGATAAAGGCGGTCTTCTGTCTGACGCTCTCCTCCACCAGCTGGCTGGCTTGCTGCAGTTCCTCGTTGCGGCGAATGGTCTCGTCATGCGCCTTCTGCACCTCGCCGATACGCTGTGCCAGCGACTCCTGCATGGTGGCAAAACTGTTTTGCAGCCTGCCCACCACGTGTCGCTTCTGTGTGTGGGGTATCTGCTCGTCATAGTGGCCTTCGGCTATGCGCTGCGATTGTTGCAGCAGCATATTGAGCGGTTTGATGGCGTGCTTCACGGCCCGGCGTATGAGCAGCAGGATAAGCACCAGTCCTACCAGCAGCAGCGGCACGAGGATATAGCCCAACAGGTAGTAGCTGTAGAAGATGTCGCTCTCGGGACATACCAGTGCCATGCTCCACCGGGTACCTGGCACGGGCTGATAGCACACGATGCAACTTCTGCCGTCCAGTTCCACCTTCTTGTTGCCGGTATGTCCTTTGGTCATCTCCACACCCAGTGCGAAGACGGCATCGTGCTTGTTGGGGTCGCCCCCCGAGAAGATGGTCTCTTTGAATAGTCTGTCGGCATGGGGGTGTACGACGTAGGTGCCATCGCTGCCAATCATGGCAAAATAGGAATTGCGGTAGGGACTGTTGGCGGTAACCAGTTCCGACAGACGTGTGAGCTCCAGGTCGGTAGAGACGACAGCCAACAGGCGTCCGTCATGGTCGTTGATGGGTTTGCAATAGGAAGCAATCATGCCTTCGAGGGTCACGTCCAGCGTGTCGTGGTCATCGTAGAAGTCCACCCAGCTTGCCTTGCCCAGATCTTTGGGAACCTTATACCATACGCGGCTGTAGAAATCGTAGTCTTTCTCCCTGACGGCTATCAGGCTGTCGCCCTGTCTGATGGTGTAGACCGAGAAATTGCGCCCACATTCAGGAAAGAGGTAGGGCTCGGCACTGATGGAACAGCCGCTGGTACAGGGGTTGAGAGCCACGATACGCCTGCTGATTGACAGAAAGGAGTCAGGGTTCAGATGTTCTGTCACCAGCCAAGCGTTGGACTCTGTCGCCATCTCAACGGCATCCAGGAATCCCCTGACACGCTGGGTGTTAGTGCTGAGCACGCTGGTGGCGCGCTTTATGGCTTCCTCGCGAATGATATGTCGCGACTGCAGGAATAGGATGCCAAGGGCAACCACAAAGATGGGCACTGCCAGCAGCACGATGCCGAGGCCGAGCTTTGTGGAAAGCGATTCGCGTATGTATTGCACCAGTCCTTTCATCTCTCTTCCGATTTCTGTAGCAGCGTGTTCAGCAGCTCCGTCACTTTCTTTCCTTTCTGCTGGATGTCTTCCGTCAGTCGCACCGTTTCTTCAGGCGAGGCTCCTGTCAGGTTGTCCACATCCATGCTGATATCGTTCACGGGGGGCATCATCTGGTCGGTCATGTGGTGCAGGAAAGCCGTCTTCATACGGTCGGCCTCCTGAGCCTGGTCATAACTGCGGCGCAGGACCTCGCCTCGCTCGTCGAGCTCTTCGGTCAACTGCTGCAACTGTCCCATATTCACAGACAGCGACTGCTGCATGCGCTGGAAGTTGGCCTGAAGGCGCGCTATCTCGTCGTAGTGCCTACTGTCGGGGATGGGAGCATCATAGTGCCCCTCGGCAATATGCTGGGTGGCTGCCGTCAGCAGTCGCAGCGGCACCAGCTGCCTGTGAGTGAACATCAGGCAGAGCACCAACAGCAACAATAGGCCTACGAAGGCGATGACGACCACGTATATGAGCAGTCGGTTGTAGTCGCCGAAGATATCTTCCTCAGGGAAGATGACGCCTACACTCCATCCCAGCTCATCCTGATAGCGGAAGGGACGGCTGATGCGTACAAAGGGCTTGTAGAACACGTAGCTGTCCTTGCCGTCCAGACGGAAATACTTATAGCCCGTCTCGCCGTTCACCGTAGCCCTTGCAGCCTCTTCAACGGTAGGTTCGGTATCTTCGCGCAACGACGTGAACACATTCTGACGGAACAGTTTGCTGCTGTCAGGATGCACAATATAGGTGCCGTCGCGTCCCAGCAACGTGCAGTATGAATTGGGCGAGGGCTTCGAGGCAAGCACGGCCTGCGACAGCCATGTCAGCGACAAGTCGAACCCCATCACACCCACCAGACGCCATTGCCTGTCGTAGATGGGCAGACAAAACGAGGTGATGGGACCGCCATCGGCCTCGCTCCCTTCCAGCGGATCGGTCCACAGGGGCCGTCCTTTCTCGATGGTCTCGGCATACCAGCTCTGTTCGGGATAGGGGCAGTTGCCATAAGTATCGGCCTGTATGATAGGCGAGCTGGTGGTTGACAACGAGTCTCCGTCCACGCGGTGCGAGTAGGCCATGAAGTACTGTCCTTTCTCCTTATAATAATAAGGTTCGAAGGCAATGGCACAGCCAATGATATTTTCGTTGGCTTCCAGAATCATGCGGGTGTAGTGAAACATCTTGTCGGGTTCGTCAAGGTGCATGACGACATACGACAGCAGGTTGCCCGAGGCCTGTTCTACACCCATCAGAATGTTGTCGATATTCAGCACCGTGACTTCCAGCGCCTGCGAGGCTGTGTTCAGCGCTTCCTCCTTCACCGCCTTCCGAGAATAATGGAACATGATAAGGAGCGACACCGACAGCAGTACGGTAATCGCGAACACGACCATGAGACTAAGCCTGACTGACAACTTTAATGGTGTCGAGGGCATGGCGTGGTTGATTAATCGGGTTAGTTGCAACATTCTTGGCGCAAAGGTACGAAAAAGAACCGAATAACCAAAAGATTTGCCGACTTTTTGAATGGAAACGACATCTTTAAGGCAATTCTTGACCCTAAGACCAGGGTTTACGGACAAAAAAGAACACTAAAGACGCCAGCGCAACTGAACATCCAGGTCGGACTGCGACGAGCCATCTATCTGTTGGAGACCGCTGCCAATGACGGAACGGTCGGAATAGCGGGTATAGCCAAACTTGGCCGACAGACGCAGGTACCGGGTGAGGGATGCCTGAGCTGTCAGCGCCAACCGGACGCCGCGACCATAATACATGGGAAAGTAAAACTCGTGCTGCAACTGACGTTCATAGACATAGATGCGACTGTCGTAATCGTCGGTACTGAAGAAGCCTGCCGACAGATGGGCTTGCCAGCGAGCCTGCTGATAGGACAGATGCTGACTCACCATCACACCTTGGCTGCGCTGCTCACTGCCAGAATGCACATAGTCGGCCTGAGTGGTGGTGCCCCAACCGGATGCAGCGGCATAGCCAACAGACAGACGGCTGCGATGCACACGCTCGTCGACCAGTGCCGACGCATCGGCATTGTCTTTCTGACGCCATTGCAGACGGTGACGGGCACGCACCTGCCATCGTCCCACCTGCCAGTCGCCTTGCAAGAGGAAGTCCCAGGCATGCGATGTCTGCGACACCTGATAACGTGCCCAGGGGAAATAGGCATAGTCGGCATAGCCCTGCAGGTGCAGGCGGCTGAGCGGGTTCCAGGTAAATCCCATGAAGAAGCCACTCTCGTTCTGTACCTTCGACTGACTGCCGAAGCTATGGGCATGAAGGGCTGTGTAACGATAGCTGTAGAACCGCTGCAGCGCCATCAGGCTAAAGAGCGACGATGGTTGATAGCTGACGGTATTGATTGTAGCCAATGCACCATCGGCATTGACTGCCGTCTCACCATTCACCGAGAAGCGATATTGGGTGTAGCCGTAATGAATGCCTGCATTAAAGAAGTTCTGCCCCTGTGCATAATGACGACGATAGAGTGCGCTGGTATCCGGACGCAGCGAACGGTCGAGGTGGGTGTGAATAATGGCACCGCCCAGATACAGGCCGCCCTGACGATAGACCAATGAACCGCCAAAGGACGACAGGTGCGTGTTGTACTTCTTTTCCATCTCGGTCTCCGTGCGGTGATAGCCGCTGGTAAGCAGGGTGGCTGCCGTACCATCAGCATTGAGTGTCGCATCCATGGGCCTATAGGAGGCCATTGCCGTCAGGGTGAGGGGACGGGCCAGACGCACCGTGGCTGCAGCTCCCTGGAAATAGTCGGATTCCGAACGCGAGCTGTGCACCCGCAAGGTGCTGTGCTGGCGTCCCAGGTTCTGCAGCGTAGACAACTTACCCAGCGAGAAACTGGTGTTGAGTACCAATCCCATGCCAGCCGACACTTTGTATTTTCCTATGATGGCATTGTCGATGACACCCCAACGGCGCACCTGCAGATAATAGGAATAGGCATCGTAGCCCTGACCGTTGCGGTTGGCAAAGAAGGGCTCGCCGGCATCCTGTGCCCCTACGATGCCAGCCTTCAGATACTGACCATAGGAAAACTCATAGCGCAAAGAGTGGCGATAGGGATAGCCCATATAGCCATTGGAATCACCGCGGCGCTTATAGAAGGGGATGCGTGCGGTGGCGGTAACGGTGTGATGACCATATTTGGCAATGGTCTGCCAACGGGGGAAGCGGGGCTTTTCTTCGGCAACAGCACCAACAAAGGTAAAGAAAGGCAGCAATGTCAGCTGGCGATAGTCCATCGAACGGATCATCTTCAGCTCGTTCATCGAGCGCAGGGGACCATAGCGGTCACGGTATTCCAGAAAATCCATCACCTGCTGCCCTGAGAGGAAAGGCAACTGTTCCAGGTCATCGCGCCCGGCCTGATTCAGGTCGAGCGGATGGTCCGCCAACTGCGACATCCGCTCGTAGTCATCAGTCCATTCTGACTCGTCCATATCCTCTGGGTTGCCCAACTCTTGCCATACCTGCTCCCACGAACGTTCTGTCTGTGCTTGCACCGACAGGCACAGAAACAGGGAGAGGACAATAGCGATGGGCTTCATGGGTATGCTATTGGAAAATTCTTCGGTAACAGCGATGACGACGGTGCTGACGCGCTTCCAGATACTGCCACTGCGAGCGGACAGCCTCGTTGTCCTCCATCTGAGGCATCGCCTCGGCATAGCGGAAGCCATAGTGCTGGAACTGCTGAATCAGGTCGTTGAAGATGAGAGCGTTGGCACCCTTCTGCCGATACTCTGGCAGCACACCTATGAGCAACAGGTCAACAGTGTCTGTCTTATGCCATTTCAGGATGCGTAACATCTGCCACCAACCCATCGGGAAGAGACGTCCGTCGCGGGTATGCTGCAAGGCGCGCGAAAACGATGGGAAGGTGATGCCAAAACCTATCATCTCGTCGCCGTCCATGACTGCCGTCACTAAGTTCAAATCGGCAATCTTGATATAGTCACCAACGAGTCTATCTATCTGACGTTGAGAGAGTTGAGAGTATCCATAAAGATCCTTGTAGGTGGCATTGACCAGTTCAAACACCTTGCGCCCCCACCCTTCCTCTATCAGTTCGTGACGGGTGAAATGATGCACGCGCAGTCCGTAGCGGCGTGATATCATCTCGGCCAGTTTGGCAAACTTATCGGGGACAACATCAGGCACCTTTACCAGATACTCCATATAGTCGTTATCCTTGCTCATACCCTCAATGCGCTCCATGTGGACAGGATAATAGGGGTAGTTATAGTTGACATACATCGTCGACAACTCGTCGAACCCCTCAACCAACATTCCCTCGCGGTCGGTATCAATGAATCCCAACGGACCTGCCATCTCTGTCATGCCCCGCTGACGCCCCCACTCTTCCACCGCCTTAAGCAGAGCCGTCGAGACATCCATATCGTCCAGAAAGTCGAACCATCCGAAACGCACCTGGTTGATGTTCCAGCGCTCGTTGGCACGGTGGTTGATGATGGCTGCCACGCGCCCCACCATCTTTCCATCACGGAAAGCCATGAAGTAGTCGGCCTCGCAGCACTCAAACGACGGGTTCTTGTCGCTACGCAGGGTGGCCATTTCGTCGGAGAAAAGATAAGGAACGGCATACTTGTTGCCACGATACAAATCGTAGTAAAACTGTACAAACTGTCGCAACTGCTTGCGGTTTGTTACTTTCCTAATTTCTACTTGACTCATTAGATAAAGGTACAGGGCATTACTATTTCAGGCTGCAAAGTTAGCGATTTTCCTTGAAACAGCAAAGCAGATTGCGCAATTTTTTGTACGATTATTTGGCGGGACAAGAAATTATTCGTAATTTTGCACCCGCAATTCAAGGGGTGCCCGATGGTTCGGGCTGAGATGATACCCTCTAACCTGATTCGGACAATACCGACGTAGGGATGAATAGAGTAACTGACCCCCTTTTTGTTTCATCATAAAAGGTTTAACCGTAAAAAAGAAAAGGGAATGAAAAAGATTCTTTTTGGGATGATGGCTTTGACCATCGCAACGACAGCCAGCGCGCAACATGAGGATTCGCTGAAAATGGAGCGCTTGCAGGAAGTAGTGGTAAAAGGCGTGCGTACGCAGAAGAATGCACCATACGCCACGGCGAACATCAAGAAACAGGAGCTGAGCCAGTTCTCGACCTCTGGTCAGGAACTGCCCTTCCTCTTTGCCCGCACCCCAGGTGTGTTGGCATGGAGCGAGAACGGACTGGGCACGGGAACTACCTATATGCGCATCCGCGGTGCCGGCGACTCGCGCATCAATGTGACCATCGACGGTGTGCCCCTCAACTCGCCTGAAGACCAGTGCGTGTTCTGGGCCAACATGAACTCTTATGCCTCGTTGTTGGGCAGCGTGCAGATACAGCGTGGTGTGGGCTCATCAACCAATGGTGACGGTGCCTTCGGAGGCTCTATTGCCCTCTCTTCGAAAGCACCCTCGCAGAAAGCCGGCGGCGAACTCTCGGCCTCTTTTGGCGCCTATAACACATTTAATTTGGGCGGACAGTTCTCAACGGGTCTGCTGTGGAACCACTTGATCTTCGATGGAGCCTACCACGAGACCAATACCGATGGCTTTATTCACGGCACAGCCGGCAGAAGTGGCTCATACTACGGCGGTCTGACATGGGTTGACGAGAAGTTCCAGATCCGCTACAAGAACATCGGCAACTTCGAGAAGACCGGACAGGCCTGGAACGGCATCACCGCCGGCAACAACGACTATTCGCTGATGGATGGCAACTACGATGACGGTTCGTGGGGTTATCAGACCAAAACGGGCATCAAGACCTACGAAGACCTTTACAATGCCGGACTGGGACAGTATAACAGTCTCTATGAACAGTTGACTACCGGCGACGACGGCCTCTTTGTCACAGATGCCGACGACAACTACCAGACCACACGCTACACCATGAGTGACGGCTCGTACTGGTCAAAGGCAACCGATAACTTCTGGCAAAATCATAACATCCTGTCAGGAGCTTTCGAACTGAATGACCACTGGACGGCAACAGCCTCGCTGCACTACACCCACGGCTATGGCTATTACCGTGAGTTCCGTCCGAACAACAAACTGAAGAAGTTCGGTCTTAGTGATGCCAACGTGAAGAAAACCGATTTCGTACGCAAAAAAGGACTGAAGCAGGATGCTTATGGTGTGGTGGGCAACTTGAACTATAAGGACGAGCGCTGGGATGTCATAGGCGGTCTCTCTTTACAGCAGTTCAAAGGCAACCATTTCGGCTATGTCACCTATATCAAGAATCAGGCCCTCAGCGACCGCATCCTTGCCAATGGCGACTACCAGTATTATGATTCGGATGCCAAGAAACAGGATGCCAGCGCTTTTGTGAAGGCTGCTTACCAACTCACCAGCGAATGGAGTGCCTTTGCCGATGTGCAGTATCGCCATGTGGGGTACAAGACCGACGGCATCAACGACAAGTTCTACGAGGACAATGGTCGTTGGGCTAACCAGCCGCTCAACATCGATGAGACCTACGACTTTTTGAACCCAAAACTGGGTGTCAGCTGGACAAAAGGGCCGCACATGGCCTACGCTTCGGCAGCCCTCAGCCACCGCGAGCCTCAGCGCGACAATTTTACAGACAACTATAAGTACCCCCTGCCCACAGACGAGAGTGTGATGGACTTCGAGGCTGGCTATCACTTCTCAAGCCGTCCATTCCGCGCAGGCGCAAACCTCTATTATATGAAGTATAAGGATCAGTTTGTGCAGACAGGCGAGCAGAGCGAAATAGGTGAGGCCCTGACCACCAATATCAAGGATTCTTATCGTATGGGCGTGGAACTCACTGCTGCCTGGGATGTGTGCCCTCTGCTCACGCTCGAAGGCAATGCTGCCCTGAGTCAGAACAAACTGAAGGATTTTACGGAGATGGCTTCCGTTAACTGGGAGACGACGTTCCGTCCCATCCATTATGACAATACTACGCTGGCCTTCTCGCCCTCTACCATTTTGAACGGTTTCATCGACTTCCACTATCAGGGATTCAAGGCCACCTGGCACACCAACTTCGTCAGCCGGCAGTATCTGGACAATACCGAGAACCGCGACCGCTCACTGCCTGCCTACACGTTCTCGAACCTGGCACTGAGCTATTCGTCGAAAGTCACCAAGGTGTCGCCCCTGCATGAGGTGGTGCTGGGCCTGAACATCAGCAATGTCTTCGATGCTCACTATGCCACCAGCGGATGGGTCTACTCGTCAATACTCGAGGATTATGGTCATCCCAACGAGAACCGCTACTATCAGATAGGCTTTATTCCCATGGCCGGACGCACGGCGATGGCCAGCCTCACGCTTCGTTTCTAAGTGAAGAATTTGCTCTGCTAAAATGACGGACTTCCTCACTGCCCACTGGCTCGATATCGTAACCACCGTCCTCGGACTGGCCTATATTCTTCTGGAGTATAGGGCCAGCCTGTGGATGTGGGCCGTAGGCTTCGCCATGCAGGCATTAGGTATCGTGCTTTACTATCAGAAAGGTCTCTATGCCGACTGCGGCATGGAGTTCTATTACCTCTCCATGACCGTCTACGGCTACTGGAAATGGGTGCGTGGCAGCAACAGCACAAAAAAAGAGCTGCCCATCCGTCATTTCCCACGCAAGCTGATACTGCCGTGGCTGCTGCTGATGACCTCGCTCTGGGCGCTCATCTACTGGCTGCTGGTGACCTTCACCAACAGCAACGTGCCCCTGGCCGACAGTTTCACGACGGCACTGAGTCTGGTGGGCATCTGGGCCCTGGCTCATAAATATCTGGAGCAATGGTTCGTCTGGATTGCCGTCGACGTGGTTACCTGTGCCCTCTATTTCTATAAGGACATACCCTTTAAGGCCAGTCTCTATGGTCTCTACGTCATCATTGCCATCTTCGGAGTCCTGAAGTGGCGAAAGATGATGCAGCAGAATTTATGAGGCTTTTGCTTGGTATAGTCAAGAAAAAGTTGTACCTTTGCCCCCAATATGGCTATAAACTATACCCGCAAGGAGGAAATATGGAATACCTGGACGCATGCCGGTGGAGCTATGATGGCAGGTGCTGTAGGCATCGCGTTTATCATCGTGGTCTGCTTGGGCAATGCCGACCGCATGTGGGCAGGTATCGGTGTGGGGCTTTATCTGCTGGGAATGACAGGCAGCTACCTGGCTTCCACCATCTATCATGCACTCTCGGAACAAAGTAAATGGAAGCGACACTTCCGTAAATGGGATCACGCCGCCATTTACTGGCACATCGCCGGCTCGTATTCACCCATCACCCTGATGGCGATGCGCGAAGACGGCTGGTGGGGCTGGATTCTGTTCTCCTTTGTCTGGTCTTGTGCCGTTGTAGGAACCATCATCAGTTTCATTAAACTGAAAGACCACTCAAACATCGAGACGGCCTGTTTTGTCATCATGGGTCTGTCGGTATTAGTTGCTTTTAAGCCGCTGCTCGACACGGTGTCGACCAATGCCTTTGTGTGGATTGTGCTCGAAGGCGTTTTCTATATTACCGGCGCTGTGTTCTACTCGTTCAATAAGACCAAATACATGCACACCGTGTTCCATTTTTGCGTGTTGGCAGGCAGCATCTGCCACATCATTGCCGTCTGGGACATCCTCATACGCGACATCTTTTAATCTTTTATGATATGAAACAGTACATTCTACCCCTTTTTCTGGCATTGCTGCTGATAGGCTGTGCTCAGAAGTCAGACCTTAAAAAGCAAGTTGAAATCGACAATGCACGCTGTCCCTATGAACTCGAAGAGGGTGCAACAATCACTAAGATGGAACTGCTTGAAGACAAATTGGCCGTTTATGTAGAGATAAGTGGCGATTTCGATGATTTGTTAGATGATGCAGATTCCCGCGAGGCTCTTGGAAGCGGCTTAAAAGCTTGGTTTACCGATGCCGACACACCATTCCCAGAACTCACCGATGCCTTGATTTCAAACGGCACCGGCATAGGGTTTGCCGTCAAGAACAGCCAGGGTGCCAAGGCAAAAATAGAGTACAGCGCCTATGACCTGGAAAGCAGTCGGCAAACCGCTGACGAAGAGGACGAGGTAGAAAAGGTCGACGAGTCGACATCCTCCTATGAAGACAACGATAATAAAGACTTCGAAGACCTGACATCCGCCGATATCGACAGTATGACCGATGATCAGCTGGAGGAGGCCCTCAACGAAGGTATCAACCTGGTGAGTGCCGAACTGCCTATGGTCATCGACGACGATATGTCGATTACCGGCATCCGACTGACGGAGTACAACCTGATCTATACCATCCGCGTTACCGAGAGCGACGAACTCTCTGTGTCGATGTTCCAGTTTGCAGATGCTGAAATAAAGGCAGCCATGAAGGAACAATTGAGAAATGGCGACAAAGATATGAAACTGCTTTGCCGCATGCTAATAAAGACCAATCGCGGCATAGACTACCGCTTCATCGGTCGCCAGTCAGGCGATTCGTACACAGTGCACCTCACGACTTCGGATATCCGACAGTTTATTTAGCCACCCTGACACTCATCGTCTCCACATCGAAGGCGACACCCTGTCCCCGCTCTATGAACCGGCTCAGCATGCCTTGGCGAGCCAGTTCATGGGGCGGACCTATTTGCAGTCCGCCCTCCTTGGTCATCAGCCACACCTTATCGGCAACCTGCAAGGCCAGCTCCAAGTCATGGGTAGACAGCAACACGGTCTTTCCGTACTCGTGACTGATACGCTTCATCAGTAGCATACTGTCTACCTTGCTGGGATAGTCAAGGAATGCCGTAGGCTCGTCTAAATATATAATAGGTGTCTGCTGAGCCAGCACTTTGGCAATCATCACTTTCTGACGCTCGCCGTCGCTCAGTGTGTTCACCATTCTCTCCCTGAGCGCATCGATCCCAACTAAGCGCATCGACTCGTCGACCACATCGCGGTCTATTGCTGACAGTCGGCCCCAGAAACCGGTATAGGGCTGCCGGCCCATCGCCACCAGTTCCCAGACGGTCATCTGTCGTACATCGGGCTTCTCAGTAAGCACCACACCAATCAGTTTGGAGAGATCGGATGAAGAAAGGATAGAGAGATTGCTGCGCTCAGTACCCGTCACCAGTTCCATCTGGCCGCTCAATGGTTTCTGAAAGGCTGCCAGCGTACGCAACAGCGTGGACTTGCCTACACCATTGGGGCCCAGCAGACAGGTCAACTCACCGCTTTCCAGGCTGGCGGTCAGCGGACCTGCCACCTGTATTGTTTTCTGCTTTGACCTGTAGCCGATGCTCAGGTCGCGCAGCATCACCGTCACTCTGCTCTCTTCCATCGCAGTAATCATTTCTTCACTTCATAAATCGTACAACAAAAGCGCCCTGTAAATCATCATTACAGAGCGCCTTGCGTACCCAGAGCCGGGGTCGAACCGGCACGGGTTGCCCCACTGGTGTTTGAGACCAGCGCGTCTACCGATTCCGCCATCTGGGCTTCTTTTGCGGGTGCAAAGATACAAAGAAAAATTGAATCCTGCAAAAGAATATGAAAAAAATAGTAAAAATACTTGGTTTTGTCAAAAATAATTCGTAACTTAGCACCCGCTTTTATTACAACTAAGAATCTGATGAATAACACTTCAAGCAAAAACTATTGTATCATCCTCTCCGGAGGACGAGGAAAAAGGCTATGGCCATCGAGCAGAATGGAACGTCCTAAGCAGTTCATTGATTTCTTCGGAACGGGGCGCACGCAGTTGCAGATGACTTTCGACCGCATTTCAAACATACTTCCCAAGGAGCATATATTTATTTGTACGTGCAAGGAATACCTGCACTTGGTGCATGAACAACTGCCGGAAGTGCCCGACAAGCATATCCTGATGGAGCCCGTGAACCGCAACACGGCTCCTGCTGTGGCATGGGCAGGCGTCAGCATCCATCGCGAATGTGCCGATGCCCGCATCCTGGTGGTTCCGTCCGACCAGATTATCTTCAATGAAGAGGCTTTCCGCCAGAACGTGCTCGATGGTCTGAAGTTTGTTTCCGAGAACGACATCATGCTGACCATGGGTATTCAGCCCACTCGTCCGGAGCCGGGCTACGGCTATATTCAGATGGGCGAGCCTACCTTGTTTACAGGCATCAGCAAGGTGCAGTCGTTCACCGAAAAGCCCGAGCGCGAGTTTGCCCGCCTGTTCATGGACAGTGGCGAGTTTCTGTGGAACACTGGCATGTTCCTCAGCAATGTGCTCTATCTGCGCCAGTTCTTCCTGGAAGTCATCAAGGATATGCCCAACCGAATGGCAGATATTCTGGAAATGAAATCCGAGGAGGAATTAAATCAATACGTGAACCAGCATTACCCCGCCTATCCCAACCTCTCTATGGACAAGGCCGCCCTGGAACTGTCAGACAACGTCTACGTGATGCGCTGCGACTTCGGCTGGGCCGACCTGGGCACCTGGCATGCTGCCTACGAGTGTATGCAGAAGGGCGAAGACGACAATGTGGTAATCAATTCGGAAGTGATGCTGGAAGACTGCAAGGGCAACATCATCAAGCTGCCCAAGGGGCATATCGGTGTCATCCAAGGTCTTGAAGGTTATATCGTAGCCGAGGAGAGTGACGTGCTGATGATATGCAAAAAGAGCGACTCATCGTCGCTCATTCGCAAGTATGTCAATGAGATTGGCATACGCTATGGGGAGCAGTATCTCTGACCTCTCTCCTTATTTTCCGGAAAAGGCGGCAAAGATTTTGCCGGCTATCTGCTGCATCTCCTCTTGAGCGAGTTGCAGCTTTTCTTTCCGGAAGTCCACATCACCCTCGCTGTTCATGGGGATGAGGTGGATATGTGCGTGAGGCACCTCAAGACCCAGCACCACCTGAGCCACCTTCTTGCAGGGGAAGGCTTTCTTCAGCGCCACAGCCACCTGCTTGGCAAACACCTGGAACTCAGCCAGTTCCTCATCGTCCATGTCAAAGATATAGTCTACCTCACGGCGGGGAATCACCAATGTATGACCTTTGGCCACAGGGTTGATGTCAAGGAAAGCATAGAACTTATCGTTCTCTGCACACTTGTAGCTGGGAATCTCTCCAGCGGCAATCTTAGAAAAAATATCCATATCTGTTTAACCTACCGTAATTTTCTCGATTCTTAACTTGATAGTGCCACGGGGAATCTTCACTTCTACCTCGTCGCCCACCTTGTGGTTCAGCAGTCCCTGGGCAATGGGAGTCTGGATGCTGATCTTACCCTCACGCAGGTTGGCCTCGCTCTCGCTGACGATGGTGTAGGTCATGCGGGCCTTGTTGGCCAGATTGGTCATCTCCACCTTCGACAGGATCTGGACCGAGTCGGTGCTCAGACGCGAGGTATCCACAATCTTTGCCTCGGAGATCTGCTGCTTCAACAGGTTGATCTTCGACTCCAGATGAGCCTGAGCCTCCTTGGCTGCCTCGTACTCACTATTCTCACTCAGGTCGCCCTTGTCGCGTGCTTCCGCGATGGCGGCCGATGCTTTGGGGCGTTCTATCCCCTCTAAGCGCTTCAGTTCGGCTATGAGTTTGTCATAGCCTTCTTGTGACATATAAGCCATAATCTGATGTATTTGTTTTATTTACAATTTTCGATTTTCGTCTGGTCGGCAAAAAAGAAAGAATCCCGACTGTTCTCCCAGAGTCGGAATCCTCGTTATCGCTATTTTATCTCTTCTACCTTATCCGCTGCAAAGGTAATCCTTTTTTCCGAACCAGCCAAATTTTTTGCCTAAAAAACGACTTAAACGTCCTCCGAAACAAAAAAAATGCTAAAAAAGGCTCGTATTTACACCTTATTTATTAAATTTGCACCTTGAAACTACAACGCAGTTGCTTTAGGAACACTAAAACCATAACGACATGAAGAAAATTACTACACTACTTTTGGCCATCCTGACTGCTGCCACAGCGACGGCACAGACAGAGGTGACAGCCAGCGAAGCAAAGACCCTCTACAAAGCCACCTCGAAGAAACGGGTGAGTGTGCACGACCCCTCAGTGGTCTACGACAGCACCTCTGGGCGCTACTATATCCTTGGCACGATGCAAGGCATCGCCTACACCACCGACATGCAAAACTGGACAAGCGACAAGCTGACGTGGCAGACAGCCAGCAGCAACAACGCTGCCATCGAGGATGTGTTCACCACACCGGCTGTAACGAAGGTAAAGAAAGATGGCACAGAGGTAGACTTCCCTGCTTTCAACGCCGCCGATTGGTCGGCACGGGGCGACAGCGACTGGGGCTACGGCAACCTTTGGGCTCCCGATATCATCTGGAACCCCACCATGAAGAAGTGGTGTCAGTATCTGAGCGTCAATGGCGACTCGTGGCATTCGAGCATTGTGCTGCTCACCGCCGACAACATCACAGGCCCCTACCGCTATCAGGGCCCTGTGGTCATCTGCGGTTTCAAGGACAGTGAGCACAGCTACAAGGAGACCGACCTGGAACTGGCTATCGGCACACAGTCGAGCCTGCCCTCGCGCTATAATGTGGGCAATAACTGGGGTAAGCGCTGGCCACACACCATTGACCCCTGCGTGTTCTACGATGAAGAGGGCAACCTGTGGATGGCCTATGGCTCATGGAGCGGCGGCATCTGGATGCTCCAGCTCGACGAGAACACTGGTCTGCGCGACTACGACGTGACCTACCCCTCCACGGGTGGCAGCACCGACGGCGTCACCAGCGACCCCTACTTTGGCAAGAAGGTGGCTGGCGGCTACTATGTGTCGGGCGAAGGTCCCTACATCCAGCATATTGGCGACTACTACTATCTGTTTGTCAGCTACGGCTTCTATTCGCCCGATGGTGGCTACGAGATGCGTGTGTTCCGCTCCACCGCACCCGACGGTCCCTACCGCGACGCATCCAACCGCTCGGCTATCTTCAGCAGTGCTACGAAGAACTACGGAGCCGGCACCGACACTCGTGGCGAGAAGCTGATGGGTGCCTACAATGGCTGGGGATTCCAGACCGAAGGCGAGACGGCACAGGGTCACAACAGCGTCATCACTGCCGATGGCCGCACCTACCTTGTCTATCACACTAAGTTCAACGACGGACATCCCGACTGGGGTTTCCACGCCGTGCGTGTGCACCAGCTGTTCCAGAACAAGAACGGCTGGCTGGTGGCAGCACCCTTTGAATATAACGGCGAGAGCGTCACCTCGGCCGACGTGGCGGAGAAAGAGTTGACTGCCGACGGCGACATCCCGGGTGTGTATCAGATTCTCGTCCACAAGTACAAGATGGACTACGAGAATATGGAGGAGGTGACACCCGTCACCGTCACCCTGAAGGCCGACGGCACCGTGAGCGGCACCTACACCGGCACCTGGAGCCGCGAGGCCGGCACCAGCTACCTGACGCTAAAGCTGGGCAGCACCACCTACAATGGTGTGATCTACGAAGAGCAGATGGACGGACAGAGCATCAAAGCCATAACGTTTACGGCGATGGCTAACAGCGGTGTCAACGTGTGGGGCTATAAGATGACTCCGAAATACGAGGTAGCCTATATGGCTAATCATATCAGCGTTCCTGCGTCTACCAGAAAGGACATCGACCTCTATGGCATGGACTACGGCATGGACGATGCAGCCATCAACGCCTCAGTGCAGTGGACCAGCAATATGCCCGACATCATCTCCAACTACGGCAAGTACAACCCCAACGGACTGGCCGACGATACCAACGTGACGCTGACCGGCCGCGTGGAGGCTGGCGACTATTTCTTCCAGAAGGACTACACGGTGAAGGCCCTGTCGGAGACCAACTCGGTCTATGCCTACGACTACAAGACCGGCATGGTGGCTCACTACGGCTTCGACGATGCCGACCTGACCAACGCCTTCGACCTGACTCAGAAAGCCACATTGGCACGCAGCAGCACCACGGCCCTGCCCACGCTGGAGAGCGGCGACCCGCTGCGCACCGGTCAGGTGGTGCACCTGAACTTCGGTGCCAACGCCAAAGAGAGCTATATCTCCATGCCCAACCCGCTCTATGGCAAGACGCTCGACACGGGTGCCACCATCGCCTTCTGGGTGAAGCGCACCGACGACAACCTGTACGACGGTCTGTTCAGCTTCAACAACGGCGACGCCCGCTTCTTCATGACGGGCAATGTCTATCTGGGCTATAACAACGGTGCCGGCAACTGGCTCGACATCAATCAGCCTGGCACTGTGCAGACCGACTACCTGCCGGTAAACCGATGGAACTTTGTCGTTGTCACCATCAACCGAAACAAGAATACGGGCATCAGCATCTACGTCAACGGCACTGCCCAGAACACCAACAATATCTATAATGGTAAACTCAACGGCACCGATGTGACGGCAAAGGGCGGCTTCGACTACAACCTGATTGTCGATCTGCTGACTGCCAGCCAGAACCTGTACTTCGGCAAGGGCTCGTTCTGGGGCTCGCCCGACGTGCGCCTCGATGACATCATCGTCTACGACAAGGTGCTCAGCTACACCGAGGAGCTGGCGCTCACAGCCATGGCCAGCCGTGTCTACGACTTCCGCACCCTCAGTCCTACCGGCATCGAGGATATTGTCATCGAGCCTTCGGTGAAGGCCGACAACCAGTGGTACGACCTGCAGGGCCGCCGTGTAGAGAATCCCAGAAACGGACTCTATATCAAGAACGGAAAGAAGATTGTGGTGCGCTAACCGCCACCAGCAGACTGTCACAGCAAGTCGAGACAGCGCTCAATGAATATGCCGCAATTGCGATCGTCAACGTCGCGATTGCGGTATATCATTTCCCGCACCACATCCATCGCCTGGCGCGTACTGGCCGACAGCGACTCACGCTTCATCAGATGCCCGATGAGCACAGCCGAGAAGATGTCGCCCGTGCCGTGGAAGATGCCGGGAATCTCGTCGTAGTCGTGGAAGAAGTAGCGGCCGGTGTCGGCATCGTAGCCGCACACCTGGTTCTTGTTGTCGATGAAACAGCTGGTGATGAGCACCGAACGGGCACCCAGCCCGGTCAGACGGTCCAGCAGGTCGCAGGCCTCGCGGCGCGTCAGGCCGTCGGCCCTGTACGGCTCGTCCACCAGATAGCAGGCTTCGGTGTAGTTGGGGAAGATGAGATGAGCCACGCCCACCATCTCGCGCATCAGCTCCACCTGCTGCTGTCCTATGCCATTGTACAGCCGGCCGCCATCGCCCATGACGGGGTCTACGAAGATGGTGCAGCCGGCCTCTGCCTGTTCGCGGCAGAACTGTGCCACTAAGCGTGCCTGCTCCTCGCTGAACATCAGTCCGGTGCAGACAGCATCAAAGCGGAAGCCAAGTTTTCGCCAGATGGGCAGCGTCTGCCGCATATACTCGGTGGTGTCCAACTGTGTGAAGTCGCCATAGTCGAGTGTGTTCGACACCAGCGCCGTGGGCAAGTTAAAGGCTGGAATGCCCATATACGACAGGATGGGCAGCATGGCTGCCATGCCCACCTTTCCGTATCCTGCCACATCATTAACTAATAATACCTTCTTCAATTCCCTTTAACCTTTTAACCTTTTAACTTTTTAACCTTTTAACCCTTTAACCCTCAAAACCCTTCCGCATTCACGCACTTCAGGTTCTTCTGCAACTGCTGCGCGCTGCTGGCACCCACCAGCACCGAGGTGACGCCGCGCTGGGCCAGTATCCACGCCAGCGCCATTTCAGCCAGCGTCTCCCCTCGGCCTTTCGCCTGCTCGTTGTAGCTGCGAATCGTTGCCAGCAGGTCGTCGGTCAGCATGCTCTCCTTCAGGAACTTGCCCTTCTTCATGCGCGAGTCGTCGGGGATGCCGTTCAGATAGCGGTCGGTCAGCAGACCCTGTGCCAGCGGCGAGAACGAGATGAAGCCGATGCCGTGCTCGGCACAGAAGTCCAGGATGCCCTCTTCCTGCGGCGCACGGTCGAGCATGTTCAGCCGGCCCTGATAGATCAGCAGCGGCACGTCGCGCTCGCGCAGATACTGCTCGGCAAAGCGGGTGGCCTCCAACGGCCAGCGCGAGATGCCCACATACAGGGCCTTACCGCTGCGCACAATGTCGACCAGGGCCTGCAACGTCTCTTCGAGTGGCGTGTCGGGGTCGTAGCGGTGACTATAGAAAAGGTCTACGTAGTCCAGGTGCATGCGCCTCAGGCTCTGGTCGAGCGAAGCCACCAGGTATTTCCGTGAGCCCCAATTGCCGTAGGGGCCTGCCCACATGTCATAGCCTGCCTTGGTCGAGATAAACAGCTCGTCGCGATAGGGACGGAAGTCATCATCCATCAGACGGCCCATCGTCTCCTCGGCCGAGCCATAGGGAGGGCCATAGTTGTTTGCCAGGTCGAAGTGCACCACGCCGTGGTCGAAAGCATAGCGTGTTATCTCCCTTGCCCGTTCATACGAGTCGACACCTCCGAAGTTGTGCCAGAATCCCAGCGACACCTTTGGCAGCAGAACGCCCGAGCGTCCGCATCTCTCAAACTTCATTCCGCCGTCATAGCGCAGCGGGTCGGCAAAATATTTCTCCATAAGCTTACCGTTTTTATCTTTATTTGCTATTTTTTCTTCTTCACGACATCTTTCACGCCTTCACACCACACGCCGCCGCCCTATCACTTGGCGCACCAGCCTGTTCAGCCGACACAGATTGGCGGTGCCCAGCAGGTTGTTCAGCATCGTCTTGACGGTCTTCATGCGGCGAAACCTGATGTTGTCTATCCGCAGGGCATCGCCCGTCAACTCGTGGGTCATTATCTGAATGTTCAGCAGTTCCAGCCAGTAGTCTTCGTCGACGGGCTGGAACGCAGCATTGCCTACTATGCCGACATGGGCATCGAGCAGCATGCGATATTCGCGAGCACCGGCCGTGGCGGTGATCCCCTGCATGTTGCTGGTATAGTGGTACAGCCCCTGACTGGTGGTGGCAACGGTGCCGGCCTCCTGGAGCAGCAGGGGCAGCGTAGACACATCCTCGAACACCCGGCCCTTGGGATACCTGACGCCGTCGAAGAGTCGCCTGCGGTAAAGCTTGTTCCAGGCATAGGTGTGCCTATAGGCCTTTGTCGCATACCAGTAGTCGAGCATGCTAGTGTAGGCCTTGTCCTGGAAACTCAACAGCGACTGCCGCTTCCCGTCGCCCTCAAACTGGTTGACGGGATACTCCAGGATGTCGTATTCGGGGTGCTTTCTCAGCACGCCGACGAGGGCGTCGTAGGTGCCCGGCTCTATGTAGTCGTCGGAATCCACGAAGGTGATGTATTCGCCCTTTGCCTGGTCAATGCCGGCATTACGGGCATCGCTCAGTCCGCCGTTGGCTTTGTGAATCACGCTGATGCGCTTGTCCCTTGCAGCCCAGTCGTCGCACAGCGCGGCACTGCGGTCGGTAGAGCCGTCGTCCACGAGTATGATTTCCATATCGGCCGTTTGGGCGGCAATACTGTCCACACAGCCGTCCAGCGTTGCCTGCTGCTGATATACGGGTACGATGACGCTGAGCTCCATAGGCTGTCAGGCTTGTTTGATGAGGCGCTTCAGGCGCATTATTAACATGATGCTGTTCATCTTCGGTGCAAAAGTACGAAATATTTCCCTTACCGCCAAATCATTGAAGGAGATATTTCAATACTTAACCCTTTATCGTTTCGCTCGATAACAGGACGGTTAACCCTTTATTGTGTAGCCGCTCTAACCTCACTCGAATCTCTTGAAACGCCTTTGTATAAAGGGCTGGAGGCGAGTGAGGTTATAGGCAAAAATGCAAATTGGCTCCTTGCTCATAGTAAAGTTACGGCTCACTCATAGAGAAACGTAATCTTGCTACCAGCAAACCGTAAGCTTGCTACGACCTCGAAAGGTCATCACTAAGTTGGCGGTCTGTCTGGATAGCGACCACACCTTATAATATTATAGCGACTTACGGCGGGGGAAAAAGCCCCACCGGTTCTCACGAATCAGGGGGGCGCAATAATAATTACTAACTTTACAAATAAACGGGTCAGGCATTTCACAATGCAAATTCAGTAAGTGACCCTGCTAATCTTAAATGAATTTCTTCTATATCGATAGTAGTTTGTTATGGTGTCAGCCACACATCCAGCACAAAAAGAGGCGCAGGACTGCTGTCCTTCACTCCTTTTCGCTGAGGTCCTGGAAACTACCTACGTATAAATCATGAATGATACAACAATCCCACGCTATCAGCGTGAGACAGGCATCCGTTCATCTTGTATACGTTCTTGAAATTTTCCAGGTTTCAGCGAACAAGACGAAGCATGCGCTTCTCTGAATATGCCAAAATGTCCGTCATACAATCACCAAAGACCATACAACGATGCAAAGATAAGCATAATCTGCGAAACGACCAAACTTTTTTTTAATAATTTGCAATTTGCTTCATTCGCCTCATGTTTGTCCAGAGACAATTCAAGGGCAACTCAGGCGGAAGTTCCACTTCGAGTTGTCCGTAGAGAAGTCGTACTCGGCAAGCGTAGGTGTGGAGTCGCCAGCAGAGTAGAGGCAGTATTTGGTGTTATGCCCCTGCTGTCCTGGGATGGCAAACGGACGGATGCGGTAGGTGCCGTCGGTGAGCTGTTCTATCCACCACAGCTGCGCATCCTCGCCCTGGAAGTCTCGTACGACCACCTCTAAGTCGGCCGTAGCGGTAAGGGCACGGCTGGTGCCTGCAATCTTAATCTCGTAGAGCGGACCGCACAGGTTGCCGCCGGCCTGCGGAACGGGTGTCACCGTCCAGTGCTGGTGGGGACGGAACATATAGTCGCCGCAGCGCACGCCCACCTCGCCCTGGGGCCACGTGCCCTGCACCTCGTCGAGCTGTTGCGGGGTCAGGGCCTTTACCGGCTCGTTGGGGTCCATCTGCCAGAAGCGCTGACGCTCCTGCTGCATGCGCACGAAGTCGACCGCCAACTCAAGGCTGTAGCCGCGACGTTCCGACTCTATCTCGTAGGTGCCGGCCTTGACGCGCTGTCCTGCCACGGGCCATCCGTTGCGCCAGAGCAGCGGCTCGATGCCCAGCACGCTGCGTCCGCTCCTGTCGAAGTCGGCCTCATAGTGGCACGACATCACCTCGACGCCCTCGTCAACAACGGTGCGTCCGAAGTGGCCAGGACCCGTCTTGCGGTTGCCGGCAGCAATGACCATGCGTCCGCCGCCGTGAAGCATGTCGCGTCCTACGTTGTCCAGATAAGGGCCTTCAACGCTGCGCGAGCGTCCCACCACAATATTATAGGTAGAGTTGACGCCGTCGCAACAAGTGCCGTGGGTGCCCAGCAGGTAGTACCAGCCGTCTCGCCATATCAGGTCGGTGGCTTCGCAGTCGATGGCGATGTCTTTCTCCACATTCCCTTTCATGCGCTGACCCGTGGCGGGGTCGAGCTCAATCAGGCGGATGGTGCCGAAATAGGTGCCATAGCTCACCCACAGCCGTCCCGTGGTGGGGTCGAGCAACAGCGAGGGGTCGATGGCATCCTGATCCTCCATGCCGTCGCTGGAGCACACCTCAACGGCTTCCGTCCACTTGAAGTCGGGCGACTGAGGGTCCAGGGTCTTGTTCCACATGGTCAGTATGCGACCGTTGTGTCCGCCGCCCAGTCCGCCGCCGGTGGCTCCATAGATGCACAGGTAGCGGTCGCCCATCTTCAACACGTCGGGGGCAGCACCGCCGCCAGGCCGCTCGGCACCGCTATGCCAGCTCCAGCCGTCTTCCGAGATGAGTCCGCCTCCGCCGGTACCGAAGGTATAGTACCTGCCTTCACATTCGGCAATGGTCGAAGGGTCGTGGATATAGGGTGCACCTGTTTGCGCCCCTGCGGGGCTAAACGACAATGAGCAAACACACACTAAAGCTGTCAGATATCTTGTTTTCATAATGTTTATCGGGGTTTCGTTATTTTGTTGTTACTTCAAAGTTTGTGACGGGCACTCCCTGTTCGTCGACGAAGCGGATGCACATGTCGCTCAGGCCCGGGCCGTTGATCACGGCACAGCGCAGCACGTTGATGCCCTTCTTGAGGGTGAGGCGGGCCGACATGCCGTCGTCCTCCACCATGCGGCGGTCGCCCTCCAGCAGCAGCACCTCCTCGCCATTGAGCCACCAGATGGAAGCGCCGTTGGAGCCTACTGCCAGGCGCACGCCGGCCATCTCCTCCGGACAGTCAATGAGGGTGACGCCCCAGAATAGCGAGCCATAGGTCTGCTCTCCCCATCGCTCGGCAAAGCGGAACAGCTTCACATTGAACAGCTCGCTGTCGAGTGCATGCCAGGCCAGCGTCTGCTTCCCAGCCTTCACCTTCTGTCCGTCCTTGGGCAGGATGGTCATCTGGTCTTTGAACCAGGTCTTATAGAAAGCCTCGCGCAGCCAGGTGTTTGTGAAGATGACGTTCGAGCGGATGTCCTGCCTGATGGGTTCCAGCAGCATCCAGCGACGGATGAAGCCCCTCTCGTCAGGCTTGCCAGCAGACGCTGCTGCCGGCGAGAAATACTTCGGACGGTTCTTGAACTGCAGCCAGTCGACGTCGACACCTGCCCCCTCACAGGTGATGCAAAGGTCGCACGTACCCTTAGGCGTGTACTCCAAAGGAGCCGTCAGCGTGAGCCACTGGTTACGCATATCGCGACGGAAGGGTCCCTGCTCACTCTGCACCGTCAGCTGCACCCTTGCCAGCACCTTGCCCTTAGGCGATTTCTCGCGCACGCACAACTCGGTGTTAGCACCGGCCTTGGCGCTGACCACCAGGTAGCCGTCGGTGACGGGACTGAAGTCCACGTCGTCATAGCGCACCCAACTGCCTTTCTCCGGCAGACTGACACTCCAGCCGCGGAAGCGGTTCAGCGTGTCGATGGTGTCGATGCTAGCACGGGGACTCAGAGCGCTGTAGCGGTCGATGTCGATGCGGTCGGTGGCACGGCTGATGCCCACGCCGCGCATCGTCTCACTGACCTCGCTGATGGTGCCGTCGGGTCGGAATGTCACACGCTCTATGCAGGCCGAGCGGCGTTTGTCGTCGCCGGGCGAGTAGTCGTTACGGTGGTAGAAGAGATACCACTGTCCCTGGTATTCCACCAGGCTGTGGTGATTGGTCCAGCAACCATTGGGGTGTTCGGCCATGAAGATGCCCTTGAACTGCCAGGGACCCAGGGGCGACCGGGACATGGCGTAGGCCAGCGTCTCTGTGCCTTTCTCCACACGCACCCAAGGGAATGTCAGGTAATACCAGTCGCCGCGCCTGAAGGCAAACGGACCTTCCTTGAAGCCCTCGGGCAGGCCCTCCATGACGGCAGACTCGCCTGCCAGCGACTTCATGTCAGGGGCCAGCCGCGCACCGCGGATGCCCATGCCGCTCCAATAGATATACGACTGGCCGTCGTCATCGACGAGCACGCAGGGGTCGATACCCATCACGCCCTTGATGGGCTCTGGCTCCAGCACGAAGGGACCTTCGGGACTGTCGGCCGTAGCCACGCCGATGGCAAAGCCCCTGCCCTCTTTGGGGGCGTTGGGGAAGTAGAAATAGTAGCGTCCGTCCTTGCAGACGCAGTCGGGTGCCCACATCGAATAGCCGTCGGCCTTTCCCCAGGGCACGTTCTCCTGAGAGATGATGGTACCGTGATCGGTCCATTGGGTCAGGTTGTCCGACGAGAACACATGGTAGTCGGCCATGCAGAACCAGTCGGCCCTCTGTCCTGCCGGCGGCACGATGTCGTGCGACGGATAGAGATACACTTTTTGGTTGAAGACGCGGGCTGTCGGGTCGGCAGTAAACTGTCCGCCGATAATCGGATTTTGCGCTGTGAGCACCGTCGGCAGTGCCACAGACAACAGTAAGGTTGTTAGTTGATGTTTCATAATGGTTGCATTTTGCTTTGCAAAGATACATCATTAGCAGAAAACGGCCAAATGCTCCCCATGGCACCGAAACATTTTATAAAACAAAAAACACACACATATAAACTATATTAGAGAATTATGCCTACCTTTGCCAGCAAAAACAATCAAAACAGTAAACTAGTATGAAACCCCACAGAATTTTAACCATTATCTCGCTGCTTCTACTTAGCAGCAACGTATCCGTATTTGCCCAGGGACTGAAAGACGCCTACAACGACTATTTCCGTATCGGCGTCGCTGTCAATAAGCGCAATATCGCCATCACTGACCAGGCCAATCTTGTCAAGCAGGAGTTCAACAGCATCACGGCCGAAAACGACATGAAGCCCGTCTCCGTGCACCCCGCTGAGGGTGTGTGGAACTGGGGAGCTGCCGACAGCATTGCCAACTTCTGCCGCCAGAACGGCATCAAGCTGCGCGGCCACTGCCTGTGCTGGCATTCGCAGTTCTGCGACTGGATGTTCACTGACAAGAAGGGACGCGAGGTCTCGAAGGAGGTCTTTTACGAGCGTCTGCGCGATCATATCCATACCGTCGTCAACCGCTACAAGGACGTGGTCTACTGCTGGGATGTGGTCAATGAGGCCATGTCTGACGGCGGCGGCTTCGGACGCCGCGGACAGCAGCCCAACCCCTATCGCGAGAGCCGTCACTACAAACTCTGCGGCGACGAGTTCATCGCCAAGGCCTTCCAGTTTGCCCACGAGGCCGACCCCAACGCCCTGCTGTTCTACAACGACTATAACGAGTGCGACCCCGCCAAGCGCGACCGTATATATAATATGGTGAAGAAGATGCAGGAGGCCGGCGTGCCCATCCACGGCATCGGCATGCAGGGCCACTACAACATCTACGGCCCCTCTGAGGAGAATATTGATGCCGCCATCACCAAGTACTCCGAGTTGGTGAAGCACATCCACATCACCGAGCTCGATGTCCGTGTCAACCAGGAGATGGGCGGACAGCTGCAGTTCTCGCAGGGCGACAAGAAGCCTATGGCACCCTATCTCAACACCATGCTCACCGACCAGTATAACCGTATCTTCAAGATTTTCCGTAAGCACAAGGATGTCATCGACTGCGTCACCTTCTGGAACCTCGGCGACCGCGACTCCTGGCTCGGCGTCAACAACCACCCCCTACCCTTCGACGAGAACTACAAGCCCAAGCAGGCCTACTTTGCCATCAAGAACTTCGACCCTGCACTGGATGCCACCACACCGAAGGACGACTGGGTGGCCAACCCCTGCAACCAGCCTGGACAGCAGTATCCGCAGGTCAACAGCGAGGGCTATGCCCGTTTCCGCGTGGTCGCTCCCGAGGCTAAGTCAGTCATCGTCAGCCTCGGCCTCGGCGGTCGTGGCGGCACCGTGCTGCGCAAGGATAAGGACGGAGTGTGGACAGGCACCACCGAGGGCCCGATGGATCCCGGCTTCCACTACTACCACCTGACCATCGACGGCGGCACCTTCAACGACCCCGGCACACACAACTACTTCGGCTCATGCCGTTGGGAGAGCGGCATCGAGATTCCCGCTGCCGACCAGGACTTCTACGCCTATCGCAAGGACATTGCCCACGGCAACATCCAGCAGGTGACCTTCTGGTCGGAGAGCACCGGCAAGATGCAGACCGCCAATGTCTACCTGCCCGACGGCTACGGCAAGCTCGTGAAGGGTAAGAACGGCAAGTTCACGCAGGAGCGCTATCCCGTACTCTATCTCCAGCACGGCTGGGGCGAGAACGAGACCAGCTGGCCCGTGCAGGGCAAGGCCGGCCTCATCATGGACAACCTCATTGCCGACGGTAAGGTCAAGCCCTTCATCGTCGTGATGACCTACGGCCTGACTAACGACATCAAGTTCGGCACCATCGGACAGTTCACCGCCAAGGAGTTTGAGACCCTGCTCATCGACGAGCTCATCCCCCATATCGACAGCCATTTCCTCACCAAGGCCGACAAGTGGAACCGCGCCATGGCAGGCCTCAGCATGGGTGGCATCGAGACCAAGCTCATCACCCTGCGCCGTCCCGAGGTATTCGGCTACTGGGGACTGCTCAGCGG
>ERZ842401.1912-NODE-1912-length-28627-cov-24.083298_pt1 | contig 28627 bp, 17 predicted proteins | sample MGYA00521270_ERZ842401 | MGnify/ENA primary metagenome ERZ842401 (study PRJEB31892, sample SAMEA3878208) | bioreactor metagenome | biome: Moose rumen | place: Sweden | collected 2011-10 | study: EMG produced TPA metagenomics assembly of the PRJEB12797 data set... | reverse complement strand
TGATAATTATGTGTACAAGTGCTATTGCTATCTTGGATTACAAGCACAGACGAAGCATAAAGTACATTATAAACCTCGTAAGGTCAAAGACCGCTTCCCTAACCTCATTTTCTCTACTTGGGAAACCGTTGACAGACCATTGCAAGTCGTAGTATCGGATATGACAGCGTTTAAGATAGGTTATATGCTCATCGAAGTAACGTTCTATTTTGATGTCTTCACCAAAGAGATTCTGACCTACCAAGTGGCAGATAAACGAGGGTCGAGATGGCAGTATATTAAAGGATTAGAGGAGATTATAACACGTGTCAAAGGCTTGGTATTGCCGGTAGTGTTACACACCGATCAAGGGTCTGTATATGCATCTATTGCTTACAACGAATTGATTAAGAATACCAATATTGTAAGGTCAATGTCAAGAGCCGGAAAACCTACAGACAACCCTGTTAATGAGGCTCTTAACGGCTGGATAAAAGAAGAATTGATGATTGACTTTAAGCTTGGACAATGCAATACCATAGAACAAGTTAAAACCAAGATTGAACAATACGTGAAGTACTATAACACTCAACGACCTTGTTACGCTATCAGGTACAACACACCGGACGCTTATAGACGAAAATTTTATAATGGAGAATTACCACAAAAAGACACTTTTGAACATCGACAACCCTCACCGGAACCAAAATTTGTGAAACAACGAAAGCAAAAAGCACATAATCAGACAAATACAAATAATTGTCCACAAATGTAAAAGAAATTTTGGTAAATTACTTGAAAATGTCTAATTTTGTAAATCTTTTTGAATATAAAAAGTGGATATTGTCCACTTCGGTAAATATGTTTAACTAAAAATTATTTTTACTGTCCACTTTTGCAGGCTAGTACAAACAAAACGTTCATTGACATATTGGATTACCGAAAAAAACATGCAAAATATAGAAAAGTGTAGTTTTACCTTGCATATTTAAATAGAAAAGTGTAATTTTGCAACGTTAAAAATGTTGGAAAAGTGTAAAACAAGAACAATACTATGCTTTATCGTAAAATATCAACTTACATAGAAGAGTACTTAAGGTCGGATAATGACCGCATACTACTCATTGAAGGAGCTCGTCAGATAGGCAAGTCGTTTATCATACGCGAGACCGGCAAGCGTATCTATCCTCATTTTATTGAAGTCAACTTTGTTGAAGATGATGAAGGACCGGCACTGTTTCGCAGTGTGCATACCGCCGAAGAATTTTATTTTACGCTTAGTTCAATAGCGGGCAGTGAGATGCATAATTACAAAGATACGCTGATTTTTCTTGACGAGATTCAGCATTATCCGCAATATCTGACCTTGCTGAAATTTTTACGGCAAGACCGTCGCTACCGTTTTATTGCAAGCGGGAGTCTGTTAGGCATCACGCTCCGCAAGACCTTATCAGTGCCGGTGGGGAGTGTGATACGCAAGCGCATGTATCAATTAGACTTCGAAGAATGGCTGATTGCCAACGGATTTGGCGAAGCGGCATTGGCGCACTTGAAAGAGGCATACGATAAACGTGAAAGCCTCTCAGAAGAGCAACACCAATACGTTTTTTCGCTATTCAAACGTTATCTTTTGGTAGGTGGTCTGCCTGATGTGGTAAACGAATATCTGACCACACGGAACATAGCCAAAGTGCGCGAGGTGCAAAATGCCATAATGGATATGTATAAAGAAGATGCTGCCAAATACGAAAAAGAAGCAGAAAAAAAACTGCATATCCTGCGTATATACGATATGATTTCGTCTCAGATGGAGAATAAGAAAAAACGTGTAGTGGTAAAAGATATTCAAGGCAAAAAGGGCGACCGATTTGACAACTATACCGAAGAGTTCGAATATCTCGTTTCTTCCGGCATCGCTTTAGAAGTCAATGCTATTTCTAATCCACGCTACCCGTTAGCCGAATCATTGCACAAAAATCTGCTCAAACTCTATTTGAATGATGTAGGTCTGCTGACTGCGCGATTGTACAATCTGTCGATTAAAGCCGTCTTGGACACAGAGACAAGTGTCAACTTAGGTTCTGTTTATGAGAGTGTTGTGGCACAGGAATTGAGTGCGCACGCACAACGGTTGTACTATTACGACAATAAGGCAAAAGGCGAAGTGGATTTTCTTATAGATGATACCGACAATTTCAGTATAACACCCGTAGAAGTTAAATCAGGCAAAGATTATCAGCGCCATAGTGCTCTAAGCAATTTCGTATCAGAAGCGCAGTATAACATATACCGAGCAGTTGTATTGTCCAACTCCCGCGAGATAGTTCAAAAAAACAAAGTCTTGTATCTGCCCGTCTATTTTGTTATGTTTTTGAAATCACAAGATGCCAATGATATGGAAGACAAAGATTTAATCTTTTAAGGAGTGATTAACATATTCTTTTTCACAGCGGTAATCCGATATGCAACAATGTCGCGGGGGAAAGATTAGCTTCTTCGACTATCGAATAGGGAAAGATAAGTCAGTAATGGTTAGTGTTTGCGGGGGTTGCTGCCGAAAGTATTGCGATAATTGCGGACGAGGTGCGAAGCATCATGGAAACCGCATGCAGTAGCAATATCTTCGAGAGTGCGCGATGGTTGCTCATCAATCATCTTTTTAGCAAGCGTTATGCGAACATCCATAATATATTTTTTAGGTGTAGTACCTGCAACGACAAGCATCTTGCGCTGCAGAGAACGAAGACTCATAAACATTTCCTGCGCAAGAGTTTCGGCATTACAATTGTCGGGCAAAAGTTTTATCACTGCTGCTTGCAGATTATCCATAAACTGTTTGGACTGCTCTACCGAAGAGACAAGAGAAATATCGGTATCATCGGCAAAATCTCCGGCATGGAGCCGGTACTTACGTCTAAACGCATCCCTCTGCTTGATAAGATTGGAAACACAAACCAACAATTCTTCCGAATTGAACGGCTTAATCAGATAAGTATCTGCACCAGCCTTCAATCCGCGAATCTTATCTTCTTCACTTGCCTTTGCCGTGACAACAATAATAGGGATATGGTCGGTGTTGATATCTGCGCGAATAGCTTTACATAATTCCAAACCATCCATTTTCGGCATCATCAGGTCGGTGATGATTATATCGGGCATAATGTCTCGCGCCAAAGCAAGACCTTGCAGTCCGTCAGCCGCATAAAACACATCATAGCGGTCTTCAAGCAGAGTACCGATATAACGCGAAACATCCTTGTTATCCTCAACGACAAGTATTGAGACGTTGTGAGAATCGGAATGGAGCGGGCTGATATATTTGACCTGATTAGTGCGCCTATCAGGTTTGATGGACATGACAGTCGTGACAGGGGCCGAAACTTTCCACCTGACGGTAAACGTTGAACCCTGATTTTCCTCGCTTTCAACGTCAATTGTGCCGTGCATAGCCTCTACAATCTGATGGACGAGTGCCAAGCCCACCCCACTGCCTGTTCCTTCCTTATATCGGGCAGTATAGAACGTTTCGAAGATATGCGGCAGGTCTTCTGAAGATATTCCGCAACCGTTATCTCTTACTTTCAATTCCAACACATCACCCATTCTGTGCAACTCAACATAAATATGACCGCCATCGGGTGTAAACTTAATGGCATTATTAATAAGGTTGCTCGAAATTTTCTCGATGAAATCAGGTATATAGCCTGTTTTTATGCCATTATCATCTGTATTGTAATCTATGGAGATATTCTTTTGTCGTGCCACCTCGCGTAGAGATTCCACAATCATATTTACAAAAGACGAGAGGTCGCCGTATTCAGCAGGCGTGTTAACGATATTTGATTTGATTTTAGATATATCGAGCAATTGGTTTACCAAAGAGAGCAATCGCTCACCCTGTCTGACTATCATATCACCGGCTTCACGCAGACGGTTTTCAGCCACCGTGCCATCGCGGAGTTCACGTCCGAATCCGAGTATGACAGTCAGCGGCGTACGAAATTCGTGAGTCACATTAGTGAAGAACGACTCACGCGCCTCGGCAAGCATGCGCAGAGCTTCGGCAGTGCGTCGCTTCTGATTGAATGCATAGAGGAGAGAAAGAATGATAACTAACAGCAGAACACCAACAGCAATAGATGCGTAAATAATATAACGCATCATCTCTTGCCGATGTTGGTTTTCCTGCTGTAACTCATCGTTATGCAATTCTGCATTCGCTTTGGTCGTAAGTTCCTTTAGTTGAAGAAAGTGAAGCGAATCAACCATAACGGTGTATCGCTTTAATGCAGCAAGAGCCTCGCGAGCATCTATCGGCTCAAGAGCTTCGTAAAGGGTGCGGTAATCATAACAAACAGCCTGGGCATTGCCCACCTCACTCTCCCAATAAATAGCCTCACGCAGAGCCTCAACAGCCTCGGCATTACGATTCATATCGATAAGGTTCCAGCCTTTAAACTCAAGACTTATGGCAAGTTGGTTTCTGTCCAAGGGGTCGATAGTTTTAACTATTCGAATAGCTTCGTTAGCAGCATCAAGACCGAGTTGATAGTCGCCGTTTCTATCGTAAGCATACGACAATTGTGTCAGATGGTTAGCGACACCCGGGAGATAATCCATAGCACGAGCCGCATCTACAGCGAGCTTGCCGTATTTAATAGCCCGTTGCAATTGCCCTGCACCGCAATAGAGTTCACAAGCCACACCATAGGTATTATGAGTCTGGATATTATTACCTATTTTATCATTGGCTTGAATAGCAGACTCGATTAAAACAACTGCTTCATCGTAATTACGAAGTCCGTAATTAACTAAACTCATATAGAGATAAGCACGGGAGTATTGAAGCCAATTTTCATGCTGCTCGCTGAAATAGACGGCCTGTTGGGAAACATCGATGGATTGGGTATATTCTGTCTTTTTATAGAGACAATATGCTTTATCGCAGAGGGATGTCGCATATATGTCATCATTACTAAGATGTTCGGAGAGATACAGCACTCTGTCAATAACCGGCAGGGCTTCGGTAAAATATGAGCAAGAGGTCATCCAACGTTCAACTGAAAACAACACAGCCATGTCAAATTCTTCAACCGGTATAGAATCACTTATGTCGGGTTGATAATCGAAAAAGACGGTTTCATCGGTAGTTACACTCCACAATTTATTACCTGCATTATAGTGCTTTTCACCTGTTGAATTGTCAAAAAGATAAAGCAACGAATCGATGGATTCAATGTTTTGAGATGAGATTGTATTACAAACAAAAAAAACAATCAGAAAGATAAAGGATGAAAATCTGAAGTATTTCATAGAAAAAAAATCGACATATAATCGCCAAAGCGAAATAAAGAACAAAGGGTTAACGAAATCTATTTGCAAAGATACAAAAAAAAATGATACAAAACGCAGTATGGGAAAAAAATATTACATATTCTCTATTCTGAATGAGCATTTTACTTGCCATGGTGTCAGAAACATGGAAATAATTGCGGTTTTATCGGTGATTTTAGGGGGAAATGAGCGTTATGAAAATTGATTGTTTATTACAAAAAAACTATCTTAAAGTATGAAAGATTGTCGCATTTATACAATAACTTGTCGCATTTATACAAGGCGGCATTCGAAGAATGATAGTAATTTTGTGTTGTTAAAATCCGATTTATTATTTTTGGTAGCATGAGTATAACGGACGATAATAGATTGAGAATTTAGCATAAGCACATGTATAATGATCTGTCACAAACCTTTGTAAATCTAAGCTGTAATCAAATCTGCGCTTCAGAGAGTAACCAATATCACATTTTCCGGCGGGTAATGTGGTATTTGGTGCGTCTATACTCAAGTCTGTTTCGACATGTTGTAAGAGCGGGGAGTGCCATCTTGATAATTTGTATAGTTGGTTGCTCGATTAATGTAGCATACGCGAAAAGAGCGGATAAGCCTGTAGATTTTACGGCGGTAATGTTTGACTCGCCGGTAATTGAAGAAGAACAAGCAGAATCAAAACCGCTGCCGGAAACGTATTCAATTGAATCGGCGGGTTCGGAGATAAATATAACTGATGATGCTGCAAGCGAACTAATTGAGGCATTGACATTAAACGGATTATTAGAGCAACAGACAGATACTATCGCCATGGAGTTCAAAAAGATGACTACAGCCGTTATACTGCTGATAGTATGTATGTTGGTAATTGCTGTTATTTCGATTTTAATGGTTCGCAAAAAGGGTGACAGACAAATAGTGGCTGTGGAGAGTCAGATAGTAGAGATACGCAATTCCTTGGAGAAAAGCAAAACTCAAACGAGTAATCAGAAGAATAGTGAACAACCGAAAAGAATATCGGGGGAAAAAAATAAAAAAGATGATTTTGTGATATCGGTGACAAAAGCGATACTCGACTCCCCTAATTTGGTGTGCAATGTTGAGTCGTTAGCAGTTCGATTAAACATGAGTGTGCAGACGTTGAGGCGGCATATATTTAAGGCAACGGGCGATTCTCCGAAAATTTTTATCAACAAAATAAAGATGCAGCGTGCGGGTGAATTGCTCAAGAGCCGACATGATATGTCTGTTGCACAAATAGCCGGTTTATGCGGTTTCACTGAGTCGAGTAGTTTTATCAGGGCATTTCAAAGTGTGTATAATATGACACCGACACAATACAGAATGAAGTATAAAGGACACAAAGAGCAATAACTCTGACAAAACTTGAAACTACATATTAAAACGATTTTTTATAATACTAACGTTTAAAGAAAAACTAAACAATGAAACGATTTCTTTCTATTTTGACCTTGTTGCTGCTATTGGTGGTGCAAGGAAGTGTGTATGCTGCCACGCACGACAGCTATGCAGAAGATGAGACCGGTAAGTTCTATCTGCACATGGTTTACGACGATGTGACAGATGAATCTACGGTTACTCTTCAATACATTTACTCCGTAGAGAAAGACATGGTCTTTCCCGCCAAGCTCTTTGCCCGATTCGAAGATTTTAACGGCAAGGGAAATGCATTAGAAGGCGATTTCTATTACACGCTTGGGTCCTCCGCCTACATTGACATGGTTGCAGACAAAGATGTGATAGAGACCATCACAATCCTTTGTTCAGGTGAGATACCTGACAATTTCGCCAATTACACGGAAAACGAAAGTCACACTGATCCTACCGCGCTCCGTTCTGTCACCATCGGTACAGGTATCACCAAGATTGGCAGCTATGCTTTCGCTTATCATGAGAATCTTGAGAGCATCACGTTCGCAAATATCTATGAAAGTAAACTGACGGAGATTGGCGACAATGCTTTTGCTTCTGCGCGCGAGGAAGACATGATGCCGGGTGTATATACCTGCTATGGCGGTCTTACGTCTCTTGAACTGCCGGTGTCTCTGACCAAGATAGGTGCCAATGCTTTTGAGGGACAGAACCAACTGACTGAACTCAGCGTGCCATACACGGTATCCGTTATAGGCGGGAATGCTTTCGGCGGTTGCGGTATCACCGACCTGACATTAGGTTCAGGTGCGGGCGGTGGAGGTACACTCACCACATCGCCTTTCGTAGGCTGCCCGCTGAAGGAAGTGACGATAAAGGCGATAAATGGCACAGAAGGTGCAGAGGCAGTCATAGCACCCTATATGTTTGCCAATGTAAGTTCGGCTTTCTCTATAGTTTTTGATATAGCCTTTGATGCTGAATTCATAGGCTTCTATGAGAAGTGTCTTGCAAATTCGGGTGTAACGAGTATTAAGTTGTGGCTGAACGATAACTTCGAATACACTTTGAGTCCTGTGTATCCGTATGCTGTCTATTTTGGCGAGAGTTCGTGCGAGTTCACCTCCAACCTGGATTACATAAACATTATGGCTTACGACATAAAAAATAATATCGTTGTTGATGATAAGGCTTTCTATTATTCAGGTTTGAAAAAATTTGATATTAAAACAAGACATGGTTTTAATGGTCCTTACGGTTATGATTATACTTATTCTTCGGCTGACAAGTTGTTAAAGATAGGCGCAAGTGCTTTCGAGGGTTCCAAACTGACGGGTGACTTGGTAATACCGAAATATACCAATCCTTTCACCAAAGAAGAGGACTTCCTTGAACTTGGCGAGAACGCTTTTGCCAACACGCAGTATCTGACCTCTGTTACCTTTGAGGGCAAGACCAACGAGGGTCTGTATGAGTGGCTGCCACAAGGCATTTTCTACCGCTCCGGCATCAAATCGGTTACTCTGCCCACGAATATAACAGCGATTGGAGTAGAGGCTTTTGCTGAATCGAAACTGGAAACCTTCACGGCAAATGCCAATATTGAGGATATTTACCAAGGGGCATTCAAAGGCTGCAAGGAACTGACGAGCGTGGACTTGTCGGAGTCGAAAGTAGAGTACCTCCGAGAGGAAATCTTCCGCTACGACAGCAAACTCGCCGAACTGAAACTGCCTGAGGAGATGCAAAATTTCCAACAGTATGCGTTTGAAGGCACGGCACTGAAATCATTGAACGTCAATGCTTCACACATTGATGCATACGCTATCTATGATATGCCGGAATTGGAAGAAGTGAGCTTTGTACACCCCGCTTATAAGTTCATAGGCGAACAAACGCTCGTTTCTCTGCCCAAACTCAAAACCATTGATTTCGGCAACATTGAATATCTTAATAAAAACTTTATCTCTGACTGTCCGCTCTACGACAGCATTGTGATAGGTCCTGCCGTTACCCAAATCGACAAGGAGGCTTTCTCCCAAGTGGCTGACAATGTGAAGAGTATCACGCTCAAGTCGGGTGTAGTGAAGGACATCGCCGACATCGCCGATGCTCCGTTCAGTGCTTGCACGGCTGCCGTTTATGTGGATCCGAGCGTTACGTATGTACCGAAACATCTGTTTGCCTACACTCATGTAACCAACTCGGTTGATGTGCGCTCAGACCTCGCGTTTGATGACGATGCGTTTAAGAATGCAATCATCGATTCACTCGACTGGCACTACCCCGAAGAGAGCGTTTATCCGTTCAAATCGGCAGAAGTTCAGAAACTCACCTTCAGCAAGATGACCGACATCAAACAGAACGGTCTGTTCCAAGGTGCCTATATCCGCAATCTCTACCTCGAAGGCATAACCGACATATCGGGCGAGTATGTATTTGAGGATGCAGTAATACTGAATAAGGACCGCGACTACACTCTTGTTATCCCTGCTTCGATGAAGAAGATAGGCAAGAGTGCTTTCCGCAATGTGTCCATCGGCGCTAATCTGCTGTTTGAGAAAGGTACGGGTCTGACTATTGCAGAAAAAGCCTTCGAAAACACGTACGCTTATTATCATGTTACCTCACTGTATGATAAGGACAACATCCCTGTTGCCGCCGATGATGCTTTCGACTTCGGCGACAAAGTCAACACCTTCTTTGCCGGCAGTTGCTCGGATGTGGAAGCATACAAGGCAGCCAAAGGTTGGAAAGATATGCCTGTCACCAAATGGGACGGCATAACGGAATACAAATACTCGTTCGAGGTAGTGGGTGAGACCACCAAACGACCCATTGAGTACTACTACGATATGCTTTATGTCAACGGAGAGAATCCTAATATGACATATATCGGCTGCGACAACAAGGCGAAGATTGAGTTCTACTCTCCTTGCGCTGAAGTAGTGTTCGACCATTGGGAGGACGGCAGCAAAGATGCTACGAGCTACAACATCACGCTCACAAGCGACACCGTTATCCGCATCTATGTAAAGGAGACGCAGCACGATGTGAAACTTGCTTTAGCGAGACCGGAACTGAGCGATGTGGCTAAGATTTACATGGCAAGCACCACCGATCCTGAGAACTGGGTAGAGCAAAGCAGCGCGAAGGTTAACAGTTGCGAACCGCTGATATACAACGCGAAAGTCGTACTCTCTGACCCTGCACACTATAGTTTCATGCGCTGGTACAACACATCCGACAACACTACCTACAGTACCGATCCTGAGATTTACTACATATCCGATGCTCTCGACCTCAAGGCTGAGATATATGTCAACGAGTACTCCGTGATGGTTGAGTTGGATCCGAGTTGCTGGGATTGTATGTCTCAGACCGACCACATGGAACTCAACGGCGTTAATATGGGAACATCCATTTCGGATAATTTTGAATATAATACCGAAATTACACTTGAGTTCTTCGGCGTCAGCTCCGGTGACAACAAGTATATCCTCGACTACTGGCAGGACGAGTTCGGTGCTATCGTAAGCGAGGAGAACCCATATACCTTCAAGGTTACCGACTACTGTCACTACTACCCTGTAATCAAAGCCGCAGGCAAGTATGCCGTAACCGTTAAATCGTCTGATGATGCGCTCGGTTCTGCTGACATGGACTTTGCCGTCGGTGCTGAGACGAGTAAGGGTAGCGGCATCTTCTGGGAGAAATCGGAGATCGAGCTGTCTGCTGCAAGTAAGGGCATGCATTACTACTTCAAGCAGTGGAACGACGGCAGCGAGGAAAATCCGCATACCATCACAGTGAAGAAAGCCTTTGAGTATGTGGCAGAGTTTGAGAAAGACTCGTTCAACATAGACATTCAGATAGAAGGTATCCCCGAAGAATTGGTAGAAGTAACTGGTGCCGGTCGCTACGGCTGGGACGACGAGGCAACGCTGAGTTACACCCTCTTGGACGACCACTATGAGTTCCAGAGGTGGCTCGGTGAGACGTATTCCGTGAACGACATCTTCAAATTCAATGTACAGCAGAGCATGACAGTACGCGTGGTATTCAGTCCGAAGAACTACACGGTAACCGTTGTCGCTAATCCTGCGGAAGGCGGTACGATAACGGGTGGCGGCGATGTTCCTTACAATTCGCTGCTCATACTGAAAGCCGAGGCTAACGAGGGTTATGAGTTCGCAGGCTGGGAAGATGACAACGAGGCACCTGCCGAGCGTCCGGTAATGATATTTGGCGACGTGACCTATCAGGCTAACTTCAAACTCATAGAGCATACCGTTACCGTTAAGTCGGCAGACGAGACGATGGGTACTGTCAAAGGCGGCGGCACCTATGCTCATAACTCGACTGCCAAACTTGAGGCTGAACCAAAAGAGCATTATAAGTTCGTTCGCTGGGATGACGACAACACTGACAACCCGCGCACCATCACCGTTACGGCTGACGCTTCCTTCACCGCCTACTTCGCTATCATCACCCACGACATCACCGTCAAGGCTGATGACGACAAGAAGGGTACTGTCAAAGGTTCAGGCACCTACAACGAAGGTGAGACCATCTCCATCGAGGCAACACCTGCTGAACACTATAAGTTCGTTCAGTGGTCAGACGGTGTTAAGGACAACCCGCGCAGCGTAGTGGTAACAACCGATGCTACCTTTACGGCTGAGTTTGAGATTATCCAACATACCATCACCGTAGCTCCGAAAGAAGAGAAGCAAGGTACTGTAAAGGGTGGCGGCAAATATGACGAAGGTGCGACAGCAGTTATCGAAGCCACAGCTGCTGAACACTATCAGTTCGTACAGTGGAATGACGGCAACACCGACAACCCACGTAGCGTAGTGGTCAGCGCAGACGCAACATTCGTTGCCGAATTTAAGGTGATACAACACACTATCACCGTTAAAGCCAACAACGATGAAATGGGTAAAGTATCAGGCACCGGCACATTCGATGAAGGCAGTGTGACAACAATTACCGCCGCAGCTAATGACGGCTATCAGTTCGTAAAATGGAACGATGGAGTTACCAACAATCCGCGTACCGTAACCGTTGATGCTGATGCAACATTCACAGCCGTATTCGAAGCAATACCTGTTCCTACATATACCATCACAGTATTGTCAGCAGACATGAAAGCAGGTAGTGTAAGCGGTTCAGGCACTTATGAAGAAGGCGAGAAAGTAGAAATCAAAGCCACAGCCAATAAGGGTTACAAATTCAGCAAATGGAATGACGGCAATACCGATGACACACGTACCATAACCGTAACTGCAGATGCCACATTTATCGCATCCTTCGAAGAAGAGAGTGCTCCGGAACCGACCAAATACACTATCACCGTTAAATCAAACGATGAAACCATGGGTTATGTAACGGGAAAAGGCACCTATGCTGAAGGCTCTAAAATCAACATCGAAGCCATACCGAACAAGGGTTATGAATTCGTAGAATGGGATGACCATAATACCGCCAACCCACGCGAAATCACAGTAACCGCTGACGCAAGTTATACTGCTATATTCAAGGCTACAGAACCAATAGTAACCACCTACACCATCACAGTAGAATCAGCAGATGATGAGATGGGTAAGGCAGTAGGCGGCGGTGTATTCGAAAGCGGTAAAGAAATAGAAATAGCAGCTATTGCATACAAGGGTTACACATTCGTTAAGTGGTCAGACGGCAATACCCAGAACCCACGCACGATAACCGTTATAGCAGATGCAACCTATAAAGCCGAATTTGCTGTTGATGCGACACCTGAGCCAACCTACTACACTATCACAGTAGTATCCGCAGATGCTACTATGGGTAAAGTGAGCGGCAGCAATACCTATGCAGAGAATACAATTATTGACATTTCCGCTATACCTAACACCGGTTACCACTTCATACAATGGTCAGACGGCAATACGCAGAACCCGCGTACGATAGTAGTTACTGCCGATGCTGAATACACTGCACAATTTGCCAAAGATGCCATCACCGACCCGACTAAGTTCGTGATTAACGTAATGTCATCCGACAACGAGATGGGTTCCACAAGCGGAACAGGAGCATACGAATTAGGCGAAACAGTGAAGATAACAGCCGAAGCCAAAATAGGTTATAAATTTGTTAAATGGAACGACGGTAATACCGAAAATCCGCGCTCGATAGTTGTTATCAGCGGTGCTACATACGTAGCTACATTTGCTGAAATAGGCAGCAAAGACCCGAGCAAATATACAGTTGATGTTACATCAGCCAATGTTTCATTGGGTAATGTATATGGCGGCGGCACATTTACCGAAAACTCCGTAATACAAATCATCGCTGTGCCTACCGAGGGTTACGACTTCGACCAATGGAGTGACGGCAACACCGACAACCCGCGTACAATAACCGTAACCGAAGATATTACACTGACCGCAACCTTCAAGAAACTGCCGATTAACACCTACTTTGTAAATGTTATTTCGTCAGACTTGAGTATGGGTACAGTATCAGGCGGCGGCAAAGCCGAGCTTGGTGGTCATGTACTGCTCTACGCTTATCCTAACGACGGCTACCGTTTCGTAAGTTGGAACAACGGCAACACCAACAACCCGTACTATGTGGAAGTAACAGGAGCTGCAACCTACATTGCCATCTTTGCCCCGATAGGTACAGGCATTGATAATGCACAAGGCAGCGAACCGGTAGTTCGCAAAGTTATGATTGACGGTCGCATCTACATCGTTCGCGGTGAAGAGATGTACACCATCGATGGCAGAAAATTGAAATAAACAGTCGAAAGACATAAATACCCAATCAGGGCGGACTTGCAAGTCCGCCCTGATTGCATCATACACAATTTAATCCGAAAATCGCATTGGGGATAAGATTATAGGATATGAAAATCATATTGCCGGAAAGACTAAGAAACGACCACCTAACACAAGAGACGACCACTTTGTAAAGTGGTCGTCTCTTGTGTACCCAGAGCCGGGGTCGAACCGGCACAGGGGTGAACCTACTGGTGTTTGAGACCAGCGCGTCTACCAATTCCGCCATCTGGGCATTGGCGCGATTTTGAGGGTTGGATAAACTCGATAATCATGCCGCAATTACAGCACAAAATCTTCTAACCTCAAAAAGCGGTGCAAAATTAATGCTTTTCTGCGAAACTACCAAATATATCGCAAAAAATTTTTACACAGCAGGCAAACTCATACCCGTAATCTTTTGGTACAAATCCAAAGCATAAACATCGGTCATGCTTGATATATAGTCCAATACAGCCAATATACGGGTATATGTATTGAAGGAATATACTCCATACTGTTGCGGTATACGCTGCAAGAGTTGCTTGCTGTATATTTTGTCGGGATGAAAGATCGCCTGAATCAACTCCTCCATCAAGACGTATATTATTTTATAACCTGCCAACTCAATGTCAAGCACTTCCTGCGAACGGTAAATTCTCTCTACCGACAATTCAGCGCAAAGCTTATAGGCTGCAAGTTTATGAGTGTCGATATGTTTTATTAGCGAGCCTTCAAATTCACCTTTGAGTATAGTCACTTCATTCTCAAGGAACACTTTTGTACAGGCATCAATCAGTTCGCCTATCACTCCGGAGCGCAGATAGGCAATTCGTTCATTCACATCAGTCACATTAGCCATAATATTTCGGCGGCGCTCCTGCTGTTCGGGGGTAAAAAAATTCATAAAGAGGTCTATGGTTTCCTGCGTGGACAGAAGGCGTAACTTATGAGCATCTTCAATATCCATAATCTCATAACAAATGTCATCAGCCGCCTCAACTAAATAAACTAACGGGAAACGTGGAAACACACCTTGTTGGTCGGCTTTAGGCACCAAACCTAACAGCTCGGCTATGGTCAGCCAATTTTTTTTGTCATCGTCAAAGAAACCGAATTTGGCTTTCGGAGCGTTAACAGCCGCAAACGGATATTTAACCACACTCGCCAATGTGCTGTAGGTCAGAACAAAACCACCGGCTCTCCTGCCGTTGAATCGGTGAGTCAAGAGTCGAAACGTATTGGCATTACCTTCAAATTTCACACAATCAGCCCATTGTTCCGGAGTAAGTTGAGACATAAATTCTTTGCCCTTGCCTTCTGAGAAATAAGTGCCTATAGCATGTTCGCCGGAATGACCGAAAGGCGGATTTCCCATATCATGTGCAAGACAAGCAGCACTGACTATCGACCCGATTGCCTCAAAATGAGCAGCGGAATTGGGATATTTCTCACGAAGCGCATTACCGACATTTGAGCCCAAAGAACTGCCGACACTCGACACCTCAAGACTATGAGTCAGTCTGTTATGGACGAACACACTACCCGGAAGCGGAAAGACTTGAGTCTTATTCTGCATTCTGCGGAACGGCGCGGAGAAAATCAGACGGTCGTAATCGCGTTTAAACTCATTGCGCGAGTCATGAGCCGAGAGATTATTATTAAAGTAACTCTCCTGACCAAAACGTATCGGAGTCAACAATTGTTCCCAATGTAACATAATGATTTGCGGTGTAATTAAATTTGACTTTCTATTATTTACTGTTTCGCAAAATTACAAAAAATATTTGTATTACGCCATACTTTTCTGTTTTTTTTGTCTTTAGAAACATATTTAGAGTTGAGAGTTGAGGTAAAAAAAAGACGGATAGACCGTCTTTTTTTACCTCAAAGCCCGCATAGCGTTCAGCACGGCGAGTACCGTCACTCCCACGTCTGCAAACACCGCCATCCCCATTGAAGCTACACCTAAAGCAGCAAGAACAAGTACTGCAACTTTGACACCGATAGCGAATACCACATTCTGACGAGCTATTGACAGTGTTCGGCGGGCAATGCTTATCGCTGTTGCCACTTTCGATGGTTTGTCGTCCATAATAACTATATCCGCCGCTTCTATCGCAGCATCTGAGCCCAAACCGCCCATCGCTATACCTACATCAACCCGAGCCAATACGGGGGCATCATTGATTCCGTCACCGACAAAAGCAAGCGAGCCTTTAGCGTCTTTGGTATTAGGACTTGAGACTTGCGACATGCTACTAATCAACTGCTCGATGTGCTCAACCTTATCTGCCGGAAGCAACTCTGCATAATACTCGTCCAATCCGAGACGTTGAGCCACATCTTTGGCAACCTCCTGCCTGTCACCGGTAAGCATGACCGTTTTGTTCACGCCTAATTTCTTCAACTCCGAAACAGCAGCCTTACTGTCCTCTTTTATCGTATCATTAATGATAATATGACCGGCATATTCTCCGTTAATTGCAATATGAATTATAGTGCCTGCAAGATGACAGTCATGCCATTTCACACCAATATGCTCCATCATTTTTGTGTTGCCCACACATACTGTGTCGCTGCCCACTCTCGCTTTAATTCCGTGACCGGCAATTTCTTCCACATCGCTCACCTCACATCCGTCAGTTGCTTCGTCAGGATAGGCATCTCGCAGGGCGGCACCAATAGGATGCGTAGAGAAATGTTCAACATGAGCGGCGAGATGCAGCAGATGATGTTCATCGTACAAATCGGGATGCACAGCCTCAACAGCGAACTTACCATGGGTCAGAGTGCCTGTTTTGTCAAAAACAACCGTTGAGACCTTTGACAACACATCAATATAATCGGCTCCCTTTACGAGTATGCCTTTGCGTGATGCTCCGCCTATACCGCCGAAGAAAGTCAGCGGCACAGAGATAACCAAGGCGCAGGGACATGAAACCACAAGGAATATCAACGCGCGATGCAGCCATACTGTCAGTCCGGTAAGCCAGTTGTCGGCAAACAAGGGCGGGATAAATGCCAATGCCACGGCTGCGAAGACCACAACAGGTGTATAAATGCGTGCAAAACGAGTAATAAATGCTTCGCTCCGTGACTTGTGTTCGTTAGCGTTTTCAACGAGGCTGATAATCTTTGAAACTGTACTTTCGCCGAAAGATTTGGTTGTTCTAACACGTATTACACCGGACATATTTACACAACCGGACATAACTTCATCGCCTGCGCTTATCTCTCGCGGCAGGCTCTCGCCCGTCAGAGCCACGGTGTTCAATGCCGATGAACCTTCAACAACCACACCGTCTAAAGGCACTTTTTCACCCGGACGGATTACAATAATCTCCCCGATATTCACGGCATCAGGGGCAACAGAAATGGTTTCACCGTTGCGCTCCACGGCAGCCGTATCAGGACGTATATCCATCAAATGTGATATGCTCTGACGGCTCTTGCCTTCGGCATAACCTTCAAATAATTCGCCAATCTGGAAAAAAAGCATAACGAATACCGCCTCGGCAAATTCCGGTTCAGCACCGGGCATAAAACCAATACATAAGGCGCCTATAGTAGCTATTGACATGAGAAAATGCTCGTTGAACATATCTCCGTGGACTATACCCTCGACAGCCTCGCGCAGGGTGTCGAAACCAACGATGAGGTAAGGGACAAGATAGATTAGCAGCAACTGCCACGTTTGCAAAGCGCAAAAGTGCTCTATTATCATAGCCGCAGCAAGCAATACGGCGGCAACGGTGATTACAGCAATCTGCTTATGCATCTCACCATGCTCATGGTGGTCGTGATGATGATGCTCATGGTGGTGGTCGTGATGATGCTCATGGTGCGTATCACAACATTCGTTTTGATGATTATCGTGCATAATATATTAAGTTGATAGTTAATCCATTTTTACATTTCTTTTCGGACATGCAAAATTACAACAAAAAAAATGCAACTTTGTTGCAAAGTTAGTCTGCCGGAAAATCTTGATTCGGATTTCAGCGGTCTGACCTCATAATAAGTGCATTCGATTTGACCGGAAAAATTATGTTGCGGATTTGTTTCGTCGGCATTTAGGACAAATGCCTTGAACTAAAAAAGATATTTCCTTTGCTTCAAAATCAGCAGGCAACGGAATTGCAGGAACGCGGATATCTTCGAAACATATCGTTTGCCGGCAACGCTCGCAATAAAAATGGATATGGTCGTTGTCGTGGCTGCAATGACCTTCGTTGCCGCACAACTCATAATGTACCACACCTCTGCCGTCACTGAACGAATGAGCCACATCACTCTCAACAAAAAGCGTCAGTACCCGAAATATACTCGATTTGTCCAACGACACCAACCCATCCTCAATATCGGCAAGACTGACAGGCATGGGAGCATCAGCCAAAGCCTGATAAACAAGCATACGATTGGCGGTCGCTTTTACACCTTTCTGCTCTAAATGTCGTATTATCAGTTGGGAGTCCATAGTCAGATAACAGTTAATATAATCCGTATTGCCTGAAGGGGTTTTCATTATCATTTGGTTTGCAAAATTAATGTTTTTCTCGCAAAAAAACAAAATAATTGATACAATCCGTTGATTATTGGGATATTTTTAGTAATTTTGTGCGATAATTGGGAGTTTGCACCCTTGAAACGATTTTTTAACATATTACAACGCGTCATACTTGCCATACTGTTGCTAATCGGTATAGTCTTTCTCGTTATGTGTTCAAGCCGCGTACAGACATTTGTAGTAAACAAAGTGACTACAACCATCAGCGAGTCTTGCGGCAACGATATTCAAATCGGCAGAGTAAGATTCAAGCCTTTCAACAATCTCAATGTAACCGAAATATATATCGAAGACCTTGACGGCGACACTCTGCTGTACATACCGGAAATAGATGCACGTTTCAACCTCTTCAATATACTCAAAAACCGAATTACAATACGTGATATTGCTGTCATAGAGCCATATATCAATATCCAAACCGACACTGCCGGAGTTGCGAACTACGCTTTCCTTCTCGACAGATTCGGAGATGATACCGCAAAGGAGAAGAAACCTTTCAACAAATCGGTAGAAATCGATAAGGCGGCTATCATTGACGGAAGGATAGCTCATACACGCGCGGGGGCACCGGCTTACAGAGACGGTGTTTTCCATGCCGACAGGTGTTCATTCTCCGACATCAACCTCAAAATAGCACTCAAAGAGTTCCAACGCGGCGACATCAATGCCAAGATAGAGCACTTCTCCCTGCGAGAGCAGAGCGGTTTCGAACTCATTGATTTCCAAGCTCATCTTATTTTCGACACGGCACAGCTGACAATCCCCACCCTGCGACTCGAAATGCCGCATTCACTCATTGATGTCAGTGTGCTCAAAGCCTACATGCCGCAACGCAAAGCCGAATCACACCGCCTCGACCCGCAAAAAACACAAATAGAATTTGTACTCGACTACGGCACAATAGCATTGAGCGATATAGGCGCATTTGTTCCGGCGGTGCGCAACATAGACAACCCCATCGACATAAGCGCGGTTGTGGAGGGTATATTAGGCGACCTAAACCTGACCAACCTGTCGATTTACTACGACACATATCAATTAATTGATGGTACACTTACTATCCAAGGGTTGCCATATATCAACGACAGCACCTGTTTCAGAGCTGATGTGAACAAAATCGGTGTCAGTCCGGCTATAATCCAAGACTTTATGTCAGACCTCAACAACCGACCATACGTTATACCTGAAATTATCGAACGATTAGGAGAAGTAAGATACTGCGGGGCGGCACACGGCAACTCGAAAAACGTCTGGCTCAGCGGAGGATTCACATCGTCGGTAGGCTCTGTAAGCACTATCGGCTCACTGAAGAAAATAGTCTTGAATGACTCCACTCACAAAGGAGACTTTGTGTTCAACGGAGCCATAGAGACACAACAGTTCCAGCTTGGCAGACTGCTCGCACAGGACAAAATGGGAAATATATCACTCAAAGTTGATGCCGACGGCAAATTAGACACGCTGGAACGTATCAATATTTCCGCCAACGGCAAAGTAAGCGAGTTCGAGTACAACGGCTATGCCTATCAAGACCTCAATATCAACGGCAATTACAACGGTCATAGTTTCCGTGGAAGTCTCAACATGCACGATCCGCATCTGTGGTTTGACTTCGACGGAATGGCTGACTGGCACTCCGAAGACCCGAGGTATAACTTCAATCTCAACATATCGCAACTTCACCCGGGAGAACTCAAACTTATCGAAGGCGACTATGCCGACATTCAAATTCGCGTTAATGCCGACATCAACCTGACAGGCAACTCATTGGACAACCTTAACGGCACAGCCATATTGGACGATCTCTATTTCTACAACGACAGCGACGAAATCACTATCCCGCAGGTAAAACTCAGCAGCCGGATGAACTATTATACCGAAAAGGACCAGCTGAAACTCACTTCAGACTATCTCAATATAGACATCAACGGACTTTACGTCTATAGCGAACTCCCGATTACCTTGCAGAAATTTGCCATGCGCTATCTCCCCAACTTTTTCAGCGATGAGCAGAAACGTAAACTAAATGCCACACACACGGACAACGAACTAACAATAGATATATTATCACATAATCTCCCTAAAATAACACAAATACTCGCCACCAAGCTGCAATTCACCGATGATATAAGCATCAAAGGCACAATAGACGAGGACGATAATATATTCGAACTCGGAGCCAATATACCCGGAATAGACTTCAATAAAATGCAGCTTCGCGACATCGGATTTAATCTCAGCAATGAACACGATGCCGCGCTAATCACCCTCCGCGCAAAAAAACTCCTCAACCCCAACAAACCGGGGTCTGTCCACATGGGTGACCTCACCACACATATCACCATGCTTGCCGACAACGACTCAATACTGACCGGCATACGTTTCAACAACGACTCCGTTCACCAACTAACACGCGGCAATGCTCGGATACTCACCACTTTCACGTCCTCAAAAGGCAAACCATTTATCACCGCCAATCTTTTCCCCGCAGAAATGTATATCCTCGATATTCCATGGCGGCTTGAAGAAACCCTGATTGAATACAGCGCGGCTGATGCAACACTCGATGTCAACAACTTCCGTTTCTTCTCACTCTCACAAGACGAAGAGGGTAGTTCGCTGCAACATATCTTTATCGACGGCAGAGGCTCAAACGACATGAACGATGCTCTGTCGGTCAACCTCAAAGATATAGGTTTAGCGTGGGTGGTAGGCATCAGCGGATTTTTCGGGATTGATTTTGACGGACGCATAACCGGCAATGCCGCATTCTACGGAATGTTTAAACAACCTATTATTGAAGCCAATCTCGACCTCAAGGATTTTGGCATGAACGATATACATATAGGACACGCCAAGGCACAGGCAGAATGGCTCAAAGACATTCCCGCGCTGCATTATTTCGGCGATGTATATCACGATGACACTAATAAACACCTCTCCCACCTCGATGGGATGTTCAAGCCCAAAAAACACACATGGAATATAGGCATCGACTCCGAAGGTGTACCTATCGACTTTGTTAACATGTGGATAAAACCCATTTTTGGTTCGATGAGGGGTCAGATTTACGGACGGGTTGATATTGACGGGGACACCACAGGAGCCGTTGTAACCGCTGATGCACTTATTAAAAACGGCGCATTGGATGTTGACATCATCGGTATGACATACCACTTTGAAGACACGGTAAAACTCACTACCGACACTCAGCACGACACCATATTGTTCAACGACATAACATTCCACGATGATGAAGGGCACCCTGTAGGAGTAAACGGATATGTAGCACATAACCGTTTTAAGAACTTCAACTACAATCTTGACATCAAATGCACCAACGCACAGGTAATCAACCTGCCGCACATTAATGACAACTTTATTTTCGGCAAAGCATTCGCCACGGGTAGCGTCTCAATAAACGGCAATCAACGCTACGGACGCTTCAACATCAATGCAAGGACACGCCCCAACACCAACGTAGGAATCTCGCTCGACAACAGTTCCACAGCTGTTGACAACGACTTCATCACATTCAAATCACCGATATTGCAGACATCACCTGCCAAATCGACCGTTTCCCGACAAAATGCCTCGTCAACATCTTATATATTAAACCTCGGATTAAATATTGATGTTACGCCTGACGCACTTATCACACTTGATATTGACAAAAGGACAGGTGATGCTATCCAGGCTCGCGGTGACGGGAATATAGTTCTTGCCTATCAAACACCAAGCGGCGACACCAACCTGCGCGGACAACTCGCCATCAGCACCGGTAATGTGAGCTACACAATATCCAACATCCTGCGCAAAGAATTCAAGATACAGGAAGGCAGCTCCGTCACCTTCAACGGTCAGCCCATGAATACAAAGTTAGATGTCACAGCCTACTACCAAACCACGGCTTCGCTGCGCGACCTGATGGGTGAACAATTCTCACAAGCCGGGCTCAACAGATCATACGTTCCCGTCAACTGTATTATAGGCTTGGGAGGCACACTCAACAACCCCGAAATAAGTTACGACATCAGTCTGCCCAATTCCGACGAGACAGCACGACAACAAGTCAGCAGTATTATCAACACTGAAGAAATGAAGATGAGGGAGATACTTTACCTGCTCGCATTCAACAAATTCTACACTCCCGACTACCTCTCCTCCACCAACCAGAGCGACGGAACGGCAGAAAGTCTCTCGCTACTCTCCTCAACGGTCACAGGACAACTCAACAACTGGATTAACAAAGTAACCAAAGACTTGCAGCTCGGTTTCAACGTACACACATCAGGTGCGGGTAGCGAAATGAGCCAGGAATATGAAGGACAATTTGCCTACCAATTAAACAACCGCCTTGAAATAAACGGCAACTTCGGCTATCGCTCCAACGACATCAGTAACCGCCCCTTCTTCGGAGATATAGACATAGAATACCTGCTAACCGAATCAGGCAAATACCGAATCAAGGGCTACACCCACAGCGTTGACAAATACTCGCTAAAACAAGCCTCAACAATCCAAGGCGTAGGCCTTATCTACAAGGAAAACTTCGACACTTTCCGCGAACTCTTCCGCATAAACCGAAGTTCGGAAAACACGAATCTGAATGATAATAATCAGAATCCGGAGAACAAGAGCGAAGACTCAGATGCGGAAAAGGGGAAAGAGGAATAAAGGGTAAAGTCGTAAACAATCAACTAATTCTCAAAAAGTAAATATTCTCATGTTAGTAAAAACCTACGGAGCAGCCGTTAAAGGCATTGATGCGGTAGTTATCACCATCGAAGTAAATGTCAACAGAGGGACAAAGTTTTTCCTTGTCGGACTGCCGGACAATGCCGTCAAAGAAAGTCACGAGCGCATCAGCTCCGCCATCAACTACATAGGTTACCGTTTCCCCAGACAGCAGGTGACCATCAACATGGCTCCCGCTGACATCAAAAAAGAAGGAGCGGCATACGACCTGCCGCTTGCAATAGGTATAATGGCTGCTTCGGAACAAATTGATACTCAGCTATTGGACAAATATATCATTATGGGCGAGGTGTCACTCGATGGTAGTCTGAAACCGATTAAAGGGGTGCTGCCCATAGCAGTTATGGCACAACAAAACGGTTTCAAGGGTTGCATCCTGCCATACGATAATGCCCGCGAAGCCGCCGTGGTTCATGGTATAGATGTGTACGGAATGAACAACCTCAGCGATGTAATAGACTTTTTCAACAACAAAAAGACTTTCGACCCCACCTATGTTGACACCCAAGCCGAATTTCTCTTCCAATCACATATACCCGACTTGGATTTTTCCGATGTCAAAGGACAGGACAATGTAAAACGTGCTCTCGAAGTTGCTGCCGCCGGCGGACACAACATCATCATGGTCGGTCCTCCGGGCGCAGGCAAGAGTATGCTCGCCAAACGGTTGCCATCTATCCTGCCGCCGCTCACTCTCCAAGAGGCTCTTGAGACAACAAAGATACACTCCGTTGCAGGCTTGCTCGACCGCAACACCTCACTCGTTGCCCACCGACCATTTAGAAGCCCGCACCACACAATATCAGACATAGCACTTGTTGGGGGAGGCACCACACCCCAACCCGGTGAAATAAGCCTCGCTCACAATGGTGTGTTGTTTTTAGATGAGTTGCCCGAATATAAACGGTCGGCACTCGAGGTGATGCGTCAGCCGCTTGAAGACCGCAAGATATGTATCTCACGCGCTAAAAACACCGTGGAATATCCGGCATCATTCATGCTCGTGGCTGCTATGAATCCATGCCCATGCGGACATTACGGCGACCCTAATCATGCATGTACATGCAGTCCGTCAATGGTACATCATTACCTGAGCCGCATATCAGGTCCGCTGCTTGACCGTATAGACCTGCAAATAGAAATTCAACCACTGCCCTTTGAACAGTTGGCTGCCACACAATCTGCCGAACCGAGTGTTTCAATAAGAGAACGTGTTGTGAAAGCGCGCCGGATTCAGGCTCAACGATATAAAGACGTGCCGGAAGTATATTGCAATGCGCAAATGACATCAAAAATGCTACGACAATATGCACAGATTGATGAAGGAAGTATGACTATACTCCGACAGGCAATGGAGCGTATGCATCTGTCGGCAAGAGCCTACGACAGGATACTGAAAGTATCGCGAACAATAGCCGACCTTGACGGCAGTCCGGACATTCGTATCAACCATATAGCCGAAGCTGTCGGATACAGAAATCTTGACCGTGAAGGCTGGGGAGGCTGAATTGGATTTACGGGGAAAAATTAAATTACTCTTGGCGCAAAAGTAGCGCATAAGGACATGAAACTAAATCACATCATGATTATAACGGGCATAATTGCCTAAAATCTGCTCAACGTGAATTACTTCAGGACAACTGTCCCATATAAAACCATTTCCCATAACATACCATTCCTTACGCTCTTTTACCGGCACTCATTTGATAGACGGGAAATCAGAGAGCGGCATTATTATCTGCCTGCCATCTTCCAACGCTACCATTATCTTGCCACGCACAGGAAAGGTAACATTTTTCCTGACTTCGTCACTATAAAAAGTGTATTTTTGTAATTGTTTAATAAATGAGTCAACTTTAAAATTAGAGTTTTTGTAAATTATCTTTTTCGCGATGTTCGAGTGCGAAAATTGGCAAGAGGTTCTGTCAAGTTCCAAAAATCGTTATTCGCAAGCGACACATCACTGAAAATCGCCTTAATGGAGGTCTATTGACCTCAAAACAATATAAAAAATGCGTTCTTTGACTTAATTATGCTAATTTGGTAGCCATTCGCAACTCAAAATTCATAATTCGGACAAGGTTAATCCATGAGCAACGAGCCCAAGTCATAAATTTATGTTTGAGTAATCCTCGATAACGGCTTTTGTTTTTCTCTAAACAACAAGCAAAATGCCGAATTGTTGCCTCCACATTGTTGCGTTTCTTCAATAAATCAGGAGGAGTGTTCTCTTGTTTCAACCGAATCGCTTGTTTTTCTATCTTTTCCTCCGTAAAGTACCTATAACCCTTATCGGTTTTTATCCGCCACTTCCTTGCTTTGTCCATCCACTCGTAGAGCTTATCTCCTTGCCGTCTTTTATCTCAATTTGCTTGTCTTTCATCACATACTGCTCATTAAACACCCTCTCAAGCAAGCCACCCTTTCCTTCTTCACGACGAGATAAGACCTCTTGAATCAGGTATCCTAAATCCTGCATTCGCTTGCGGATTCCCTGACTATCGGTTGTATAGATTATCTTTTCGGCATCCTCATCCAAGATATCCTTAGCTTGACGATAAACGATAGAACTTGATTGTAACAATCGCTCCAAGTCATCTGCTGTAACCTCCTTACAGAAAGTAGAATGTACTATCCGATAACGACTATACGGTGCAATGTTGCTGCAAACTAATTTGCTATCCATACGGATGTATGAACCCTTCAAATGAAATGCTTTTATCTGTTTGCGAGTAACATCCAAATAACACTTCTCAAGCAAGTCCTCATCCTTTTGCTCGCTCCATTCTACCAAACGGCGGCGGAAAAGGTAATAGGTATCAGGGGACGGGTAAGGTTCGTTCAAATTCTCTAATCCCAATGCACGACGCACCAACAGGTTATAACCACATGCCTCAAACAAACGCTCATCGCTTAAGCACAAACCTTCTTTGAGCCAGCACATTGCCACAAGCCTGCGCACGGAAGCATTAGGAGCACCTTTGTTGCTATCCTTGAATAATACGCTGAACATATCTTCGTCAATTAGTGAAGTAACATTCTTATAAAACTCGTTATGCCAAGCTTTGGGGTCATCAAACTGACGCTGCTCACGCTTGCTCATCATAAACATACTTGATGAGGAAAACAAGTCGCCTTGATACTCTGATTTAGTCTTTCTGAACATGGTGAATAAATTGATTGTCAGCTTAATATACTACAAAAATCAAGCCAAATTAGCATTATTTCAAAGAACAAACCAAAATAATTTTGATATTTTTTTTATGACCTCATTATGCGGGGTCTATCTTAAATAAATTTTTAAAGTAAACTCATGGATCATTTTCTGAATGAAGTAGAGTAGAAGACGGATAAGCAAGTGGAGTATGAGTGTAAATTTTATTGAAAAATATTTGTATATTTCATTTTTTTAGTGTACCTTTGCAGTGGATTTATTTCCATAACGCACTATTTTTAGAGCATTATAGAAATGAATAGTACTTTATGACCTATAATTATTTTTATAATCACTGGCATCATTTGGCGTGTTTCTCTACAGCCCAAGTGAGAGCAATATATCCTGACTTTCATCGAGGAAATTATCTGCAGTGGCAGAAGGTTGGCTATATTGTTCCGTTGCGACAGGGATGGTACGCTTTTGCTGATTACGCAAACAAGCCGGATTACGCGCGCTATTTTGCATCGAAAATCTATACCCCGTCCTATATTAGCCTGCATACCGCATTGTCGTTTTATGGCATTATTCCAGAGGCGGTGGTAGCAATCACAAGTATTACTACACGCAAAACTGCGCAGTTTGATAATGTCTTTGCGTCCTATAGTTATCAGACAATCAAGCCTTCTCTGTTTTGGGGATATGAGCCTAAGCAGCTATCAGACGGAAAGACTTATATGTTGGCGACCCCGGAGAAGGCACTTATCGACTTGCTTTATCTCTATCCGCAGTATTCAACGGAAGAAGAGATGCGCGAACTGCGATTGGATGAAGATTTTATGCAAAACGAGTTAGATAAGAAAAGCCTATTAGAATACACCAACCGCATTGGTAGCCCCATACTAACCAAGCGTGTAAAACTCATGCTCAAAACGTACGCCCTATGATTGATTTAACATACATACGCAGTTACTATCCGCCACAGATTGCCAACAATGCTAACTTCCAAAAATATTTGCTCAAGGAGTATATTGAATGCCTATCAATGGAATGGCTCTCTCAGTCGGCTTGGTCGGACAAATTGACTTTCATTGGCGGTACTAATTTGCGATTGATACATGGTATTGACCGTTTTTCTGAAGACTTGGATTTTGATTGCCAAAATCTTGGCAAAGAAGATTTTATCCGGATGGCAGATGGTCTGATGCACTATTTGAAGCTTCAAGGTTTGACGGTAGAACCGCGTGACAAAGAGAATCCGAACCTGACTGCCTTCCGACGCAATGTGTATTTTCCTGAATTTCTTTTCTCACTCCAACTAACAAGTCATCGAGAGGAACGGTTCTTAATGAAGATAGAAGCACAAAATCAAGGTATAACTTATATGCGCGAGATGGCGACAATCAGCCGTTTAGGTTTTTATTTCCCTGTTCCTGTTCCACCGATTAGTGTGTTGCTTTCAATGAAACTATCGGCTCTACTGACTCGCCGGAAAGGCCGTGATTTCTACGATGTACTTTTCTTATGGCAACGCACAAAACCCGACTATGATTTCTTAAAGCAAAGCTACGGAATAAAAAACGAGGAGCAGCTATGTGCTCAACTCCAAGAAACCATTGCTCATATAGACCTCAAGACCAAACAACGTGATTTTGAGCATCTTCTCTTTGAACCTCGCAAAAGCGAGCAGATACTTCATTTTTTGGAGATATTGAGAATATCGTAGAAACTTCGTCTCACGACCGAAGATATGGGGGCGGTCAACAATTTGCATCAATTTTTTTTGCGGAGTGGGAATGTAATCCGATTTAATGAGAGTAGTTACGGATTGCAAATTCGATATTCTATCCATCGGGGTTACAAACCCCGATGGATAGGTCTTTGATATAACCATAACCCCTACTTAAGTCTTGCTACAGTTTTTTGCGGCGCGTTTAGCGTATCCTCAGCCAAATGTATGATTTTTATGTATGATTTGGCTGAAAGTTGGATATTATAAAGGGTGGTGTTATTTCAAACTAATGTTTCCCATAGGTTATTGATAGTTTATTCTTGCAACACTGAACGGCATAGCCGTTCCATATTAATAGATAACCTGTTGGCGGAATTAAAAAAATAACGTTCTTTGACTTAAAATAAGTAACAAAAAGTATGCAAATTTCGTGGAAATTCTTGACGTATGCAAGAAGTTTTCCAAAAATCTGGTCAATGAACAAGGACATATACCTCGTCGGGGTGTTGTTCCTCGTTTTTCTGACCTCGAAGTTATCGCACTTCGCCTCACCGCTGAGAAACTTAGTATTGACAGCGAATCGCTTTTATTCTCTTATCTTAAAGATTATAAAGACGAAATGCCAAATCTAATTTCTCGTCGCCAATTCAATGACCGTCCTACAATACTTTAACTTTATTAACAACAAACCGATCGGGAGAATCAAATATGCGCTGGTTTAATTCCGCCAACGGGTGTTTTTCTCTTTATTTTGGTGAATTATGCGGGGAATTTTATCCTTAAATTATCTTACGCGTTGTCCGTCGGTGGTGAATATCTCACCGTTGTAGTAGATATAGATGCGACCGTTGCGGAATATCTTGTGTCCGAGTCCTTTGTCCTGACTCTTGACTCCTGACTCCTGATTC
>ERZ842401.1911-NODE-1911-length-28641-cov-90.243686_pt1 | contig 28641 bp, 21 predicted proteins | sample MGYA00521270_ERZ842401 | MGnify/ENA primary metagenome ERZ842401 (study PRJEB31892, sample SAMEA3878208) | bioreactor metagenome | biome: Moose rumen | place: Sweden | collected 2011-10 | study: EMG produced TPA metagenomics assembly of the PRJEB12797 data set... | reverse complement strand
AATCCTTTGAGGTCGTATTCTGACGGGCGGCCTTGATAGCTGCTTCCAGGCGGACACGTTCGTCGGCATTCAGGTGACGCTCCAGACGAGCTCCCTTGACGTATGCCTCCTTTGTCACTCCACCAGCGGCTTTAATCATGTCAGATAGACGCTGGTTCTTCTTTGACAAGGTGAACTTGCCTTCAAACAGCACTTCGCCTTCTACGCTCACATTGCGCGGTTCCATATATCCTGGTGAACGGCGCACTTGAACTACGTCGAATGGCTTTAGCGAGAAGTCCTGCTGACCATCGACAACAAATCCGTCCTTCAGCGAGAAACTGAAGTTCTCGGAGATCTCCTGCCCAGACTGTACGGCCTTGGGGTCGTTGATACGACGAGAAACATCGACCTTGACCAGAGAGGCAGCATCCGTCAGTCCTCCTGCTCGCAGGATGAGGTCTTCAATGGTCTCATTCTCTGCATATTGGTAGGTACCTGGCTCATACACCTCGCCCTCGATAGTGACGATGCGCTCAGCAAACCGTTCAGCTTGTGTGGCTATGTAGAGCACATCTTCGTTCTTCAGAGGCATATCTGCCACGCTGCCGGCCATCATACCTGCGATATCGATAGACTGCGCTTCAAGTGTGCGGTCTTCCTTCATGTGGTAAATCACACCGCGACCCGTAAAGGCTTCCTCTGTCAGACCTCCTGCGGCTTCAATCAATGAACGTACAGTAGAAATATGTTTTCCCAATTCAAACTGACCTGGACGGAATACGGCTCCGCGAACCTCTACCATGTTTTCGTAACGGTTAATCATACCGTCGACGTTGATAGAGTCGCCATCAGAGAGTTTGAAACTGGACATGTCGAATTCCTCGACAGTATGTACGGAATAGCGTTGACCTGACCTGCGGGTCAGCCGGACGGCATTCTTATAGGCATCGCCTTTGAATCCGCCTGCATAGTTGATAATCTGCGAGACGCTCTCCGTTGGACGCATCTCATAGTACATCGGGCGTTTTACCTTGCCTTGTATAGATACCATGCAGTCGTAAGGCCCAACGATAATCATGTCGTTCTCCTGCAGACGAACGTTGCCTGCCAGACGACCATTAAGGATATACTGATAGATATCTACTACGGTCACAAGTTTGCCGTTTCGGTATACCTTGATGTTACGCAGCGTACCAATCTTATTGATACCGCCAGCCATATAAAGGGCGTGGAATACGGTAGAGAAAGCAGAGAGCGTATAAGTACCAGGTGCCTTGACTTCACCCATGACGTTAACAGTCATGGTACGAGTCTGACCTACGGAAAGTTCCAAACTGCTGCTCTTATAGCGTGAACCAAGTGTGTTGCGCAATTTTTGCTGCGCTGCAGCAACCGTCAGTCCGCTAACCTTTACTGGGCCATAGTTCGGAATGATGATTGTTCCATCGGGCGATACCGTTAGCTGTTCGCTCTTTTGTGATGCCCCATAGATGTCGACAATCACTTCGTCGCCAGGTCCAAGAACATAATTCTGTGGTGTGGCGATATTCATATTCGGCTCGAATGACAGGAGCTTGTTGTTGAAGATGTCACGTCCGAAGACTTTCAGCGAGTCAGGAATCTTTTCCTCTTCATCCTGCCCGTCACGGTATTCAGAAATGTCCATATACGGATCTTCATTCATCATGTTGTCGGTACCTGTCACATAGCCCAGATTGTTGTCCTGTGTGCCTGTAGTCCGTCTTTTCTTAGTACTCTTGGACTGTTGCTTTTGCTCACCGTTATTCTTGCGCAGGCGTGAGTCTGCTTCTGAAACAGCCGCATCGGCTTTTCCCTTAAGTCCACTTGCGTTAATCTGACTTTCGTATTGTTTTTTGATTCGGCGAATCTGGTCCATCTTGACACCACGCTGCACCAGCTTGGTGACAATCTGGCTTTGCGAACTACCTGCTTTCGTCTCAGCCTGAATAAACTGAATCACCTGCTGGTCGCTCATGCCTTGTGCAAACGCAGCGTTGGCTGTGAAGCAAATCTGACAGATAATTACACACAAAATTAAAAGGTACCTTTTCATATTTCTCTTGATTAGCTAAGTGCGCCTGACAGGACTCGAACCTGCACGTCGTGAGACACTAGATCCTAAGTCTAGCGCGTCTACCAATTCCGCCACAGGCGCTAAAAAGGATAATCCCCTTCAAGGGAATTTGGGTGCAAAGGTACGAATTATTTATGAATATGCCATCATTTCTGCGCAATTATTTTTCTTGCAGCTTCTATGATGTCGTCGATTCCCTTTGCTGTTGATTCATCGGAGAGCGCCACATTGACATCCGGACTGATGCCGAATTCCGTCTGTTGCTTGTCTTTGTCGTACATGGGGCAAGCCGAATAGCGAACGCTCCATCCGTTAGGAAGACTGTTGCTCATGGGCATTCCGCTACCTCCGCCTGTATGATCGCCTACTATCGTGACATTGGGCAGGGCGCGCATCATGACCGTGAACGAGTTGGCGGCACTGTATACACTCCGATTCGTGAGGACACATACCGGCTTGTGCCATCTGAAGTTGCTTGAGGGTTCCAGATACTGTGGCTCCAGGTCGGAGAAATCGTTATGCCCTGTACCCGTCTTGTGTTGCATATATCCTACTAAGGTTTTTTCATGAACAAAACGTCCTGCCAGCATCTCTGCAGTAGTTAAATCACCTCCGCCATTATTTCGAATATCAATGATCAGTCCCCTGCAGAGGGCCAGATAAACCAGCACGTCATCCAGATTACCTTCACCAATGGCTTTCTGAAACGAATCGTAGCGGATGTAGCCGATATTGTCGTCCAGCACGCGATAGCGCAGACTGCTGGCTATCTTATAGTCTGTGCCCAAATAGCGTCGTTCCAGCGTGTCGCTGAAGTTCTTGGGGTATCCCTCTTGCCAGGCCCAATAACGGCCGTAGTCCATTGAGTAGCTGAGGTTTACGTGTCCATCGCGTAGCTCGCTCAGCATATCGCAGCAAACCTCGAAGAGCTGATTCTCGCTCATCTTGTCACTTACGCGTACCTTATATTTATTATATACCGCCTGCCAGTCTATCTGTTTGTAGCTGAAAAAGCAGTAATGCTCATCCATGATTTCCCAAAGTGCCTCGAAATTTCCTGTTGGCGTGTTATCGTGCTCGACTTCGTCGACGCACGAAGCTAGTAGTACTAGTGAAACTAGATAGACTAGAATTTTCTTCATAAGGCATGCGGTGTTATGGTAAAACAGCGGGTAAAGCCGATGAGGAACCGGTGGGTGTAGATGTGCTGCCGCAGTCCGTTGACACGTGACTGCTGCATGTTCCCCAGATAACCTATACGCAAGGTGAAGCGCTTTGACAGTTGGGCGTCGAATGTCAGCATCTGTCGCCACTCAGGGGCATTGACAAAGGTGGTAGGCACGATGTTGTGGTCGTAGTTGCCTCGTGAGAATATCTCGTAGTACGATTGCCCGTAGTTAGGTGAGAACTGCACACCTACCAAGGGCAGACTTAGCTCATAGCGTGCTATTACTTTCTTCTTGAAGAGCTGAAAGCTATAGCTTGCCACTCCTGTAGGCATCAGGTTCAGGTGTGCGCGAACCTGGGCAGGATTGTTGGAATTCGAGGTGTTGTAGATAAATCCGAGTGATGCGTTGAGCAGTCCGCCAACCTGCAGACGAAGCCTGTTGTCCATCAACTGCCACCCGTAGAGTTTGCCCCAGTAGAAATTGTATGCACCTTCCAGCTCATGCTTGTTACGAGAACGGTCTTTTACTGTCGAGAAATTAGCCTCGTGTTCGATAATAGTGCTCAGCCGCTTCTGTCGTTCCGTGTGCGACAGATAGGAGAAACCTACCCCGCTGAAATGTTCAGCCGATAGATAGGTGTCGAGCACGCGGGTAGGGCCAACGCCAATCATCTGGCTGTTGGTGATGACGGGTTGCGCAGTCAGCGCAGCATACGTGACAAGCAGCAACAGGAGAAGACACTTAATTCTCATCATCGGGGAATAGCCTTAGTTGTCCTGTCAGTTCGTCCAGCACCTGTTGCTGACTCTTTCCTGCATCAGGATCCAGATTCTCTTCTTCCTCCTCTTCCTCTTGAGGCTCTTCTATCTCAGGCTGGCGCAGCGGTTCCAGCTCTTCCACCTTCTCTATCTCGAAGGTTGTCAGACGCTTACCTTTTGCCTTGTATCCCTTGACGGAGATAAACTGTTCGACATCAATCTCTTCCTGTCCTCTGAAGGCATCGCTGCCTCCATAGGTGACGAGCAGACGTGGATAGTAGGTGTCGGTCAGCAGGATCTCCTGCGAGTCAGGATTCTCGCCTCGATAGTTCTGTTTGCGTTTCGATGCCTCCATGAGGAATCGTTTGATGTAGGGATATCCCTGATTGTCTGCATCGTAGAGCACACAGCTCCAAATCTTGTCGGCTTCGTATTTCTCCAAGTGCTGAATGTTGTCTTCGAAGTGGTTGTTCGGGTCGAAGTTGGTCAGGTAGTAGTCACCATTCTTCAGGATGACCAGAATCTGATCGCCATCGTTAAACTCGCCTAACAGCCGTCCGTGTTCGTCGTAGTTCAAGCGGTTGACATCTGGGTCGTACCAAACCTTGCGTCCGCCAAGCGTTGAATGTCCGTGACTCTTCAGCCCGATGCGGTGTATTTGGTATTTGGTCAGGATGTTTCCTTTTGAGGCGCGTCCTTTAATCATCACTTCCGAGAAGTCCTTGTCGAAGAATACCTTCTTGAGTTTGGGGGCAGGGTCAAGCGTCACCTTGATGACCTCAGCCTCACCATTGGGATTGGCCGTGAAGTAGACCACGCGTGAACCCTTGGTGCCGTTGGTGATGTCGTATTCGCGGTCGCGGGTAATGCTGGGCACATTAAAGCGCTTGATATAATAGTAGCCCTTAGGACCATCGCGATATACCGCATTGTAGATGGTGCGCTGGTCGTTCTTCTTGTATACGCTAATCCACATCACGTTCTTGCCTACAAACAACTTGTCGGCTACGCGAACCACCTTGAACTTGCCGTCCTTATAGAATATGATGATGTCGTCGATGTCCGAACAGTTGCATACGAACTCGTCCTTCTTCAAACCGGTTCCGATAAAACCATCGCTACGGTTGATATAGAGCTTCTGGTTAGCTTCTACGACCTTTGTGGCCACGATGGTGTCGAAGTTGCGTAGTTCTGTGAGACGAGGATGATCTTTGCCATACTTGTCCTTGAGGAACTGGAACCACTGAGCTGTCACCTCTACCAGGTTGGCCAGATCACGATCTATCTCGTCAATCTCCGCACGTATGCGAGCCATCAGTTCTTCTGCCTTGTCCTTGTTGAACTTCAGGATACGCTGCATCTTGATTTCGAGCAGTTTCAGGATGTCGTCCTTCGTGACCTCGCGTATCATCTGCGGATAGAACGGTGTCAGTCGCTCGTCGATATGCTCGCAGACGCTGTCGATGTCTGGTGCCTGCTCAAACTTCTTGTCCTTATAGATACGCTCTTCGATGAATATCTTCTCCAGCGAGTAGAAGTGCAGCTGTTCCATCAGTTCGCCCTTGCGAATCTCCAGCTCCTGTCGGATCAGGTCCTTCGTGCGGTCTACCGAGTGGCGCAGCACGTCGCTGACGGTCAGGAACTTCGGCTTGTTGTCTTCGATGACGCAGCAGTTGGGTGAGATGTTGATTTCGCAGTCGGAGAAGGCATAGAGCGCATCCAGCGTCTTGTCCGATGATACGCCAGGAGCCAGCTGTACCTGTATCTCTACCTTTGCAGCTGTGAGATCCTCCACGTGGCGAGCCTTGATCTTCCCCTTTTCTACTGCTTTCAGGATGGAGTCAATCAGCGTTTCCGTAGTCTTCGAGAATGGAATCTCGCGGATGACGAGCGTCTTGGGGTCCAGTTTCTCAATCTTCGCACGTACCTTCAGTACGCCTCCGCGCTGTCCGTCGTTGTATTTCGAAACATCTATCGAACCACCCGTGGGGAAGTCAGGATAGAGATGGAACTCTTCGTCGTGCAGATAGCTGATGGCAGCGTCGCACAACTCCACAAAGTTATGAGGCAGAATCTTGGACGACAGACCTACGGCAATACCCTCGGCACCCTGTGCCAGCAGCAACGGGAACTTTACGGGCAGTGTGATAGGCTCCTTGTTACGACCGTCGTATGACATCTGCCACTCCGTCGTCTTGGGGTTGAACACCGTGTCCAGTGCAAACTTCGAGAGGCGGGCTTCAATGTAACGGGGGGCAGCCGCTTTGTTGCCCGTCAGGATGTTACCCCAGTTGCCCTGCGTGTCGATGAGCAGGTCTTTCTGTCCCATCTGCACCAGTGCATCGCCGATAGAGGCGTCGCCGTGAGGGTGAAACTGCATGGTATGTCCCACAATGTTGGCTACCTTGTTGTAACGCCCGTCGTCCATGCGCTTCATCGAGTGCAGGATGCGACGCTGTACGGGTTTCAGACCGTCCTCGATGTGTGGAACGGCACGCTCCAGGATTACATAAGAGGCATAATCCAGAAACCAGTTCTGATACATTCCGCTAAGGTGATGCACAGCTGCGGCGTCAAATCGGTTGACAGGTTGATAGTCGGAGTGCGACTCGGTACTTTCAATAATATCGTCCTTTATTTCGTCGTCCATGTTATACTAACTTTTTTTTCTTGCGCAAAGTTACAAAAAAAATAAGGGAAATCCAAAATTTAGAAGACAAAAATGAGATAAGATGTTGGAAATTTGGAGATAACGGAAAAAATTCCTATCTTTGTCACCGGTAAATTTCCTGATTTCATGATGCGTTTCTCTAAACTCACATCCAGACGCCATGCGCTATATTACGAGAAATATGTGGCTCCACATGTCATAGGTCTGCTCAAGGTGTTGTCCTTTTTGGCTGCTGTGGGGTCGCTTTGCATGATTGTCGGTGCCGTGCTGGAGATGGGTTTCGATTTGACCGACCGGCTGAGGCAAGAGCTCAACTGGGTCTATTTTTGGGTGTGGCTGACATTCCTCGTAGAGCGCGTCAGCCGTCTGATATTGCTGAAACGCCGACGCATCCAATCGGTCTATAGCCTTGTGGGTTGGTGTGTCAACGGATTGCTGACGCTGACATTGATTCCCATCTTCGTCAATTTCTTCGGTATAGACGATAGCATCGGCGTGATGAAGGTGTTGGACAACCGCGTGTTCCATCTTCTGGTGCTGTTCCTGATCTCCTCCATCCAGCTTTCCAGTACGCTTATCGGTTCAATGGGCCGAAAGGCCAGCCCGTCGCTGATGATGGCTGTCAGTTTCCTTTTCATCATCTTGGTCGGATCGGGAATGCTGCTCATGCCCCACTGTATTCAGCCTGGTGTCCACCTCTCTTGGATTGACTCCCTGTTCACCGCTACAAGCGCGGTGTGTGTGACGGGACTCACTACCATTGATGTACCCAGTACTTTCACCACTTTGGGCCAGTTGGTGGTGATGATGCTCATTCAGATTGGCGGATTGGGCGTGATGACCATTACCAGTTTCTTCGCCCTCTTTTTTATGGGCAATACCAGTATCTACAACCAGATGCAGGTGCGCGATATGGTCAGCTCGAAATCACTCGGCTCGCTTTGGTCCACGCTGCTTCACATTTTCGGATTTACGGCTCTGATCGAACTCGGAGGGGCTGTGGCTATCTTCCTTGATATTCACGGAGCCATCGGCCTTGATATCAGCCACGAGCTGTTCTTTAGTATCTTTCATTCCATATCTGCCTTTTGCAATGGCGGCTTTTCTATCTATCGCGACGGACTGAGTGCCCCTATTCTGATGACGGGCCATAGCTGGTTGTATATCATCATCGCTTTTCTTATTATCCTGGGTGGCATCGGTTATCCTGTGTTGGTCAACCTGAAAGCCATCGTCTGGAGGTATGGCCAGGCCATTTGGGACGGGCTGAACGGGCGAGGATACACCAGTCTGAAATTTCATAACCTGCTCGACCTGAACACGAAAATCGTGCTGCGCACAACGGCTTTGCTGATAGTCATCGGTACGGTGCTCCTTTGTGTCTTTGAGTGGAACAATACCTTTGCAGGCATGCCCCTGCACGAAAAGCTCACCCAGGCTTTCTTCAACGCCGTCAGTCCTCGTACGGCAGGCTTTATTAGTGTCAATCTGAATAGCATGTGCATACAGTCTATCTCTATCTACTTGATATTGATGTGGATAGGTGGTGCGTCGCAGTCTACGGCTGGTGGTGTGAAGGTCAACGCCTTTGCTGTGGCTTGGCTGAATATCCGTGCCGTCCTTCATGGTACTACCCGTGTGGAGTTTCGGGGCAGAGAGCTCTCGCAGGACTCTATCCGTCGCGCCAATGCCACCATCTTCGTCAGTCTTTGTGTGCTGGCCTGCTTTATTTTCAGCGTCACCATTTTCGAGCCCGATCTTCCGCTGAAGGCCATCGTGTTCGAGTGTGTCTCAGCCTTTGCTACCGTCGGTTCGTCTTTAGGCATCACCTCTCAGCTGAGTGACATCAGTAAGCTGTTGATAGTCGTTCTGATGTTCATCGGCCGTGTCGGTGTAGTGACACTAGCCCAGGGACTGCTCAAGCAATATAAGAATCAGTATTATCAATTACCACAAGACAATATTATCATATCATGAAGTGTATTATCATTGGTTTGGGAACATACGGCAAGGTGTTGGCTGAGGATTTTTCAGCACTGGGCCATGAAGTCATTGCAGCCGACAGTGACACCAGCCGTGTAGAGAGAGTCAAGGACTTGTGCGACGCTGTGTTTCAGATTGATGCCTGCGACGAGTTGGCGCTACAGGTGTTGCCGTTAAAGCGGGTCGACATTGTCATCGTGGCCATAGGGCGCAATCTGGGCGCATCCGTTCGTGTGGTAGCGCTGTTGAAGAAACTGGGCGTCAAGCATATCTATGCCCGTGCGAACGACTATCTGCATCGGAATATCCTGCAGGCGTTCGACATTGAGAAGATTCTCATCCCTGAGGAACATGCTGCCCGCCTGTTGGCCCACCAGATGGAACTGGGTCTGAAGACCGAGGTGTTCCGCGTTGGCGACGGCTATTGCGTTTTCAAGTTCCGCATCCCCGAGAAGTTTGTCGGACAGTCGCCCAATAACCTGCATCTTTACGATGAGTTCAAGCTGAAGATCATTGCTATCAAGAAGACAGGCAAGATGCAGAACTGTTTGGGCATAGAGTATCACGAGGCTGCTGTAGCTGAAGTGGTGGAAACGGACACTCCGCTGGAGGCTACTGACGAATTAGTTTGCTACGGCAAGGAGTCGAATTTCAGGAAGTTGTGTCGATTGTTATAAACTTTCCAAAAAAATTTGGCTTTTTGCTCACTTATTTGTATATTTGCAGCCGTTTTCAAAACTGAAGAAGATATTTTATGGCACAAGAAGATGTATTTAAGAAAATCGTTAGCCACTGTAAGGAGTATGGCTTTGTATTCCCTTCAAGTGAGATTTACGATGGTTTGGGAGCCGTTTACGACTACGGTCAGAACGGTGTGGAGTTGAAGAATAATATTAAGGAATACTGGTGGAAGTCGATGGTATTGCTGCACGAGAACATCGTGGGCATCGACTCAGCCATCTTTATGCACCCCACGATATGGAAGGCTTCCGGTCACGTGGATGCCTTCAATGACCCCTTGATTGACAACCGCGACTCGAAGAAGCGCTATCGTGCTGACGTGCTCATCGAGGATCAGATAGCCAAGTACGACGAGAAGATTCAGAAGGAGGTCGAGAAGGCCCGCAAGCGCTTTGGCGACAGTTTCGACGAGGCTAAGTATATGGAGACCAGCGAGCGCGTGAAGGAAGCTAAGGAGAAGCGAGATGCGCTGCACGCCCGTTATGCTGCTGCCATGCAGGGTCCTGACTTGGACGAGCTGAAGCAGATAATCCTCGACGAAGAGATTGTTTGTCCTATCAGCGGTACCCGCAACTGGACCGACGTTCGTCAGTTCAACCTGATGTTCTCTACCGAGATGGGCGCTTCTGCCGATGGTTCTATGAAGGTTTACCTGCGTCCTGAGACCGCTCAGGGTATCTTTGTGAACTACCTGAACGTGCAGAAGACCGGTCGCATGAAGATTCCTTTCGGTATCGCTCAGATTGGTAAGGCTTTCCGTAACGAGATTGTGGCCCGTCAGTTCATCTTCCGCATGCGTGAGTTCGAGCAGATGGAGATGCAGTTCTTCGTACAGCCCGGCACTGAGCTGGAGTGGTTCCCCAAGTGGAAGCAGACCCGTATGGCGTGGCATCAGGCATTGGGCTTCGGTGCTGAGAACTATCGTTTCCACGACCACGACAAGCTGGCTCACTATGCCAACGCTGCTACTGATATCGAGTTTAAGATGCCATTCGGCTTCAAGGAGGTGGAGGGTATCCACTCACGTACCAACTTCGACCTCTCGCAGCATGAGAAGTACAGCGGTAAGAGCATCAAGTACTTCGATCCGCAGACCAACGAGAGCTACACTCCGTTCGTTATTGAGACGTCTATCGGTGTGGACCGTATGTTCCTCTCTATCATGTGTCACTCTTACTGCGAGGAGAAGCTGGAGAATGGCGAGACCCGCGTAGTGCTCCGTCTGCCTGCCGCCCTGGCTCCTGTGAAGCTGGCTGTGATGCCATTGGTCAAGAAAGATGGACTGCCCGAGAAGGCTCGCGAGATTATCAACGACCTGAAGTTCCACTTCAACTGCCAGTACGACGAGAAAGACTCTATCGGTAAGCGCTATCGCCGTCAGGACGCCATTGGTACTCCATACTGCGTCACCGTCGACCACGATACACTCAACGACGGCTGTGTCACCCTGCGTTTCCGTGATACCATGGAGCAGGAGCGCGTGAAGATCAGCGAGCTGGCCAGCATCATCGAAGACAAAGTGAGCATCGCAAGTCTATTGAAGAAACTGCAATAATGAAACTGAAGCATTACATATTTGCCTGTCTGTCGCTCCTCGTCTTGGCATCATGTAGCGAGGACGATGGTAAGGAGGAGGAGTATCCCGACTGGCAGAATAAGAACGAGCAAGCCTTCTTGCAAATCTACAACCAGGCTGACCCCATGAGCGGAACCCTGTTTCCGGTGATGGGCGTACTGCGTGCTGAGAATGCCAATGTGGAAGATCCTACGAACTACATCGTCATGGAACTGCTGCAGGCAGGCTACGGCACGGTCTCGCCCCTTTATTCTGATACGGTGACCATTCACTATGCCGGAAAGTTGCTGCCCTCTACCCGTTATAAGGACGGTCTGCGATTCGATGCCTCCTACTACGGCGATGTTTACGACGAAGGAGTCAGTCCTCCCTATAAAGGCCGTGTTTCGAACTTCATCGAGGGCTTTAATACCGCCCTGCAGCACATGAACCGAGGCGACATCTACAGGGTTTACATTCCCTATCAGCTGGGCTACGGTTCCACCGCCACCAGTTCTATTCCAGCTTACAGCATGCTGACTTTCACAATCCAATTGGTAGACTTTTGGCATGCGAAGGAAGGCGATAGGCCTGAAGAATAGCAAGGGGCGAAGCCGATTGCGGACGGAGCGGAGACAATCTCCGGCGGCGGAGACCATCTTCGGAGCCGGCAAAGAAATTCTCTGGCGGGTCGTCAGAGGGCGTCGTTGCAGGCTTCGGCTGGCTCGGGCGGGTACTTTCGCTTGAGTTTGGCGTGCAAGATCGCACGACCACGGATGGGAAGCCCTTCTAAACATACGAATATACTATATACGAATATACTTTTTGTGCCATTTTGAGTGAAAGACACTAGAAGCTTATATTTTTCTATTTTTCAAGTAATTGAAATCATAGAAAAAGTATAAAAGTATAATTGTGACTATTGTGAGACTCTCTTTTTTAGTTCCATATCCCTGCGCGATTTCGACTTCGTCACTAGCCAGACACCGCTGAATACCAAGACGACAGCCAGGGCGTGGGTGGGTTTCAGAATGCCGATTCCCATTAGCAGCGAGGCGGCAACAGAAACGATAGGCTGCACGTAGTTGTAGACACTGACTACCGTAGGGCGCAACGTACGCTGACCTATCATGGTGAGGATATAGCCGAAGAACGTGCCGATGCAGACCACATAGGCCACCTCCCACCACGTCTTGACGGGAATAGGCGACGACAGCACTTCGCTGACGTGTGCGATGGTGAATGGCAGGAGCATCAGCGTGGCCCATGAGAACATGTATTTATTGATGGTGAACACGTTGTAACGACGTATCAGCGGGTTGAATAGCGACAGGTATAGCGCAAAGGAGAACTGGGCAAACAGGCAGAAGAGGTCGCCGCGGATGTCGCCCACTTTATCGGTGGCATGAGCTGCCGACGTGAGGATGAGGATGAGTGCTCCCGAGCAGCCCATCAACACGCCAAGGGCTTTCTTTCCCGTGATGGGCTCCTTCAGGATAAGGGCAGCCAGCAGCATGGCAAAGATAGGCATCGAGGTGGTGACAATCGAGGCGTTGATGGGCGATGTGATAGAGAGTCCGATGGTGTAGCAGCACTGGTTGCAGACCAGTCCGAACAGACCAGCGCCGATGAACATCAGCTTGTCGCGGGTAGGCACGTGTTCCTTAGGTGCGAAGAAGGAGGCTATCCAGAACAGCAGACAGGCACCTACGACGCGGAAGGTGACCATCGTGATGCCGTCGAAGCCGTGGGTCATCGCGTCCTTCCCAACGGGTGCCATCAGTCCCCATCCGGCACAGGCGCCGAACATCGAAAGGTGGGCTATGAGTGCTTTATTTTGTTTCATGGATGCAAAGGTACAAAAATAATTGATAATTGATAATTGATAATTGATAATTATTTTGTATCTTTGCAGAAAACTTAGGGCTATGAAGTATGCAGAATATATCAAGGAGATAGAGATTGACTCTCTATGGAGCGGTAAGAAACACATCGTGTGGAAGCTGGATCCGCATGTTAACGTGCTCAGCGGTATCAATGGTGTGGGCAAGTCGACCATCCTGAATCGGGTGGTGAAGAGTGTCAATACGAATGGCGACGTCATTAACCATCTGCTGAAGGGCGTGCACATCACGGTAGAACCCGAGGACGCCTCGCACATCCGTTTCGACCTCATCCGTTCGCTGGACAGCCCCGTGCTGGATCTGGGTACGATGAGTCATGTGGATGCTCGCATCACGTCGGCTCTCGACTTCCAGTTGTATCACCTTCAGCGTAAGTATCTGGACTACCAGGTGAACATCGGCAACCGTATCATTGCCGAACTGCAACAGGGCAATGCCGATGCCGCCCAGCATTTGTCGCAACCCAAGAAGCGATTCCAGGATATCGTCGACGAGCTGTTCGAAGAGACGGGCAAGAAGATCGTACGCACGGAGAATGAGATCCGTTTCTCGCAGATTGGCGAGACGCTGGTGCCCTACCAATTGTCGAGCGGTGAGAAGCAGATGCTGGCCATCCTGCTTACTGTGTTGGTGGAGGACCACGAGCCCTATGTCCTGTTTATGGACGAGCCGGAGGTCAGTCTGCACATCGAGTGGCAGAAGCGGCTCATCGAACTGATACTGGAGCTGAACCCCAACGTGCAGATCATACTCACTACCCATTCGCCTGCTGTCATCATGAGCGGCTGGATGGATAAAGTGACGGAGGTGACGGACATTACGATGTAAATGAGTAATTAGTAATGAGTAATTATGATTACTTTGCATGCCTAGTAAGTTAAAAGATAATCTCAATTCGCAGTACTTCGAGGCGGCAAATCGGCTGAAGTCGAAGCAGGCCAGGAGGCGTATCGTGGCTTATGTCGAGAGCTACGACGACATCTACTTCTGGCGCACGGTGCTTAGCCGTTTCGAAGACGATACGCGCTACTTTGAGGTGATGTTGCCTTCGCACGAGAAATTGGGACGCGGCAAGAAGTCGGTGCTGATGAATTTCGTCGACAAGCGTATCGGTCCTGATATGATAGCTTGTGTAGATGCCGACTACGACTATATGCTGCAATGCGCTACGGAGCAGTCGCGCCGCGTGCTGGAGGAGCCCTACGTCTTTCATACCTACGCTTATGCCATTGAGAACCTGCAGTGCTTCGCCCCTTCGTTGCATGACGTCTGTGTGGCTGTGACGCTGAACGACCATCGGCTCTTCGACTTCGAGGAATATCTGCGCCAGTACAGCGAGGCGGTGTTCCCCCTGTTCGTCTGGTCGGTATGGGCTTATCGTAAGGGTAAGCACAACCAGTTCTCGATGACCGAATTTGCGCGGGTGATAGATCCCGGAGGATTCAATGTGTTCGATCCTGCTCCCTCGTTGGTTCATCTGCGCCGTAAGGTCAGCACTAGGATACGACAGCTGCAGCAGCAGTATCCGCAGGCTAAGGAGGAATATCTGCAGACCAAGGAGAGCATCAAGTCGCTAGGGGTTACCGCCCAGACGACTTACCTCTATATCCAGGGCCATCATCTGTTTGATACCGTCGTGATACCTATATTAAATAAGGTATGTAACCGGCTGCGCCAGGAACGTGAGGAGGAGATATACCGCACGGCACAGCACCATATGCAGCGTAGAAACGAGATGTCCTGCTACGAACACTCGCTGCAGGACATCCGTCAGATGTTGAAGAAAAATACGGGCTATGTGCTGTCTGAGCAGTATCGGCGCATCCAGCAGGATCTGGAAGCCTATCTTACGACAACACGTACGTCTCCAAGAACTTAATGTTGCCACTCACCGCTACGCTCTGTGCCGTAGCAGGGATGAGTATGCTCTCGCCAGCCTTGAAGCTGACCTCGTCGCCGTCGATGTTCAGCGCACCTTCACCCTTCAGCCCTATCAGGATGACGAAAGAGTCGAGCTCGCTGTAGTCAATCTCCATCGGTTCGTCAAGGTCGTAGACGGCCGTATTGAAGTAGGGACACTCCACCAGCAGCTGGCTCTCATTCTTCTTGGGCTCATACTGCTGCCTATAATCGTCTTTGACGCAGTAGTCGATACACTCCGAAGCCTCTTGGGTGTGTAGCTGGCGGTAGTTGCCGTCCTTATCCTTACGCTTGTAGTCGTAGATGCGGTAGGTGACATCTGAGGTCTGCTGAATCTCCGCCAGATAGCAGCCTGCCCCGATGGCATGGATACGGCCTGCGGGGATGAAGAAACAGTCGCCGTCCTTTACGGCATACTGTGCCAGCGCATCGCAAATCGTGCCTTCTGTCACCATCTGCTTGTACTCGTCGGGGGTGATCTTCATTTTCAGTCCGTTGTAGAGCTTGGCATCGGCTGCCGACTCCATCACATACCACATCTCCGTTTTTCCGCGTGGCTTGCCCTGTCGGTGGGCTATCTCGTCGGACGGGTGAACCTGAATCGACAGGTCCTGACGGGCATCTATGAACTTAATGAGCAACGGGAACTCATCGCCGAAGCGCTGGTAGTTGGCTTCGCCCACCAACTGTCCTTTCATTTCTTTTACTAGTGTGTTCAGCGACCTGCCGTCCTCAGCCAGCGTCTCGTTGCCTGCAACACCGCTGATCTGCCAGCTCTCCGTGCCCCATATCAGGGTCTTGAGTAAGGGAGTAAACTTAAAATGTTTCATTGGTCTAATTGTCTTTCCAAAATTCGTGAGTAAAAAGTACCAGTACCGACATGATTTCCAGACGGCCTACCAGCATGAGATACGAACAGAGCCACTTGATATACTCAGGCAGTTCAGACCACGACATCTCAGGGCCTATCTGGGTGCCCAACGTGAGGCCGACATTGCTGATACAGCTCAGCGAGATGGTGATGGCATTGGTGTTGTCGATGCCTGAGGCTATCATAATGGTAGCCGTCAGGAATATCATCAGCGTGAAGATGGCAAAGAAGGCCAGCAGTGTGCTCAGTTGCGAACGAGCCACCGGCACTCCGTCAACCTTGACAGGCAGCACGGCATTGGGATGCAGCAACTTATGGAACTCGTTGCGTAAGACCTTGAACACCATGACGGCACGCACGCATTTGAATCCGCCTGTGGTAGATCCCGAACAAGCCCCCACGAACATCAGCACGCCCAGGATGACCCATGTGATGTGAGGCCAGAGCGCAGCGTCGTCGCTGAACAGTCCTGTGGTGGTGATAAACGACACCACTTGGAATAGTGCGCTGCGGAAGGCGTGTTCCAGCCCGTAGCCATTGCGCGTCATAAGCAGGTAGGCTATCCAGGCTGTCGCTCCGATGACCAGTCCGCTATAGAGTTTAAATTCCGAGCTCTTGAACAGGTTGCCGGGTTTCATCTTGAAGATGCTGACATAGAGCATCATGAAGTTGATGCCAGCCAGGAATTGGAACACGATGGCGATATACTCGATGGTGGGCGATTGGAAGAATTCTGCCGACTCGTTATGGGTGGCGAATCCGCCTGTAGCGGTCGTTGTCATGGCATAGTTGATGGAGTCGAACCACCCCATGCCTGCAAAATAGAAGGAGAGGACGCAGCCTACCGTCAGTGCCAGATAGATAGACCATATCCACTTGGCCATCGTCGACAGGCGCGGATGCATCTTCGAGCGTAGCGGACCAGTGGCTTCGGCGGCAAACACCTTCACATTGCCGCTGCCTACCATCGACGGCAGAATGGCTATGGTGAAGAATACGATTCCCAGTCCGCCAATCCACTGCGTCTGTGTGCGCCAGAACAGTAGGGCGTGTGGCAGTCGTTCTACGTCGTCCAAAATGGTGGCTCCCGTCGTCGTGAAGCCCGACATCGTCTCAAAGAAAGCGTCGGTGATATTGCTGATATAGCCGCTTACCAGGAAGGGTAGCATGCCGAAAAGACTGAATACCACCCACGTCACGGTAACCAGCAGATAGGAGTCGCGTCGGCTGAGGTTATTGTCGGCACGATGCCCCATGTAATGCAATACGAAGCCGCACGACAGGGTGAATGCTGAAGCGATGAGAAACGCCATGAGGTCGTCCTCCTGATAATAGAAGGCAATGCCTGCACAGATGAGCAGCAGCGTGCCGAGCATGAAGAGCAGTGATCCCAGTACCTTGTATATCAGCCGGAAGTTTACCATAGCGAGTCTGCCTTGAAGTATTTCTCCAGTTTCTTCAGGTTCTGCTCGTGACAGAACACCATTACGGAGTCACCGGGTTCTATGCGTGTGTTACCATTGACCAGTATGCCTTGATCGTTGCGTACCAGTCCGCCAATGGTGACACCGAAAGGCAGCCCTAAGTCTTTTACTGCCTTCTTGGTAACTCTCGAACCCTCCGCAGCCACAAACTCAGCCACGTCAGAGTCGACCATCATCAGCGACCGTACGTTGGTCACGTCGGCATCGAGCATCATCTGGTAGATATGGCCTGCAGCCAGTGTCTTCTTGTTGATGATGGTACCAATGTCCAGGCTCTCGGCCATCTCCACATAGTCCAGGTTCTCGACCATCGCTACCGTCTTGCGCACCCCCAGTCGCTTAGCAGTCAGACAGGCAAGGATGTTAGTCTCGGCATTGCCGGTCAGTGCTACGAAAGCCTGAGTGTTCTGGATGCCTTCCTCTTGAAGCAATCCCAGATCGCGTCCGTCACCATGTATCACCATCGTGTCGTCGCCATTGAGCAGTTCGTTAAGCCGTTCGCAGCGCGTCTCGTCCAACTCAATGATCTTCAGATTCATGTAGTCGGGTGCAGTCTTAGCCACGCGGACAGCCGTCTTTCCGCCGCCCATTATAATGACGTTCTTCACGTCGGCATAGTGTTCCTTGCCAGAGATTTTACGAATATATGGGATGTACTCGCGAGTGGTCATGAAGTAGGCGATGTCGTTCACATGCAACTCGTCGTTACCACCTGGTATCAACGTGTCGTCGTTGCGCTTGATGGCCACCACGTGATAAGGGTCGTCGGGGCCGCAGAGTTGTTTCAGCGGTTGGTTCAATATCTCGCACGTCTCACGCAGCTTGATGCCCAGCATGACGAGTGCGCCCCCGTGAACGTCCCAGCGCTGACGTACCCACGACATCTTCAAGCCGTTGGTGATGTCAATAGCTGCCAGTACCTCAGGGTAGATGAGTGAGTTGATGCCCATCTGCTCGAAGAATGTTTTCTGGGTTGGTGCCAGATATTCGATATTGTCGATACGGGCCACCGTCTTCTTGGCACCCAGCGCATGGGCTATCATGCAAGCATTCATATTGCGGCTCTCGTCGGTGGTGACACCCACGAAGAGGTCAGCCCCCTCTACGCCCGCTTCTTTCAGCGTCTGTATGCTGGTAGGCGAACCGTGTAGCGTCATGATGTCGTAGCGGTTCTCCAGTCCGGCCAGCCTTTCAATGTCGTCGTCAATCAAGACACAGTCCTGATGGTCTTTCGACAAGAGCTTCGACAGGTGGGTTCCTACGGCGCCTGCCCCGCCAATCACTATCTTCATAATAGTTCGAGAATGGCTTTCTTGATGCTTTCCGTGTCGATACCTACAATCTGTTGAAGCTCGGCCACCGTGCCGTGCTCTACAAACTCATCGGGCATTCCCAGTCGCTTGATGGTGGGATGATAGTCGTGATCGCACATCCATTCCATAACGGCAGAACCTAGACCTCCGTTCTTGACACCATTCTCCACAGTGACAATCTTCTGGAATTTACGCGCTACTTCATGGAGAATTTCTTCGTCCAGTGGTTTTAGGAATCGCATATCGTAATGGGCTGCTCCTGTCGCTTCCGCAGCGGCTAAGGCATTATTGCCGATAGCGCCGATGGAGAGTACAGCCACCTCTTTGCCCTCATGTATCTTGCGCCCTGTTCCTACCTTGATCTCCTCGAAGGGACAGCGCCAGTTAACCAATACGCCACCACCTCGCGGATAACGGATAATGAATGGTCCTTGTCCTGGCAGTTGTGCTGTGTACATCAGTTTGCGCAGCTCGTGCTCGTCCATGGGTGAGCAGATGGTGAGGTTCGGAATCGCGCGCAGAGCAGCCATGTCGAAAGCCCCATGATGGGTCGGACCATCTTCGCCCACCAGTCCAGCACGATCCAAACAGAATACGACATGGAGGTTGAGCAGTGCGACATCATGGATGATATTGTCGAAGGCTCGCTGCGAGAAAGCGCTGTAGATATTGCAGAAAGGCAGTAGTCCGTCTTTTGCCATACCTCCTGAGAAGGTGACAGCATGCCCCTCGGCAATGCCCACATCGAAGGTGCGCTCTGGCATGGCCTTCATCATGATGTTCATGGAGCAACCTGTAGGCATAGCTGGCGTGACACCCACAATCTTGGGATTCTGTTCGGCCAGTTCCAATAAGGTATGCCCGAAAACATCCTGGAATTTCTGTGGTTTATTGGGGTCGTGATCTACGATGCGCTCACCTGTCTCCGGGTCAAACTTTCCCGGTGCGTGCCAGATGGTAACATCCTTTTCGGCGGGTGCGTAACCATGACCTTTTTGGGTGTGCAGATGAAGCAATTTTGGTCCGTGCATATCCTTGATGGTACGTAAGATGCGAACAAGTTCCTTGATGTTGTGTCCATCAAAAGGACCGAAATAGCGAATGTCCATTCCGTCGAAGATGTTCTGCTGTTGAGCAATGGCACTTTTGATGGCATTTGATAGTCGTTGGATGCCCTTCTTGCGATCATCGTTCATCATGCCCTTGTTGTAAAGCCAGCGGGTGATGCGGAATTTGACGGCATTGTAGGTCTTGTTGGTGTTCAGTCCCAGGAGATACTGCTTCATGCCGCCTACCGAGCGGTCAATCGACATGTTATTGTCGTTGAGGATGATAAGCAGGTTGTTAGGACTCGACGAGACATTGTTCAGACCCTCAAAAGCGAGTCCGCCACTCATGGCACCATCACCAATAACAGCCACCACATGACGGCTGTCCTTGCCCTCCAGTTGGGCTGCTACTGCCATACCGAGAGCTGCCGAGATGCTGTTGGAGGCATGTCCGCAGGCAAAGGTGTCGTACTCACTCTCAAAAGGAGAAGGGAAGGGACGAATGCCTCCCAGCTTGCGATTGGTGCAGAACTGCTCGCGGCGACCCGTCAGAATCTTATGTCCGTAGGCCTGGTGACCTACGTCCCACACGATGCGGTCTTCTGGGGTGTTGTAGACGTAGTGTAAGGCAACGGTAATTTCTACTACACCTAATGACGAGGCCAAGTGGCCTGGGTTGACAGACAACTCCTTGACGATATCCTCGCGCAACTCTTGACACACCTGTGGCAGCTGGTCTACACTCAGCCGTCTCAAGTCTTCAGGGTATTGTATCTGGGTAAGTAACCCATTATCTTGTGTATCCAAATCAAATCAAAAATGAAAATTTTCTAAATTTTGTTGCAAAGATAGTATAAATATTGGAAAGTACCAAATGTTCATCAAGAAAATAACTTTTTTACGTCTGTTCGCAATTTATGTTTTTTTAAATAGAAAATGTTTGTAGATTACATAAAATCTTTATAAATTTGCAAAAAATCTAAAGCACAAACCAACGAAAAAAGAAGATGGTCTACATCAATCTGCCTGAGACTCACACCAATAGGCGACTTTCCTTTTATCTGGCTATGGAGGAATACATAGCACGCCATGTGGCAGTGGACGACTGTTTCTGGATGTGGCAGGTGGAACCCAGTGTGATTTTCGGACGAAATCAGCTGGTAGAGAGCGAGGTGAACGTAGACTACTGCCGTGAGCATGACATCGCGATGTACAGACGCAAGAGTGGGGGAGGCTGCGTGTATGCCGACCGTGACAATCTGATGCTGTCGTATGTGTCTCTCGGTGATCAGGTTGGACTGGCCTTCAACCGGTTTGTCCAGATGGTGCTGCTCGTGCTGCGGAGAATGGGTGTTGAGGCCGTCGGAACAAGTCGTAATGACGTGCTGATAGGCGACCGAAAGGTGTGTGGAACGGCCTGCTATCAGGTGGAAGGGCATAGTATCGTTCACAGTACACTGCTCTACGATACGAATATGGAACATATGACGCAAGCCATCACGCCAGGACCTGAGAAGCTCCAGAAGAAGGGCATACAAAGTGTCCGCCAGCGCATCACCCTGCTGAAAGACCATACCACGCTGACACTGGACGAAGTGAAACGGCTGATACGCACAACACTTTGCACCGACGCCAGAATGCTGACGGCTGCAGAGCTGACGGCCATCGAACAGTTGGAAGAAGAGTATCTGAAAAATGAATTTATCAATAAACTATAAATACGACAAATGGAAAACAAGAGAACCTGTCTTTACGACAAACACGTGGCTTTGGGCGCACTGATCTCTCCCTTTGGAGGCTTCGACATGCCCATCCAATACTCAGGAATCGTTGACGAGCACCAGGCGGTCCGTCAGGCATGTGGTGTGTTCGACGTGAGCCATATGGGCGAAGTCATGATCTGCGGAAAGGATGCAGAACGCTATGTGAACCATATTTTTACTAATGATGTACGTGAGATGCCCTCAGGTAAGATCCTCTATGGCATGATGTGTTATGAGCACGGCGGCGTGGTGGACGATCTGTTGGTGTATAAACAGGCTGACGACTGTTTCTTCCTGGTCATCAACGCCTCGAATATTGACAAGGACTGGGCTTGGATTCAGCAACAGGCCGAGGGCTTCAGTGTCACTTTGGAAAACCAGAGCGAACAGTATGGTGAGTTAGCCATACAAGGTCCGCAGGCTGAGACGGTGATGGAAGAAGTGCTGGGACTGCCATGCAGTGAGTTGAAGTTCTATACTTTCAAGCAGATAGGCGATGTCATCGTGAGTCGTACGGGTTACACAGGCGAGGATGGATTTGAGATCTATGCCGATGCTGCTTATATCAACACTTGCTGGGACAAGCTGATGGCTTCTGGCCGATGCAAACCCTGTGGACTGGGATGTCGCGACACGTTGCGTTTTGAGGTGGGACTGCCACTCTATGGCGACGAGTTGTCGGAGGATATCACCCCTATCATGGCAGGATTGGGTATCTTCGTCAAACTGGATAAGCCCGAATTCATAGGCAGGGAGGCTTTGGCTCGCCAGAAAGCTGAAGGGGCTCCGAAGAAGTTGGTGGGCATTGAGTTGCAGGACAAGGCCATACCCCGTCACGGCTATGCTGTACTGAAAAATGGACAGCAAGTGGGCGAGGTAACTACGGGATATCACACTATTTCGACTGATAAAAGTGTCTGCATGGCGCTTGTTGATACCGCTGTTAGTGCGCTAGGTACCGAGGTAGAGATTCAAATCCGCAAGAAGACTTTCCCAGGCGTGGTATGTAAGAAAAAGTTCTACGAGAAACATTATAAACAATAAAATTATAGATATTATGGCAAAAGTTTTGGAAGGACTCTTTTATTCAGAGTCACACGAGTATGTGAGAGTGGAAGGTAACATCGGTTACGTGGGTATCACCGACTATGCGCAGAACGCATTGGGCAATGTGGTGTATGTAGACATGCCTGACGTGGACGACGAGGTAAGTGCTGGCGAGGAGTTCGGCGCTGTGGAGAGTGTCAAGGCAGCCTCTGACCTGATATCGCCCGTAACTGGCGTTGTGTTGGAGGTCAACGAGGCATTGGAGGATGAGCCCGAGCGCATCAATGCCGATGCTTATGAGAACTGGATCATCAAAGTGGAAATGGCAGACAAGGGTGAGTTGGACAACCTGATGGATGCTAAGGCTTATACCGAATTCTGTGCAAAATGACTTATAAATATTTCCCCCATACTGGTGATGACCTGCAGGCCATGCTGGCAAAAGTCGGGGTGAAGTCTTTGGACGACCTCTTTGCGGAGATTCCCGAAGAGGTGCGTTTCCGCAAAGATTATGAGTTGCCCGAGAGTGCCAGTGAGTTGGAGGTGCGCCAACTGTTCGAGTCGATGGGTTCGAAAAACCAGCAGCTGACCTGCTTTGCGGGTATGGGCGTCTACGACCACTATACTCCCGCCGTTATCCCCCAGCTGCTGTCGCGCTCGGAGTTCCTGACCAGCTATACTCCTTACCAGGCTGAGATATCGCAGGGTACGCTGCACTACATCTTCGAATACCAGTCGATGATGGCTGAACTAACCGGTATGGATGTCAGCAATGCTTCCATGTATGACGGCACGACAGCCTGCGCTGAGGCGATGATGATGGCGGTAGCTGCCGGTAAGAAGCAGAACAAAGTGCTGGTGTCTGCAGGTTTGAATCCCCAGACACGTCAAGTGCTCGACACGTATGCCCTACATCAAGGAATCGAGTTGATAACGCTTCCTTTGAAGGATGGCGTAACCGACCTCTCAGTTCTCACTTCTCAGTTCTCAGTTCTCGAAGGTGTTGCTGGTGTGATCGTGCAACAGCCTAATGTCTATGGTGTCGTTGAGGACTTTACAGGTTTCGCCGATGCTTGTCACGAACATAAAGCGCTATTTATTATGGATAGCGTGGCTGCCGACTTGGCAGTGCTGAAGACTCCTGGCGAGTGGGGGGCTGACATTGCCGTAGGCGACGGACAGTCATTGGGCATCCCGATGTCGTATGGTGGTCCCTATGTGGGCTATATGTGCTGTACGGAGAAACTCATCCGCAAGATGCCGGGCCGCATTGTGGGTAAGACGCTGGACAATCGCGGACAGCGCGCTTTCGTTCTGACACTTCAGGCCCGTGAACAGCATATCCGTCGCCAGAAAGCCACGTCGAACATCTGCTCGAACCAGTCGCTGATGGCATTGTTTGTCACGATGTATATGTCACTGATGGGTCGTCAGGGATTGAAAGAAGCTGCCGAGCTGTCGTATGCAGGAGCTCATTACTTGTGCGATGAGCTGTTGAAGACAGGGCGCTTCTCTTTGGCTTTCAATCAGCCATTTTTCAATGAGTTCTATGTGAAATACGACGGCGATGCCAGTGTCTTGTACCAGCGTTTTATAGACGAGGGAATACTGGGTGGTATCCCCTTTGAAGAGGGTTTCCTCTTTGCTGTCACCGAGAAACGAACGAAGGAAGAAATTGACAAACTCCTGAAAATTGCTGCCTTATGAACAACCGACTATATGGAAACCTTATCTTCGAACTGTCGAAGGAGGGACGCAGGGGATATAGCCTGCCGAAAAACAAGTTTGGCCAGTATGAGATACCGCAGCAACTGCGCCGTCAAGAGGATGCCAAACTGCCTGAGTGTGATGAATTGACTGTGGTACGTCATTATACCAATCTGTCGCAGAATAATTTCGGTGTCGACAATGGATTCTATCCATTGGGCTCGTGTACGATGAAGTACAACCCCAAGATCAACGAGGAGATGGCTGCACTGCCGCAGTTCCAGAACTTGCACCCCTTGCAGCCCGAGCGTACCACCGAAGGCGCAAAGGAAGCCATCCTGATGCTGGAGGAGTTGCTATGCAAGTTGACCGGACTGGCTCACTTCACCTTTAAGCCGTTTGCTGGCGCCCATGGCGAGCTGACTGGACTGATGGTCATTGATAACTATCATCGCTCCTGTGGGGATGAGAAACGTCGTAAAGTCGTCGTGCCTGATTCGGCCCATGGTACCAACCCTGCCTCGGCTGCCGTTTGCGGACTGGAAATTCTGGAGGTAAAATCAACTGCAGAAGGTCTAGTAGATCTGGTCGATCTAGAGAGATTAGTACAATTAGAGGGAGAAAACATCGCTGCCATGATGATGACCAACCCCAATACACTGGGACTTTTCGAGCAGCAGATTCCTCAGATAGCCAAGTTGATTCATGACTGCGGTGGACTAATGTACTACGATGGTGCGAATCTGAATCCCATGTTGGGCGTATGCCGCCCGGGCGATATGGGATTCGATGTGATGCACATCAATCTGCATAAGACGTTCTCGACACCTCATGGAGGGGGCGGTCCGGGAAGCGGTCCTGTAGGTGTCCGCGAGGGACTGCAACAGTTCTTCCCCAACGTGTCACCCTATCAGGGCAACTTCGCCGTCATGATGCGGGCACTGGCTTATATCGTGACCTTAGGACGCAACCAGGTGAAGGAGGTGGGCCCATTGGCAACGCTGAATGCCAACTACATCAAGGAATCGCTGAAGGATGTCTATGAACTACCTATCGACGGACTGTGTTGTCACGAGTTTGTGTTCGATGGGCTGAAGGATAAGTCGACGGGGGTTACTACGATGGATATCGCCAAGCGTTTGCTCGACTACGGCTATCATGCTCCCACGATATACTTCCCTCTGCTCTTCCACGAGTCGCTGATGATAGAACCTACGGAGAACGAGTCGAAGGAAACGCTTGATGGCTTTATCGATGTGATGCGCCGTATAGCAGAAGAGGCGAAGAATGACCCGGATTTGGTGAAATCAGCGCCCCATCATACGCCTATCGGACGTGTGGATGACGTGTTGGCTGCAAAACATCCTATTGTCACCTATAAACAAATGATAAATGACAACAACTGATCTGATCATCATCGGCGCGGGACCAGGAGGTTACCGCGCCGCTGAATATGCTGCCCAACAAGACCTGAAGGTCGTTATCTTCGAGGCAGCAGAGGTGGGAGGCACCTGTCTGAATGTAGGGTGCATTCCAACAAAGACCTATGTACACTCAGCCTCTTTTGCTGAGGCTCGCGAACGTATGTCGCAGGTTGTGCCTCAGTTACGAAGTGGGGTAGAGGCTATCCTCTCACATCCGAACATCACACTTGTTCGCGAGAAAGGTGTCTTTGTTGATGCCCATACGGTTGGCGACTATACTGCTAAGCATATCATCGTTGCCACAGGAAGCAGTGCTAAACAGCCTCCTATTGCTGATATCAACGACCCGCGTGTGGTGACTAGTACGGAACTGTTGCAACTGCAGAAGTTGCCTAAAAAACTATGTATCATCGGTGCTGGTGTCATCGGGATGGAGTTTGCCTCTATTTTCCAACGCTTTGGCTCTGAGGTGCAGGTCATCGAGTTCTTGAAGGAGTGTCTGCCCATGTTGGACAGCGATATTGCCAAACGTCTGCGTAAGCTTCTTGAGAAAAGAGGTATTCAATTTAAAATGAAGACTGCTGTACAGGCTGTCGCAGATATCGATGCCGACATCATCCTGGTTGCTACAGGACGCAAGCCGAATACAGAGGGATTGAATGTGGCTGCAGCTGGCATCACCACAGCTCCCAATGGCTCTATTCTGATAGATGATAACTACCGCTGTGTAGGCTGCGATAGTGATATTTATGCCATTGGCGACGTGAATGGCCGTCAACTCCTGGCGCATGCTGCAGAAATGCAGGCCTTACGTGCCGTGAATCATATGACAGGAAAGACGGATGGTATCCGTTTCGACATCATGCCTGCGGCTATCTTCACGGATCCGGAAGCTGCCTGTGTGGGATTGAGTGAAGACCAAATGAAGGAACAGGGCATCAGTTATGAGTGTAAGAAGTCGTTCTGGCGAGCCAACGGTAAGGCTATGGCGATGAACGAGACGGAGGGTATGCTGAAACTCTTTTCCGATGCAGAAGGACGCATTCTGGGCTGTCACGCGTTTGGAGCTCACGCAGCAGACATCATACAAGAAGTGAGTGTCCTGATGTGTCGGGACACTACCGTCAGCCAGTTGCGTGATATGGTACACATCCATCCCACGCTCGGCGAGGTGCTCATAGCTAATCTTTAACGCCTACAATCTTTGTAGGAGCCTGCTCGCGGTTGCGTTTGTTCACAACAGTGACGACAGCTTGTGCTAGATTGATGAAAGCCAATCCAGTCGCTGTCTCACTGCTGGTGGCAGCCGGTTCGCCCTTGTCACCACTCTCACAGATACTTTGAACGAGCGGTATTTGGGCTAACAAGGGTACGCCCATCTCCTCCGCCAACTGTTTGCAGCCTTCCTTGCCAAAGATGTAGTATTTGTTCTCGGGCAATTCGGCAGGCGTGAACCAAGCCATGTTCTCTACCAGTCCGAGGATGGGTACGTTCACCTTCTCGTTGCGATACATGTCGATTCCCTTACGGGCATCAGCTAATGCTACCTGCTGAGGAGTCGACACGATAATCGCACCAGTAATACTGAGGGTCTGCAAGAGGGTAAGGTGGATGTCACTGGTACCAGGAGGAGTGTCGAGGATGAAGTAATCGAGTTCACCCCAGGCAGCATCGGCAATGAGTTGTTTCAGTGCGTTCGTTGCCATTCCACCACGCCAGAGCGTCGCAGTGTCGGGGTTGACGAAGAAGCCGATAGAAAGCAGCTTGACACCATAAGCCTCAATGGGGTTGATGAGTTGACGTCCATCTTCCTCAACGGCATAAGGACGTTCGTCCTCCACATGAAACATCTTAGGCATCGAGGGACCGAAGATATCCGTATCCAGCAATCCAACTTTATATCCCAAACGGGCCAGTGCAATGGCGAGGTTCGCAGAAACGGTCGACTTGCCTACACCACCTTTACCGGAACTGACAGCGATGACGTTCTTGACCTTCGGCAACATCTTGCCGACTTCAGGACGGGGCTTTGACTTGAATTCCGTCTGTATCTCCACCTCCACATCCTTACCGCAGTGGTACTTGATGGCTGCCTCTGCCGCCTTGACGGTGGACTTGAGGAAGGGATCCGTGTCGCGGGGGAATTCCAGCACCACCGTCACCTTATTGTGTTCGTTGTCGATGGCTGGCTGGTCAGCTACCATCTGGCTCTCTACTAAGTTCTTCTTCGTGCCGGCGTACGTCACCGTGGCCAGCGCATCCATAATCAGTTTGGGGTATAATTGCATCTCTTCAAATCTTAATTTGTTGTGCAAAGGTACAATTAAGTAAGGAGAAAACCAAATGATTTTTGGATTTTCTCGAACGTGAGTGCCTTCGACAAAAAAAATAACTCCTATTCGGTATAGGAGTAGACACTTTATGCTTGCAAAGATATAAAAAGTTTTAACAACCTGGCTAAACGATTAAGCATTTAATGTGTTTTTTTTGTTTATTTAACAATTAACGTATATTTTTCCCTCTTTTTGGCCTTTTTTGCGTTGCTTGAGGTGTACAACCATGGAGGCGCAGGCAGCATCAACGGCACTCTGGTCGATGTCCTGAATATACCTCAGTGTGGTTGTCACGCTGGCATGGCCAAGCCCCCTTTGGATAACCTGCATGTCGATGCCGTTCCGATAGGCATTCGTTGCCCATGTTCGACGTGCGGTGTAGGAGGTCATCCTGGGAAGTCCGTAGTTTTCCGATAGCTCGACCAGATAACGGTTGTACCTGGCAAGCACGGTCCGAGGGCGATCGCTCTTACCCTCATGCCAGAAGGGAAACAGCCAAGGGCTGTCTTCGCGCTTGTATTTGTCAAGTATCGCCTTGAGTTCAGGGAGTAGCGGCACACTGACCTCTTCGCCAGTCTTCACCCTGTGGTAAACGATGTGGCCATTTCGCAGATTGTTTTTCGTCAGGTTCATCAAGTCGACAAAGGGCATGCCCATAGCATCGTGCTGAAATATAAAGGTATCGCGCGCGTACATGTCCTTCGTACCTTCTTCAGGTTCGGTGTGATGAACCTTTTCCATCTGCTGCCAGTTGAAAATCGGCTGGCTGGTGCGCTTCTTTCCTATGCTGACGTTCCTGAACAGCTCCCGTCCGTCACCGCCCATGCGGTTGATGACTGCCTTCAGGGAGGCCAGATAGGTCTTGATGGTGC